>Ga0302326_10014082_pt1 | contig 16948 bp, 13 predicted proteins | sample Palsa_T0_3_FD_202264 | JGI IMG/M metagenome (GOLD analysis project Ga0302326, IMG submission 202264) | Peat permafrost microbial communities from Stordalen Mire near Abisko, Sweden - Palsa_T0_3 | ecosystem: Environmental > Terrestrial > Soil > Palsa > Peat permafrost | place: Sweden: Abisko...
TGTCGCTGCCGCGTTGGCCCTCGAAGTAGAACGTCTCGGTCCCGTAAGGCACCTGGAACTGAAGATGGTCGCCGCGCACGAAACCTTCGATCGGCGTGAGTCCGTAGCCCGACTCGTGGACGACCAGCTCGCCGTGCAGAAAGCCGTTGGATTGCGGGCGCAAGCGGAGTTCCATCGCGACGTTGTTCTGACCACCGATACCGTTAATCTGGCCGGTCGCGAGCAGCGGCCCATCGAGCGGCGGGAAGCTGCTGGAAGGATTCACGCCCGGGCCGGGGGTGGTGGCCATGCCGTAGGCGGCGGGCGGAGGTCCGTCGGAAACGACGCGGAATTTCTTCTGCGCGAAATATTGTCCGTTGAGATAAAAATTAACCGTATAGACGCCCGGCAGAAACGCGCCACCGGCCGAATTGCCGACCCTGCCGCTGAAAACCTGCTCGCGCGACGTCCGCGGGACCATCTGGATATCGTTGACGCTGCCGAGCGTGCCGCCATTGGGCGCGATATAAGCGGCGTCGACGCGGTATTCGTTCGACTCGAGACCGAAGAGCCGATTCTTGAACGTCACCCGCCATCCGACGAACAGCACCTTGGAGACGCCGAACGAGCTCGTCGGACCCGACAGGTCGGTACCGGTCTTGGTGCTATTCATAAACTCGATACCGCCGAGTTCGAGCGGCTTGGCCTTGCGCGCTTCGTACATCGCCAGGCGCTTGGCTTCCTCGTCACGGCGGAGCGCATCGGCCTTCGCCGCGGTCGCTGCCGCCTCGGCCTCCGCCGCCGCATTGGCGCGCGCCGACAGGTCTTGCGTCACCTCGAACGATTGTTCGGCCAGCGTCTGATCACCCAGGTAGAGCGCGATTTTGTAGGTGCCGGCAGGCTCGGTGCCGCTGCTGAAGTCCGGCATCAGGGCGACGCCCGAGAAGTCGGTGGTCGTCTCGGCCGGGCCGACGAACTCGCTGGCGCTGCTCGAAGCAATCTGCACGCCGCCCGGATCGAAGAACTTGGCGTCGACCTTGTCGCTGCGACCTTCGAGTCCGGCCAGGCCGTTTTTGAACGACGCCGTCCATTGCATATAGCGCGTGTTCTTAAGCTGCGTATCGGTAAAGCTCGCCTGTGGCGGCGTGATCGGATTACCCTCGCGCGTCGACAACGCCAGCGTCAGGCGCTCAAAGCCGAGCGGATGCTCCCGGGCCTCATCGATAAGCTCCTGATGCTTCCACGGCAGGCTGTCGATCCAATTGCGCACGCCGAGCTCGTCCTGCACGGCGGGATTCGAATAGACGTAGGTCGCGCCGAAGGCGATACCGCCCGTGAACAGCGCGAAAAGCGTGTAGCCGATAGCACGTTTGAGGCGGCCGCGACGGGGCTGGCGCAGGGTAATCGGTCCTGGCGTCAGCAGCGGGAGGCCGGCAGTACCGCCGCTCGGACTGACGCTCGGCCCGGGACGGTCGGTAAGGCCGCGACCGTAGAGCAGCATGTCGCGGAATTCCTGGATAGTCGACGGGCGATTGTCGGGCTCATAGGCAAGCGCGTGATCGATAGCGCCGGCCAGGTTGCTCGACACGTCGGGGCGCAAGTCGCGCACCGGCGGAAAGCTGAAGGGCGGGAACTTTTCGGGGTCGCGCGCCGTCAGCACGTAATGCAGCGTGGCGCCAAGCGAATATATATCGCTGCGCGGATCGGTCGCGCCCTGGTACTGCTCGGGCGGCGCAAAGCCGAGCGTCCCGATCATCGTGCCCTTGCGCGCGGCGCGGAACAGGCGGGCGATTCCAAAGTCGATCAGCACGACCCGTCCACGCGGCGTGAGCATCACGTTGGACGGCTTCATGTCGCGATAGATGATCGGGGGATTGAGGCCGTGCAGGTAGCCGAGGACGTCGGAGAGCTGGCGCGCGATATCGATCACCAGCCCTTCGGTGAGCGGGCCGCCGGTGGCTTCGAGCTCCTCTTCGAGGTTGCGCCCCTCGATATACTCCATGACGAGGTAATGGCGGTTACGATCATCGAAGCGGTCGGTAATTGCTGGAATCGCCGCGTGCTTCAACTGTGCGAGGGTATCGGCTTCGCGGGCGAAATAATCGTTGGCCTCGATCCGTTGCTGCGGATCGATAAAGTGATCGACCATCTCCTTGATCGCGCAGCCGCGGTTCGCCAGCCGCTGATCCTGCGCCAGGTAGACCATGCCCATGCCGCCGCCGCCGAGCAGGCGCACGATCACGTAGCGATTCTGCAGGATCGTGCCGGCTTCGAGAGGCCCGCTATTGGCGGGATCGCCTGTGGGAGGATTGGCCATTATCAGTCGGCGAATACCACTATCACCGATACGTTGTCGGTTCCGCCACCGGCGTTGGCGGCGACGATAAGTTCCTGGGCGGCAGCGTAGGGATCGCTATGGCGGCGCAATATATCGGCGATCTGGCCGTCATCGACATGGGCAGTCAGGCCGTCGCTGCATAGCATCAGGCGGTCACCGCGCTTGAGCCGCAGCGCGACCGCTTCGGCGCCGGCCGGTCCGCTCTGGCGCGCTCCGAGCGATCGCGTGATGACGTTCTTGTGCTCGTGCGTGCGGGCTTCTTCTGGAGTGATCTGACCGATTTCGATCAGGCGCTGGACCAGCGAATGATCCTTGGTCACCTGGCGCAGGCCGGCGGCGTCGAGAAAATAGGCCCGGCTGTCGCCGACCCAGGCCACCGCGGCGTGCGGCGGTACGACGATCAGGCCGACCCCCGTCGAACCCATTCCGCGCGAGGCCGGGTTGGCGGCCGCGTATTCGATAATGCCGGTGTTTGCCTGTTCGAGCGCCGACCTCAGCAATTGGCATAGGTCATCGCTTTTCCCTGACGAAAGTTCACCGTCAACATAATTGCGGATTGCGCCGACGGCAATCGAAGCCGCAATTTCGCCCGCCTCGGCACCGCCCATGCCATCGCAGACGACGTAGAGCAGGCTTTGCGCCGGCTCGACTTGAGAGTCACGCCGGTACTCGGCAGTCATGACGATATCTTCGTTGAGCTCGCGGACCATCCCGACGTCGGTCAGCGCGGCGGAACGGATCTGGATCCTGCCGGCAAGATTCACCAGCTCGGACTTGAGCAGATCGACGTTGGCCCAGCGGCCCTCGCGGTCGAAAACCAGGGCGCGCCGAATCACATCCTCAAGCTGCGGCGAAACGACGTGCGGCGGATAGAATTTGATCGGGCCGGCTTCTTCGCGCCAAGTCTCGGATTCGATCCGATCGCCGGTGACGAGCGTGTAGAGCACCGCGCCGATCGAAAAGATATCGGCGCGCTTGTCGACCTTGCGCGCCCGATAGATTTCCGGCGCCGTGTAGCCGTCGTTGAAAATCGGGTCGGCCTGCAACTCGTCGTCGTTGCTGATGTAATCGAGGCCGGTCACCGTAATCCGTCCTTTAGAGTTCCAGGCGATCGATTCGAGGCAGATATCGTTGAGCCGCAGGCCCCGGCGATGCAAAAACGAAACGGCCTGACATAGCTGGATGCCGATATTGAGCGCGTCGGCCTCCGGCAGCGGAAAATGGCCGCGCGCGATCGGCGTAATCGCCTCGTCGGGATAGACCAGGTAGACCCGCCCGTGATCGGAAAAGCCGTGCAGCGCGCGCTGAAAGGCCGGATGGGTCAGCGTCTGCGAAAGCGAGCCAACCCGGCCGAAGACCTCTCCGAGGTCGTCACTTTGCGGCACGACTTCAGTATCGGGGGTATCTGCGGTTTCAGTACTCTCGGCGGCTGCAACTCCATCCGTAGCGGCGGCATCGACAGGCGGAGGCGCGACGACTTCCGATTCGGTCAGCATCACTTCACCAGTCGCGCCAGACGCTCCCGATGACGATTCCGAGACTGTCGCGGTCGCGGGTGGCGGCTTGAGCTCGGCGGTCTTGGCGGTCGGATCGGGAATAGCGCCACTAACTGGTTCAACCGATGCGGCCGACGCCGAGGTTCCCGACAAAGCTCCCCCCGGCAGTGCGCCCGATGACGCGCCGTTGGTCGAGTTGGAATCGGCGTTCGCGGGCTCATCGCGACCGATCCGTTCACGGAGCTGATAGGCGACCTTCGATCCGTTTTCGAGCCGCGCCGCGCGATAACGATTTTCCAGCGCCGTGCCTGCCGTCCGGCTCACGATTTCGAAGCCGCCCTTCAGCACCCGGCCGACATCGAGCGGCGAGAGCGCCGGCGGCGGCGCGGTGGAAGTCTCCGACAGGCCCTGGCCGCATCGCGCGCAAAAGGCGACGCCGCTTTCAGCCAGTTCTCCGCATTGCGGGCATTTCACCATCGCAGTCAGCTTTCCCTGAACTCGAATCGCGCGTCGCCCAGCACAAGCTCGTCGCGGTCTTTGAGCTGATAGAGTTGATCGCGGCCGAGACGGCCGCGGCCACCGATATAGGTTCCGTTGAGGCTGCCCAAATCGCGGATGAACCAGGCGCCGTTCTTGCGGATTATCTCCGCGTGGCGGCGCGATACGCGCTCGATTCCGCGCTTGAGCGTCGCGAGATCGATATCGGGCGGGTCATTTGATGATACAGCGGGTGATGCGGCCGGAGATCCGACGGGCGCGACCGTTTGCGATACGCGCGAATCCACCGACCTTCCGATCACGATCCTGCCGCCGCCGAGATTGAACTGCGATCCCTCGACTCGTGAAATCAGCCGCGCCGTCGGCGCCGCCGGTACCGATCGCGCAGTGCCGTTGGATTGGGCTGAGGATGCGCTCGCTCCCCACGATCTCGATGATGATACGCCCGAAGGCGATACGGACGATCCGGACGCGCCGGATGATCGCGCTGGGGTAGATGCGGGCCGCGTGGGCGGCTGTTTGGCCGTGATAGGCGCGGCAGAGGCTGACGATCGAACTGGCGGCTGAACTGGACGATTCGCCTTCAGATCCTGCGTCTTGGCGGTCGAAGATACCGACGGCGCGTGCTTCACGGGCGCCGCCGGGGTATAGGCGGGAATTGGCGCGGCGATTACCTGCGTGGGCATCTGGGCGGCCGAAGGCGACGAATTAATCCGGGCCGGCGGCGGCGCGGCGGGCGGCGTCAGGTTCACCTGCGTCGGCGTTTGGGCGGACGGCGCGAGATTTGCCTGCGTCGGCATCTGCCCGATAGAAGGCGATACGCCGCCGAGACGCCGATTCGCTGGAGGCGCATTCGACCCTGCCTGCGGATGCACGGTCTCGGTCAGCACGACGGTCGCCATCGCTCCAAGCGACGAACCTGAGCCCAGCCCCGCCGAGGACGGCAGGGTTACGCCGGGGAGCGTTCCGGACGGCAACAGCACCTGTCCGGGTCCCGGATCGGGCAGCGCAAAGCGCATGTCGCGGGCCGAGGCGAATCGCTTGAGCAGGTCTTTTTCGAGCCCGCGCATCACAACCGCGTCGGTCTGGGCGGAGACTTCGGGTGCGAGCTCGCGAACGGTCGGGAAGCTGAACGGCGGCGCAAGCTGAGGGTCGCGGCCGGTCAGCAGATGATGCATCGTGGCGGCGAGCGAATAGATATCCGAACGCGGCTCCATCTTGCCCATGTACTGCTCAGGCGGCGCATAGCCGACCGAACCGATTTGCGTGCCGCGGCCACCGGGCGGCAGAAACCGCGCGATACCGAAGTCGACCAGCATCGCACGCCCGTCCTTGTCGATCATGATATTGCCGGGCTTTAAGTCGCGATAGACGATCGGCGGCTCCTGCGAATGGAGAAATTCGAGCACGTCGAGTATCTGGCGCGACCACGTCAGCACCGCCGCTTCGGGCATCCTGCCGCCGGGACCGAACTTGTCGAGAATATGCTGCAGGTCGCCACCGGCGACGAATTCCATCACCAGGTAATGGCGGCCATTCTCGATAAAATAGTCGATTATGTTGGGGATTCCCGGATGCGACAGCATCGCGAGCACGCGCGCCTCGCGGGCGAAATCCTCCATCGCCTTCTGCTCGTGCGCGCCCTCGCCGACCACCATTTCCTTGGCGGCGACGGGACGATTAGCCAGGCGAATATCGTTGGACAGATAGACGCGGCCCATCCCGCCCGCACCGATTACCTTGCGGATTCGGTAGCGGCCGTCGAGAAGATGACCGTCGCTGAGCGGCTCACCCGGTTGCATGACTAATGCAGGCGGCCGGAACGCAGCGCCGCCATCGCGGTCGGCACGGGGTCAATGCGCTCGCGTGCCGGCATCCACTCCTACGAAATCGGATCGACGACCAGCTTGAGGAAAGTCTTGCCGATAATAATCTCGTCGCCCGTCTTCAAATCGACCGGACTGCCGGGGCTGAGCCGCGGCTGCCGATTCACGTAAGTGCCGTTGAGACTGCCGATATCCTCGACGGTGATCTTGCCGCCATCGATACGGAGTAGAGCGTGTTTGCGCGAAACCTTGGCCTCGGGATCGTCCTGGTCGAGGTCGACCTCCGGAAATGAGCCGGTTTCGGGATCCCATCGGCCAATCAGGTTGTTGCCGTCCTCGAGATGGAACTCCTGGCCTTTGCGGCCGCCCCTGACTACCGACAACTTGGCCTTGAAGCTCGCTACGGCGGCGGCCGCCGGAGCCGCGGCGGGGGCAGGCTCGGGTGCCGATGGCGGCGGCGTTATATCGCCCGTGGGAGCATCCGAGGAGACCGGGGCTTCGGCAGCCGCGGCCGCGGGTTCAGCAGGCGCGGGTTCCGGCGCCGGGGCCACAGGAGCTTCGGGAGCCGGCGCGACGGCCGCACCGCCCTCGCCAGATGCGGCGGCGAGTTTCGCACCGCATCCGTCGCAGTAGTCGAGTCCATCGATATTTTCGTAGCCGCACTCGCTGCACTTAACCATTTTTCTTTCGCCCCTTCATCGGCCTGACCCGTTCAGTTAGTCCAAGAAACATCAGTTCGACTTTCGTCGAATTCTAGTCCGGTTTAAATTCCTTCAAAGCTTCAGGGTCGAGCATCTGCGTCTTGCGGACGACAGCCTGGGCTTGCAGGAGAGTGGTTTTGGCGGCTTTGGTCTGCAGGGTCTGGGTCTTTTTGACCTGATCCATCAGACCGACCAGTGCCTGCGTCGCCTTGACGTTGCCCAGGCGCTGCGTGCCCTGAATCGCGTTGCCGAGCAGCCGCGTCGCGCGGTCGACATTGCCCGCCTTGAGCTCTTCCTCGGCCTTCGACTGCAGCTTTGCAATCGAGACCTGATCAACCAGGTTCATCACGCGGCCGTTGACTTTGCTCATCAGGGTGCGGTCGAGAGTGTAGTCGACGGTAAGATCGGTGTTGACGCTGCGCTCGCCGACGCCTGGAACCTCAAAATGGAAGACCGCCTGGCCGATCCGGACCGGACCCGGCTTGCGCGGCGGCAGCACCAGCGTGAGCAGAACCGAGCCGGGGACGCCGGTTTCGAGGTCGCCGATCTCATAGGCGAGCTTGCGATCGTCGGCCACCAGCGGCGCGCCGAGCGCGTAGATTTCGGGGCTGGCGCGAAATGCCTCGCGGACCTGCACGCCCTGCGACAGCGTGATCTCAATACGGCCGTTGCGCACCGTGACGCCGCGCAGACCCTGCAGCTCGTCGTCGAAAAGGCCCGGAATCTCTGACGGATCACCGATGAAGTGATACTTGCCGTGCGAGTCCTGCGCGATTCTCATCAGGAGCTTTTCGTTGAACTCGACGCCGACACCCATCGTGGAGAAGGAAATCTGCTCGCGATTCTGATTCGCCAGCTCGATACAGGCGGTCTCTTCGTAGGTCTGGCCGTCGGTCAGTACCAGCACCCGATTGAGGCGATTCGCGGCGAGGTTCTTTTTGACCTCGTCGATGGCGGCCTTCATGCCAAGCGCCATCTGGGTGCCACCGCCGATTTCGAGCAGGTCGATATCGTCTATCGCGCGCTTGGCCGCGGCCTTATCGCGCATCACCTCGGGCGACGCGATGAGCTGAGCCTTGTCGGCAAACGCAACGATCGAGACTTTGTCTTCGGGGGCCAGGTTGTCGATCAGGAACTTTACCGCTTCCTGAACGAATTCGAGCCGCCGCTCGTCGTACATCGAGCCCGATCGATCGAGCACGACCCCCAGATTAAGGGGCAGGCGGCCGGCGGTTCCGCCGTCTCCGCCCTGCGCGAGCGCTTCGAGCAGGACATAAAGGACGAAATTTTCCGCGCTCGACAGCACATACTGCCTGCTCGGCAGCGCGGTGAAACTAAGCGGCTCGGCCATTAGTGGATTCTCCCGGCTCAATTCTAGGTTCAAGCTTTGTAAACAAGCAACTGAACTGACGATACATTCGCTCAATAATTCAGGCATCTTATCCCATTTGACGACGCCTCAAGAACTTCCCTTGAACTTCCCTTGAACTTCCCACGAACTTCCCGAGACCTTGACGAGGACTCGCCAGGAAGTTTCCGGCAACACTGGAAGGCCTTCTGAAGATTCAGAGGCCCCCAATTTGACCATGTCCGCCTGTGCACGCCTCATCCCGAGGGCATTGACCGCCCGTTGACCGCCAGAGCAGGGTTTCGTAGAAGGGTCATGACGAGTTGACCAAGGCGACCGACCCGATCGTCAAGACGTGCCATAAGACGTGCCATCGGGTCCTCTGGTTGCGGTCAGCCCAAAGGTCCAAAAAGACCGGCTTGGCACACGTCGTTAACCGGAGTAGGGTCAAAGATGCCGCAAGAGGCAACCTGCCGGACACGGAACCCTAAAAATCTCTCCAGACCCGGGCCTTCGAAAGGCCGAGCTGCCGATGGTATCCGACCGGCAGCCGGTCGAATTGTGAAGCGCCCTAAAGCTGACACAAACTAATATCAAAATGATTTCGCTCAACGAAAATTTTATCAAACGCCTGGTCGAAAGCTCGCCCGATATTATCGTCGCGGTCGATCGCGAAGGCGTGATTATTTATTACAACGACGGCGCCCGTCAGAACCTGCATTACTCGCAGGACGAGATGATCGGCGAGAAAGTCACCCGCATCTACCCCTCGTTCGACGAGGCTCAGCGCGTGATGCGTGCGATGCGCGACTCGACCGACGCCAGCCGCATCTCCAGCTTCGAGACGGTCTTCCGAAACAAGGACGGCCAGGACATCCCGGTGATGATCTCGGGATCGATCATCCGCGATGAAAGCGGCGTCGAAATCGGCTCGATTGGCTTTGCCCGCGACATCCGCCTGATGCGCCACAAGGAACAGCTCGCCACGGCCGGCGAGATCGCTGTCAGCCTTGCGCATGAAATCAACAATCCGCTCGAGAGCATCACCAACAACCTCGAGCTCCTCGCCCGCGACGTCGAGGCGCACATGACCGACGCCGAGATGGTAATTGAGAACGAACGCCTCGATTCCATCCGAACCGGAATCGGCAAGGTTCAGGCGATCGTACAGCGGCTAGAAGAGATGTGCCGCAAGGGTGTTTACGAAACCCGCGACTATCTCAAGGGCAAGAAGATGCTCGACCTCGCGCCGCGCGAAGGCGACACCCCACCGCCGGCCGAGCACGAGCCGCACAACGGTGCCAATCATTCCGACTGGCCGATGGCGAACATGGTCGTGATCGTGCTCGACGACGACCTGGCCGTGGTCAGCTCGCTGGCCGACCTCCTGCGGGCCGAGCGATGCGTCGTTCATACGGCGACGCGCCCGAGCGCCGCCCTTGGCATCATCCGCAACATCAAGGTCGACGCTGTTATCTCCGACGTCGTCATGCCCGAAATGGACGGCTACGAGTTCTACATGCGGGTGAAGGAAGAGTTTCCCCACCTGCCCGTGATCCTGATGACCGCGTACAACTACGACAAGGATCACATCCTGAAGCGCAGCCGCCTCGCCGGTCTCGAGGGCGCATTGTTCAAGAAGCCGGTCAATCCGGGCAAACTGCGCCAGATGCTCTGCGACATCAGGCAGAAGGGTCCGAGCGCCATCCTCACCGCCAAGTCGGCCTGAATCCGTTAAGGCTAACTCGCGCACGGCCAACTTACGTCGCGCGCGGCCAGCTTAAGTTGCGCGCGAAGAGATCACTTCAAGTGCGGCACCGACCGCGCGTTCCATCGCATCCAGCGACATGCTGGCCACGCCGCGATGGCGCGCGGCCTGGCCTGACGAATACGGCAAATGGATAAATCCTGCCGGACGGTTGCGCCGACGCCGCAGCGCATGCAGCGCCGCGTACATCACCGCATTGCATACGAACGCGCCGGCGCTCAGTGAAGACGCGGCGGGAATATCGGCGCGCGATATCGCGCGCACAACAGCGTCGATCGGTATGCGGGCAAGGTAGGCGTCGGGACCGTCCTGGATAACCGGACGGATGGATCCGCTGCCCGCTTCATCTTCAGAGAAAAGATTTACTGCGACCCGCTCTACCGACACGGTGGGCCGCCCGCCGGCCTGACCCAAACCAAGCACCACCGCCGGATCGAGCCGCGTGATCAGTCCCGTGATCGAACGTATCGCCGGCTTGAGTGCGACCGGTAACTCGAACGCCCGCACGATCGCCCCGTCAACTGGGATTCGATCGAACCGGCGCGCTACCTCCCACGATGGATTCTCGGTCTCGCCGCCGAACGGCTCGAAGCCGGTCAGCAATATGACGGGCGGCGCCATCGGTACTTCGCCCTTGGAGACGCGAGCCGTCAGCCCCCGCGGCGCGGACGGCCGATCGGCACATCGTCGTGGTTGCCCCATTCACCCCACGATCCGACGTAATTGCGCACGTGCTTGAAACCGGCGCGGTGCAGCGCGTAGTAGGCATGCGCGGCGCGGTAGCCGCCCTGGCAATAGGCGATTACTTCCGCATCCGGCGCATCTGGATTGAGGCCCAGCCTGGCGTACTGCGCGCGCAGCTCTTCGGCGGACTTGAGCTTGCCGTCGGGCGCGTTCGCCTCGGTCCAGTTTAGATTGATCGAGCCCGGAATCGCGCCGCCGTGGCGGCTGCGCACATGCTCGCCGAAATGTTCCTCGGGCGTGCGCACATCGAAAAGCCGCGCTTCGTGCTTATGCAGGCCGTCCCTGATGCGGGCGAGCGACGCCACCATGTCCGGATGCTCATGCTCACGGAAGGCCGCTGGCGTGATCGCCGGCGCCGCCGTCACCAGCTTTTCATTCGGCATGCTCTTGAGACCGCCGTCGAGAATCCGCACCGAATGATGGCCCGAGTATTCGAGCGCCCATGCGCCGCGAGTCGCTCGCATGCCGGTATCGTTTTCGTAAAAGAGCACGGTCTCGCTGCCGCTCACGCCGAGCGTTCCGAAGATCCACTCGTGCTGCTTGCGAAAGACCTGCAGGCCGTGGTCGCTGGTATCGTAATGGGCGAACGGGAACGGATCGAAGTTGCGCGCGCCCTCGAGATGGCCCGCCCAGTACTCCTTGGGCGGACGCGCGTCGATCACGATCAGGCCGGGATCGCCGCGATGTTCCTCAAGCCAGTGGGCATCGACAAATGTCTTGTCTTCACCATGATGATCCGCCATTGCAAAAAACCTCCGCTTCAGGACCCGCGCGAGCCGCTTCCCGCGACCTCGCTAATAGAGCGAAATCCGCCCCGGGCGAGCAAGCGGGCAAGTCCATCCTTGATTACTCCCGCAAGAGCAGGGCCTTCATAAATCAGCCCCGTGTAAAGTTCGATCAGCGTAGCGCCGGCACGCATATGTTCGTAGGCATCTGCGGCGCTGGCGACGCCGCCCACACCAATTATCGGCATCGATCCGCCGGTCGCCCGATAGACGGCGCTAATAAGTTTGCGCGATCGATCGCGGATCGGAGAGCCGCTTAGCCCACCCGGACTCGAGTCGTCCACGCCGACCTCGGCGCGGGCGAGCGTCGTGTTGCCAGCGACAAAACCGTCGGCGCCCGCCGCTTGCGCCGCCGCGCAGATTGCGGCGATCGATTGTTCATCGAGATCGGGCGCCAGCTTGATCAGAATCGGGCGCCGGTCGGCGATTCCCGCGCGCGACGGCGTCAGTCCTCCGATCAGCGCGGATATCCGATCCGGCGACTGCCAGTCGCGCAGCCCGGGCGTGTTGGGCGAGCTGACGTTGATCACAATAAAGTCGGCCGCCGTGCCCAGCCGCCCGATCAGCGCCGCGTAGTCGCCGGCAACCCGATCGGTGGGAGTCGTTTTATTGGGACCGAAGTTGAGGCCGATTCGAAAAGCGGTCCCGCGCCGCCGGATCCGGCCGAGCCGCCGCGCCGCCGCCTCCATGCCGGCGCTCGGGAACCCCAATCGGTTGATCAGCGCGCGATGCTCCGGGAGCCGCCACATCCGCGGACGATCGTTGCCCGGCTGCGGAATAGGCGTGACCGTGCCGAGCTCGGCGAATCCGAAACCCATCGCCTGCCACGCGCCAACCGCGCGCGCGTCCTTGTCGACGCCGGCCGCCAGGCCGATCGGATTGGCGAATTCGATCCCGAAGGCGGTCGTCGCCAGGACCGGCGGGCTGCTTCGCGTAATCGCCGGAATTCCAGCCAGGAAAGCAATCGTCACGCGATGGGCCGTCTCGGCGTCGAGCCGGAACAGGATCGGCCGGAGGATTCGCTGGTAGATTATCTCGGCCGCCGGCGCCATCGGCGGGAAATCTGGCAGGCCAGCCGCGTCCACGCAAACGCGCCCGCGTGCCTGTTGGAAATTTTTCGGCCTCTCTATACACCGCGCCAATTCGCATAGGCTATCATTCAGCACTCGCGCGGATGGGAGTAACGATGAGCAATCGGGCCACGATGCAGGTCAAGCTGGTAGATTATGCGCGGGCGCCGCTCGAAAAGCTCTACGCCGCTTTTCGCACCTGCTACTCCTCCGAAACGCCGGCCGAAATCTGGGAGAAAATCGACGCGCAAACGATCGCGCCCGAGACTATCCGCAACTTCATCGGCGAGCGCCTCAAGACCGGCCACTCGTCTCCGCTTGAACAAGTCGTCTTCTGGTTCGCGATCGGCAACGTCTCGCGCTCGCTGTCGCATCAGTTCGTGCGCCATCGGATCGGAATCAGCTTCGAGCAGCAGAGCCAGCGCTACGTCCGCTTCAAGCAGGACAAGCTCGCATTCGTGATGCCCGAGTCGTGGAATCGCGCCGGTCTCAACGAGGATTTCAACGAGCTGCTCGATCGCACATCGGACCTTTATGCACGCGCGCTCAAGGCCGGCATCCCGGCTGAGGATGCCCGCTTCGTGCTGCCCAATGCGGCGCCGACGAATTTTCATGTGATGGTGAATTTCGCCGAGATGCTGCATATCTGTGACGTGCGCCTGTGCGTGCGCGCGCAGTGGGAAATCCGCCGGATGGTCGCGCTGATGCGATCCGAGATCAAGAAGGTGCTGCCTGAGATCGCGGTCTTCCTGCAGCCCAAATGCGGCGAGCGCCGGATGGGCTACTGCGACGAGTCGCTCGACGAATGGAAAAAATGTCCGCTCGGCCGAGTGCGACCGCACAAGTCGGCGCTGTTCGAACTCTATGAACTCCACACCAGCCGCAAATCCGAGGCGCTCAGCGAAAACGAGTTCCGCGCCGTCGAGGAAAAAGAACTGCTCTGACCCGGAGCTGTCCGACGGCGATCGTGTACGTGCGGCGATCCTGCGATGTGCGCGATGCCCCGCTCTCGTCCTCAGCCGATCGCAAGCCGTGCCGGGCGCCGGCGACATCCCTGCCAACGTGGCGTTCGTCGGAATCGCGCCGGGCCGCTTCGGCGGGGACCGCACGGGCGTCCCGTTTCTCGGTGATCGATCGGGCACGATTCTGCGCGCAATGATCGCCGGCGCCGGAATCGATCGCGTCTTCATAACGAATGTCGTCCGCTGCAATCCGCGCGACGCCGGTGGCCGCAATCGCGATCCCGATCGCTCCGAAATCGCCAATTGCCGATCGCATCTGCGCGCCGAGCTGAGGCTCGTGCGGCCGCATGTCGTCGCATGCCTCGGCCGCATGGCGTGGCGGGAACTGGGTGGTGATCCGGCAAGCTTCGATCCGCCGCATGCTGGGCTCCATCGCGTCGCCGGGCTGACGATTTTTCCGATGTATCATCCAGCCTACATCGTGCGCGGCGCTTATCCGGCCGCTGACTGGGCGCGGGACTTCGCCCGCCTGCGGCGCTTGACCGCGCGGCGGCGCGACGGCGACTCTCAAGCCTGATGGATATTACCGCGCAGGCCGTTGGCGAGGGATTGCGCCGCGCCAACTACATTGCCAATCAGCGCATCGAAACCGCAATTTTTCTCGCCCTCGCGATCGACAAACCTTTATTGATTGAAGGTCCCGCCGGCGCCGGCAAGACCGAAGTCGCCAAGGTGATCGCTGCGATGCTCGACACCGAGCTCATCCGCTTGCAGTGCTACGAAGGTCTCGATGAGGCGCGCGCGCTTTACGAATGGAATTATCAGAAACAACTGCTGCGGCTGCAGGCCGGCGAGCATGAAGGGCTCGCGTGGGATCAGGTTTCAAGCCATCTGTTCTCGCGCGACTATCTGCTCGAACGGCCACTGCTGCGCGCGATCTCATCGCCGCGCACAGTCGTGCTGCTGATCGACGAGATCGACAAGGCCGATGAGGAATTCGAGGCCTTCCTCTTGGAGCTGCTCTCCGATTTTCAGGTCAGCATTCCGGAGCTGGGAACCGTCCGCGCGCTGCATCATCCTGCCGTCGTACTGACTTCCAACCGTGCACGCGAACTTTCCGAGGCGCTGCGCCGTCGATGCCTCCATCTGTTCATTGACTTTCCGACGCCCGATCAGGAGCGCCGGATTATCGAGTTGAAGGTGCCGGAACTCGACGAGCATCTGGCCGCCGCAGCGGCTCGCTACGTCGCGGGGTTGCGCAAGATGCGCCTGCGCAAGCCGCCGTCGATTGCCGAAACGCTCGACTGGGCCCGCGCGCTCGTGCGGCTCGGCGTGCGCGAACTCGACAACGCGGCGGTCCGATCGACGCTGGGTCTGCTGCTCAAGCATGACGAGGATCGGGTGGCCGTCGAGGGCAAGGCCGGAAATATTCCCGGCAGCTCGCGCTGATGCGCCGACTCGTCGCGCAGATCGTCGAAGAGCTCCGCGCCGCGGACATTAGAATTTCGCCGGCCGAAGCGATCGATGCGATCCGCGCGGTCGCCGCCGCCGGGTTCGAACGTGATCGGATGCGTGAGGCGCTCGCCGCCGCGCTTATCAAAGATGAAGCCGATCGGCCGGCATTCGACAGGATTTTCACTGCCTGGCTCAGACGGACGATCACGACCGAGGCGCGAGATCCCGGCTCGCATACGGGCGTGATCGGAGCGGGAAAGAAATCATCGGCCGACGGCGGCGGCCGGCCTGACAAGCCGCCCGAGTCCGCTTCCGAAGCGGCCGCGCCGCAATCAACGCCGCCGACTGAGGATGAAAGCGAGTCAGCGTCCAAATCGAAAACTCAAGAATCCGACGAGACTGACAACTCTCGCGACGACGCTGATGACTCCGGTGATCAGTCAGACCAGTCGAGTTACGATATTGGCGCTGGTTCTGGCGAATCGAGCGGAATCGACGCGATCGAAAAGGCGCGGCTCAAGGCGATCGAGCGGCTGCCGTTCACCAATTATTCCGAACTCGAATTCGAAACCGCCCGCATCGCCCTGGCGCCGCTAATCCGGCGGTTCCGGGTCCGCGCTGGCCGGCGATTGCGCGCGGCGCGCCGCGGCCGCGTCGACTTCCGGCGGACGATTCGCGCGGCGATCCAGCGCGGCGGCGCGATGGTCGATCTGAAGATGCGCGCGCGCCGGCCGCGCCGCGTCGATCTGCTCATTCTCGCCGACGTTTCCGGCTCGGTCAGATATGCGGCAACCCTGATGCTCGAATTGTCGGCGGGAGTGCGCAAGATGTTCCGCCGGACCAGCAGTTTTGTGTTTATCGATAAACTGGCCGAGGCGGATTTCGAAGACGGCCACCTGGTCATGACGCCGCCGCTCGACCTTTACGCCCGCTCCGACTTTGGCCGCGTGCTGGCCGAACTGCGTGACAGGCATGCGCAACTGTTGGGACCGGCGACGATTGTGATCATCCTGGGCGATGGCCGCAACAACCGGCGACCGGCGCGCGCCGACATCCTCGGCGAAATCGCGCGGCGATGCCGCGCCGTATGCTGGCTTAACCCCGAGCCGATAGATCGATGGGGCCGCGGCGACAGCGCGATCGAGAATTACGTGCGCCACGCTGATTTGTTGATCGCGGCAACCAACCTGCGCGAGCTCGAGGACGCGATGCTTACTATCGGCCGGCCCCGTCGCGGCGGCGGATCGGCAGTTAACCCTGCACCTAATCCTGTCGGGCGATTTGCCTGAGTGTGACGCGCAACTTTTCGACAGCGGCGTGGCGCTGACTCAACGCGGCGGCCTCGTTCTCATCAAGCTCGGCCAGGTAGCGGCCGTCATCCGGCAAAATAAAAACCGCTCGGTAGGGAAAGCCGGGCTGGACGATCGGGAAGACGGCATCAGCGATAATTCCCTCGAGTGCCGCTTCGACAATCTGCTCGTGAATTCCACCGGCGTTGCGCCAGACGAGCGCTGCAGCGGCGCGCATCCGCGCAGTCCGTTTCGCGGCGGGCACACCGTCCATCCGGCGAATCACCTCGGTGGCCAGCGCGCGATCGTGATCGGCGGCGGGCGCGTCGCCCAGCCATCGATGGGATCGCACCCCGGGTTCGCCGCCCAGCGCGTCGACTTCGAGACCGCCGTCATCGGCAAGCGTCGGAATTTGCGCGCGATCGAAATAAAAACGCGCCTTGATGAACGCGTTGTCGGCAAAGGTGGCGCCATCCTCGGCGGGTGCTTCGCTGATGCCGACGTCGGCGAGCGACAATACCCCGCCGTCCAGGTCTGCAAGCAGCAGCCGGTACTCGGCGAGCTTGGCGGAATTGGTGGTCGCGATCAGCAGCCGCGTCATCGTTAAATATTCGGGGTTAAATATTCGGGGTTAAATATTCGGGGTTAAATATTCGGGGTTAAATATTCGGGAACATCTTAGGCTGATA
>Ga0302326_10014083_pt1 | contig 16948 bp, 10 predicted proteins | sample Palsa_T0_3_FD_202264 | JGI IMG/M metagenome (GOLD analysis project Ga0302326, IMG submission 202264) | Peat permafrost microbial communities from Stordalen Mire near Abisko, Sweden - Palsa_T0_3 | ecosystem: Environmental > Terrestrial > Soil > Palsa > Peat permafrost | place: Sweden: Abisko...
AGTGTCTCCAACAGCAACTGCCTGAGAGCTCTACACATTGCCATTCCATGCTGCATGCGTGTTCGCATGCGAACAGCGCCACAGTAGAAACTACAAGGGCCTGCAACTCTTCTGTGTGTGGAATGGAGTTGCTGGCGGGCGAGCAGGATAGGTCGCTGGCGCAGCGTCCGCTGGCCGTTTATAGCGATTCGTACGGCTCTCTGCCTGGATTAGACATCGCCTCCTTCCCGCAAGTCCCCGCTTCGCTCCGAAGTAATGTTGGCGGGCCGCCCATGATCACTGCTCTGCGCGTTTAATACCCTTTCTGCCTCTCGCTACGCCCGAATCCATTCAATTCTTGTCGTCCCCTCGCACGCGATTCTTCGGGAGTCATTATGAGCAACCGACGTAGTTTTCTGCAGCGCGCCCTTGGTGCGGGCGCAGCCCTCTTTGCCGCTCGCGGGCTCCACGCGCAAGACATGCAAATGCCAATGCCAATGCCGGAGAAGCCCGTTCCCCAGGGCAGCCATGGCCCGTCGTTCCCCACGCCGGTCGTGACCACGGACGTGGGCGATCTTTCCTACAGTGTGGACGGCGACGCGAAGGTCTTCCACCTGGTCGCCGAAGTCTTGCGGCAGAAGATCCACCCCGACAAAACAATTGACGTGTGGGGATTCAACGGCAGCGCACCCGGCCCCACCATCCAGGTCAACCAGGGAGATCACGTGCGCATTGTCTTCGACAACCATTTGCCGGAGCCAAGCTCCATCCACTGGCACGGCTTTGAAGACACAGTCGGTGAGGACGGCATGCCGGGCATCAGCCAGGAACCCGTAAAACCGGGCGGCCGCTTCGTTTATGAATTCGACATCCACCAGACCGGCACTTACTTCTACCACTCCCACATGGCCATGCAGGAGATGACGGGGATGCTGGGCGGCTTCATCATGCATCCGCGCACACCCTACGTTCCCCACTGTGATAAGGACTTTCTGCTGCACCTGCAGGAGTACGCGGTGTTGCCAAGCAACACCGTGCCCAACACCATGAACATGGAATACAACTGGCTGCTGCTGAACGGGAAGGCGGGGCCGGCGTCCACCCCGCTGATCGTTCGCCAGGGCGACCGGGTACGCCTCCGGTTTGTCAACCTGGGCATGGATCACCACCCCATGCATGTCCACGGATACACCTTCCAGGTCACAGGCACGGAGGGCGGCCGGATCCCGCAGACTGCCTGGTGGCCGGGAACCACCGTGCTGGTAGGCGTGGCCCAGGCGCGTGACGTGGAGTTTGTGGCGGACCGGACCGGCGACTGGATGCTGCACTGCCACTTGCCCCACCACATGATGAACCAGATGTCTTCCAATGTGGGCAAGATGACACGGGGGGCAGACACAGGCCAACCAGCAGGCGTGGATATGAACACGGGTATGGGCATGCTGCAAGGGACCCCCGGGGTTCCAACGGGGGATGACTACGGAACGAGCCTCGGGCGCGGGATGGGTTTCGGTAGCACCTCGGATATGGCGACGACCAACGGGCAGCTCTCAGGCGAGATGTCAGGAATGGCGATGCCGGGGGGTGACATCGCGGGCAATGCGAATGCAGTGCCCGGGTTTCCTCAGGATGCGTATATGGAAGGTCCGGCCATGGCCATGGATCAGATGGTTGACAAGCCCGAGAACTACGGACTTCGCCCAGGCTGGAGCGGCTACAGCATGGGCATGATGACCTTCCTTCGGGTGCTGCCGCCGGATAGATACGCAGAAGTGATGACGCGCATGAAGCGGGCGCAAAGGGCGAATGATCCCTACGGATCGCTGTTAGAGCGATTTTCCTAAAGCACGAGAACCGGGAGAAGACGATGCAAACAGGCAAAAGAATCGCGGCGATGCTTTGGTTGGTGACTCTGCCGCTGCTGGCGCAAAACGGTCAACAGAAGGAGCCGGCGCCGGAACTGCTGCCGGGGATAGCGGCGCGCACTCCGCTCAAGCTGGAATACTTTCTTGATCTGGCCGATCGAAACAATCCAACTTTGCGACAAGCCGCGGCCATTGTCCGCCGCTCTGAGGCCCAGGCCAGGCAAGCTTCGCTATACCCGAATCCCACGGCGGGTTACGAGGGCGACCAGATTCGCGGCGGCTCCTACGGTGGTGGTGAACAGGGCGGGTTTGTTGCGCAAACCATCATGCTGGGCGGCAAACTCGGTCTCCGCCGGGACATCTACGAGCAGCAGAAGCAGTCCGATACGATCGCCGCAGAAGCACAGCTGCTGCGTGTCCACAGCGATGTGACCCGGATGTTCTACGACACGCTGAGCGCTCAGCAAACAGTCATGGTTCGCGGCCGGCTCGTCGGGTTAGCCAGCGATGCTGCCCAAACCGCACACCAATTGGCGAATGTGGGCCAGGCGGACGCCCCCGACGTTCTGCAGGCCGAGGTCGAGGCCGAACAGGCGGGGATCGACTATACCGTAGCGCAGCGGATGTTCATCCAAAAATTCAAGAGCCTGGCCGCGCTGGCCGGCAGCCCTTCGGCCGAGATCACACTGCTGGACGCCGCGCTCGACGCGCCGCCAGAGATTGATCCTGCCCAGGCTGTGGAGACTATCGTGCAGCAGAGCCCAACGGTAAGACAGGCGCAACAGGAGGTAGCGATCGCTGAGGCGAGACTGAAAGACGCCAAGCGGGAGGCAGTCCCCGATCTTCAATTGCGAGCCGGCGAGCAGGAGAATCTGGAAGCGCTGGCCAGCGTTCCCGGCAAGAAGACAGGCGTGCAAAGCTTTGCCACCGCCGGAATCGAGCTGCCGCTCTGGAACCGCAACCAGGGGAGTGTGCGAGCCGCGGAGGCAGAGCTAGAGCAAGCCCGGCAGGAGGTAACACGCACCCAGTTAGCTCTGCGGCAACAGGCAGAGGGGCTGCTGCAGAATTACCTTTCCGGCAAGCTGGAAGCGGAGCGCTACCGGACGGCCTTGCTGCCTCGCGCCCGGCGCGCCTATGAGCTCTATCTGGAAAAGTACCAGCAAATGGCGCAGGCATATCCCCAGGTCATCGTGTCGCAGCGAACTCTTTTTGGGCTCGAAGTGCGTTACATCGACTCCCTCGATCGCACCTGGCAGAACGCAATTGCGCTCAAGAACTTCGCCCTGCAGGGCGGCCTGGAAAAGCCTGTTGCGCCGTGAGCCCTGCGTTTATCCTCTGATAATCAAGGAATCCTAGGATGGACGCGTGACCAACACAAGTGACAATGGGAAGCTGGAGCTCTGGCTGATCCGCCATGGAGAGACAGAGTGGAGCCTTTCTGGCGCCCACACCAGCAGAACCGACATCCCGCTGACCGCGCGAGGCGAAGAGCGCGCCGCCAAAATCAGGGACTATCTTGCGCATCGCAAGTTCAGCCTGGTGCTGACCAGCCCTCTGCAGCGGGCACGCGAGACCTGCCGCGTGGCTGGTTACGCGGACGTCGCGCAAATCGAGGAGAACCTGCGGGAGTGGGATTACGGCATCTATGAAGGTCGCACCACGGCGGAGATTCGGAAAGAACAGCCCGACTGGTCGATTTGGGATTCGCCTCCTCCTGAGGGCGAGCCGGTCGAACATGTAGCTGCCCGGACACAGCAGGTGATCGACCGGGCCATCAAGGCCGGAGGCCAGGTAGCGTTGTTCGCGCATGCGCACGTGCTCAGGATCCTGGCGGCTACCTGGCTCGGCCTGCCGCCGCGCGCGGGCAGCCTGCTGGCGCTGGGAACGGGATCAGTGAGCACGTTGGGCTTCGAGCGCGAGACCCGGGTTATCTCGACGTGGAACCGGTCCTTCGAAGTGGACTAAGACGCGTGAGGCGCGAAGTCTTCAGAGGGCAACTCGCGCCAGGACCGCCCCGAGCCAGACCGCTGCCAGGCCCAGCAGCACGCTGAGTGTAATGTAGGCGGCCGCAAGCAAGAAGGCGCCTGACTCCAGCGTGCTGAATGTCTCCCACTGGAAGGTGGAGAACGTACTGTAGGCGCCGACAAAGCCGATGGGAAGCAGGATCATCCAAGTCGGGCTAGCCGCGGTCCGCCGTTCGATGCACGTCAGAGAGAAACCAATGATCAGGCACGCCGTTATGTTGACCAGAAATGTGCCATAAGGAAAGCGGCTGGCGCCCATCCGATGCGTGACGACGGAGTGAACCCCATACCGGGCAAGCGAGCCGAGAGCACCGCTGATTGCGATAAGAAGGAATTTCTGCACGGTCAACCTCTTCATGTATTCCGAGCCAACTCAAATCGCAGGATCAATTCTGCGAGCGCTTCCGAGGCCACGAAACTCCTCGTGGACGGAAACTAAGTTTGGACGGGAAGGGCGTCGTCGAGACATGACTCCGCGACGGTCTTCCCGTCAGGAGTCATCATCTGTCGAGCCAATGAGGCAAAACAGCGGTTGAGGGCGAACTCCTTCGCCACAGCTACCGAAATTATAACCGGGGAGGCTGCGGTTGTCGACCCTGGGATCATCACGCCAGGTTCGAGGGAACAGCAGGTCCCTCCACTTCGCTACGCTACGGTCGGGATGACAATTCTGTTGCAAACGGAGCCGGTTGCGAGAAATCTTCGTTTCAAATTAACTTGTCATCCCGGCCGGAGCGTACCCAGATTTCCTGCCGCATGGCTTGCCAACCCAGTTGCAATGGTTAATCATTTGCAAACGCCATCCGAGAGCATGCGACTCGATTCCCACCAGCACTTCTGGCATTACAGCCCAACCGAGCACGTCTGGATGACGGAGCAGATGGTGGCGCTGAAGCGTGACTTTCTACCCGAGGATCTGGAGCGGCTGCTCCGCACGATACACTTCGGCGGCAGTGTGGCAGTGCAGGCGCGGCAAAATCTGGAAGAAACCCGGTGGCTGCTGGAGCTCGCGCAGCAATACCCATTCATCAAAGGTGTGGTTGGCTGGGTGGATTTGCGTTCCGAACAACTACCCGGGCAGTTGGAGCGGTTTGCCAGGAACCCCAGGCTGGTTGGTGTGCGCCATGTGGTGCAAGACGAGCCGGACGATGATTTCATGCTGCGGCCCGAGTTTCGCCGTGGCATTTCGCAGCTGCGGGACTTCGATCTGACCTATGATTTGCTGCTCTTTCCCAAACACCTGACGGCTGCTGCCAGGCTGGTAGAGGAGTTCCCGCAGCAGCCGTTTGTCCTCGATCACATCGCCAAGCCGAGGATCACTGAAGAGTTGATATCTCCATGGCAACACGATCTTCGCCAGTTGGCAAAGTTACCCAACGTCTTCTGCAAGCTATCCGGCATGGTGACTGAGGCAAGATGGAAGCAGTGGCAGCCGAGTGACTTTCACCGCTATCTGGATATTGTCTTCGACGCATTTGGCTGCAGGCGAATTATGATCGGTTCCGACTGGCCGGTTTGCACGTTGTCGGGAGAGTACGAGCCGACGATGAAGATCGTGGTGGATTACGTGCAGCAATTTTCGATGGAAGACCAGGCCGCGGTTCTGGGTGGGAATTGCGCCCGCTTTTATCAGATCGATTGTCAGGAGTGATGCCACGATGAAAGCCGCCGTGCTGCATGGCCCACGCGACCTTCGCATCGAGCCGCATCGCCAACCCGAGTTGCGTGCAGGCATGGTGCTGCTGCACCCGCGCCGGGTGGGCATATGCGGTACCGACCTGCACTACTACGAGCACGGACACAACGCTACCTTTTTTCCCGACCGCCCGTTTATTCTTGGCCATGAACTTACCGCCGAAGTAGCGGCAGTTGCCGATGACGTGGAGACGTTGACGATCGGCCAACGGGTCACCGTGAACCCAGCCCGCTCGTGCGGCTTTTGCTCCTACTGCAAGAGCGGCCGCATCAATCTCTGCCGGAAAACGATCATGCTGGGCAGCGCCAGCACTACTCCGCCCACAGATGGCGCGCTGGCGGAATTGGTCACCGTCCGCGCGGACCAATGTCACCTGCTGCCGGCGGAGATGGACGATGGAATCGGCGCGATGATGGAACCTCTCTCCGTCGCACTGCACGCGCTGAAGCGCGCCGGCACGGTATCGGGGAAAGGTGTGCTGGTGATTGGTGGAGGAACGATCGGCCTGCTGGTGGCGATCACAGCGCGCGCGTTCGGCGCCGTTCCGGTGGCAGTGAGCGACCCTGTAGCCGCGCGCCGCCATAAGGCGGTGGAGCTCGGCGTGGATGTAGCCCTCGATCCTGCCGTAGCGGACTTTCAGGATAAGGTGCGGGCGTTGACCGGGGAAGGATTCGATACGATCTTTGAGGCATCCGGCTCTCCGCGTGCGTTGCGTGCGGCCTTTGACCTGGCTCGCCCCGGCGGCACCATGGTGCAGATCGGCACACTCGGTGGCGACGACATCCCAATCCCCGTGAACCAGATCATGGTGCGCGAGATTAGCTTCCTGGGATCGATGCGCTACGGTGACATGTTTGACCAGGCAATCAGGCTGGTCGCGGCCGGCCGGGTGAATGTGCAGCCGTTCGTCAACAACGTTTTTGCCTTGGATGATGCGGTGAAAGCCATGCAGTTTGCTGCGGATAAAACGCTGTCCCTCAAGGTTCAGATCCAACCGTAGCATGGTTATATCCCCGATCGACGTTATCGTAATGGCCGTGTATCTCATCGGGATCACGGCCTTCGGCATCAGGGTTGGCTATCGACGGAAAGCCTCTTCCCAGCAGTATTTTCTCGCCAACAAATCGCTCGGCTGGTTCACCGTGGGTGCGGCGGTGTTTACCTCCAACATCTCGACCCTCCACTTGGTGGGCTACGCGGCGGGCGGCGCGCGAGACGGCCTGGTGATCGGCAACTTCGAGTGGATGGCCTGCTTCGTGCTCATCCTGCTGGCGCTGATGTTCGCGCCGTTCTACATCAACTCGGGAGTGGCCACACTGCCGGAGTTCATGGAACGCCGCTATTGTCCTGCGGCGCGTACGTTTCTTGCGGTGATCGGCATTCTTGGCGCCCTGCTGATTCACATCGGTATCAGCCTGTTTGCCGCAGCCAAAGTCTTTGAGGGTCTGCTGGGTGTGCCGATGATCGCCACCATCCTGGTGCTGTCGCTTTTTACCGTCACCTACGCGGCCCTGGGTGGCCTGAAAGCGGTGGTGATGACGGAGAGTATCCAGGTGGTGCTGCTGCTGGGCGGTGCCACGCTGATCACGATCCTTGGCGTGCGCGCTCTTCCCCGTGTGGGCGTGCATAATCTCGCGGGTTTGCAACATGCGGTGGCGCCCGGACAACTGCACATGCTGCAACCGGTCATCGATGGTCACCGGCACCTCAATGAGTTTTCATGGCTGGCGGTGCTGCTTGGCTATCCCATACTAGGTATCTGGTATTGGTGTGCGGATCAGACACACGTGCAGCGCGTGCTGGCTGCCCATTCTTTGAAGCAGGGGCAGAACGGCGCGCTGTTTGCAGGGTTTCTAAAAATCCTGCCGGTCTTTCTCATGGTGTTTCCCGGTGTTATCGGCTATGTGCTTTGGCAGCGAGGCGCGATCCATCTGGGGAATGTGGCGCGCACTGGTGCTCCAGACTACAACACCATGTTGTCTGCGCTGATCGCGTATCTCATTCCCGTGGGACTGCGAGGATTGATCGCCGCCAGCCTGGCGGCCGCATTAATGAGTTGCATGGCTGCCGCGCTCAATAGCTGTGCCACCCTGATCTCCATCGACGTGGTGAAGCGTCTCCACCCCGAAGCGACCGATGCACGCGTGGTGCGCGTGGGCCGCATAACCACCGGCGTGATCATGGTATTGGCCATGTTGTGGTCCACCCAGGGCGACCAGTTCGGCACCATTTTCGAAGCCGTCAACAAGATCCCCATGACCTTTGCGCCGGCCGTGACCACGGTTTTTGTCTTCGGGGTGTTGTGGAAGCGGGGAACCAGGCAGGCAGCCATGGCCACCCTCTATCTCGGGTCGCTGATCGGCGTCGTTTACTTTGTGGCAGATCTGCCCAGAACAGGCAGCTGGTTTCTGCCCGCCAGCCGGCTCACAGATTTCGGCGGTTTCGTAACCGATCCGGTGCAAGGCTTGGGGATTCCGTTCATGCTCGCCGGGCCCATCATTGCGGTGGCCTGCGTGATCATCTACACCGCGACCAGCTTGCTGACGCCGGCTATGGATGAAGCGGAAGTATCCAAGGTTTGTTGGGATCACCCGCTGGCCTTTCTCAAGGGACCGGTCACCTCGATGAGCGATCCACGCATCGTCTCGCTGCTGTTGCTGGTAACCATCAGCGTGTTTTATTTTCTGCTGCGGTAGGATGAGTGCGCGAGTGGCGATAAGCTCGTGGAAACGCTTGATCTCGTCGAGGCGAAAGGAAATGACGTCAAAATCCAATTCCAAACCGTCGCGTGTCAAGGTGCAGCAACATCGTGAGCGTTTGCGCGAGCAAGGCTTGCGGCCTATTCAGATCTGGGTGCCGGACGTGCGGTCCAGAGCTTTTCGGACGGAAGCGCAGCGTCCGCAAATAGCTCAAAAGCGTACCTCAGGGCCTGAAGGCCCCGCAGTTGGACTGCATTTGTGCCGGGGATAAATCCCCGGCCTACCCTGAAAGCGAGTTCTCACGCAGACTTTTCAGCCCCTGCCTACTGTTACCGGGCAAAGCGAAAACCCAGGGGCTAAAGAGTCTGCGTGAGAACTCGAAAAGGCAGCCCTCAGGGGCTATAATAAAGCCCGACATATTTTCAATCCTTTACGGCCCGACTAAAGTCGTGCCCTGATACAAAAACCTGGTTCTCACGCAGACTGTAAAAGCTCAGATCTGCGATGGGCCTCAACGGCCCGACTAAAGTCGTGCCCTGATACAAAGCATTACCGCGGTGAGAACCGGAAAACTCGCGCGTTCCTCAGATCTTGGATCTACCCGCCTTGTCTGAAATGTAGAAACTCGAGGGCCCGACTGAAGTCGTGCCCTGATACAGAGCATGAGAGGCGTGACCCCTAAGAAGAGCCGCGCATTGTCGCAGATTTGGTTCTACTCCTGAATCAATTGTTACCGTCCACTAGAAGCTGATGCGGCCGGTGATCTCGATGTTACGTGGTCCTGCGCCCTCGGCAGTCTGCAGACCGGTGATGATGCCGAAACCGGTAGGTCCGTCATCGACGTTCATGTCGGGCGTTTCATAGTTCCGGTGGTTAAAGACGTTCGCCGCCTCGGCGCCAAATTGAAACTTGGCTCCTTCCCATAGCTGTGTCGATTTGATCAGCGACATGGAGAAGCTTTGCGTTCCCGGTCCTACAACATTGCCGACACCCGCACTGCCAAAGCTGGCGCTGTTATTGGCCGGATCCGCAAAGGCGTTGATATTGAGGAAGGTCGGGTCTCCGGCTGCCGACGGCACACCGTGGACGTAAACCGGAACACCGGAAACCCGGTCGGCTCGGGTGGAGCCTGCATTGGAGAGCAGGTTGGTCCCACCAGGGTCGTTGGTGTCCTGGAAAGGCGTGAGAAAGGCCCCGCTTTGCAGCACCACGACTCCTCCGAACTGCCAGCCGCCGACCAGCATGTTGAGCGCGCCGCCGTGAGGCAGGAAGGGTTTGCCCTTGCCAAAAGGAAGCTCATACAGATAGGTAGCCAGGAACCGGTTGCGGCGATCGAAGATTACGTTCCCGTAGTCCAGACCGAGATTGAAGCGGTCAGAGGATACGCTGTTGCCTTCGGTGGTGAGGGACGAGGGTGCATATCCCTGGGCGTCAGAGAGGTCGCGCGTCCAGGTGTAGCTCGCCTGGAATTGCAGGCCATTGACGAAACGCTTGCTCAAGGCTGCGCTCATGCTGTTGTAGTTGCTCTGGGCGCCGTTCACGATGCTCTCGATGTATCCCCAGGATTGAAAGGGCGCGTCAACCGGGAACGCATTCGACCATCCAATGGTATTGGGCTGCACCTGGTTGAGGTCGACGAAGGTTTCCAGGTTGGAACCGTGGCTGCCGATGTAAGAAAGGCGCATGCCGATGTCGTGGCCCAGGTCCTGTTCCAGGGTAAGGTTCCACTGCTGCACCGAAGGATCGACGTAATGGATGGGAAAAGCGTATTGAAACGAGGCGCCCCCGGGCACCACCGAGGAAAAGGGGCTGGGGAAAGAGATGGCCGGAGCGCCTCCAGGAGCGGTTTGCGATTGCCCCGTGTAGTTGACGAAGCTCGAACTCACCGCCCAGCCGGAGACCAGGGAGAAGCCCAAGGGCTGCTCGATAAAGCGTCCCCATCCGCCGCGAAGCACCGTCTTATCGGTGCCGGCGAGGCGCCAGGCGAAGCCAATCCGGGGACCGAAATCTTTCTTGTCGGTGTAGCGTAAGGTAGTGGGAATGTGGGCCTGGGCCGCGGTGATGATCGGCGAGGGAGCGATGGAAGTTGCAAAATCAGACGAGGTGTAGCCCAGTGCGGTCTGGTTGGGGACCACCACCGCTCCGGTGACTCCACCTACATTGTAAGTGGGCAGGAAGGCGGCGGTGTTGTAATCGGCGTCTTTCAGCGGCGGGTGCAGCTCGTAGCGCAGCCCCAGGTTGAGGGTTAGCCTGGAGGTGATTTTCCAGTCATCCTGGGCAAAGAAACCATAACCCCAGCCCCGGCCATTCATTGCCGGATGATTGATTTGTTCGGAAACGTAGGTGTAGTCGGGATAACCAAGCAGAAACGCGGTGTAAGGATCTCCAATGTAGACCGGGTTTCCGTTGATGTCGGAATATTGGGTCGTGTTGTTGAAGAAATACTGGCCCGCGCTGTAGTTACCGAAGACGTTATCGTCATGATCGGACATGTGACGAACGTCGCCGCCAAACTTGAAGGTATGTTTGCCCTTGCTCCAGGTGACGTTGTCGAGGCCCTGGACGATATTGCTGTGCTGCACCGACGGGTTACCACCACCCGTCACCATAAAGCCGCTAATATTCACGTCCGGCGCGGTAGGGGTAGGGTTGGGGACAAGCCCCTGAATGCCAGCCTGGTCCAGATAGCCGGCAGTGTTCCCCTCCAGCATCGCGTAGGTCTGATGGATGCCATTAAAACCAGCGCGGAACTCATTCACCAGCGAGCCGGAAATAGCGTAGTTATGGGAGAAGGTGACACCCTGATCATCCTCCGGATATCCAAAACCGCCGGTGAGGGGAGAACCTGCGTTAATGCAATAGCCGGGACAGTTGGGGTTGGGCGGATTGATGACCGACCTGGTTTTATAGGTGCCCCGCACAAACATGGACTGCTTTGAGTTGATGGCATAGTCCAAACGCAAGTCTGCCTGATCGCTGGTGATGGGTGCAGGGTAGTTTACGCGGTAGTTATCCTGGTAGGCCGACGGCAAGCCGGTATTGGGCGCGGGAAAGAAGTGCTGAATAAAGTTTGCGGAAACTGGGGATATCGGCACGGCCGAGGGATCGATCGAGCTTCCGTCCGGGTTGAAGATGGGTGTCCCGCCCAGGTAGTCGACCAGGTTTCCATTGCGCATGTCCGCGGAAGGAACGTTAGTGATGAGCGGAACCTGGCGGGGTAGGCGCAGGCCTTCATAACTCATAAAGAAGAAGGCTTTATCCTTGCCGTCGTAGAAGTGGGGAATACTGATCGGTCCCCCCAAAAAGCCGCCGAAGTCGTTCATGATAATGGTCGGTGTGGAATGGGTGAAAGGATTGCCGGCGGTCAGCACGGTGTTCTGCAGGTTTTCAAAGATGCCGCCGTGGAATGAATTGGTCCCGCTCTTGGAGGTAGTGGTGACATCAGAGACGCCGCTAAACTCGGCGTTGTTGTTGCTGCCGCTGATGCGTATTTCCGAGATGGAGTTAAATGAGGGAAAGAGCTCGTTGATAGGGCCGCTGTTCTCAACAGAGACGCTACTGATGCCATCGATGGTGTAGGACATGAGCGCGGGGGTAGTACCATCGATCACCAGGTTATTGTCGTCATCGACCTGGACGCCAGGCTCGGTGCTGAGCGTGTCGATAGGGCTGGTCGAGCCGGTTGAGCGGGAGTAGACGGCTACGGGAAGCTCAGTGAGTTCGCGGCCGGTCTTGGTTTCGGAGAGGCTCGAGACATCGGTGGTGATGACACCCGCCGATGCCCCTTGCACGAGGACGGTTTCCGAGGCCGCACCGAGTCTGAGGGTGGCGTCGACCCGCTTGGTTTCGCGCGATTGCAGATCCAAATCCGAGAAGTCAGTCTGTTCGAACCCGGCCGCGGTTACTTTGATCTGATACTTGCCGGGGTTGAGATTGAGAAAACTGTAGTCACCGTGCGCGTCTGATGTCGTGACCCGTTCGGCCGCAGTGCCCGCGTTGGTCAAGCGGACTTCGGCGCCGGGGATGACGGCGCCAGAGACGTCTTTTACCGTGCCTACTACGGCTCCGAATGTGGATTGCGCAAAGAGGCGTGGCGGCACCGAGAAGAGGACCAGCAGCAGGCAGGGGAGAGCGTATTTCCAGGACGAGTGTGCCATCCGTCTACACGCGGAGGAGAACTGTTCTAGCGACGGCGCGAACTGCTCGAAGAGACGGGGAGCCTGCGACATTTGGATCTACCTCCTGAAAATGGGTTTCTCGCCCAAACAAGTGACCACTTGCCTGCAAATCCAGTCGGGTCTTTATCTGGAACCTCTACTGGAACCCTGGGTCGGTATTTACAAGGTCCGTCTGGCGGACTAAATGGCACGCGGTCCGCATTTTGGGCCAGTCTTCTCCTGCACGTACTCCGATGTGGGCCCGTGGCGAGAACGAGAAGGCCAACTTCCCGAGGGTCGACTACTGCAAACGCAGATTATGGAATAAAACGTTCGGCACAGAGGGACTACGGGGTCCCGAACTAGACTAGACGTCAATTTATCAAGCCCCTGCAGCAATATCAAGAGCTAGATTGGGAGGGGTCGCCCCGGTGCAACGGCTCTGAACGAGTGCGGACGACGTTGGCCGATGTTGCACCATATCGACGGCCCGCATGAAGGAGAGCTCAACTCCCGAACCGGCCAGGGCCACGCCATCCAGGTTATTCCGCTCCGTGGCTGCGACGGATTTCCCGTCAGCTGAAGAAAGAAGCGCGGCTGAAATCGCGGTGCCGTCGCCCTGCTTGACAGCGTCTCGACGCGTCATCTTGCGTCCTCATTTGTTCCTCTTGGTTGCGGGAATTAGTTTCGTTGTTCCTGTTGCTGCAGCGCGTTCTTGTATGCTTGTGCTTCTTTTGGGCTGGGTTCGGGAACGGCAATAGTGACCCCATCCATGTCGCCGTCAACGTGCAGGGGCATGGAGGCCGAGCCGTAGAGGTGCCGGGGGTGGCTGGTGTATATCGGGGGGGCGATGGCGCCCTGCGGGTCCGGCAGCAGCTCGTAGTCAACGTCGTAGGAGATGGGGCTGGTGAGGATGTAGTCGCCCTCGTAAATGAAGTTGAGGGTAAAGCCTGGGTCTTCCTCAGAAGACTGCGTCGAGGCGACGGGAGACTGGTCGTCTTTGTAGGAAAGCCGAACCGCGCCTGCGTTGATCACGTGCCCGTCATAGGCGGAGACGATGTTGCCGCGGATCGTGTGGAGTTTGCCGATCGGGATCCTGAGGTCCTCACCGGCGCGTTCTTCGCCCAGGTCAACTGAGAACCCGGCTGCGTCCTTGAGGCGTGGGGTGCTACCGGAGTAAATGGCCAGGGTATCGGAGTTTCCCCCGTAGCTGGCGGTACTCGTGCTGCCGTGCGATATGTATGTGACTTGCCTGGTGAGGTCGAGGGTTACCTGCACGAGGTATTTCCCCGCGGGCAGACCGCTGATGCGATAGTTGCCGCGATCGTCCGTGTAGAGTGGGCGGAATTCGGAGAGAGGAAGGAATTTGAACGGGGCCCATGTTTCCTTTCCTTCCTGATGCATCCTGGAAAGAACGATTACCTCCAGACCGCCTGCCGGGCCGCCATCGTCGTAGGTGATGTTGCCACTGATGGCACCGCCGCGTTCGAGGGTAACGTCGGCGCTGACAGGCAGGTTGGAGACGGTTATCCGCGGGATACTTTTGAGAACGGCTTGCTTTGCGGCCTGTTGTGCAGGACCGAGTGGCTGGCGGTCTCCGTAAGGGGAGCGAGCCTCGGCAAGGGAGAGCGCTGCATAGGGTGAGACGTAGCCGGGAGAGGATGCGATGACGTAGTAGGCGCCTTCCGACACATGGTTGAAAGCAAAGCTGCCGTCGAAACGGGTTTGCACGCTCATGGTGACCCCGCCATCGGTTTGACCAGGGCTCTCCGGGGCATCCGCCACCAGTGCGGCGACCGGCTGCAGGTAAACGGTGGCTTTGCGGGCCGGCGCTTTGGTGTCGCTGAGGTACACGTGGCCGGTTACCGATCCGGTCGCGAGGGGTTTATCAGCGGCGGCGGCTTTGGCGGGGCCGGGTTGCTGGCCGAGGACAGGGACCGCGCATAGCAGAACCAAGATTGCCCATCGATGCTCAAGTCGCATGATCGTGCCGTTTCACAGGCCACCTCATTGTAGCGACAACCGGAGTTTGGTCCAGCTAATTGCCAGGTTAGGCTGGGGTTTATCCTCTCGACAATGGCGGGGCTAAAAGGCCCGCGTGAGAACCGGGATTGAGGTCCCTCCGCATGACTCCCAGGTCTCAAAGGCGAGAGGGCCACCCACTCGTGTGCCACCGCGGAATTCTCGGGCTGGCCGGGCCCGGGACCTGATTCGTGCAAAGAGGCTGCGCTTGACGTTTGAAGCGTTTTCGTCTCCGCTTTTTCTCTGCGGAAGGTGCGCGTTAAGCGCATCAAGCGCGTTAATTCCCCCGGCGCCGAGCGGGAAATGCACTTTTGGTGAGTACTATGCGTACTAAGCCCCCACATCGGCGCGCAGGGAGGGTAGGCTAACGCTTTAAGTCCGCAGAGCAGCCCAGCGAGCTGAGCACCATAAGGCGCTGCCGATGCGAAGAGGACCAAACTGTTGACTCGCGGCGTACCTTAACAGCTATATAGATGTGCATTGGGCATGGCGAATTTCGGCCCACAGCAAATTCACGTTGGGTGATGCTGCAGGCTCATGAAGCCGCTCTTGGTGAATAGATGGGGTTCTCAAACTTTGATCCTGGAAAACAGTATGTCCGGCAACGACAGATCGGGTCCTCTCTGCGTTAGCGTCCACGCAGACGACAATGTGGCCATCGTGGTGAATGAAGGTGGCCTTCCAGCCGGAACGCAATTCGCTAGCGGGCTGATGCTGTCAGAGGCGATTCCCGAAGCACACAAGGTTGCCCTCTCTGATATTGCGCAGGGCGCGCCAATCATTCGCTACGGCGTGGCCATCGGATATGCGGCGACAGCCATCGCCAGAGGCCGCTGGGTCCATGAGGGGATGATGAGTTTGCCCCCGCCCCCGCCGCTCGACCAACTGCCGCTCTCGACCGCCGTTCCGGCATCGCTTCCACCGCTCACGGGATATACCTTCGAGGGCTTTCTCAACCAGGATGGCTCCGTCGGAACAAAGAACATTCTCGGCATCGCCACTACCGTGCAATGTGTTTCGGCCACGGTCGAGTTTGCCGTGAGGCGCATCCGGTCTGAGATGCTGCCGCGGTACCCCAACGTCGACGAGGTGATTGCGATTACCCATCCTTATGGGTGCGGAGTTGTGATTGACGCTCCCGGATCTGAAATCCCCATTCGCACGCTGCGCAATCTGAGCCTGAATCCGAACCTTGGCGGGGCTCCTATGGTGGTCAGTCTGGGTTGCGAAAAACTGCAGCCCTCGCAAATGCTGCCGGCCAGTAGTCTGGCGATTCTCTCCAGCGTGCCCTACGTTATTCGACTGCAGGACGAACAGCATCACAGCTTTGGCGATATGGTCACAGCCATCATGGAGATGGCCGAAAAGCGGTTGACCCAACTGAACGCCCGTACCCGGGTAACCCGGCCCGCGGCCGATCTGGTGGTGGGGTTGCAGTGCGGGGGCAGCGATGCTTTTTCCGGAGTGACTGCCAATCCGGCGCTTGGCTATGCTGCCGATCTGCTGGTGCGTGCCGGCGCGACGGTGATGTTTTCCGAAGTAACCGAGGTCCGCGATGTCATTCATTTGCTGACGGCCCGCGCAGCAAACGAAGAAGTAGCTCGTGATCTGATTCGCGAAATGGCCTGGTACGATGCCTACCTTAAGCACGGGGGCGCCGATCGAAGCGCCAACCCCACTCCTGGAAATAAGACAGGAGGGCTGACGAATATCGTGGAGAAGGCGCTAGGTTCGGCCGCAAAGGCGGGCAGCAGTGCGCTGGCAGGCGTCTTCGGCCCCGGAGAACGTGTCACCAGCAAAGGACTCATCTTCGCTGCCACACCGGCCAGCGATTTCGTGTGCGGAACACTGCAGTTAGCCGCAGGGATGAACATGCATGTCTTCACCACCGGGCGGGGGACGCCTTATGGGCTGGCCATGGCTCCGGTGATCAAGGTTGCTTCCCGCAGCGTACTGGCGAAACGGTGGCGGGATCTGATCGACGTCGATGCGGGAACCATCGCAACGGGAGAGGCTACCATTCCACAGGTTGGGGAGCAGATCTTCCAGCTGATTCTTGATGTGGCAAGCGGGCGCAAAGAAACATGGGCTGACCATTGGGGTCTGCACAATGAGTTTGCCTTGTTCAATCCTGCGCCGATCACCTAAGCCGTTCGTGCAATTCCTCACGGGGGATCGAATGAAGGCCACCCATGTGGAATCCGCGATTCATCAGATCCAGCGCTGCTCGGCGATCTCTCTCATACCCTGGGTCTGCCTCGATCTGTTCGGTCGATAGGTCAACCAAAGATGTGGTGTGCTTGGTCTTCTTGCGGTTCTTTGACGTATCACTCCAATCGGAAGCTCACTCTAGTTCACAGCTCTAATTTCCTCCCTGACGATGCGCCGTAGCGTGTCTTCTAACTTTGGAGCTTTTCCTTCGACATGCTGGCGCAAGGCATCGTTAATCAATGTCTGGTAACCTGCCAAACCGCCGGTCCGTTCAGCCTCTTTCAGAAAGTAATCC
>Ga0302326_10014084_pt1 | contig 16948 bp, 14 predicted proteins | sample Palsa_T0_3_FD_202264 | JGI IMG/M metagenome (GOLD analysis project Ga0302326, IMG submission 202264) | Peat permafrost microbial communities from Stordalen Mire near Abisko, Sweden - Palsa_T0_3 | ecosystem: Environmental > Terrestrial > Soil > Palsa > Peat permafrost | place: Sweden: Abisko...
AAAAGAGAAACTTTCGGCGTTACAGGCAAAAGAAAAAGCCCAATGGATCACCTTTGCTCCATTTGTATTTCAGGCCACCCGGGTTCTCCGCGAGAGTGGTATTTTAAAGGCAGTCGAAAACCATAAAGAAGGAATGACCCTGGAGCAACTTACCGCCGAAGTAAGACTTCCGGACTATGGAGTTCGGGTATTGGCCGAAGCAGCGTTGGGCATTGGTTTGCTGGTATTGAGCGAGGGAGTTTATAAAATAACCAAAACTGCCTATTTCGTCCTGCACGATGAGCTTACCCAAGTGAATATGGATTTTACGCACGATGTCTGCTATCAGGGATTGTTTTTTCTGGAGGAGAGCATTGCTCGAAAAAAGCCAGAGGGATTAAAGGTTTTTGGCGATTGGCCGACCATTTACGAGGCGCTGGACACCACATTGCCGGAAAAAGTAAAAAAAAGCTGGTATGCTTTCGACCATTTCTATTCTGACTATGCGTTCCCCGAGGCTCTTCCCCTGGTCTTTAGGCAAAAGCCAAGAACGTTATTGGACATTGGCGGGAACACCGGCAAATGGACTATCCAAAGTCTTGAATTTGATCCGGATGTGAGGATTACTATCCTGGATTTGCCACATCATTTAGAAATGGCAAAAAGGGAAATTTTTGAAAAAGGTTTTGGCGACCGTACCTCCTTTTATTTCTGTAACATTCTGGATGAATCCCAGGAATTTCCAACTGGCTTTGATGCCATTTGGATGAGTCAGTTTCTGGATTGTTTCTCGGACGAACAGGTTATCTCCATCTTAAGACGCTGCAAGAAGGCGTTAACTCCTGCGGGGAGCATTTATATCCTGGAGACATTTTGGGATCGTCAACGCTTTGAAGCCTCTGCTTTTTCCCTGCAACAGACTTCGTTGTACTTCACAGTTATGGCCAATGGAAACAGTCAAATGTATGATTCAAAAGTTTTTATACGCTGCGTGCAGCGTGCCGGATTGGAGATCGTACAGCAAAATGATTTCATCGGCGTAAGTCATACGTTATTGACCTGCAAGGCGATCGCAGAAGATTAATTTACACAAGTAAATAAATGGACGAAAAAGTGGATGTATTAGTGATCGGCGCAGGCCCGGCCGGTTCCGTAGCTGCCTCGATAATTCATCGGTCAGGGTATTCTGTCCGTGTCGTGGAACGAGAAAAATTCCCCCGTTTCGTGATCGGCGAAAGTTTGTTACCGCGGTGCATGGAGGTGCTCGAGGAGGCCGGGTTTCTGGACTGCGTAAAAGCCAAAAATTTTCAAGAGAAATTCGGCGCTAAATTTATGAAAGAGGATAGGGTTTCGGATTTTAATTTCTCCGACCAATTCTCCAAGGGTTGGACATGGACCTGGCAAGTTCAGCGCGCAGAGTTTGATTTGACCCTGATCGCGGAAGCCCAACGCCAGGGTGTTTCCGTTGATTTTGAAACAACCGTAACGTCCATTGATTTCGGGGCTGACGAAAGTTCAGTCACTACAGTCCAATCCAAAGATGGTTTATTCCGGAAAATTTCAGCCCGTTTCATCGTCGACGCCAGCGGCTACGGGCGCGTGATCCCACGCCTTTTCCATCTCGACAAACCGTCTAATCTGGATCCGCGGAAAGCTGTCTTTGCCCACGTCAATGATGTCCATCGCAAGGACTATGACGAGCCCAACCGGATTATCGCCGTCATGTATGCTCCTGGCGTATGGGCATGGATCATCCCGTTTTCGAACGGTGTAACTTCGTTGGGCTTCGTCGGAAGTTTCGATTTCTTTGCCACTAAAGCCGGCGACACTTCGCAACAATTCAAAACATTTATCGAAGGAAATGCTTATTTGAAAAAGCGGTTCGGCGATGTTCCCTGGGTCTTTGAGCCCCGGAAGCTGGAAGCCTGGTCGGCCACGACCGACAAGTTTTATGGAACGGGATTTGTCCTGACGGGTAATGTTACTGAATTTCTGGATCCCATTTTTTCGTCCGGTGTGATGTTTGCGACCGTATCCAGTCATTTGGCCGGTAAGCTGGTGGTCCGGAAATTAAGAGGTGAGTCCGTCGATTGGGATAACGATTACACTCATTTTATTCGCCAGGGTGTAGATACTTTTCGAACCTACGTGATGGCCTGGTACGACGGGACGTTGGAAAAGATCTTCTTTTCAAAAAATCCAGACCCCACGATCAAGCGACAAATCTGTTCCGTATTGGCTGGCTATGTCTGGGACCAGAGTAATCCCTTTGTCCGGCAGCATGCGTCCGCCGTGAAACGATTGGCCAAACTGATCGACATGCAGGAACGCGTATCGTCCCTGTAGTTTTATGGTGCCGATTTTCATCAATCTCTACTGTCGTATTCAAAATCGTGCACTGAGCCGGCAGGGGCGCATTGTTTATAAAAAAAAAGAAGGAAGCCTTGACGATTTTCTGGATGCTGCCTTTGAGTTCTTCGCTGTGAACTATCCGAAATTTCACAAAATGGACCATCTTTCAAAGCTTGGCTTCCTGGCCAGTGAATTATTAATGAGAGACATGCCTCCTCTGGTCGAGCGTTATGCCGCGGAACACGTGGCCGTCGTTTTAGCAAACGCCCACGCAAGCCAGGATACCGACCTGCGCTATCTTGAATCCGCTAAAACAAAACCAAGTCCGGCCCTGTTTGTGTACACACTCCCTAACATAGTGGCAGGGGAAATATGTATCCGTCATGGCCTGAAAGGAGAAATCGCATTTTTTGTATCCCCGGATTTTGATGCCCATCAAATGTCGGATTATGTTAACCTGGTCATGGCCTCGGAAAAAACCAAAGCCTGCGTGGCAGGGTGGGTAGAGGTTATGGGCGACCACCACGATGTTTTCTTATATTTGGCTGAGAAACAAAGGGGTTCTAACGGATTGGAACATACTGCCGGACAACTTCAAAAACTATATCAGTCGAATTATGGAACAATTGATGACAGACCTTAAAAAGCAGATCATTGAAGTGTTGAATTTAAAGCACCTGAAACCGGAAGATATTGGAGATGATCAGCCGCTGTTCGTCGAGGGACTTGGTCTCGATTCGATTGACGCCCTTGAACTGATCGTGTTGTTGCAGCAACAGTATAACGTCAAAATTATCAATCCCCAGGAAGGACCCAGGATTTTTAGATCTGTAAAGTCTATTGCCGAATACGTCCAGGCTCACCAAACCGTTTAACCATTTTGAAAGACCGCGTTCATGTAGCCGGTTTAGGAGTGATTTCGGCCATTGGAAATTCGGTGCCCGAGACGCTGAGGTCGTTTCATACCAACACATCGGGCATCGCTCCGCTAACGCTTTTTGACTCGATTCACCGGGGTATTCTTCCGGTTGGAGAAGTTAAACTAACCAACGAAGTGCTTTCCCAAAATAGTTCCAGTGCCCCTTCGCTTACACGTACAGCTTTGCTTGGCATAACTGCATCCCGGGAGGCTGTTTCCGATGCCGGCATTGACCTCAAAAAGTGGCGCACGGGACTTATCTCCGGAACTACCGTTGGGGGCATGGACAAAACGGAAAACTTTTTCGTCGATTTTCAAAAAAATCCGAAAAAAGGAAGACTTCGGGAGGTGGTTAATCATGAATGCGGAAGCTCGACGGAGCGCCTGGCCGAAGACCTGGACGTGACCGGCTTTATTTCGACGATCAACACAGCCTGTTCATCGTCGGTCAATGCGATCATTTTCGGAGCCCGGCTTATAAAAAAAGGTGTTCTTGATGTGGTTATCGCCGGAGGTACCGATGCACTTTCAAAATTTACCTTAAATGGATTTAACAGCCTGATGATCCTTGATCCTAACCCTTGTCGCCCATTCGATGCGAACCGGAATGGATTAAACTTAGGCGAAGGCGCAGGGTTTGTTGTGTTAGTTTCAGAGCACGTGAAAAATACGGATGACCTCTATTCGTATTGCTTTGTCAATGGTTTTGGCAATACCAATGATGCTTTTCATCAAACCGCTTCCTCGCCGGAGGGGAGGGGATCCTTTGCCGCCATGCAAATGGCATTGACCATGAGTGGACTCACGCCGGCTGAAATTGATTATATCAACCTTCACGGAACGGGAACCCTTAACAATGATCTCTCCGAGGGTACGGCGGTTTCGCGACTGTTTGGCAATCGCTATCCGAGACTCAGTTCAACAAAAGCATTTACCGGTCATACACTTGGGGCCAGCGGCGGAATGGAAGCTGTGTTTTCGATTCTGGCGATTGATCGCCAATGTGTTTTTCCAAACCTAAGGTTCGAAAATTCGATCCCTGAACTGGACATCCAACCCCAACGTACATTCGAGATGGGCCTTGACATAAACCACGTCATGAGTAATTCTTTCGGCTTTGGAGGAAATTGCTCCTCTATCCTATTCTCTAAAAATTAATGGCATTATACATCCATGGCATGGGCAACATCTCACCTCAGAAAACCTGGGGCGAGAGTGCACTTTTTTCTCCTCCACGTGACCATCAGGGCTCCAGACTCTCCTGCATTGAGCCTGACTATGATCTATATATTGATCCCAGGCAACTGCGCCGAATGAGCCGGGTGATAAAAATGGGTGTGGCAGCGGGCGCGATGGCCCTCAAAGAGGCTGGCCTAAATGTTCCTTCCGGAATCATAACAGGCACCGGATATGGGTGCCTCAAGGATACCGGAATTTTTTTAGGAAAAATGATTGATAACAAGGAAAAAGCCCTGAATCCAACGCCGTTCATTCAATCCACACACAACACCATCGGTTCACAAATCGCCTTGTTGCTGCAATGTCAGGGCTATAATCAAACGTACACACAAGGAGCGATTTCATTTGAAAGTTCCCTACTCGATGCTCTTCTCGAATTGAACGACAATCCTCATCAATCCATTCTGGTGGGGGGGGTGGATGAAATAACCACTACACTGCACACCATTCTGCATCGATTTAACATTTTTCGGAAATCCTCTGCCAGCAGCATAGCTTTATTCAACACTTCCGCCGCGGGAACCCTTCACGGGGAAGGTGCCACCTACTTCGTTTTATCCGGAGAAAAGAGAAAGAATGATAGGGTCGTTCTCGATTCGGTCAAAACATTTTTCAAACCCAATCCGAAACAGGTTACGGAAGGAATCCGACAATTCCTGGAGTCGGTGTCACTAAAAAACAGCGAGATTGACCTGGTGTTGCTGGGCAAATGCGGCGACCAAAAACTGGATAACGTATCTGAAAAGGTCTTGACGACTCTCTTTCCCGAAAATTCTATCGGACTATTTAAACACCTTAGCGGAGAATATCCAACGGCCTCCGCCTTTGCCGTGTGGTTGGGAGCACGAATAATTCAAACGCAACAAATTCCTGACGTTGTTCTCCCTGGAAATGCGGGGAGATCCATTGCGAATGTCCTGATTTATAATTCGTATTTTGGCAGACACCATTCATTGATCTTGTTGCGCGCATGTTGAAGTTTAAAACGGTTAACATCACCTTTTTCATCCTTTTAATCCTTCTTGTCGTATTTGATCAACGGGCACCTCTTCCCTTTTTCACATTTGTAATTTTGATTTCCATCTACCTGATTATTCTCGTTTATGGTTCTGCCGTTTTGTCGATTCAATTTTTTCTTCCGGTAACCTGGCGCGGAGAAGTGCGTTCCAACGCTGTTGCGCTCACCTTCGACGATGGACCAATCCCCGGCAACACGGAGAAAATACTTGAAATTCTAAAATTGTATAAAATTCAGGCTGCGTTCTTTTGTATAGGAAACAGGATAGCGGATCATCCGGATTTAGCAAAACGGATCCACGAGGATGGACACTTGCTCGGCAACCACAGCTATTGGCATCGGGTGACTTTTGACCTCCAGACGGCCCGGAAAATTGAACAGGAACTGATCGATACGGATGATGTCATACAAAGATCCGTAGGGATTAAACCTAATTTTTTCAGGCCACCGTTTGGAGTCTCCAATCCAATGGTGGCCAAGGCAGTGAAAAAAAGGGGGTATCGAACTATTGGCTGGAGCGTGCGGTCAATGGATACCCTGGGTAAGAATAGTTCGATCGTGTTAGACCGGGTTACCAAATCTGTGAAGGGAGGGGATATAATACTTTTACACGATTACAGCAGCGTAACCCTGGAGGTCCTGCCTGCCCTCCTGGATCATGTTCTGAAGGTAGGATTGAAAATTGTGCGCCTGGATATATTATTAAATGAAAAACCCTATGGGTAATTACGTTAACAAAATTGCCGTTATTTGTTTGCCATTCTTGCTCGCCCGTTTATTTCAAAAAACGCTGGGCTTGGCTTGCGGATTCTTCTTCATCGCATCCCTTTCGGCATTCGCACAAAATTCTCCGGATCAACCGATAGCAGATTGGCCCTCCTTCAAAAAACAATTCGCGACTGAATCGCTCCGCCTGCTATCGATCAGATGTGACTTTACCCAGGAGAAAATACTTTCTGCCTTAACCGAGAAAATCACTTCCACGGGTAAGTTCTGGTTTAAAAGAAGTAATAAAGTCCGCATGGAATACACTCACCCTTTTTTTTATTTGATGATCATGAACGGTGACAAAATGTTGGTGCGCGATGATCAAAAGGAAAACCGGATTACTATCAAGTCGAATAAATTGCTTCAACACGTCAACCGGATCATTATCGATTGTGTTCAGGGTACCATTCTCGAAAGCAAAGACTTTTCGGTAAATGTTTTCGAAAACGATAAAACATTTCTGCTGGTTATGACACCTTTGTCTAAAACACTCGCCGAATTCTTTAAGAACATCCGGGTGAGAGTGGAAAAGAAAGATTATTCCGTGCAGTCAATAGAAATGAATGAACCACTAGGAGACAGAACGACCATTCTTTTTACCGGTAAAACGTTAAACGAACAGTTGGCCGATGCGATGTTTGCCCTTTAGCCTTTCCTGTTTCCTTTTTTTTTGGAGTTGCGCCCCTGACTACCATCTCCACACCATTCCCCTGGATTCGGGTTGCGCCAGTAAAATTGCGCCCCTTCCGATGACCAGTTCCTGGTATCACGCCAGTGTGGATGTCACCGGGAATCATTGGAGTGGTTTGGTGCTGATCAAAAGCATGCCGGACAGCTCGCACAGGGTTGTTTTCACGAATGAAGCTGGTTTGACTTTTTTTGATTTTGGCTTTTCTAAGGACGGAAAATTGAAAATTTACTTCATGATCAAAAAGTTGAACAAAAAACTGGTTGTTCAAACACTTGGAAAAGACTTTGAGCTGATCCTGGGCGAGCCATTCCGGAAAGGCCCGCTCCAAAGCTGGGACACGGGCCAAGAAGTCTATTTTGGTGTAAAGCAAAAAAAGGAAACAGCCTATTTCATTACCAGCAAGGATTGTGCTTCTTTGCAAAGGCTGGAGTGGGGCGACGCACGGAAAAGAAGAGTATCTGTCAAGATTTCCGGACCCGGCTATCCGTCCCCTGAGAAGATTGAACTGACGCACCATACCTTTGCCCTGCGAATCGCATTAACCCGTATTGGACAAGAATGATCCTTCTTAACGATTTCTATTTCATTGTTCAACAGGTTCCGGTAATAGGTTCTGTACAGGCAAGAATTGCAATTAACAAAAGTCATAAAATTCTGGAAGGTCATTTCCCCGGACAACCCATCGTACCCGGCGTTTGTATGATGCAGATCATACTCGAAATAATGGAATTGAACACCCGGAAACGAGTTGATCTGGTCGCTGCAGATACCATTAAATTTTTGTCGCTCATTGACCCCGTCCGTAATCCGGAAATTGAGGTATCGATCACATATTATGAGGAAAACGGACAATTTTTGATTACTGCCAACCTGTTTGCCGATACAGTTACATTCTTTAAATTAAAAGCCACGCTGAAGATCGTTTAATGATATTGGCTGAGTCTTCCGAATTATTTAAGAAACATAAGGCAGGTGTGGTGATGCCTACCTATAACAATGCCCAAACATTAGAGAAGGTGTTGCGTGGAGTCTTGGTATACACAACGAATGTTATTGTTGTGAATGACGGGGCCACCGACGATACGGCGAAAGTCCTGCAAAAATTTCCCGAGATTGTCCAGGTGAGCTATCCCGTCAATCAAGGCAAAGGATATGCCTTGCAAAGGGGATTTCAACGGGCTCTTGAAGCTGGATGTGATTACGTCATTACTATTGACTCGGATGGTCAGCATTATCCTGAAGACCTTCCTGGTTTTCTGAGGATGCTGGAACATCATCCTTCGGCCATCATTATTGGTGCCCGAAATATGGAACAGTCCAGTGTCCCCGGCAAAAGTAGTTTTGGAAATAAATTCTCTACTTTTTGGTTTTGGGTAGAAACCGGACTGAAAATGAAAGATACGCAAAGCGGTTACCGGCTCTACCCCATAAAGCTTCTGCGCGAAATCAAATTCTTGACCCGAAAGTTTGAATTTGAAATTGAGGTATTAGTTCGTTCGGCATGGAAAGGAATAGAAATAACCGAAGTACCTGTCAATGTCTTCTATCCGGAAAAGGGAAAACGAATTTCTCACTTTCGCCCCTTTACCGATTTTTTCCGCATTTCTATTTTAAACACATTCTTGGTGTTTATTTCTATTCTCTATGTTAAACCACGGGATTTTTTCAGAAATGCGAATAAAAGAAAATTTTGGAGCGCCGTCAAAGAACAACTCTTCCATCCGGGTGAATCAGACCGGGTCAAGGCTTTTTCTATCGGATTCGGGATTTTCATGGGCATCGTTCCCTTGTGGGGATTTCAATTGGTTACCGCTGTTGCTTTATCTTTTCTGTTCCGGTTAAATAAAGCGCTTGTGATCGTGGCGGCCAACATCAGTATTCCTCCCATGATCCCGTTAATTTTGTTTTTAAGTTACGTTACGGGAGCCATTTGGACGGGAGACAAGGGCAAAGTTATTTCCCTCGGCGATCCGATCACGCTTGATGTCGTTCAAAACAACTCACTTCAATATATTCTGGGCGCGTTTACGCTGGCCCTGGTCGGCGGTGTTTTTTCCGCAACACTGACCTACCTGGGATTGAAAGCATTAAAGAGCCGAAAATCTTAGGCTATGACGCAGTTCTTTCTTGGCCTCTACGATTTCTTTGAGAAGCGGAAGCTACTTTTTTGGAGCGTTTTTACGCTCATCATGAGTTTACTGGCGTTCAGTGCTTCCCAAATAAAAATGGAAGAGGATGTTACAAAATTCTTCCCCGACGATAAGCGCGTAGAAAAACTTAATTATGTTTTTCAAAATGCCAAGTCGGTCGACCGTCTGGTCGTCATGGTTTCTGTCAAGGACAGCACGGTTAAGCCTCAGCCGGATAGTCTTGTCGCACTCGCTGAAACACTGGCGGTGCAGATAGGGAAGGATCTTAAACCGTACGTCAGGCAAATCGAAAGCCAAGTCGACGACGAAAAAATAATGGAGATTTTCAAATTCGTCTACGAAGACCTTCCTGTATTTTTTACGGATACCGATTACCGTAAATTGGATTCCCTGACCCGGCCGGAAACTGTCAAAAAAATTCTTCGGGAAAATTACCGACAATTAATTTCACCCGCAGGAATGGTAATGAAAAAAATCATTGTCCGGGACCCACTCGGCTTTTCATTTCTAGCCCTGTCGAAACTTCGGCAGATTCAGTACGACGAGAATTTTGAATTGTATGACCGGTACATTATAACCCGGGACCATCGGCATGTCCTTTTCTTCATCAGGCCCTTCTTTCCTTCAACGGAAACACGGAACAATACCGATTTCATTAACGGATTGAACCGGATCCTGCACGATGTTGCCCCCTCACATCCTCAGTTAAAAGTTTCTTATTTCGGTACATTGGCCGTTGCGGTCGGTAATGCCGTGCAGCTCAGAAATGACACGGAGCTTACAGTAAGTCTAATTGTCATTCTGCTGACCATTTTTCTAATTGGTTTCTTTCGCAAAAAACGCGTTCCATTCTTAATATTAATTCCTGTCCTCTTTGGAGGATTATTTTCTTTAAGTTGTATCTATTGGGTCAAAGGATCCATCTCTATTTTGGCGATTGCAGCCGGTTCTGTCATTCTTGGCATCGCTGTAAATTACGCATTGCATTTCCTGTCGCACCTGAAACATACGAATGACGTCAGGCAGGTCATCAAGGACGTGGTAGATCCAATGACACTGGGGAGTGCGACCACGGTTCTGGCCTTCTTTTGTTTGCACTATACGAATGCCTCGGTGCTTCGCGATTTGGGTTTATTTGCAGGATTCTGTCTGATTGGCGCTGCGTTATGTTCACTTATTTTCCTGCCTCATTTTATTCCCTCAGGGTTTTTCGGTCGCAATCAGCATAAAGACAATTGGATTGAGCGGATTCCATTTGCTGCACTGGCGGCTAAGAAATATGTTCTTTTTACGATTCTGCTGGCCACCCCGGTATTTTTTTATTTCGCAGGTAAAGTTGGATTTGATAGCGATGTCGGCAAATTAAACTTCATGCACCCCGAAACACGCGAGGCACAACAACGATTGGAGGCGATCACCCGATCCTCGTTAAGCTCGGAATACGTGGTAACCGATGGAAAGAACATGGAAGATGCGCTTCGAAAAAACGAGCAGGTCATGCCGTTGCTCCAACGGCTCAAAAGATCCGGTCAAATCAACAAGTACACCTCCGTTTCGACTTTTCTAATTTCCGATTCCGTTCAACAAATCCGAATTGACGCGTGGAATAAATTCTGGACGCCCGGAAAGAAAGCACAAATTCTCAGCCTCGTTAAACGGGAGGCCGACTCCTTAAAATTTTCCGGACAGATCACAAAGAATTTTGAATCCTTGATTTCCAGAACGTATGAACCTATGGACACAGCCGGAACCAGAGCCATTCGGATGGCCTTCTTTGACGATTACATTATCCAAAAAAAAAATATTACTACACTACTCTCTCTGGTGAATGTAGATCCTTCCAAAAAAGCGTTTTTGTACAATCAATTGAAAAAGTCACCGGCACAAGTCTTTGACAAACAAATGCTGACTAACATTTTTATGTCGTACGTCAACGCCGATTTCAATTTCATTGTCGCGTTTACGGCAGCGCTAGTTTTTATTTCTCTATTACTATCGTATGGCCGAATTGAAATCACGCTGATCACCTTTGTTCCCATGTTCATTACCTGGATTTGGATCTTAGGAATCATGGCCATCGCCGGCATTCAATTCAATATTGTCAACGTTATGGTGTCTACGTTCATCTTCGGATTAGGTGACGACTACAGTATTTTTATTATGGACGGCCTTCAGCGTGAGTATAAAACCGGAGGGAAAAGCCTCCCCTCCATTCGCACGTCCATTTTTTTATCTGCGGTAACCACGATCGCAGGCCTGGGCGTTTTGATCTTTGCCAGGCACCCCGCGATGCGCTCGATCGCCGTCATTTCCATTATCGGAATTCTTTGTGTCTTTGTCATGTCCCAGACCATCGAGCCCTATTTGTTTCGCACGCTGATTACCCGTCGTACGCAAAAAGGATTTAGACCAGCCACCCTGACGGGGATGGTAAGAACCACCTACACGTACTTATCTTTCGTGTGTGGTGCGTTCCTGTTGACCCTTGCGGGAATCGTCTTACGGTGGATACCGTTTGGCAAAAGATCGATCCGTCTGATGTTTCACAGCTGGCTTAGCGCATTTACCTGGGCGGTTATTTATATGGATCCCGTCGTGAAGAAAAAAATAATAGGAAAAACACCGTGGACTTTTTCAAGAGCAAACATCATCATTGCCAATCATTCGTCCCTCCTCGACATCTTACTGACGACCATGTTACATCCGAAACTTATTTTACTTACCAATAAATGGGTTTGGAATTCTCCTGTGTTTGGAGGCGTTGTCCGCTTAGCCGATTATTACCCGGTCAGCGAAGGGGCGGAAGAAAGCGTTGATCGATTAAAAAAAAGAGTACAAGAAGGGTATTCCGTAGTCGTTTTTCCAGAGGGGTCACGCTCCGAAAATGGTAAACTGAAACGCTTCCACAAAGGAGCGTTTTACATGGCGGAAGCACTTCATATCCCTATTCTTCCGTTGCTCATTCACGGAACCGCCGAAACAATTCCTAAAACCAGTTTTCATATCAACCCCGGCCAACTTACTTTAAAGTTTCTTCCTGCGATAGACCCCGACGACATGCGCTTCGGTACAGGATATTCGGAACGAACAAAGAGTATCAGTCAATACTTTAAAAAAGAGTTTTCCTCCCTGACCCATGAGATTGAAACGCCCGACTATTTCCGGCCCAAGCTCATCGCCAACTACCTATACAAAGGTCCGGTCCTGGAGTGGTACTTGCGCATTAAACTGCGCGTGGAAAAAAATTATGCACCCTTCCACACCTTGCTTCCCGAAAAAGGCGCTATTCTTGATCTGGGCTGCGGGTATGGGTTCCTCTGTTATATGCTTCAATTCCTTTCAGCGGAAAGAACAATAACGGGTGTGGATTATGATGACGAGAAAATCGAAACAGCCAATCATGCTTATCTTAAGACGGATCGGCTTCGGTTTTTTTTGGCCGACATAACGCAGTATCCATTGGAAAAATACGATGGCATAATTATCAGTGACGTACTCCACTATCTTCAGCCCGATGCCCAGGAACGCCTGTTGGACCGAAGTTTTGAAGCCTTGAATCCGGATGGCCGGTTAATTATTCGTTCGGGTAACCCGGATTTAAGAACCCGGCACCGGGGAACTCAGTTTTCCGAGTTTTTGTCAACCAAAGTGATCCGGTTTAACAAAACCATAAATCCATTAAGTTTTTTATCCGGAGAGCGAATTCAAAAGCTGGCTGCCAGCCGAAACATGACCGTCACCATGATGGATGACACCAAATTTACATCAAATGTTATTTTTGTAATCAGGAAAGAAACGACTGTCCGCGGACTGGCCTAACAGGGATCCTTGGTAAATTAGATTCACGATGAGACATTATGACGTGGTGATTGTGGGCAGTGGGTTAGGGGGCTTGGCCTGCGGCACCATTTTGGCCAAAGAAGGATACGAGGTCTGCATCCTTGAAAAAAATAAACAAATCGGTGGAAATCTCCAAACCTATGTCCGCGACCGGATAATTTTTGATTCCGGAGTCCATTATGTAGGAGGGCTCGATAAAGGTCAGAATCTCTATCAGCTCTTTCACTACCTTGGAATCATGGACAAGCTTAAGCTGAGCAAGATGGACGAAAATGGCTTTGATGCCGTTGCATTTAGGGATGATCCAGTCGTCTATAAGTATGCCCAGGGATATGAAAACTTCGTGGCTACCCTTTTAAAGGAATTTCCGGAAGAAGAGGAGGCTCTTCGAAAATATTGTGACACATTAAAGGAGGTATGCAATAAATTCCCGTTATATAATCTTCGAAGTGGAGGTGGTTTGATGGAAAAAATGACCGCGTTGGAAACTGACACCAAGGCTTTTATTGAATCCCTGACTCCGAATAAAAAATTGCAGAATGTGTTGGCCGGCACCAATTTGCTCTATGCCGGGGTGGCCCATAAAACACCCTTGTTTGTTCATGCCCTCACGGTCAACAGTTACATAGAGAGTTCCTACCGGTTTGTGGATGGAGGTTCACAGATTGCCCGTTATCTTTCCCGCGAAATAACTTCAAGGGGGGGCAAAATTATGAAGCATGCCAAAGTAGTAAAACTCAATGAAGAAAAAGGGCGATTGACGTACGCTGAAACAGAAAATGGAGAGAAATTCTTCGGAACAATATTCATCTCCAACCTTCACCCCGCTCAAACGTTGGATCTTACCAAAAGCCCTTTACTTAAAAAAGTTTTCCGTCGGCGTATAAAGGCACTGGAAAACACTATTTCCACGTTTTATGCCAACGTGGTGATGAAAAAAAATAGCTTCAAACAATTGAACTACAACTATTACTATTTCGATGAAAATGACAGTTGGGGGGCAATGGACTACACGGCGAAGAACTGGCCGCTGGGATTCGGCCTTTTTTTTACGGCCTCCTCAAAAACTACAGAATTCGCAGAAGGCATAACGGTTATGGCCTACATGCGGTTTGACGAGGTCAAAAAATGGGAGGATACCTTTAATACGGTTTCGGAGGAAGCAAGTCGCGGTGAAGAGTATGAGGCTTTCAAAAAAGAAAAAGCAAAAAAATTATTCGACTGCGTGGAGCGGCAATTTCCAGGATTCAAATCCTGCATTAAGTCGTATACCACCGCTACGCCGTTATCGGCGCGTGATTACATTGGTACTGACGACGGTTCGTTGTATGGCTTGACAAAGGATTACCGCCTCCCGTTAAGGACAATTATTTCACCGCGCACCAAGATTCCTAACTTATTTTTGACAGGACAAAATCTTAACCTCCACGGTGTGCTAGGTGTGACGATAAGCTCCATACTTACATGCTCGCACCTTCTGGGGATGGAGCACCTAATTGAAAAAATAAAAAATGCTCAAAAAGATAATTAAAGCACTAGGCTGGCTTTTTGGCAGTCTCATACTCTTGCTGACGGGAGTCGTGATCTATTTACTCGCGTTGCCACAAGCTACTCCCCCGCTGCCCTCTTCGAGGGTATCCGAACGCGGCAATGTAGTTGAGGTCGATCATGGCCTATTCAAAATCGGCAATAATTGGTTTAGAAAAAGTAAAAGCGGACTGTATGAATTGTATGTGGAAGGCGGACCTTTTGAACGGGGCGTGGCCAATGGGAAGCTTACCCGAGTCCTGATTCAGCATCAGGAAGAAGTTTTCACAAAACAAATCCACCGGTTGGTGCCTTCCACCTTTTACCTGGGCGCTCTGAGCTATTTGGTCAAATGGTATAATCGAAACCTTGCTCAAAATATTCCCGAAGAATATCAACTTGAGATTTACGGAGTGTCGGAAGCCGCATCACCGGCTTTCGAAAGCATCGGCACCCCATATCAGCGAATATTGAATTATCATGCGGCTCACGACATAGGACATGCCTTGCAAAACATTTCACTTGTCGGGTGTACTTCTTTCGCCACCTGGGGAAGCCGATCGGAAGACAACACCCTCATCGTGGGGCGCAACTTTGATTTTTATTTGGGCGACGATTTCGCCCGCGACAAAATCGTCGCCTTCTATAATCCAAAACAGGGATACAAGTTCATGATGGTCACGTTCGGTGGCATGACTGGAGTTCTTTCCGGGATGAATAACCAGGGACTGACTGTCACTCTCAATGCCGCCAAATCCGAATTTCCTCCGTCCTCCGCTACCCCCGTCTCTATCGTGGCGAGAGAAATTCTTCAGTATGCCTCCACCCTCCGGGAAGCCTACGCCATTGCAAAAAAACGACAGATGTTTGTTGCCGAATCCATCCTGATCGGATCGGCGAACGATGGCAAAGCTGCGATAATCGAAAAAACTCCGGAGGGAATAGATTTTTTTGAGACGGGAGAGAATTATATCATCTGTACAAACCACTTTCAAGGGCATCCGCTGGGCGACACCCAGCTGAATAAAGAGCACATGAAAAACAGTGCCTCCCTCTATCGTTTTGAGCGCGTAAAACAGCTGTTGAATGACCAGCCGAAAAACTCGATTGCGGGTACGGCGAGGATCTTGCGGAACCGACAAGGGCTGGACGATCGAGATATTGGATTGGGAAATGAAAAATCCATCAATCAATTAATTGCACACCACAGTATTATATTTCAACCCGAAAAACTCCGGGTGTGGATCTCAACGGCTCCGTGGCAACTTGGAAAGTACGTATGCTACGATTTGAATAAAGTTTTTGACTTGAAAATGAGTGATAACCACGAAATAGACGAGGAGGAATTGACCATTCCCCCCGATCCATTTCCGCTTCGTTCAGCATATCACTCCTATCTGAAATTCAAAACATATCGATTTCCGTTTGATCCGCACACGGGCCTTCAACCGGATAGCATCGTTTCATGGAACCCCAATTCCTATCAGGCACATATGCTCGCAGGAGATTTCTATGTTGAGCATGAAGAGTATGCAAAAGCAATTCCCGAGTACGAACAGGGATTGCAAAAGGAGGTTGCTACCGTCGAGGAACGTGAGCACATGGAAAAAAGTCTTCAACAATGTAAAGAAAGGATACGATGATTGTCGGCATAGGCATTGATTTGATCGAAGTGGAACGAGTGATGGAGAAAATCAATAAATCCGAAGGATTTAGAGAAAAAGTATTTTCAGCACACGAGATATCGTTTTGCGAATCGAAAGCCAATAAGGCAGAAAATTACGCTGCACGCTTTGCGGCAAAAGAAGCCTTTTTAAAAGCCACGGGATTGGGCCTTGGATTAAGTCATGAATTGGCAGAAATTGAAGTCAAAAATAACCGGTCAGGGCAACCCATGCTCGTACTGAACGGTAGTTCCAAAGAAAAGTCATCGCAGCATAACTGGAATAAAATACATGTGTCCATTTCGCATCTCCAGTCGATGGCTTGCGCAATTGTAATCATTGAGCAATGAATCATCTCCCCGAAATCGAATTACAGTCCCCCGAAGCAATTAAAACCTTTCAGGAAGAAAAGCTAAAAGAAACGCTGACGTACGTAGCCCAACACTCTCCGTTTTACAAAAAAAGTTTTGCTCTTCTCAGTACCGATATCCGTTCGATACAGCACCTGGAAGATCTAGTCGTCATACCTCCCACGACGAAAGATGATTTTCATCGGCACAATTGGGATTTTTTATGCGTTCCGCGAAACAAAATAGTGGAATATACAAGTACATCGGGAACATTGGGCAAACCAGTTACCATGGCCCTTACGGAAAAGGACCTTCAGCGGCTGGCCTACAATGAATGCATTTCCTTTGCCTGTGCAGATGGAACGAGCGATGACCTTTACCAACTCATGCTCACGCTCGACCGACAATTTATGGCTGGCATTGCATATTATGAAGGGATTCGAAAATTGGG
>Ga0302326_10014086_pt1 | contig 16944 bp, 11 predicted proteins | sample Palsa_T0_3_FD_202264 | JGI IMG/M metagenome (GOLD analysis project Ga0302326, IMG submission 202264) | Peat permafrost microbial communities from Stordalen Mire near Abisko, Sweden - Palsa_T0_3 | ecosystem: Environmental > Terrestrial > Soil > Palsa > Peat permafrost | place: Sweden: Abisko...
ATGCGCCGCCGGCTTACTTCCACGATCCGCAGTGACTCAAGGATAAAGACTCCGCCCCCCGTTCATCCCATCCGTAACTCGCTGAAAGCGAGTCGGGCTGCTCAGGATGACAGCAAAGATGAGGCACGGGGCATCGATGCGGGGACCGTTCAACCGTCCAGCTTTGGGTGCGCCTTGTGGAAGTCCGTAGCCTGCTGATAGGCACGCGCGAAGGCAGCCAGCCGCGCGTCCTGATAGTGCCCGGCCAGGAACGTGATCGAGACCGGCGTGCCCGGGCCTCCGATGTCGTCGTTGTCGCCGTCGTCGATCTTCGGCGGGCGAGGCGCGTCCTCCGCGCGCAGGCCGTTGGGAAGGATCAGCGCGGGATGCCCGGTGAGGTTGGTGGCCACCAGCTGCTCGCCAAAGGTGGGCGTCACGATCACATCCACATGCTCAAAGAGCGCCGACACCTGCTGGACAGCGAGCGTGCGCGCACGGTTGGCCTGGATGTATTCAACCGCAGGATAGAAGCGCGCAGTGCGGAATAAATTGGGCCAGTCTTCCGGGCCCTGCTCTGTGAGCAGCCGGTCGCGGCCTGAGAGCGTGAGGTCGTCAAACGCGGCGGCGGCCTCGGCGCCGAGCAGCGGTGTCATGCCGCCGTAGGGCAGCTTGGGCAGATCTACCGGAATCAGGACAACGCCCATGGCGCGCAGCTTGTCCAGCGCGGCCAGATCGAAGCGGCGGTCGTAGTCGCGGCGCGCGCGGCCCGCCTGCATCTCCGCATTGTCCTTCTCGCGCTTGGTCTTTTCTTCAGCGGTCTCGCTGGGCGCGGCCTGATGCAGCTTCAGCGGGTCAGGCGTGTCGAACTCGCTCTTCAGATAGCCGATGCGCAGACGCTTCCAGTCGAGATCCGGATCCCAATCGAAATTGGCCGGCACAACCGACGCATCTTTGCCGTCAGGCCCGTGAATGGCCGCCAGAACCAGCGCGCAATCTTCCACCGCGCGCGTGATGGGGCCAAGCTTGTCCATGGTCCAGCTCAGCGCCATGGCGCCGGTGCGCGGCACAAAGCCGAACGTGGGGCGCAGGCCGGTGCAGCCGCAGCGCGTGCACGGCGACGAGATGGAGCCCAGCGTCTCTGAGCCGATGGCAAAGGCCACGCAGCCCGCGGACACCGCGCTGGCCGAGCCCGCCGACGAGCCGCTCGAGCCCTGCGCGGGATTCCACGGGTTGCGCGTGCGTCCGCCAAACCATTTGTCGCCCATGGCCAGCGCGCCCAGCGTGAACTTGGCGATGAGCACGGCGCCGGCCGCATCGAGCCGTTGCACCACAGTGGCGTCTTCGTCAAAGGACTGATGCTCGAACCCGCCCGCGCCCCACGTTGTAGGATAGCCCTTCACTGCCAGCAGGTCCTTCGCGCCCCACGGAATGCCATGCAGCGGGCCGCGATACTTGTCCGCGGCAATCTCTGCGTCGGCAGCGCGCGCCTGTTTGAGCGCCCGTTCCTCAGTCAGCGAGATGACGAAGTGCAGCTTCGAGTCGTAGCGCTTGAGGCGGGCGATGTACATCTGCGTGAGCGCGAGCGAAGTGATTTTGCGAGTGCGCAGCAGGCCGGCCATTTCACCGATGGTGGCGAAAGCGAGATCTTCGATGCGCGCCGGCGCCGATAACGGACTACCAACCACGTCAATGCCAACATCGATCTTGCCGACGGAGCGAGGAAGCAATTCGCAGTCGGCCTTTGCTACTTCCTTTGTCGCAGGCAGCGGATGAAACACAAACGCCGGCGCCACGGAGTTGGGCAGATGCAGCTTGCGGATGGCCTTCATCGAGCCGTTGGTGTCGATGAGCCCGTCGATCATCATCTTCTTTTGCGCGTCGGTGAAGGGACCGATGCCCGCCATGATCGCGGCCTGATCGATCATCTCCGGCGTGATCTTCGGCGGCTTGGCCCGATCGGTGCTCGCGTCCTGCGCCTGCGCGGAGGCCTGCGCAGCCAGCGTGTAGAGAATGCCGGGCAACAGCGGCGATGCCACGCCCAGGCGCGTGCATGCATTCAAAAAAATGCGACGATTGAAACCGCTTGAATCCATCGGGGAGTCCTCGTCCGAAAAATTGCTCTTCCGGCCACTATATCGGACTCCGCCGCGGTGCTTGGAATTTGCGAGCTCTATTAAGGAACCTCAGAATAAGTCTGGTTCCCGCGCTGATCTTCCCTCAGGGGCTAAAGCCCACGCTCATGTTGCCGGGCCAACGTACGGGCTGAAGCCCGTACCCTTCAACCTGAAGCCCGTACCCTTCAATGATGGCGACATATTCAGAGGTTCCTCATGTCGTAAGCCTGTTGGCAGATATTGCTTCGAGCGGCCAGTGGGATACTTCGGCGCTGCCCAGGCCGATCACGGAAATCTCAATTTCCGTTGCACCGAACTTGAGATTGTAGACACGATCGGTGATCGCTTCCCGCGCGCCAATCAATGTCTCAACGGTAGATGCATCGAGGAAGATGCGCACCAACGGTTCGCCCGCAGGTTGAGCCGGCATTTTGAAGCCATCTCCATAGCGCACCATTTCGTGCTCGATGTCGAGCGAAAGTTTCCACGCTTCTTTTTCGTCCGAGAGCAGGCGAATCTGCACACCGGCAACGTCGCCCGCAATGCGCAGAGCCAGTTCGCGGCGAAGTGTCGATAGCGTACTCCGGTAGGCCGACTTCTGCGTAACGGTGATCCGTTCGGCTTCTCCGCGCAGAGCTTCGACTTCGGCGGCCGTCATGTTGAGCTGGCCATCGGGCGTGGCCGTGAGCACGCGCGGCAGAGACATCATTCCCGCCCAGCCTGCTGCTGCATACTCCGCATCGGGGCGACGCTCGGGAATCCATCCCCACAGAATGCGGCGGCCATCGGGGGCGAGAAAACTCTTGGGCGCGTAGAACGCATTGTGATCCAGCACGCCCTGCCGCGTAGCGGTGTAGCGATGCGTGTGCGCGTCGTAGTCGCCCGTGGTCCAGATCACGCGGCCCTCGGTGGAGTAGAGAAGGCAGTGCGTTCCGTTCAATGCGAAAAAATCGGGACACTCCCACATCTCGCCGGTGTCGACGGGGTTTGCGGAGGCACGGCCGTTTGGCTTGCCCTCGGCGAGCGGGTGCAGATAGTCCCAGTGGTGCAGGTCGTGCGACCGGTAGAGCAGCGCGCATCCGCCCTGGCCGCGCACACCGGAGCCGACCGCCATGTACCATGCGTCGGCCTCGCGCCACGGGCATGGGTCGCGAAATCCTGTGACGGCCATGCCCGCGGGCGGCGCGGCGATCACAGGCGCAGCCTGCTTCTTCCATCGCATGAGCCCATCGTCTTCGGCCGTTGCGAGCAGTTGCGTCTCGCGCAACTTGTCTCCGCCGTCATGCAGCGTGACCTGCGCCGCCGGCGCGTTCTGCACGCCCGTGTAAATGAACGTGGGCACGCCGTCGGCAACCACGGCCGAGCCGGAGAAGCAGCCCTCGCTGTCAGGCCCGCCTGGCGTGGGCGAGAGCGCGATGGCCTCATGACGCCAGTGAACCATGTCCGCGCTCACCGCGTGACCCCAGTTCATGTCGCCCCACACCGCGGCGTGCGGATTCATCTGGTAGAAGAGATGATATTTCCCCTTCCACCAGATGGGGCCGTTGGGATCGTTCATCCAGTTATGCGGCGGAAGTAAATGATATTCGGGGCGGTTGGGATCTTGCGCGATGCCGGGGATTGCCGGGGACGCGCCAGATTTGAGAATCGATGCGGCTGCGGCGGCGCTGAGAGCGGCGATGAATGTGCGGCGATCGACATGAACTGATTGCATTGCTCGGCGCCTCATCTGCTGAATCCCTGGGAAAGCCTTGTTGCGCAGCTGGCACTTCCCTCAAGGGCTGAAGCCCACGCACCCCTTCTGGGCCAACGTACGGGCTGAAGCCCGTACCCTTCAAAGCAAACGCTGCAACAATAGTCTTCAAGGATCATTTTGTAGCCGGCGTGAGCTTGAGCGCGTATGCGTAAGTGCACTGTGCGCCGGGCGGCAGCGTGACTTCGAGCGCGTTGGCGCCCTGCGTCCATTTCACTTTGCCCGCGGAGCCGAGCAGCTCAACCGAGCCGATCGCAATGGCGCTGCCCTCATGCGCCCAGCCCAAAGAATGAATGGTCGCCTTGCCATCGGGCGGGCAGGCCATGCCAATCGCGTAGACCGTCGCGCCCTTGGATGTGAAGCGAAAATCTTCCGGCGTGTAGGGCTTGGTGTCGGTGTCGTGGAATGCGCCCGCCTCCACCTTGGTGGGCCCTTCGCCAAAGGTCTTCCACGGACGCGTGCCGTAGACTGCCTCGCCGTTGACCTTGAGCCACGCGCCCATGGCAAGCAGCGTAGTGCGCACCTGGTCGGGAATGGTGCCGTCGGATTTGGGGCCGAAGTTGAGCAACAGATTGCCATTCTTGCTGACGATGTCAACGAGTTGGCGCACCAGGAAGTCGGGCGTTTTGAACGTGTCGTGTTCGATGTAACCCCAGCTCTCGTTGCTGATGGAGGTATCGGTCTGCCACGTGTCGGCCTCGATGTGGTCGAGCTGGCCGCGCTCAAAGTCGCGCGTGCCGGCTTTCCAGTTGAGCGCGAAGTCCTTGAAGTTGATGACGCCTGTGTAACCGTGCGCCGTGGCGTAGTTGTAATAGAAAGCGGCGAATTTTGCTACCGTGTTGCGCATGGCGGGCGCGCCGATCCACCAGTCGAAGTAGACGATCTCGGGCTTGTACTTCTCGACCAACTCAGTGTCGCGGGCGAGCCAGTCGCGCGCCCACGCATCGCTCACATAGGTCCAGTCGTTGTAGAGGCCGTGGTTGTCCTTCGCTTCCATCCACTGGTGCGCGGGGCCGTAGAGGCCGGCGTTTTTCGGGTCGTTGACATCGGAGCGGATGGCGCGGCCGCCGTCGTAAAAGAAATTGTGTTCGACGCGGTGCGAACTGAAGCCGAAGTGCAATCCCTCGGCGCGCACAGCCTTCGACAGCTCAGCAAGCGTATCGCGCTTTGGGCCCATTTTCACGACGGTGTAATCGGACAGGCCGGAGTCGTACATCGAAAACCCATCATGATGCTCGGCGACAGGCACCACATACTGCGCGCCCGAATCCTTGAAGACTTTAGCCCAAGCGGCCGCGTCGAAGTGTTCTGCGCGAAACAGCGGAATCAGATCTTTGTATCCCAGCTCGTCTTTGTGCGCGGGATCTTTCGACGCATAATGCTCCTGAAAATTCTTGTACGCGCCTTCGTTCGGGCGATACATATTGCGCGGATACCACTCGTTCTCCGCCGCAGGCACCGAGTAAACGCCCCAGTGAATGAAGATGCCGAATTTCGCGTCCTTGTACCACTCGGGCGCCTGGTACTTGACCAGCGTGGCCCAGTCCGGGCGATAGGGCCCGTCGTTGGCCTGGCGATCGGCCTCGGCCAGCAGGCGGTTGCGCTCGCCATCGTATTTGGCCACGGCCTGCTGCCACTCGCGATCGATCTCGGCGGCCGATTTGACGCCCAGCGTGGGCGCAAGAGGATCAGTCACCGGAGCGGGAGCCTGGGCAAAAAGCAGCGGCGCGGCAAACAGCAGCAGAGCAGGCAGGGACAGAGCTGAATTCTTCATAAGGCCGCATAGTAACCGTTTTAGTTGCGGCTTGCAAACTCATTCGTTGCGCAGCGCGCGCATGGGGTCGATGCCTGCCGCGCGGCGCGCCGGCCTCCACGCGGCCAGCAGGCCCACGACGCACAACAGCGCTGTCACGCCGATCAGCACGTTTGCGTCGTAGACGGTTACGCCGTAGAGGAAGCCCTTGAGGATGCGGCCCATGACGGCAACACCGGCCAGCCCCACAAGGGCGCCCAGGCCGAGCAGCACGCCGGCCTGGCGAATCACCATCCACTCGACCGATGCGCGGCCGGCGCCCAGTGCGATGCGGACTCCGATCTCCTGGGTGCGCTGAGTGACGGCGTAGGAGATGACGCCGTAGATGCCGATGGCCGCGAGCACCAGCGCGATGCACGCGAACGCGCCCACCAGCATCATGTTGAAACGCCAGCGGCTGATTGAACTCGAGAGCACATCGCGCAGCGGCTTGATCTCCGCAATCGGCTCGCCCGGATCGACGCTGAGCACGGCAGCTTGCAGTTGCGCGGCCAGTGACGCGGAGCCGGCATCGGAGCTGTCTTCGGTGCGGACCAGCCAGTGCAGCGGAACGACGTCGAGCAGCAGCGAGATCATGTGCGGCGAGGCCTGCGCGAGCGTCGTATACATGGTCGGCGCAGGCGCGTCTTCAAGCGTAACGTTCCGGGCGTCGCCGCAGATGCCGACAATTTCGCGCGGCATGTCCACCCAGTCGGGGCCCAGGTTTTTCGCAATCACGATGCGCTTGCCGAGCGGGTTTTCATTGGGCCAGAATCTGCGCGCCATCGCCTGGTTGATCACCACGGCGCCGGGCGCCTGCGCTGTATCTCCCGATTGCAGCGCGCGGCCCTTGAGAATGGGAATGCGCGTGGCGCGGAAATAATCGGCACTCACAAGCAGGTAATCGCTGTCGCCGGTTGCTTCGCCCGGTTTCGTCGTGGCGCCTTCAATGGTGAATGGAAGGCCGAGCGTGGGCCCGGTGGGAAGGCTGCTGGCGCTGGCCGCGGTCTCCACGCCGGGCACAGCCTCAATGCGCGCAACCACATCGCGAATGAATCGGTCCAGCGCGGCGGGGTTTCCATAGCGCGCCACAGGCAGCGTGGTCTCAAACGTAGTGACGTGGCCGTAATCGAAACCGGGCTTGAGCTGCTGCAGCCGGACGAAGCTCTCGATCAGCAGGCCCGCGGCAATCAGCAGCATGAGCGATAGCGCCATCTCGGCAACAACCAGCGCGCCGGAGAGCCGGCGATGCGATCTGCCCGCGGTGGTGCTGCGCGAAGACTGGTCGCGCAGCGTGTCTGCCGATGCCATGCTCAACATTCTCAGTGCGGGCAACAGGCCGAATACTGCTCCGGTCACGAGCGATATCGCGAAAGCAAACACCAGCACGCGCCAATCCATCCGTACGTCGCCGGCGCGCGCAATGGCAAGCGGTGCAGCCGCCACCAGCAGCCGATTGCAGAGCCACGCAATCACGAGGCCGAGCGCGCCGCCGATCGAGGCCAGCAGCAGGCTCTCAGTCAGAATCTGGCGCACAATGCGCATGCGGCTTGCGCCCAGCGCCGAGCGCACGCCGATTTCGCGGGCGCGGCTGCCCATGCGCGCCAGCAGCAGATTGGCCGCGTTGGCGCAGGCGATGAGCAGCACAAAGCTAACCGCTCCAAACAGCAGCAGCAGCGTGGGACGCGTGTCGCCGGTGATGCGCTGCTGCAACGGGAGCAGGTCCGCCACTCCATCGTGCGGGAAGACAGGATGCAGATCGACTGAACCCTGGCGGCCGATCATGGTCAATTGTGCGGCTGCCTGTTGCGTAGTGACGTCGCGCTTCAACCTTCCGATGCACTGGAGGACTCCGCTGGGATCGCGACTCGCCGTGGGCAACTGAAGCGGCGTCCATATCCCAATGCCGCCGGCCGTCGGCATGATGGCAAGAAATGCAAAACCCGGCGGCAGAATGCCGATCACCGTATAAGCGTGCCCATCGATGTCGATGGATTTGCCAATGACGGCGGGATCGCTTCGATAGCGCCGCTGCCACAGGCTGCTTGAGAGAATGGCGACGTTCTGCGCGCCTGCCTGGTCGTCGCTGGCGATGAAGTTGCGGCCGAACTGCGGCGCAATGCCCAGCACGCGGAAGAAATCCGCACTCACGCGCAGGCCGGGAACGCGCTCCGGCCGGCCCTGCTCGGCAAGATTGAAGCCCACGGGCAGCCCGGAATACGCCGCGATCTGCTCGAACGCCGTGTTTTCGGCGCGCCACTTGAGAAACAGGGGAACGGAGATCTGGTACGAAATGTCCGAGGCGACACCTTTTTCGAGCTGGAAGATGCGCTCTGCGTGCGGATAGGCGAGCGGGCGCAGCAGCACGCTGTTCATGGCGCTGAAGACAGCGGTGTTGGCGCCGATTCCGAGGGCCAGCGTGAGAATGGCGGTGACGGCGAATCCAGGCGATTTGCGCAGCTGCCGCAGCGCATAGCTAACGTCTTCGCACACGCTTTCGAGCAACAGCGCGGTGTCGGCCGCGGTGGTGCGCTCGCGCATCACCGCCGGATTGCCGAAGCGCAGAATGGCGTCGCGGCGCGCCTGCGCAGCGCTCATGCCCGCGGCAAGATTGTCCTCAACGCGCAGCTCGATGTGAGCGCGTAGCTCGGCGTCGATCTCGCGGTCGACGCGGTGGCGTGAGAACAGATTTCCAATGCGCCGAAGCAGCGACATGCTTTCCTCTCTCTTGCGATTATTCGCTGCGCAGGGCCTGCATGGGATCGATGGACGACGCGCGGCGCGCGGGCGCGTAGGCGGCGGCCACGCTGATCGCTGCAACCCCCACAAGCGCGGCAAAGAACGTGAAGGCGTCCCAGGGAGCAAGGCCGTACAGCATGGAACTCATGAAGTGACCTGCAAGCAGAGCCAGCGGAACTCCAATGGCAGCGCCGACACACGCGATGCGCAGCGACTCGCCCATGACGATGCGCAGCACCTCGGTGCGCCTTGCGCCCAATGCCATGCGGACTCCGATTTCGGTGGTCCGGCGGCTGATGCGATACGACAGTGTGCCATAGAGGCCAATGCCCACCAGCAGCGCGGCCAGCATTCCAAAAAACGCGGCGAGCCGCGCAAACAGGCTTGACTGCGCGTAGGAGTCCTCAAACACGGCGGCCTGCGTCATCGGCTTTTCCAGCGATAGATTCGGGTTCATCCCATGAACGGCCTGCGCAGCCGAGGCAATCAGCGTGCGCGGCTCGCCCGTGGTGCGCAGCTCAACCTGAAGCGTCACGGGCGCGTTGCCGGTCTGCGTATAAGGGTAGTAAGCCATGGCGCGCGGCTGCTCATCCACGCTGCGATACTTGCTGTCTTTAGCCACGCCGACAATGGTATAGGGGCGGTCGTTGGGATGTCCGAGCTGGTGGCCGATTGGGTTGGTATTGGGCAGCAGCTTCTTCACAAAGGTCTCGTTGACGACCACCACGCGGGGAGCAGTTTGAGTATCTCTGTCCTCGATATCGCGGCCCTCAAGCAGCGGGATGCCGAGCACGTGCAGGAAGTCGGGACCCACGTTGTTGGTACGTAGCGGTACCTGGTCGAACGAATGCGTCACGCCATCCACGGTGGGCTCGTCGTTGTTGCTCCAGCCATTGCCCAGGCGAACCTCAACGAGAGTCGCCGACTCCACGCCGGGCAGCGACCTCATGCGGTCGAGCAGCGTGCGATAGAAAGCGAATCGCGCGTCGTTGCCGGCGATATTCTGGGGCGTGACGCCAAACACCAGCGCCTGGCCGGCTTTCATGCCGAGGCTGGTGCGCTGATAGTTGACCAGCGTGCGCAGCAGCAGGCCCGCCGCTGTCAACAGCGTGAAGCACAGAGCGACCTGCACCGCCAGCGCCGCGCCGCCCGCCCTCCCTCGCTGATAACTGGTGGCCTGCGTTGCGCGCAGCGCCGCGGTGACCGGCGCATTGGTCACCGTGCGCAGTGGAGCCAGCCCGAAAACAAGCGCGGCGGCAATCGAAACCGCGCAGGCGAAGAGAAGAACGTCCGTGTCAGGCGCAAGGTTGACCTCAAGCTGCGACCATGCGGCCAGCGCGCGCGCCGCGCTCACCGCAAAGAGCCACCCCAGCAGCGAGCCGGAGCACACCAGCAGGCCGCTCTCCACCATCAACTGGCGCAGGAGAGTTCCGCGCTGCGCCCCCAGCGCCATGCGCAGGCTGAAATCGCGCTGCCGCGACGCATTGCGCGCCACAATCAGCATGGCCACGTTGGCGCACGCGATGATCAGCACCAGCGTGACCAGCGCCATGAGAATCATCATGGGCTCGCGATCGTTGTCGCCCAGGCCCTGCACGCCTCTGGCCTCGACGGCTGCCATGGTGATCTTCGGACGTTTGGGATCTGTGGCGCCCATGGGCGTATACGCAGCGGCAAGAAACGCAGGAATGGCCTGCGCCACGGCCCGCTGCGCATCCATTCCCGGCGCAAGCCGCGCGATCAGCCGCAGGCACCACCAGGTGGGCGAGCCATACAGCGTCAACCCCGGCGAGTGGCCCCAGGGATTGAGCTCGGCTCGGCGCTGCAGCGGTATCCAGAAGTCGGTAAACGCGCCCGATTCCACGCCAGGAAAGCTTTCCGGAGCGATGCCGACGATGGTAAACGGAATGCCTTTTACGTACATGGTCTGGCCCAGCGCCGACGGGCTGCGCGAGAAGCTGCGCGTCCAGTAGGCATAGCTCAACACGGCCACCGGCGCATGCTGCTGTTCGTCATCGGCAGTAAATCCGCGCCCTCGCGCCATGCCAATGCCCAGGCCTGAGAAAAAATTGCCGCTCACCATCTCTCCCGCGGCCTGCTCGGGCGCCGCGCCGCCGGTTCTTACCGCGATCTTCTGATCAATGCTGAGAGGCGCGAAGGCCATGACCTCGGAGAAGGCGACGCGATCCTGGCGTAACGCCTCAAAGGCAGGCAGAGAGAACGACGTCTCGCTGTCGCCTGTGTTGAACGCCATGTAGGGCTGGCCGTTGGGCACGTGCAGGTAGACCATCTCGCGCGGATTGGCGACGGGCATGGTGCGCAGCAGCACCGCGTTCATGACGGTGAAGATGGCGGTGGTGGCGCCGATGCCGAGAGCCAGCGTGAGGATGGCGGTGACGGCGAAGACGGGGAAGCGGCGCAGCTGGCGGAAGGCGTAGCGGATGTCGGAGGCGATGTTTGAGAGCAGCAGCGCCGTGTCAGCGGCGGTGACACGTTCGCGCATCGCTGCCGGATTGCCGAAGCGCAGCATCGCATCGCGGCGCGCGGCTTCGGGCGACATGCCGGCGGCCAGGTTGTCGTCGATGCGCAGATCGATGTGGGCGCACAGCTCGGCGTCGATCTCGCGGTCGCCGCGCGAGCGGGTGAACAGATTGGCAATGCGGCGGAGCAGCGGCATGGGATCACCTCACGCGTAGCGCAGCATGGCGCGTACGCCTCTAACCAGTTGATCGAAACTCTTCTCAGCCAGCTCGAGCTGGCGGCGGCCGGCGGCGGTGAGCTTGTAATACTTGGCCTTGCGGCCGGTCTCAGTGAGCGCCCACGCGGCCCCAATCCAGCCGCTCTGCTCCATGCGGTGCAGCGCCGGATAGAGCGAGCCCTCTTCCACGCGCAGCAGCTCGTCGGACGCGCGCTGGATGTGGAGCACAATGCCGTACCCGTGCAATTCGCCCAACTGCGCCAGCGTCTTGAGCACCAGCAGGTCCAGCGTGCCCTGCAGATCGTTTTTCGCCATTGACCTTAACCCCTAGACAACTGTGCCTAGGAGACTATCCCTAGATGAATAGGTGTGTCAAGAGAGATGCCACAGGCCTCAGGTTTGAAAGAGTTGCGGCGGGTTGGCCCCGTTTCACGGGTTGGCAAGTTGGCAGGTTGGCGACCGATCCGGCTTCCTGTTTCTTGGGCGGAGATGCGGGTTGGAAATGGATTGCAGGAATTCCTCTTGACATATTCCGATATTGGCATGTATTGTTCTTTTCATGGCCAGGGCCGCGACCACCAGCGATGCTTTCAATGCGGTTGCCGAGCCGCGGCGGCGGGAGATTCTGATCTACCTGGCCGTCAAGGAGCGCGCGGTGGGCGAGATCGTGGCAGTGCTCCAGCTCGACCAGCCGTCGGTGTCAAAGCACCTGCGCGTGCTGCGCGACGTAGGCCTGGTGCGGGTGCGCCGCGCGGGGAGGCACATGTTTTACCAGACCAATGCCGACGCTATCCGGCCGCTGCATGAGTGGGCGGCCACGTTTGAGCGCTACTGGAGCCATCAGTTGAATCGCGTGAAGCAGCTTGCGGAAGCCGCGCCGCGGCCGAAATCCGGGAAATGAAATCCAGTGAATGAAATCCAGTGAATGAAATCCAGGGAGTGAAATCAAGGAGGAAGCCATGACTACAGCCGTACAAAGCGTCGAAGACCTGACACTGAACATCACCCAGAAGATCCATGTGCACGCCACGCTGGAGGCGACGTTTGCAGCCTTGCTTGAGCAACTGGGCCCAGCCAATGAACGCGGCGCCGGCGACCCCATGCCGATGAAGCTGGAGGCGTGGCCAGGCGGGCGGTGGTACCGCGACCTGGGCGGCGACAACGGCCATCTGTGGGGTCACGTGCAGGCCATCAAGCGGCCCACGCTGCTGGAGATCAGCGGCCCGCTGTTTGCGTCGTACCCGCTGGTGAACAACGTGCAATACCGGCTGAGCGAGGCGGATGGCGGCACACTGATCGCGTTCCGGCATACGGCGCTTGGATTCATCCAGGAGGATCACCGCGGCGGAGTGACTCAAGGCTGGGCGTCGATATTGGAGCGCGTTCGCAAAGGTGCGGAAGGCGCTTGAGGGGTAGTGGATCCAACGCAAAGGAGAATCGAAATGTCCATAGCAGAAGCGATGCTGGCGGAGTTTGAGGTGCAGGCGCCTATCACGCGGAGGTTCCTGGAGCGGGTGCCGGAAGACAAGCTGACATGGAAGCCGCACCCCAAGTCGATGACGGCTGGGCAGCTTGCGCTTCACATCGCCGCGGTGCCGGGCGGGATCGTGCATTTCGTCGAGGCCAATCCCGCGCCGGCCCCTGCCTCGTTCAACATGCCGCAGCCGGCCACGAGCCGCGAGATTCTGGACAAGTTCGACGAGAGCATCGCGTCGGTGCGGGCCGTGCTGCCGAAGTTTGACGACGCGGCAATGGCCGAAGTATGGCGCGTGAAGGCGGGCGGAAAGGAGCTGCTGGCGCAGCCACGCGGCGAGTTTGTGCGCGACGTGATGCTGAGCCACTGGTATCAGCATCGCGGACAGCTGAGCGTGTATCTGCGGATCCTCGATATTGCGGTGCCGGCCAGCTGGGGACCGAGCGCCGACGAACCGCCCCCGTTCATGCAAAAAGCGGCGGTTTGATCTCATCCAGGCGAGCCGGCATTTGTGCTATCCCAGGTCCCAAAAGCGGGACCTGGGGCACCCACTTTTGGTGGTGAATCCAAGGTGCCCGACTGTTGTTGCGTGGGAATTATCAGGTCTCAAGTGCATCGAACCGCTGGCGCTAGCGGAAGGTGGGGAAGACGTATTTGCGGCGGGTCTGCTCCAGCTCCACCATGTGGAGCATCTGGGGATCGCGCACGGTGTCGAAGCCGAGGCGCTTGAGCTCGGCCAGAATCCGCTCCGCTTCGGGCGCCTTGAGGCCAGGGAAGATGCGGACGCGGCTGCCGTCGGCCAGGAAAGTGAGCCCCCGGCGCGATCCGATGGTCATGCCGACGCCGCCGAAGACGATCTCCTCGAGGTGCTTGCGGGCAAACTCGCGGCGGCGCCAGACACGGCCAAGATCCATGTCGACAATCTCCATGCGGCTGCGGGTGCAGCGCATGATCTGACGTCCGCCAAACAGGCTGCGAAACGCGTCGAATGCCATCTTGCCCAGAACCAGGCAGCAGATGAAGAGTTTGACGAACGGGGAAAAGATGGAGGGGGCCGGCCTGATCCACGGGCCGATATGCGCGGCCGTGGCGGCGGAAATGAACCCGATGCCGGCCAGATAGTGAAAGACGGCGCTGTCAAAGATGATGAGGACAACGAGGAGCACGAATCCGCAGGCCACAAACTCGCGCAGGGAGCGCTCCGCCGGCAAGGTCACAGTGAGGCGATCAGGCAGGGACTCAATGCGCGTATTGCCAGAGACTTCGGTCGCATCCGAATTGGGGAAGAAATCGGACATCGGCACCCTCGCGCCACACAGATTATCTCCAGTGTACGCCCGTTTCCATTCTCCCGCGGCGAGAATCGTCAATGAAGACGGGCCTCTTTGCGGAAAAGAGGCCCGCTTGTGTCGGGTGCAATACAGACGCGATCACGGCCGCAGCGAGGCTGCGGTTCACTTTCCGGCGTCGTTTACCTGGGCCTGCGCGCGCGCCATGGCGTCGAGCCGACGCTGTTTCTGCGCGTCCAGATCGGCGGGGCGCTGGTTAGCGGGGATGTGGCTCGCGAACTCCTCCACGGTCTTCGCAAAGCCGGCGCCGATGGCCGCAACGGCCGCCTGCGCCTGGGGCAGCACCTCGCGGAAGTGCGCAAGCTCCTCGGCGGCGCGCTCGGGATGATAGCCCAGGCGATCGCCCGTTTGCATCGCGTCAAGAAGGATGTCGGGCGGATCGGAGACGGGCGGCGTCTCGTGCATGGCGTCGTAGGCTCCGCGCAGGCGCGTCATGGCGCCGGCAAAGCCGTCGAGTTCACTGCGGCGCGCGGTCATGCCGGCTGCGCGGCGCACCTCAATCGTGACCTCGCCCGCAACGCCGGTGGCCGGCACGGGAATTACGGTGGTCAGCGTGTTGCCCTCAAAGGTCCATCCACTCTTGCCGCCGTGGCGCACGGCGGCTCCATTCACCGTGACCGAGGCGGGCGGCCAGTCGGCGGGCAGGCGCACCTCGTATGCGCGCGCCCGCATCATGCCGGGATAACTGCCTTCGACGGGGCCGATCTCCACGCGCTGCACGTCGCCGGTCTGCGCGGCCTTGACTGGCGTGCGCGCAAACACGCCATGCTGATACTCGACTGACGCGCCTGAATCCTCATAGACCTGGTAGGAGCTGATTGCGCCCGGCGCCAATGGCCACACATTCACAATGAGCGGATCGACGGGCTTTTCGCCGGTGTAGCGCATGGGCGGCTGCATGGGAACGATGGCGCCGGCGCGCAGGTACACCGGCGTCTGGTCGATGGAGAAGCTGCGCTCCACCGTCGCGGGTCCAGTGAGGTGCTTGCCGGTGGGCCACTCGATCCACTCGCCTTTGGGCAGCCACACGCTCTCCTTCGCCAGGCGCGACGTCTTGTCGGCAGCCGCGGTCACGGGCGCGGCCAGCATCTCGTCGCCGAAGAGATATTCGCCTTTGCTCGAGTAGGCCGCTTCTTCTTCCGGCCAGTCGTAATAGAGGGGACGGAAAAATGCGACGCCCGTGTCGTAAGTGCGGCGCGCCTCGGTGTAGATGTAGGGCTGCATCGCATAACGCAGCTGGAAGGTCGATCGCAGCACAGCCGAATACGGCTCGGGATAGGCCCAGATGCGGCGCTCCGACTCAGGATTCTTGGTGGTATGCGTGCGCAGGATGGGGCTGAACGCGCCAAACTCAACCCAGCGCGTGAAGAGCTCCGGCTCCACAGCGCCCGGCATGTGGCCGCCGATGTCGTGGCTCCAGTAGGCATAGCCCACGTTGGCCGCGGTGGCCGTGAACCAGGGCTGAAAGGCCAGCGAATCCCACACGGAAACGGTGTCGCCGCTGAAGCCGATCTGGTAGCGGTGATTGCCGAGCCCGCCCCAGCGATGAAAGAGCAGCGGCCTGTGCCCCTCGCGCTGCTGATCGGTGAAGTGGACGTAGTTGAGCCACCACGTGGGCGTCACGCCGGCCATCTTTGTGGTCGGCTCCTGCTGCCAATCGAGCCACCAGAAATCGATGCCCTGGCGCTCCAAGGGGTGCAGGATCAGGTTGAAATAGTTGGTGGCGAATTTCTTGTCGGTGATGTCGAAGGGCACGTATTTTTGCGTGGCCGGATCGATGCCCATGGCGCGCGCCATCTCAGGGTAGTGCTCTTCCCACGGCTGAATACCGGAGGCCGGATGCAGATTGAGGCTGGTCTTGAGGCCGTTCGAGTGCAGGCTCGACAGGAACTGCTCGGGATCGGGAAACAGCAGCTTGTTCCACGAGTAGCCGGTCCAGCCTTTGCCGTGTCCGCTTGCGTCCTTGGTCTTGTTGCCGCCGCCAAATGTCGGGTGCCAATCCATGTCGATGACGAAGACGTCGAGGGGCGTCGAGTTCTCATGGAAGCCGCGCACGATCTCTTCGATCTCCTGGTCGCTGTAGGCCCAGTAGCGCGACCACCACGTGCCGAAAGCGAAACGCGGCGGCAGTGGGATGCGGCCGGCCACGCGCACATAATCGCCGAGAGCCTTGCGATAGTCATGCCCGTAGCCGAAGAAGTACCAATCAAAATAGGAACCCTGGCGCTCGCCCGCGGGCCGTTCCATCGCCCATGGCCAGGGGCTCTTCTCGCCCTCTTTGAAGCTGAAGTCGGCCGAGTCGAAGAGCGGGCGCGTGGAGTCGTCGACCACGGCCCAGCCGGAGCGCGACACCAGCCCCTGCTCGATGGGCTCGCGGGTCTTTGAGCCCAGCGCGCCGTCGAGGGTGCGCGTGGTGCCTTGCAGATTTTCGGGGTCGGTGTCGCCCGGATGCCAGACAATCGTTCTCCCATCGACGGTCAGCTCGATTCCAAGATTTGTAGGTGTAAAGCGATTGTCTGCGTCGGGCCGGTCGACAGGCGTATAAGTGAGGGTCAGCGAATCCGTCTTCACGTAAAGGACCTTGGTCCGACCCATTTGCTGGACTCTGTGCTCGAACTTGGGCACCGGCAGCCGCCGATTGAGAAACACAAACGAAGCATGATCTTCAAACTTGCCGTCCGCCGCCCACTCCATCCGAATCAGCTCCGGCGTCAGCACGGTAAACCGCGCATTGCCTACGGTGACGACTGCTTTCGGGTCCGCCACCGGGTTGTCGGCATCCTGGCGCGCGAGACCCTCCACGGCGCGCGCGCCCACAGGCTTTCCCGGACCGGCTGCGGCTTGGGTGGCGCGTTTTGCCTCGTCAGCCGGCGACGATTGCCCGGCCACTGAGACTGTCGATCCGATTGCGAGCGAGATTGCGGCAAAGTGAAGCAGAAAATTACGCACACGTCCCTCCTGTTTTTACTCACGCAGGAAGGCTACCACCGGGGGGCAATGCGGCACGGGCAAGGTCAATCTGCCTGCGCCGCATTTGCTTGCGCTC
>Ga0302326_10014088_pt1 | contig 16944 bp, 10 predicted proteins | sample Palsa_T0_3_FD_202264 | JGI IMG/M metagenome (GOLD analysis project Ga0302326, IMG submission 202264) | Peat permafrost microbial communities from Stordalen Mire near Abisko, Sweden - Palsa_T0_3 | ecosystem: Environmental > Terrestrial > Soil > Palsa > Peat permafrost | place: Sweden: Abisko...
TCCTGGCACAGCGAAGCCAACGGCAACCTCTACGCGAGCTTCGCCTTCCGTCCGAGCGTCCCGCCCGACCGCATGCAGACTTTTACGCTCTGGATGGGCGTCAACGTCTGCGAACTGATCGCAAATTTTGCGCGCGTCATGCCGGGCCTGAAGTGGCCCAACGACATCATCTTCGACGGCCGCAAGGCGGGCGGCATGCTGACCGAGGCGCGCGTGGACGCCGACCAGATCCGTGACCTGGTCTTCGGCCTGGGCCTCAACGTCAACAGCCTGCCGGGGACCTGGCCCGGAGACCTCGGCCGGATGGCGGTTTCGCTGGCGGAACTCACCGGGGGCCCGCTCGACCTCAATCGCCTGACGGCGGCGCTGATCGGCCGGGTGCTCCTGGCCTATTCCCGGTTTGTCGATGGCGGCCATTTGAAGACGTTTGCCGATCTGTGGCATCGCTTTGACGTGCTGAAGGGGCGGCGGGCGGCCGTGCTCGAGGGGGGGCGCCGCCATTGCGGAGCCGTTCTGGGCGTGGACGACGAGGGCGCCCTCCTGGTGCGGGATGAGCGCGGGCGCACCCGGCGTTTCCGTGCTGGCGAGGTGACGTTGGAAAAGGCAGGTTGATATTATGTCCGATCAACCTTCGAGCGCCATTGCCGTCTCCCACCTCGTCAAGATTTTTGCCGGCGCGGCGGCGGTAAATGACATCAGCTTTGAAGTGGCGCGGGGCGAGATCATTGGATTCCTCGGACCCAATGGCGCGGGCAAGTCGACGACGATGCGCATCCTGACCGGCTACCTTCCCGCCACGTCGGGCAGCGTCAGCATCTGCGGGTTCCCCGTCACGACCCATCCCGACGAGATCAAGCGCCGCATCGGGTACATGCCGGAGAACAATCCGCTGCCGGAGGATATGCGGGTGAGCGAGTATCTCTATTACCGGGGCCGGCTGAAGGAGGTGACGCGCCGCAAGCTCGGACCCCGCATCGACGAGGTCCTGGAGGCATGCGATCTCAAACGCGTCCGTCACAAGATTATCGGCCGGCTGTCCAAGGGTTATCGCCAGCGCGTGGGCATCGCCGAGGCGATCCTGGCCGAGCCGCCGGTGATCATCATGGACGAGCCGACCATTGGCCTCGATCCCCACCAGATTCTCATCGTGCGCGACCTGATTGCGAGCCTGCGCGGCCGCATGACCGTAATCATCTCCAGCCATATCCTTCCCGAAATCGAGATGACCTGCGACCGGGTGCTCATCATCAACCAGGGCCGGATCGTGGCCCAGGGCACGCCGGCGGCGTTGCGCCGGGAGATCCTCGGCCGCTATGCCTACGACCTCGAGCTCGCGGGCGATGTCGCCCGGTTGCCCGCGCTGCTGGCCAACTTCGCCCCCGCGATGCAGATCGCCGCGCAGGGCGAGCCCGATTCCGGGGGATTCCGGCCCGTGACCCTCGCGACCGAATCCTCCGAGGAGCTCGGGGAGCACCTGCTCGGAGCCCTGTTGGCGGACGGCTGGCGGGTTCGCGGGCTGAGCCGGGCCCACCCGACCCTGGAGGACGTCTTCCTGGCGGCGACCCGGAGAAGCTGGGATGCCGTCGACCAGGGAAAAAAATGAAGCACTTTTTCACCATTCTCAGCCACGAGATCCGCATGCTGCTCGTGAACCCCAGCACCTACGTCGCGGCCGTGGCGTTTCTGGCCGTGATGGGTTTCGAATTCACCCGCATCCTCGACAGCTATAGCCAGGCGCCGCAGGACGCGTCTCCCGCCAGCATGTTTTTCGAGCAATTCTGGCTGCCGGTGCTGTTCATGGTCCCGCTGCTGACCATGAAATGCCTGGCGGACGAGCGCCGCCTCGGGACGATCGAAACCCTGCTCACCACGCCCGTGACCACCACGGAGGTCGTGCTCGGAAAATACGGCGCCGCTTATGCCCTTTACATGGCGTTGTGGGGCGCCACGGGCGGATTTTTTTTCATCCTGCGGCGGTTTTCGGGCGACAACCGCCTTTTCGACCTCGGCCCCCTGATCGGCGGCTATCTTTTCATCGCGGTATCCGGCCTGCTGTTCATTGCGGTGGGGGTGCTGGCCAGTTCGCTCGTGCGCAATCAAATGGTCGCCGGAATCCTTTGCTGTGTCCTGCTGTTTGCCCTGCTTTTCGGCGGGGCGTACCTCGCCGACGCCCCCTGGCTGAAAAGGGAGGCCTTTGAGCCGGTCAAGGCGGCCGTCAATTACGCCCAGATCTTCCGCCACTACGAGGACTTCACCCGGGGCGTGGTCGACATGCGCCAGCTGCTTTTTTACGTCAGCGGCACGGTCCTCGCCCTGATCTTCAGCGTCCTCAGCGTCGAAGCCAAGCTCCTGCACAGCTGATGCCCGCGCTCCACAGCTTCCGCGCCACGCGCTGGGTCCGCACGGCCAACCTGCTGCTTCAGGCCGTTCTTTTTCTCACGCTGGTGGCCGGGATCAACTATCTCGCGGGCAACCACGTCTGGCGCGACGATCCGTGGCGCTACGATCTCACCCGTTATCGCCGCTATTCGCTCTCGCCGGAGACCCTCGCCTACCTGAAGGACCTGCAGGCGCCGGTGCGCCTCATCGTGACCGTCGGCGAGGGCGCCGCGGATCCCGAGGTGCGCGGCCTGCTGCGCGAATACGCCTACGCCACCGAGGCGAATCCGGCCGGCAACAAGATCACGGTGGAATACCTGGACCTTTATTTGAACCGCCGGGAGGCCGACAAGCTCGGGATCGACCAGGACAACACCGTGGTGCTGATCTGCGGCGACAAGCGCAACCTGCTTCCGATCAGGAAACTTTTCCGGTATCAGGACGGGGAGCGGATCTCCTTCCAGGGAGAGCAGGCGATCACCGCGGCCATCCTCAACATTTCCAACCCGGAGCGGAAAAAAATTTATTTCCTGATCGGGCACGAGGAGCTGCGGCCCGACGACGTGGACCCGGTCAACGGCCTTTCCACCGCGGGCAGCGAGCTGGAACTGCGCAATTATAACGTGGACACGCTCGACCTGTCGCTGGCGCGCCGAATTCCGCCCGACGCCTCGCTGGTGGTCGCCGTGTGGCCCAAGATTCCCTACCAGCCGTTCGAGCAGGAATTGCTCCGCGAATACGTCGGCGCCAATGCCGGGCGGCTGCTCCTTTTTTTGGCGCCGCATTACCCCCACCCGAACATCGGTCTCGAGAGCCTCCTGGCCGATTGGGCGGTGATGGTGGACGACGATCTGCTCTGCGACCAGGGCACGGCCAATGTGACGGAGGATGGCGACCTGATCATCCGTTATTTTGCGGCGCATCCCGTCACCCAGGCCCTGCTCAACGAAAAGGACGGATTGCGCATCGGCCCGTGCCGCACGGTCCGGCCGAACCCGGCGCGGGCCGCCGGCAACGATCTTTCCACGGTGACGATCGCGGCCAGTTCGGAGTCGGCGTGGGGCGAGATCAATTACGGTGCGCGCGCGGGAGGCTCCTTCAGCCCGGCGGTCGATCTTCGCCCCCTGCCGGGAATGGACCCTCCCGGCCGGCTGGGAATCGCCGTCGCGTCCGAGCGCGTCGCGGCGCGGGACGATCTGCCGTTCAGCGTGCCCGGGGGCCGGCTGGTGGTGGTCGGCACCGGCGACCTTCTCGCCAACGCGCGCATTGCCAATATCGGGACGCTGGACTTTTTGCTTGGAGCGGTCGCCTGGGAGGTGAACGGCGACACGCAGCTCGCCATTCCCCCGCGCCCGATCGACCGCTTCCAGCTTTCGCTCAGCGCGGGGGAGCTGCACAAGCTTCGCTTCTGCCTGCTGCTGGTGCTGCCCGGCGCCGCCGCGCTGCTCGGCATCCTCGTCTACTGGACCCGCCGCCGGTAGTCTCCGCCGTTCGCCTTCCAACTTTCAACTTTCAACTTTTTCGCCCATGCGCACCAAAGTCACGCTCGTCCTGGTTTTCCTGAACGTCGTCCTGTTTTTTTTCATTTTCCACTTCGAGCGAAACTGGCGCACCGAGCGCGTGGCGCTCGAAGTCCGCAAGCGCGTGCTCGGCGCCGAAGCCGCGGATATTCGCTCGCTTGACGTCACCAGCGCGGCCCCCGGCGGCTCATACAGCCTCGAACGGCGCAGCGACGGATGGTTCCTCACCACCCCCGTCGACTGGCGCGCCAACCCCCATGCGGTGAGCCGGATCATCAACGATCTTCAATTTCTCGAGCATGAGACCAGTTTCAGCGTGAGCGACCTGGAAAAGAACGGCCAGTCGCTCGCCGACTATGGCCTGGACCGGCCCAAGCTGACGGTCACCTTCACCTCGGGCGGTCCCGACACCACCGGCGGCCCGCCGGTGACGACGACGTTGCGGATCGGCAGCACCACCAAGTTTGGGCAGCGCCTCTACCTGCTTTCGTCGGATGGCGCGCGCATCCACGTCGTCGACCACGCGCTGGCCGACAGCCTTTCGCTTCCCCTCGCACAGCTGCGCGATGACGCCGTCCTCACGGTGCCCGTTTTCGAGGCCAGTTCGCTGAGCCTCCAGACGGCAGCGCCCGCGGATCTGCATATCCGCATCCGGTCCGATGGCGGGCGCTGGTCGTTTGAAACCCCGATCCTGGCCCGCGCGAGCAAGAACGCCATCGAGCTCGCCATCAACGGCCTCGACGGGCTCCGCGTGAAGACCTTCGTTGCGTCGGGGGCGCCGATTTCACTTCCCTCGGTTTCGCCGGTATTGACGGTGACGATCGAGGGAAACAACCGGCACGAAACGCTCTATGTCGGCCAGCCGGTGGCGGCGTCCGCGCCGTCGCCCGCGGCGGACGAGAACCGGGAATACTACGCGCAGCTCGAGGGTCGCGCCGCTTTGTTCACCGTCGCGATCCCGATCGGGACCCCGGCGGCGCCCGGGCTCATGGACACCTTGCTCAACGCCCAGGAGGATTTGCGCGACCGGCGCGTGCTCGATTTCGATTCCCGGGCCGTGACGGGCGTCACCCTGGCCGCCGCGCCCAGCCAGCCCGAACTCACGCTGCTGCGCGATGCGCCGGACGGAGCGAGGGGAGCGGAGACCGGGGACGAGCCGCACTGGCAGATCGTGCTCCGCGGCGACGGCACCCAGGGTCCGCGAACGCTGGCCGCCGACGCCGCCGCCGTGCAGCGGCTGCTGGAGCAGCTGGCCCTGCTTTCGGCCGAGAAGTTCCAGAGCGACGCGCCGCAGGCCAGCGATCTGGAGAATTGGGGATTCAACCAGCCCGAGCGGGAGATCACGCTGACCCTGGCCGGCGCGCGTTCGGCCTTCGACGCGCAGGCTCCCGCCGCCAGCTCCCAACTCGTACTGCAGATCGGGCTGCCCACCCATCGCGATGGCTTTGCCTACGCGCGGTTGGCCGGTTCGCCGTATGTCTATGCGGTCAGCCAGGACATTTTGGATGAAACTCCCGTGGCGCCCCGCGCCTGGCGCGAGCGGCTGCTGCGCGCGCTGCCGCCCGGGGCGAAATTCATCGCGTTGAAATTGACGGACCTGTCGACGAACAGCGCGATTTTGGATTGGAAGCCGGGGGCGGTCCTGGCCTCCCCGGCCCAGCAGGCCGCCCTGCAAGGCGTGCTCGAGGGGCTGCTCACCCTGCGCGCGCGAAGTTTTACGCAGGACACCTTCACCGAAAAAGTGAGCATCGGCGACGACGCGCCCCCGTGGAAATACCGTCTCGACGCGACCTTCACACTTCCCGGGGGCGGGGGAGCCGAGGCGCCCAGCGTCAGCAGCCTTTTCCTCTCCGAGCGCGCGGGCGGGACCGAGCAAATCGCGGGCTCGCGGGAATTCAACGCGGACTTCATGGTCGAGCAGCCGTTGCTGGATGCGCTGTGGACGCTGACCTATGGCGCGCGCGATCCCGGGCCCCCGCCTGAATCTCCATGAAGGTGCATCATCTGGCCTGGTCGGGCTGCAAGTGGCTGGCCGGCGGACTCTGGACGCTCACGCTATGGACCCTTTGGCTGGGGCTGGTCCTGCTCCTGGCGCTGCAGATTTACGTCGCCTGCACCAAGGAACTCAACGCTCCCCGCTTTGTCCTGCGCGCGATCGAGCAGCGCCTGGCCATGTCCGGGACGCATGCCACCTTCGGCCGCACCATTTTCGATCCGTCGGGGCGCGTGCTGATCGAAAACGCCGCGCTCACCCTGCCCGGGTTTGACGAGCCGGTCATCACCGCTCGGGCCATCTACGTCCGCCTCGATCCCTGGGCGCTGGCGGTCGGACGCTTCGAGCCGGCCGAACTGCGCGTGACGGGCGTGAGCCTGCGGGTTCCCGCGATGCTGTCGCCCTCGGGCCGCGCCGATGAGGTCGTCCGTGATCTTGACGCGGCCTTTTCCCCCCGGGGGCGGGCGGTGGAGGTGGAGTATCTCGCATTCAAGCTGGGCGACGTGGGCATATCCGCGCACGGCACGGTGTATCTCCCCGTTCCCAGCGGCGAGGCCGGGGTGCCGCTGCCGCTCACGGAGTTCCTCGCCCGCAACTACGCGGCCCTTAGCCGGGAATTTGACGATGCCGTCGAATCGCTCGGGGCGCTCAACCAGCCGGTGGTGAGCATTGAACTGACGCCGTCCGAAACGCGCGGCGCGATCGTCGGGGTGACGCTGCTGGCCCAGGGCCTGAGCGTGCCGGGCCCGATCGAGCTGCGCGCCACCGCTCTCCAGTTTACGGGGCAGTTCCCGTTCACGGAGCCGTCCGGCGCGCCCGTGACGACCGAGCTTGATTTCACCACCGACGAGCTCGACCTGCCCCACGGGATCGCGGCCCATGGCGTGCGCGCGCGGCTGCACGTCAGGCTTCCGCACGGCCGGCTGCGCTTCGACCGCGACGTGTTCCATGACATCGAGCTGGCTGCCGCCGACGTGACCGGCGAAGGCCTGACCATCCGGGCGCCGCTGGTGTCGCTCGTGGCCGGACCGCTGCCGAAGCTGCGGGTCGGGATCCGGGCCCTCGTATTCGACGCGCCGCTCTCCGTCCGGTCCGATCTCGATGTGAAAGCGGGCACCGCGGGCGTCCGTTTCGAAGGCGGTTTTTCTCCCCGTCTGCTCGGCCCCCTGGGCGCGCGCCTCGGACGGGACCTCCGCAAGTACGCGGACCTTGCCTCGCCGGTCGATATTGCGGGTACGGCGCAATTTGGCCCCGGCTGGAAATTTCAGCGGACGAGCGCCCGCGTGGCGCTGCGGGCGGCGACCGTCTGGCACGTAAAGCTTGACGAGGCGCGGGGGCGGATCGAGTTCGACGGCCGCCGCCTGGCGGCGCCGGAGCTGGAGGTGCGCCTGGGCGACAGTTTCGCCCGGGGAAGCTATGAGCAGGACGTGGTGACGCGCGATTATCGCTTTCTGCTCGACGGCAGCCTGAGGCCGCCGGCGATCGGCCCCTGGTTTCCTCCCCAGAGCTGGTGGCACGACTTCTTCCGGATATTTGAGTTTCCCGGCGCCCCGCCGGCGGCGGAAGCGGATGTGCGGGGCTGCTGGACCAACAGCCGCAAGGCGATGGTGTTTGTGGCGGTGGACAGCGTTGGACCGGTCGTCCGCGGCGTGCCGTTTGACCGGCTGCGCACGCGGCTTTTCATCCGGCCCAGCCTGGACGACGGGTTGGATTTCGCGGCGACGAGCGGCTCCCGCTCGGCCAGCGGCACATTTTCGTACCGGCGCGACGTGGCGGCCGGCGTGTGGCAGAGCGTCGATTTCGACGTCGCTTCCACGTTCGATCTCGGATCGGCGGCAAAACTCACGGGTCCGAAGGGGGCTTCCCTCCTGGAGCCATTCGCCTTCGACCGGGCTCCCGCCATCAAGGCGTCGGGTCACATCACGGGTCCCGCGGCGCCGGGGGGCGCGCATGAAACCGTTCACGTGGAGGCCCGGTCGGATGGTCCTTTTCGGTTTCACGAATTTCCGTTTAGCCGCGTGGCTTTTACGGCCGACGTGCGCGACGATGAGATTTCGGTCGATCGGCTTGACGCGGGATTCGGGGGCGGCACCGTCACCGGGAGCGGAAAGCTCCTGGGCCGCGGATCCAATCGGCGCCTCACCTTCAATGCCGCCCTGCAAGCCGCCAGTTTGGGCCAGTCGATCGCGCTCGTGGAGGGGTTCTCCGCGAAACGGGAGCACAGCGCCCCGCGGGAGCTGACCAAATTTGTGCAGGAAAAGTCCAGCGTCAGGCTCGATCTCTCGGCTTCCGGCGACGGGCGCAGCGACGACTTCCTGAGCTTTCAGGGCGGCGGCGAGGCGGTCATCAAAGGCGCGGAGCTCGGCGAAGTGCGCATGCTGGGATTGTTCTCGGAATTGCTTCCCTTTACCTCCCTGCGCTTCACGTCGGCGCGGGCCGACTTCAAAATGGACGGACCCCGGCTCGTTTTCCCCGACGTGAGCGTAACCGGGGCCAATTCCGAGATCCAGGCGCACGGCGCCTATGCGATCGACAAGCATCAGCTTGATTTTAAGGCCAAATTTTTCCCCTTCCAAAAGAGCAAATCGCTTCCGCAGGAATTGATGGGCCGCGTCCTCGCGCCGCTGTCGCAGTTTCTCGAAGTCAAGCTCACGGGCAGCATTGAAAATCCCAAATGGGAATTCGAGCACGGCCCCACGAATTTTTTTAACAAACTCACGCCCCCCGTGCCGCCCGCCACAAGCCCATCATCTGCGGTCCCGCCATCGCCTCCGCCCGCTCGCCCAGCGCCCTAAGTCATGGTGGGGCTGCGCGTCTGCTCTTTCTTTTTGAGACAATATGGCGCATACGCCAGAATCGCATTGCGCAAGATGGAAAATAGGACGATGTAGGGTGAATACCCTATAATGCAATCGCTGCCCACACTGCCGCGACGAACTTGGCTTGAACGCGTTCTACTTATGCTCGCGACGGGGCTCCTGCTGCTTGGCATTGGCGGGTTGGCCGGATGGTGGCTGCATATCGATCTGCTGGTGAAGCCGTGGGATTCTGCGGCGCCGATCCAGCCGGAGGAGGCGCTATGCTTTTTTGTGTTTGGCGTGGCAATGCTGGCGCTCGAGCTCGGCTGGCGATCGGCCGGTTGGATGGCCCTCCTGCCATTTGGCTTCGCCGCGCTCACGCTCCTGGAGGCGATTTTAAATCGGGACCTGCATATCAGCGATCTTTTTATGATCGACCGCCTGTCCGGGGCCGAGGTGCATCCCGGGCGAGGCACGGCGATGGCCGGCGCCTGCATCGGACTTGGAGCGATCATCGTGGCGTCGCATTCAAGCAGCGCGGCGATTCGCTTGCGGATGTACGCGGGGGCCGTCGTGGGGTCGGTGCTTGCCTCGGTCGGTTTTTCCACGTTGCTCGGCTATGCGTGCGATTTGCCGGGGGTTTACAATTGGGGCGGCGAATTCGCGATGCCCGCGCTGAGCGCCGCGGCGCTTTTTCTCCTCGGAATCAGCCTCCTTTTGCTCGCCTGGCGCGAAAATCTGCGCGAGAAAAACGAGCCGCCGGCCTGGGCGCCGATGCCGGCGGTGATCGGCTGCCTGACGCTCACCCTGATTTTGTGGATCGGTTTGCACGCGCGGGAGCGGGCTTATATCGACGTCCAGACCAGGCAGGCGATGGGGGAGTTGGCCCGGGCGATCGACTCATCGATCGAGCACCAGGAGAACGCGTTCGAGCGCCTGGCGCGGGACTGGGGCGACGCGCCCGATGCCGATACGCGCTCGCTGGAGCTCCGCGAAGTGGCTGACGCCCAGACGCAAATGAGGGACACCGATGGCGCGGGGGTTTACGGTTGCGAGTCGATCGCGTACGTCGACACCGCGTTCCGCACGCGCTGGATTTATCCGAGCGAGGGCAACGAATGGGCCATCAACTTCGATCATCTTTCCGTGGCGGCGCGCGGCGATGCCATCGCCGAGGCTCGGGACGCGAGGGCGCCGGCGGTTTCGGCCACGACCAACATCAACGGTGGCTCGCAAAAGGGATTCGTCATTTATGCCCCCGTTGTCCGCGGGGGAGGACTCGTGGGCTTTGTGGCGGCGGAATTCAGCTATCCGGTGTTTTTCACGAGGATCGCCGCCGCGCCCGGTGCGCCCTATCAGCCCTATCACGTCATCCTCTCGCTCGGGGCCGACACGTTTTACGACGCGGGCCCGGCCGTCACCGCGAATAATTCGGGGTACGCGAACAACAAGGTTTACACCATCTACCGCCGCCGGGTGCAGCTGGTCCTCACTCCCTCGGACGAACTGGCGGCGGGCGACCGGGGTTCCCTCCCCGAATTTGTGCTCGTCGCTGGCATCGGCCTGGCTGCCTTGCTCGGCCTGAGCGTCCATTTCGCGCGCAAGGCGCGCGCCGGGCAGACGGCGAGCGAACTTTCGAACCGGCGCCTTTTGGCGGAAAACGAGGAGCGCCGGCGCGTCGAAACCCGACTCAAGGTCTCCGACGAGCGCCTGCGCCTCGCGCTGGATTCCACCGAGATCGGCATCTTCGAGTGGAACGTGGCCACGGGGCACGTTTATTACAGCAACGGCCTTTGGGCCATGCTCGGTTACGAGCACGACCGGATGCCCGGCACGCTCGACGCCTGGCAGTCGCTGATTCATCCGGACGACCTGGCGGTTTACCGCCCCCGGGTGGAGTCGCAGCTCAATGGCGCGGCCACGTTCATCGACCTGGAGTACCGGATCCGCACCCGGACGGGCGACTGGCGGTGGATCTACGGGAGGTCCAAGTCCATTTCCACCGACTTTCAGGGTCGGCCGGCGCGCATCATCGGCACGGTGCAGGACGTCACCGCCCGGATCGAAACCGAGCACCACCTCCGCCGCGCGAAGGCCGAGGCCGACGCCACGTCGCGCGCCAAGAGCGAGTTTCTCGCGTCCATGTCGCACGAGATCCGCACGCCCATGAACGGCATCATCGGGATGACGAGCCTCATCACCGAGACACCTCTCACCGTGGAGCAGCGCGATTACGTCAACACCATCCGGAGCTCGAGCGAGGCGCTGCTCACCATCATCAACGACATCCTCGATTTTTCCAAGATCGAGTCGGGCAAGATGGAGATCGAACGCGCTCCCTTCGGGCTCGCGCTCTGCCTCGAGGAGACGCTCGACCTCTTTGCGATCAAGGCGGCGGAAAAGAACATCGAGATCGGCTACTGCATCGCGCGCGATGTGCCGCCGTGGATCACGGGCGACGTCACCCGCCTCTGGCAGGTCATCACCAATCTCGTCAACAATGCCGTGAAGTTCACCGCGGTCGGCAGCGTCTCGGTCGAGGTGCAGCGGGGCGCGCCGGTGGAGGACGGGCGCTTCCTGCTCGAATTCGCGGTGCGCGACACCGGCATCGGGATCCCGGCCGACCGCTTGAACCGGCTTTTCAAGGCCTTCAGCCAGGTGGACTCGTCCACGACGCGCAAATACGGCGGCACCGGGCTGGGCCTCGCGATTTCGCAGCGCCTGAGCCTGCTCATGGGCGGCAACATCCGCGTCGAAAGCGTGGTCGGCAAGGGGTCCGCCTTTATTTTTAACATTCTCACCGAGCCCGCGCCGCTGCCGGTTGACATCGATTATCTGCCGCCCCTGCCGGAGCAATTGCGCGGGGGCACCGTGCTTTGTGTTGAGGACCATCACGTGACCCAGACGCGCCTGCGCGGGCTCTTGGAAAAGTGGGGTGTCACCGTCGCCATCGCCCCCGATATGGAGGCGGCTTCGGCGCTTGCCGCCACGCTGGCGCCGCCGCCCGTCCTGCTGGTGGTCGACCACGGCGCGACCGAGGATGCCGCGCAAGCGGGCCTGCTCGACGCGCTGTCGTGTCCCCGGCTCGAGATGGTCCCCTTCGGCAAGAACTTACCCATGTCGGCGCCGGTGGGCCGGGCCTTTGCCACCGTGACGAAGCCGCTCAAGGATTCCGCCTTCATGCATGCGGTTACGACGCTCTTCAGCGTCATTCTCGAGGAGGAGGCGACCATCATTCCCTCGGACACGCACGTGCTCGCCCAGGAACTTCCCCTCGCCGTGCTGCTTGCGGAGGACAACCCGGTGAACCAGAAGGTTGCGCTGGGCTACCTCGAACGGATGGGCTATCGCGCCGATCTGGTCGGCAACGGCCTCGAGGCCGTCGCCGCCCTCGAAAAACGCGCCTATGACCTCGTGTTGATGGATCTGCAGATGCCCGACATGGACGGGCTGGAGGCGAGCCGCCAGGTGCGCCGCCGCCTGCCGGCGGAACGCCAGCCGAAGATCATCGCTCTCACGGCCAATGCCATGGAGGGCGACCGGGAGCTTTGCATTGCCGCCGGCATGGACGACTACATCTCCAAGCCCGTCAAGTTGAATGAAATGGCGGCCGCCATCCGCCGTCAGTTCGCCAAGTCGGCAAAAGCTTCAAAAAAAAACCAGATCGCCAGTTAAATCCGTCTGAGCGACGTTAGCAATCTGATCTCTTCGGCGCGGGCTGCGTCGGCTGCCAGATTTTCCATTTCCAGCGGGTCATTTTCCAGGTCGAAGAACAGCCAGGGCGTCCCGTCGGGGTTGAGAACGAGTTTCCGCGAGAGCGTTCGAACGCCCCGCCACGCGCGGTCGCATTGGTGCGGCTGCCGGACGACGGACGGCATTGATATGGAGGCAATTTCGCCATTGGACGGCGTCCTTTCGCCGGTGGCCCAGGCCAAAGTCCACGCTGACAGGTCGAGCAACGATACCGGCGCATCAGACCGGCCGGTCTCGCCCGGGACGCGCACGAGCAGCGGGACGCGCACGCTCTCCTCGTAAGGCCAGCCCTTGCGGAACAGGCCGTGCGCTCCATGCATGTCGCCGTGCGCGGAGGTGAAGACGACGATCGTGCCCGCGCCGCCATGGCCTTCGAGCAGCCGGCCGATCGCCCGGTCGGCGGCCTCGATGTGGGCGTAGTATCCCGCCAACTCACGCCGCGCTTTCTCCTCGACCGGCCCGCCCAGGGGCACGTTGAGCGGCAAAACGATCTCGCGCGGATCGCGCGGGGCCACTCCCGCCGCCGGAGCGTCATACGGCGGATGCGGCGCTTCCAGGCTGACGACGCAGAACCAGGGCCTCCCACCTCCCGCCTCCTCCCTCCCACCTGCGAGGAACTCGCTCGCCCGCGCGCACACGACATCGGCCTGATATCCCTCGAAACGCCAGGGCTGAGGCAGCCGCGTGCCGTGCAGCCACGGATCGTTCAGCAAAAACCCGCTCTCGAATCCCTCCCAAAATTCGAATCCACCGCGCTCCCCGGGCCGCACCACGATTTTGGCGTGCTCGTCGCCCACCAGCGGCGCGGCCGCGTCGCGTTTCCCGAGATGCCATTTTCCAAAGAAAGCCGTGGCGTATCCCTGCGCAGCCAGCGCCTGCGCGACGGTGCGCGTCCCGGCCGGCAGGGGATCGAAGTAGTCGCGGATCCCGTTCTCGGGCGAGGGCACGCCAGTGAGCAGGGCCGCCCGGGCGAACGGTCCGAAGGGATGCGGCGTGACGGCCTGGGAAAAGTTCACGCCCTGGGCCGCGAGGGAATCGAGGGAGGGCGTGCGCGCGTTGGCATCGCCGGCATAACCGCAGGCCTGCGCGCGCCACTGCGTCGTGACAATCCAGAGAATATTGGGCCGCGGGAGCATCGTGCCGAAAGGTGGAAGTAGGAAATTGAAAGGTGAAAACCGCAAGCGTGCGCCGGTTTCCGCTTCCCGTCTTTTCCCGATCACTTACTACTTACTAATTACTACTTTCTCCTTTCAGCGTGCCCGTCCCCGCTGGTGGCAATGGCTCACGGTGCTTTCGCTCGACGCGCCGGTGGTGGCGCTGCTCTGGCAGTGGCAGTTGGCCCGGGTGGCGGGCGTTGTTCCCGGCGCCCCGCGCGTTTTCGTGCTCGGGGTTTCGGTTTGGCTGGCGTATGCGGCCGACCGTTGGATCGAAGGCTGGCGGCTGGCCCCCGGCCGGATTCGCACGCAGCGCCACTCGTTCTACCAGCGGAACCGCTGGCCGATCGCCGCCTTTTGGGCGGCGCTTTTTGCCGCCGATCTGGCCGCGGCCTTGACCGCCCTCGATCGGCGCGCGCTGATCGCCGGATTTTTGCTGCTCATCCCCGTGTCGGCTTATCTTTTGTCCCACCAGTTCGTGCATCGGCATCGCCGGTGGCGGCTGCCCAAGGAGGCGTGCGTGGCGCTGCTGCTGGGCGGGGGAGTGGCGTTGTTTGTCGTCACGGCTCCCGCCGCCGCCCTGCGGCCGCTGGCCGGTCCCTTCGTGCTATTCGTGCTCCTTTGCTTTGCCAACTGCGCGTTGATTTCCGTCTGGGAAAAGTCGGTCGACGAAAGCCACGGGCAGACGTCGCTGGCGCGGCAGTTCCGGGGCGCCGTTATCTTCGGGCGCGCGTTCCCGTGGCTGCTGGCCGCGGCCGCCTTGCTGGCCGGCGGCGCAGCGACCGGCGCCGACCGGACCGCCGTTCTTTGCGCCGCCGCCAGCGGCCTGTTGCTGGCCCTCATCGACCGACTTCAGCCCCGCATCGGCTGGCCAATGGCCCGCGTCCTCGCCGACGTCGCGCTCATGACTCCCGTGGTTCCGCTCGCCGCCTGCTGGTTTGATCGCTGAAAATGCCCGATGCCCCCAACTTCGACCGGCTCGCCCGCATGTACCGCGCGCTGGAATTCGCGGCGTTTGGGCCGGCCCTGGAGCGCGCGCGGTTTTGCTTCCTCGACCGGTTGGCCGGGTGCCATGACATCCTGGTGCTGGGCGAGGGCGACGGCCGCTGCCTCGAACGCCTGGCGGCCCTCGCGCCGGACGCGCGCATCCACTGCGTCGATGCCAGCGCGGCCATGCTGGCCCGGGCGGCGGCGAGGGTCGCCGCCGCAAATGTCAACCGGCGGTTGACATTCGAGAAGACCGATGTCCTGGCCCTCGGCGTGCCCCCGGGGCATTACGATGCGGTCGTGACGTTTTTCTTCCTCGATTGTTTCCGTCCGGAAACGGTGGTCGAGCTGGTTTCCCGGGTGGAGGCGGGCCTGCGCCCGGGCGCGCTTTGGCTGTTCGCGGACTTCGTCCTGCCGCCGCGCGGCTGGACCCGGTTGCGCGCGCGGGTGTGGCTCGCGGTGCTCTATGCGTTTTTCCGCTGGGAAACCGGCATCCACGCCTCGTCTCTGCCGCCCTCTGAGACGATACTTGAACAAGCTGGTTTTACCCGCACGGCGGTCCGCGACTTTCAATGCGGTCTGGTGCGCAGCGCCGTATTCAAAAAATAGGCGCGTCCCCGCGTTCTGTATGAGGTGGGGCGACGCGTCCCCGCGACGCCTTCGGTCCGTAACTCGGGCGGCGACAAAGGCGTCGCGGGGACGCGCCGCCCCACCTGGAGCGAGCAAGCCCTACTGCAAACTATCCGGCATCGCCAGGACCCGTGCGCCCAGGCGGTCGAGGGTCGCGCCGGTCTGCTCCGCCGCGGTGTCGCTTCCCGTGCGGAGGGTCGAGGCGGGCGTGAAATCCTTCATCAGGGCGCAGTAGTCGCTGTTCACCATGATGCCGAGCAGTTCGCCGGTGTGGCTCAGGACGATGTCGCCGGCCGAGGGGGCGAAGTCGCCGAAGAGCCGTTTGAAAAAACGGTTGTCCACCCGCACATAGCCGGGATGCGCCGAGTCCAGCTTGAATCCGACTTCACCGTAGCCTTTTCCGTCGCTGCTGATGAGAACGGCGTCCGAGAATTTGAACGGGTCCGCGGCGAGCGGGTACACCTTGACGCCCAGCGACGCGACCTGGCTCGCATCGAGGGGCACGACCACGACCCGCGGGTCGAGATCCAGGAATTCCAGCGAGGACGCCGTGGCGTGATCGTCCGGCGGATGATCGAACCCGACGCTGATCGAGGTCCAATCATAGGCGTCCGGCCCGAATGAAAACGTCGTGTCGTCCACGTGCAAAAGGGCATATACCTTGGTCCCGTCCGTCGTGAATACGGCGTACGCCGCTTTCGACCGGTCGACGGGGCCGAAAAACCCGTGGCGGGTCGTCGAAAACGTCGTCTGCACCCGGTTGGCGAGGAAATCGCTGAACAGCACGTTGATGCTGATCGGCCGGTTGTCGCGAATTTCCTTGGTCAATTCCCCGGACTTTTGGGCGAGCTGGCCGACGCCCTGGGCCAGCTGGGTGGTGGCTTCCTGCACCTTGATCCGGTCGGCGCGTTCGGTTTGCACCTGGGCCTGCAACTGCGAGGCCTGCTCCTGAAGGTGCTGCTTTTCCGACTCGCCCACCACGACGGCCAGGGTCAGGCCCTCGATCTCTTTTCGGGCTCCGGCATCCTCTTTTTCCAGCGCGGCAAACGCCTGTTTCTGGCGCTCGGCCTCGGCGTTTTTTTCGTCGAGTTCCCGTTCGAGCTGGGCGATCTCATCCTTGGTCAGGGTTGCCTCCTGCCGGGCGGCGGCCACCTGCTGGCCGAGCTGGCCGGCGGCCGCCTGGGCGTCCGTCAGGGTCGCGGCCAGCTTCGCTTTCTCGGTTTGAATTTCCGCCAGGCTCTGTTCGCGCGCCGCCACGGCGGAGTCGGCGCTGGACAGCTTGCCCGCCAGCTGGTCGCGGATTCCCTGTTCGTCGACGAGCGCCTGCCGCATTGTCTCGACGAGGTCCTGGTCCCGGCTGGCCGCGGCATTGGCGGCCATCTGGGGCACAGGCGGCTGTTGCGGCCGCACGGGTTCCGCCTTCTCCCAGCGCGTGAGCGCGATCAGGTTGAGAAAGAGGAAATCGACGATAATAAGAAGGAGGGTCTTATTCATTCACGCGATCCCCGTTCTCGTCGCGGCGTCGTTTTCGATGATGAGACCCCGCTTCAGGCCGCGCACGTGCCGGATCTTGACCAGGGCGACGCAGACAATGCCGAAGAGGTTCGACGAGTAGGCGGCGAGCAGATTGGGCTGGATCACACCGAGCACCTGGAGCACGAGCGCCGCCGCGGTGCCCATCATGCCGACGTAAAGGCCGCTATCGAATAGGTTTTCCTCATTTTCCATGA
>Ga0302326_10014092_pt1 | contig 16939 bp, 19 predicted proteins | sample Palsa_T0_3_FD_202264 | JGI IMG/M metagenome (GOLD analysis project Ga0302326, IMG submission 202264) | Peat permafrost microbial communities from Stordalen Mire near Abisko, Sweden - Palsa_T0_3 | ecosystem: Environmental > Terrestrial > Soil > Palsa > Peat permafrost | place: Sweden: Abisko...
ATGATGAAAGTCCCGTTCTGCGTCATCAGCGGAACGTCGCCGAAAAAGACTTCCTGCTCTTTAATGTCGCGGATGGAGCGGTTGCCGGTCTCAGCGTCCTTGTCGAAGATGGTCAGACGCATGGTGACCTTGAGCGGGGCGGAATAAGTCATGCCGCGCTCTTCGCACTCCGCCACGTCGTACTTCAGCTGCAGGCCCACGGGGTCGCCGCACTTGTTGCAGAAGTCAGGCGTGTTCGCGTTGTAGGTGCCGCACTTGCCGCACAGCACTTCGCCGGGGTGGAACGGGTCGGTGATGACCGTGTTGCCGCAATTCTTGCAAGTGGTGCGGAGGTGGTGCAGGCCCTTGAGGTGGCCGCACTTGCACTCCCAGTTACCAATGGCGTAATCCACAAACTCAAGTTGTGATACGTTGCGAAAGTCGGTGATCGGAAACACGGACTGAAACACCGCCTGCAAGCCGCCGTCTTCGCGCTCGCTGGGCAGTTTGTCCATCTGAAGGAAGCGGTCGTAGGAACGCTTCTGGACCTCAATGAGGTTCGGGATCTGGATGGTGGCCGGAATTTTGGAAAAATCGAATCGTTTACGGAAGGCGTTTTTCATCGTCAAGAGACTCCCAATCTCGGGCACAGCCGAAGGCCGCGCCAAAACCGCGGATAGTGGGGCGCGGGCTTTCTTGTCGAAAACCGCGCCGCGGTACCTACCTTGTTAGAACCTTGCCTGCGTAGAACCTTGCCAGTTAAAGCATCGACTACGTGGAGCTAAATTAACTAAAACCAGAACCTGCAGATTTATCGAGCAGCCGGAAAAAGCGATGGGGCGTCTGCGGGGACAGTCGTTCCCGCTGACGCCAACCAAGGCGTTTCGCCCTTCTTGATTTGAATTCTTTCGCGCCAGTTCTCCGGCCTGTTTCCGCTTCGCCTGCCCGCGAAGCAGCCCGTCCAAAACTTCCCCTGCGAGCCCCTGCTCTTGCGAATCAGTGCTCGCGATTGAGTGAGGCCAAGGGAAGCGACGTTAGGTATAGATGCTACCATTGCCGCCCAGGACTCACAACTAAGAACGTAAGGAAATAACGATTTTGCACCAATTACGGTGCCGTTTTGGGTCGTGCGGCGCGGGCGCCCCGCCCGCGCCACACAAAAACAACCCTTATTTCACTTCGACCACGGCGCCGGCATCGGCGAACTTCTTCTTGATGGTCTCGGCTTCGTCCTTGGAAACACCCTCTTTGATAGTCTTGGGCGCTCCATCGACCAGCTCCTTGGCTTCTTTCAAGCCCAGGCTGGTGACTTCGCGGACGGCCTTGATCACGTTGATCTTGTTGGCGCCGACCTCTTTGAGGACGACGGCAAACTCGGTCTTCTCTTCCGCCGGAGCTGCACCGGCCGCCGCCGCGCCGCCCCCAGCCACCATCACCGGGGCCGCTGCCGCCGCCGACACGCCGAGACGGGCTTCGAGTTTCTTTACCAGCGCCGCTGCGTCGAGCAGCGACAAGCCTACGATTGAATCTTCGAGTTGTTGTAGATCCGCCATGTTAGTTCTCCAGTATTTTTGAATTCTTGGTCCCGCTACTTCGCGCTGCTTTCGTTACCTGCAGTTCAGGTTTCCAGTGCGACTGGACCGATTTCTCACGCGCCAGACAACGCTTAAGAACGACCCGCGCAACCCTTGAACCGCCGACAACCAAACTCTTCTACTTTGGTAATTGGGAAATTGAGTAATTGAGAAATTTGAAAACCTCAACCTTTTTCGAGGTTTCAATTATCCAATTACAAAATTTCTCAATTACTCAATATCCCTATGCTTCCTTGAACTTGCCTTTTTCGACGCCCTGACCGAGCACGACTGCCATGTCGCGGCCGACCGCATTCATCACAGTCACCAGACGCTGCGCCGGGGAGCTGATCAGGAACAGGAGCTTCGAATACAGCTCTTCCTTCGACGGCATGGTGGCCAGCGCTTCGATTTCCTTGATCGTGACCACGCGGCCTTCGACCACGCCTACCTTGAAGGTGAACTCCGGCGCGTCTTTGGCGTACTTGATCAGCGCCTTGGCCATAGCTACCGGGTCGCCGGTGGTGTAGGCGATTGAGGTCACGCCGGATAGATCTTTCAGAGCGCCCTCGACCGGGGTGCCCTTGGCGGCCTTCTCGGCCAGCGTGTTCTTGACTACCTGATACTTCGCGCCCGCGCCGCGCAAAACCTTGCGCAGTTCGAAGTCCTGGGGCACAGTCATCTTGGTATAAGTCGCCACGACGATGTTCGAAACGTTCTTCAGGTCTTTACTAAGCTTCTCGACCTGCGCTGTCTTCTTCGCTTTAGTAACTGGCATGATTCAATCCTTTTTCCTTGTCATCCTAAGGCGACGGTTTTTGTCGCCGAAGGATCTGGGCCGCCGCGAGAATGCGAAATCACGCGTCTGGCGCGCTTCCCTAACTAAGCCTTGGCCGCAGTCTCGATGGGCGTAACGTCGAGCAATATCCCCGGCCCCATCGTCGAACTCAGCGTGCAGCCCTTGATGTACTTGCCCTTGGCCACCGACGGCTTGGCCTTGATCACGCTCGTGATCACGACGGTCGCATTCTCGATCAGCTTGTCGGGCGTAAATGAAATTTTCCCTACCGGAACGTGCACCAGCGCGGTCTTGTCGGTGCGGAATTCAACCTTGCCGGCCTTCACTTCCTGCACTGCCTTGCCCACATCGAAAGTCACCGTGCCCGTCTTCGGATTGGGCATCAGGCCCTTGGGGCCAAGAACTTTACCCAGGCGTCCGACGGACTTCATGACGTCGGGCGTGGCGATGAGGGCATCGAAGTCTGTCCAGTTTTCCTTGGTGATTTTTTCGACCATCTCTTCGCCGCCGAAAAAATCGGCTCCGGCTGCTTCGGCTTCCTTAATCTTGTCGCCGGTAGCAATGACCAGAACTTTTTTCGATTTGCCGAGGCCGTGCGGCAGAACGACCGTACCGCGGACCATCTGATCGGCATGCTTGGGATCGACTCCCAGGCGCAGCGTGATCTCGACGGTTTCGTCAAATTTGGCGAACTTCACTTTTTGCAGGAGCGGAACCGCATCCTGCAGGACGTAGGGGCGCTTCTCGACTGAGGAGTGCGCCTTGGCGATGTTTTTTCCTTCTTTTTTGCTCATTCGGTTTTTCCTTGTCTCCCACCGCTGATCGTTGTTCCGTCAGCCGTGGTGCTTTTGACGATTTAAAACATTGAGTAATTGGGAAATTTGGTAATTGGAAAATTGAAAACCTTGCGAGGTCCAAATTGCTCAATTTCTCAATTTCTCAATTACCCAATCTCTACCCAACTACTTCAATTCCCATCGACCGCGCCGTGCCGCGGATGCTCTTGATCGCGGTCTCGACCGAGGCGGCATTCAGGTCAGGCATCTTCTGTTTCGCGATGTCCTCGACTTGCTTGAGAGTAACTTTGCCGACTTTGTCTTTGTTCGGAACGCCCGATCCCTTGGCGATGCCGGCGGCGCGCTTCAACAGAATCGAGGCCGGAGGCGTCTTGGTGATGAAGGTGAAGGAGCGGTCGCTGTACACCGAGACCACGACCGGAATGATCAGGCCTTCCATTTCCTTCTGGTTGGTTCTGGCGTTGAACTGCTTGCAGAACTCCATGATGTTGATTTGCGCCTGGCCGAGGGCCGGGCCCACGGGGGGCGCGGGAGTCGCTTTGCCGGCGGCGATCTGCAGCTTTACGTAACCTGTAACTTTTTTTGCCACTTCGTTAGCTCCTAGCTTCTAGCTCTTAGCTTCTAGCGTTCATCAATGCCGTAAGCGCCAAACCGATCGTCGGAATCAGCTTCTTCTGAACCGGATCCGCCGCAAGTCCAAGTCCCTCAATGGTATGCGCTCCGATCACTTCCATATCGCTGCGTTCCGCGATCACCACCGTATCGGGACCGCTAAATCCGTCGCTACCGACCCAAACCGCAGCCGTGTCCCGCTCAATAATCGAGCCGTCGATCGCGCGGAATCCCATGCGCCGCAACACCTGTGCGCCCAAACGCTCCAGACGCTCGCGATGGATCCACGAGAACGCGGCTCCCGTATCGACCATCGCGACAATTTCTTCCGTCTTCTCAGGCGCGCCAGGATTCCACACTCGCAACTTGGCGCTGAACGTACCCATACCTACGCGACCTTCTCCACCTGGTTGAACTCCAGTTCTACCGGGGTGGAGCGGCCGAAAATCGTTACCATGACCTTCAGCGTCTCGCGGTCTTCGTTCACTTCGTCGACGATGCCGGTGAAGCTGGCGAATGGGCCTTCGGTGATGCGGACCGATTCCTGCTTCTCGAACTTGACCTTGAGCTTCGGTTTCTCGCGGCTGTCGGCCACTTTGTAGACGATGTGCTGGACTTCTTCTTCCGACAACGGCGTCGGCTGCTGGCCGGTGCCGACGAATCCGGTGACGCGCGGCGTCGATTTGACGACATGCCAGACGTGATCGTCCATATCCATTTCGACCAGCACGTAGCCGGGATAGAACATGCGCTCGGAGGTGTACTTCTTGCCGCCGCGGACCTCGGTGACGGATTCGGTGGGGATCAGGACTTTGCCGATCTTGTCCTGCAGCCCGAAGGCGTTGACCCGCGATTCCAGAGACTCTTTCACCTTGCGCTCAAACCCGGAGTAGGAGTGGATGATGTACCACTTCATGTTCGGGTTCTTGGGCGGCTCGCCGCTCGCGGCGGCGCCATCCGCGCTTGGTGGTTGCGGCGGTTGTTCCCCACCTGCCGCAGCTTCGTGTTTTTGTTCGTCCTGCATCATGTGGCTTCTTCCTGGCCAGCCGTTTCCTTCGCCGACCAGCTCTCGTCTAGTGAACTTTGAAATAACCGAACAGCGCGGTCACGCCGTGCTGAATGACGTAATCAATCACGGCAAAGTAGAGCGCGAAAATGAAAACCGTGATTACCACCACAGTGGTCGTGGCCTGAACTTCCTTCCACGACGGCGCGGTGACTTTGCGCATTTCGGTGCGCACGTCGTTGTAGAACGTACGGATCCGCTCCGGCCAGGACTTGATCTGCTCGCCGAGGCTGCCCGCTGCTGCTAGATTCGCCATTTTCTTCGTCTCGACTGACATCGCTATCGCTACTCCTGGGCCGGCTACCTAAGCCCTACTTGCTCTCTCCAAAAACTCTGGCAGGGGCGGAGGGATTCGAACCCCCAAGTTCGGTTTTGGAGACCGACAGTTTAACCGTTGAGCTTACGCCCCTGAATCTGATTGAGGAATTTGATAATTGAGTAATTGTGTAACTTGAAAATCGCAGCCTCCGGTTTTCAATTACACAATTACAAAATTTCCCAATCGCCCAATCTATTTCACTTCTTTGTGCGGCGTGTGCTTGCGGCAACGGTTGCAAAATTTCTTGAACTCCAACCGTTCCGTCGTCGTCTTCCGGTTCTTGGTCGTCGAATAGTTCCGCTCTTTGCAGTCACCGCATTGTAATGTCACTATTTCTCGGGGCATCTCAACAACTCCTAACTTAGCTGCTAGCTCCTAGCTGCTAGCTTCTAGCAATATCAGAGAACATCATCCTTTGGCGGTCTCTTTGCTTCTTCTTTCGCCAGCCTGATCAATGTTCCCCACGGAACGCAATCAAGCGCAAAAACAGCGAGGATAGCAATCAGCCAACCTAATTCACGCCATCTCATCCGGCGTTCTACCTTGCCGCTTTAGCTAGTAGCTAGAGGCTAGTAGCTAGAAGCTGCTACTGAATAATCTCCGCAATCGTGCCGGCGCCTACCGTATGCCCGCCTTCGCGGATCGCGAAACGCAAGCCTTTTTCCATGGCCACCGGCGTGATCAACTCAATTACCAGGCTGACGTTGTCTCCCGGCATCACCATTTCCGTGCCCGCCGGCAACTCCGCCACGCCCGTCACGTCCGTCGTACGCAGATAAAACTGCGGACGATATCCCTTGAAGAATGGCGTATGACGTCCACCCTCTTCTTTGGTCAGAATGTAGACTTCCGCCTTGAACTTGGTGTGCGGAGTGATCGATCCGGTCTTCGCCAGCACCATGCCGCGCTCGACATCTTCTTTCGCAATGCCGCGCAGCAGAAGTCCGGCGTTGTCTCCCGCCATGCCTTCGTCGAGTTGCTTCTTGAACATTTCGACGCCCGTCACCACCGTCTTGCGGGTGTCGCGGAAGCCGACGATTTCTACTTCTTCGCCAACCTTCACTTTGCCGCGCTCGATTCTTCCGGTGACCACCGTGCCGCGGCCTTGAATCGAAAAGATATCTTCGATCGGCATCAGGAACGGCTTGTCCAGTTCGCGCGCCGGCTGCGGAATGTATTTGTCCACCGCCGCCATCAACTCGTCGACCTGCGCCTCCGCCTTGGCTTCTCCGTTCAGCGCGCCCAGTGCGGAAACGCGAACCACAGGAACGTCGTCGCCGGGGAACTTGTAGCTCTTCAGCAGCTCGCGGACTTCAAGCTCAACGAGCTCGAGCAACTCCGGATCATCGACTGCATCGACTTTATTTAACGCGACGACGAGATACGGCACACCCACCTGCCGCGCCAGCAGCACGTGTTCGCGGGTCTGCGGCATCGGACCATCCGTCGCCGCCACCACCAGAATGCCGCCATCCATCTGCGCCGCGCCCGTGATCATGTTCTTGATGTAGTCGGCGTGGCCCGGGCAGTCGACGTGCGCGTAGTGCCGGTTCGCCGTCTCATACTCGACGTGCGCCGTCGCGATTGTGATGCCACGCGCCTTTTCTTCCGGCGCGTTGTCGATCGAGTCAAACGACCGGAACGTGTTCTTCGGATTGTGCTTCGACAATACCTTGGTGATGGCCGCCGTCAGCGTAGTCTTGCCATGGTCGATGTGACCAATCGTCCCTACGTTGCAGTGCGGCTTGGTGCGGTCAAATTTTTCTTTCGCCATAACTCAGCTCTTAGCTCCTAGCTTCTAGCTCAAATCCTAAAACCCTTGTCATCCTGAGCGGCGCTGTTTGCCGCGAAGGACCTATGCAACTGCTCTCAGTAATACTGATACAGCTTCTTAAACTTGTGCCGCAGCGCCTGATCTACCGTTTCCAGCTTCGACAGGTAAAACTCGCGCATCTGCGCCTGATCGGACACCGGGAGCGACGCATACAAACTGCGCGCGTCCAGTCCCTTTTCGGCGAAGCCTTCGAGCACTCGCTGCGTCAGCACTCCGTCAAAATCCCTGACGCGAATTCCCTTGCGGTCCAGCTGCTTCAGGAAGCGCTCAGCCTTCTCGGGCTGGAACGCTTGCTCCACCGCCGCTTGCAGCCGGGCGAACTCTTGCTCCTTCTCAATCCTGATCGGAGCCCGCTCGAAAGTCGCTGTCATGCTCGAAGCTTCAACTTCCCTCAATCAAATTCCATGGAGCGGGAGACGGGAATCGAACCCGCGACCAACAGCTTGGAAGGCTGTGACTCTACCACTGAGTTACTCCCGCCTTGAAAACAGCTATCGGCTTTCAGCCGTCAGCTTAAATTCATCGACCGAATCTGGCCCTCAGTAGTACCCTTGCCAGCATCGGCTTCCGCTCTGCGCTGGCCGCGAATCAACCGAGCCAAAACAGCAATTGCACCAACCGCTAACGCACCAACCGCAAGGATTGAAATCCTATTCGCCGCGCGGTTCTCGAAAATCCGTTCAATCGAACTCTGGATCGTAATGGCGACCAACATCACCAAAAGAACCAAATGGCTGCGCCGCTTGCCTTCGCCAGTCGAACGCCTGATGGTCAGCACCTGAAGAATCAGGTAGGCGATGAAAACCGCCGACCACAACCACTTCAAAACGTGCCAGGCGCTATCCGTCAACATCACGACTCCTGCACCAAACTATGGAGCCGATGACCAGGATTGAACTGGTGACCTCTCCCTTACCAAGGGAGTGCTCTACCAACTGAGCTACATCGGCCCTAAAAGCAGCTGTCAGCTCACCGCCAAAGCCTATTCGCCGTCATTGTCGACGTGCAGCGCGTCTTTGCGGCGCAGCACCGACTTCACCGCGAACAGCGCCAGAATCGCCAGAGTTCCCACCCGAAACTTGGGGTCAGTCAACGTCGTCCACGCCAGCGCTCCCAGCACCACATAGGCGACCAGCGCAATGGACAGGCGATTCACAAATCAACAATTCACAACCGCGGCTCACAAAATCAAATGGTGCAACGTATTCTGGTGCACAGGGAAGGATTCGAACCTTCGTACCTCGCTAGGAGGGACAGATTTACAGTCTGTTGGCTTTAACCACTCACCCACCTGTGCAAACTTTCTCGGGCGATGCAGCCGTTATGCTCCGTCCAGCAGACCACCCGGCAGGCCGCCGGGAAACGTTCACGGTAAGCCCGCCGATCATAGCTACAGCCACACTCTACTTTCGCAACACAGGGAAACCAAGGCTCGCGCACAAGAAGCCGCGAAGATCACCACACGCCGGAAAAGTCTCGAATGGAGTGCGTTGGAAAAACCTGCTGCGCCGCTACCGCCGCCTGCTGAATTCGTTTCCTGGTTTTCGTTTCCTGATTTTCGTTTCCTGGAGCTGGCGAAGGGATTTGAACCCCCGACCCCCTGATTACAAATCAGGTGCTCTACCGACTGAGCTACGCCAGCAAACTTGGGGGTTAAGACGCGCTATCGCGCAAACTAATCCCACTAATCCCTGCCAGATGTCCGGGACAATTATTTAAGGTATCACAAGGGGAAGTTTTGGCGCAACCATTCGGCGGGTGAATCAGGACCCTACCGGCGGACTGGACTGGTCAGGTGCTATCATTTCATCCCTGACCCGCACTTCATGCGAATAAGACGCGCATTCCCTCTCGCGCTGGCGGTCGTAATAGTGGCTGCGGCGGTGACCCTTGCCGTTCAGCTGCGCAAGCATGCTCCGCCGGAACCGGCGCGGCTGCTGCCGGGCGCTGACGCTTTTGTCTACGCCAACTTTGGCTGGGTGCGCAAGGCGAGTTCGGGTAAGTCCTTCTTCTCTGGCGCAAACGGTCCGGTCACGCACGATCCGGAATACGACCGCTTCCTTCAGGAAACTGGCTTTGATTTCGAGCGCGATCTGGACGCGGTAGCTTTCGCGGTCCATTATCCGCAGGCCTGGCCGGGCGGCGGGACTGGCGGCGCGGCCACAGAACCTCGTTTTTCCGAAGTCTTTACGGGAAGATTTGATCAGTTCAGGTGTGTGGCGTACCTGAAGCGCACGGCGCAGTCGGTCGAGAATTATCACTCCGTCGATATCTTTACCATCCCGATCTACGGACGGTCATTCCGCATCGCGATTCTTGGTGTGGATACGGTCGCTGCTTCCAATCACGACGATCCGGCGGTGATTCGCGGCATGGTCGACCGGTCGCGACGGCTGGCGTCGCCGTTTGGCGGCCCGGCCTTGCTGCGCCGCTATTACAAGCGGGTGCAGTTCGCCAGTCCGGTTTGGATGGTGGCGCACGTCGAGCCCCAGTCGCCGGAGTTCGGGGTGTGGTCCAGTGTCTTTTCGAAGCCGGCCGATCTGGTGATTTCCGCCAGCTACAACCCACTGCATCTGCCGCTGCGAGCCGGTGTGCTGCATCTGCGGGCGGAAGCCGAGGCGGGCAGCGCCGAAGACGCGCTCAACTTAACCAATAAGATCGGCGTTTTCCTGGCGATGTTTCACAGCGCCGAAGCTTCGGTCGGGTCGCCGGGCACGGATGCGGACGTGAAAACTCTTTTTGACAGTATGCAGGTCCGCCAGGAAGATACGCGGGCGGTGCTGGTGGCGACGGTTCCCATCGGCGTTTTGCATAAGCTGGCGGAAGCTCCCGAAGAGGCGCCGGCAGCTCCGGCGCAGCCTGCCCCGGCAACCACGCCGAAACTCACACGACCGGCCGCAACTGCGCGTCGCGGTCAATCGCGCTGAGCGGGGGATCGCGCGCGGCAATCGTGCTGCAACTAAATCCTGCCGCGAGCGTCTTATCTAGAGGATGCAATGCCAGCAGGTACAATAAAGACGAATGTCCAGCTTTCTCTCGGGTCTTCCACTTCCGCTTGCGGCCTTCATCGCGGGCCTGATTTCTTTTCTCTCGCCGTGCGTGCTGCCGCTGGTGCCGGGATACGTGTCTCTGATCTCGGGCGCGGGAGTGGAGGAATTGAAAGCGCGGCAGGGCCAGCTGATGCAGCGGGTGATGATCAATTCGGTTGGATTCATCCTCGGGTTCAGCGTGGTATTCATTACGCTGGGCGCGATCTCGACCGAAATCGGGCAGATGGCGGCGCGCTACAAACACACGCTGTCGATCGTCGCGGGCGTGGTGATTATTATCTTCGGGTTGCACCTGACCGGAATTTTCAAGATCAAGGCGCTGTATACCGACGCGCGGCTGCACAGCGTAAAGGGCAGCAGCACGCCGATTGGCGCGTTCGTAATTGGATTCGCGTTCGCGTTCGGCTGGACGCCTTGTCTGGGGCCGATTCTAACGGTCCTGCTGACGCTGGCCAGCGAGCAGGACACGCTAGTCAAAGGCATTTTGCTGCTCGCCGTCTATTCGCTGGGGCTGGCGGTGCCGTTTCTGCTGACTTCCCTGCTGATGGAGCGTTTTTTGAAGTTTTACAGCCGCTTCCGCTCGCATATGCACGTGCTGGAAGTGGCCTCGGGCGGCTTGATGATCGCGCTCGGGGTGTTGCTGGTGCTCGGGCGGTTTACCCTGATTTCGAGCTGGTTATCGTTTTTGAACCGGTTTGCTTTGTAGTTTGGAGGGTACGGTTGTGAAGATTGAAGAATTTCAGTTTTGTCCAAAGTGTGGGGCTGGGTTGAATCAAGGCGCCAGCCTCGGAACGGGAGCCGACCCTGGGGCGGTCAGCGCCTTAACCTGCGGCAATTGTGGGGCTACCTTTCACTCCTCGGATTTCACTGAGGGTGCCTTCGCTGCCCCTGCAGCGGCCGCGCGCGGGAGTCGCAATCCGCTGGCGCTGGTTGTCGTCGCCGTGGTGGCGGCGGCGATGCTGTATTTCGGAGTGCATATGTCGCGGCGGGATGCGACCACGGCTGGAATCATGAAATCGAACCCGGCCCCGGATTTCACGCTCGAATCGCTGGACGGCAAGAACCTGCGGCTGTCCGACCTGCGCGGCAAAGCCGTGCTGCTTAATTTCTGGGCCACCTGGTGCGGGCCGTGCAAGATCGAAACCCCGTGGCTGGTCGAATTGCAGAATCAGTACGGCGCGCAGGGTCTGCAGGTCGTCGGGATCGCCATGGATGATTCTGGCAAGGATGACATTGCCAAGTTCGCTAAAGATATGGGAGTGAATTATCCGGTACTGCTGGGCAAGGAAGCCGTGGGCGACGCGTATGGCGGCGTCCCGGCGCTGCCCGAGAGCTTCTTCATTGGCCGCGATGGGAAAATTGTCGACAAGATTATCGGGCTGAAGGGCAAGGGTGAGATCGAGGATTCGATCAAGAAAGCGTTGGACACACAGGTGACCACCGCGACCCTGACCCCGCCGGTGATGTTGCGGGCTCAGAAGTGACAATAGGAATGCGGGCCAGCCGGCTCTAGTATTGCTGTTGGCTTTATTGGGATGGGCGAGTTAGGAGTAGTTGTCAAAATCATGAGCTCGCGCGATCACAACTCGAGACTGATGTCGCTGCTAGCGTTGTTCGTGGCACTGATTGCGGGCGCAGCTTTTGCGCAGGCCGGCAAAGCGCCTTCGGTTACGTTCGCCGCGGTGCCGCTGGTTACGGCTCCGCGGGCTGCGCAGACCATGGTGAATCTGAATTTCCGCGTGGCTTCGGGATTTCACATCAACTCGAACACGCCGAAGGACGAGTTCCTGATTCCGACGGCTTTGAAGATGGACCTGCCCACCGACATCGTCCTCGGAAAGATTGCGTATCCTGAGGGACAGGAATTGACGTTCCCTTTTTCGCCCGATCAGCAACTCAGCGTGTACAGCGGGGATTTCACGATCGCCGTGGCCGTGCATCCGCTGCTCTCGGTGACGCCGGGGAAGTATGTGATGCATGGCGTGCTGCGCTACCAGGCTTGCGATAATGCGCAATGCTTTCCGCCGAAGACCGTGCCGGTAAGTTTTGATGTGAAAGTCGTGAAAGAACCAGCCACGCACCACGCCAATCCTGCGCAGAGTCCGCACGTGCACAACTAGGGCGGCTTTCAGCAATCAGCCATCAGCTTTCAGCTAAACCCATCCCACTTGTCATGCTGAGCGGAGAAGTGAGGATCGCAATGCGATCGTCACTGCGGAGTCGAAGCATCCCTATCGCCATTGCGGTACTGCGGTCCAGGCTTTGTCAGAATTGCTGATCCGCGCTTCGGGTAGGGATGCTTTGACTGCGAGCGACCGTCGCTTCGCGATGATCGGTTTTCGCTCAGCGTGACAGCCGTTAATTTAGTCGGCGAGGGTTATCGCGCTGGCGAGGGCTAGAATCGTTCCCCCAAACAGCAGTGTGTCGAAAAAGTAGTTCAGGCCTTCGACTTTGACATCCGTACTCGGGTCGGCCAGCGACGCGATCAGAACTGGCGTATAGACGAACACAACCAGCAGCACAATCCAGGCGCCGAGATACGTTGCTGCCATACGCGTGTTTCTGGCCAGCAGAATGGCTGCTCCGGCGACAACAAGAATTGCGGCCGTCAGATAGCCGATGAGCGGACGCGCCGGAATCCACACGGGCATCAATTTTTCGAGCGGGACGCCGGGCATGCCCAAGGGGTGCAGAAAAGTCTCCACGCCATAAAATATGGCGGCGATCCCGACCAGCACGCGGCCCACGAGAATCAGCGCGCTCTTGCCTCGGCCTGGTTGCATGGCGCCCGCGGCAAGCAGCCAGCCTCCGCCGCCGAATACCATCTCACGGAGAGCCAACGTCCACGCAATTCTGTTCTTGGGCTCGGCGAGAACTCCCGGGATGTCCATCATCGCGACAAAAAGAAACATCATGATGCCGAACATCAGGCCGGACCAGCGCACCTCAATTTTTGTGGCGATGCTCAGGGACGCGGCCAGCAACGCAACGCCGACGAAGTAAGCCCAAAACAAATGCCACGGGACATACGAGGGCACCCCCTGCTGGATAAATTTCGCGGCCGCGAAGTGCTCCGCGCCGAAGACCGCCAAGGGGAGGGCGAAACACAGATTTCCCAAGGCGACGAATTTGTCGAGGCCGCGCGCCTCCGCGATATCGGCCTTCGCAGCCCATAAGGCAATCGGCAAAAGCAGGACGGCGGCGGCACACATTGAGGCCGGCGTGGGAAAGAACCCAGGAAATGCGAGGAGAATGATTGAGTGCATGGGATGTCACGCGTAGATCGCGCGGGAATTGTACTACCGGAAGAGCAGGCGGGAGCATTTGTTTGAGGGCTCCTGTGTTCTAAACATAACAATTCAGCTCGGTGACCATTGACAATCGCCTAGAGCCGAAGCAAAGGACTCCTCAGGTAACCTTGACCTACGATTCGTACCCTTTGATAATCGTATTCGAAGCTGGACAGGCTGATGTGCAACCCCGAGTGGAAAACGCGCTCGGGGTTTCGCATTTTGCCGCAGGATTGTACTTATGAATTTTGGAGCTGAGATCGATGCCGCAGTCGCTTCGCAAGAAGTGCTCTCCCGAAGCGACGTTGAGAGGTGGATCGAGGCAACCAACGACTTGCCGACCTTGGCAAAGATTTACAGAATCACTGGGGAAGGCTACCACCGAATAAAGCCAGAACTCGCTAAAGAACTCGAGTGCAAATCAGTCCAAAACTATCTGCTGGAATGCATTCGACAAGATGTGAAGGATAACGACGAAATTGAAAGCCGCTATGAGGCAGCGAGCACCCTTCACGGCTGGCTGCGTCAACTCCTTGAAGGGGGAGACTGCGACGAAGTAATTCGTCGCACCGCGCACTTGGTTACCGAATTGTTTTTGACCAGCGGAGATGAAATCCGCAATGCACTCGAAACAGGATTCTTAGAGCACGCGCTGGAGAGTCAAGGTTTAAGGCCATATTTCGAGCACTGGTCGGAAGATCCGCGCCTCAAGGATACTTGGGATCGAGCACTGGAATGGGGAATCGCCCATCCAGATTTCTCATGGAACAATCTTCAGGAGTTGCGGCGACTTATGGAGAACAGCGACGAATAGCTTATCGCGCTGAACCTGCGACTACGCCTTGTCCTGTTTCTTCTCTACCCTTGCCCAGGCGTCTTTCAACGCAACCGTGCGATTGAAGACTGGCTTTCCTGGCTTTGCGTCGGGGTCAACGCAGAAATATCCCAGACGCTCGAATTGATAACGAGTGCCGGCGGCGGCGTTCGACAGCGACGGCTCGACCTTTGCGTCGGGGATGATCTCCAGCGAGTTGGGATTGAGATTGTCGAGAACATCCTGGCCCTCTTCGACGTCGCTGGGATCTTCCTTCAAAAATAAGTTCTCGTAGATACGCACCTCGGCGTCGACCGCATGCGCAGCGGAGACCCAATGGATGGTCGCTTTCACTTTTCTGCCGTCAGGAGAGTTCCCGCCTTTGCTCGCGGGGTCGTAGGTGCAGTGAACTTCGATGACTTCACCTTTTTCGTTTTTCACGGCGCTGGTGCAAGTGACGAAATAACCGTAACGAAGCCGAACTTCGCGGCCCGGCGAAAGCCGGTAATACTTCGGTGGAGGAACTTCGCGGAAATCGTCCTGCTCGATGCACAGCACGCGTGAGAAAGGAACCTTGCGCGTGCCCGCGCTCTCGTCTTCAGGATTGTTTACCGCATCCATGTCTTCTACCTGATTCTCCGGATAGTTGTCGATAACCACTCTCAGCGGACGCAGTATGGCCATTACGCGCGGAGCGCGCTTGTTCAAATCCTCGCGGACGAAATGCTCCAGCATGGCGAGTTCGATTGAGCCGGTGGTTTTTGAAACGCCAATCGACGCGGTGAAATTGCGGATCGCTTCCGGCGTGTAGCCGCGGCGGCGGATGCCGCTCAACGTGGGCATGCGGGGATCGTCCCATCCACGCACGCGGCCTTCCTGCACCAACTGCAACAGCTTACGCTTGCTCAGCAGCGTGTAGGTCAGATTAAGACGGTCGAACTCGATTTGCTGTGAGGGGAAAATCCCCAGCTGCTGGATGAACCAGTTGTAGAGCGGGCGATGGTCTTCGAACTCCAGCGTGCACATGGAGTGCGTGACTTTTTCGAGCGAATCCGACTGGCCGTGGGCGTAGTCGTACATCGGATAGATGCACCACTTGTTGCCGGTGCGGTGATGCTCGGCATGCAGGATGCGGTACATGACGGGATCGCGCATGTTTAGATTCGGCGATGCCATGTCGATCTTGGCGCGCAGCACGTGCGAGCCGTCGGGAAATTCTTTGGCCTTCATGCGCTGAAACAGGTCGAGATTTTCTTCGACGGAACGATTGCGATGTGGGCTATCCTTGCCCGGCTCGGTGAGGGTGCCGCGGTATTTGCGAATTTCTTCGGCCGAGAGGTCATCGACGTAGGCCTTGCCGTCGCGAATCAGCTTCAGCGCCCACTCGTAGAGCTGGTCGAAATAATCCGAGGCGTAGAAGAGACCGTCCCAGTGGAAGCCCAGCCACTTGACGTCTTCTTTGATCGATTCGACGTATTCGGTTTCTTCTTTCGCGGGATTAGTGTCATCGAAGCGCAGGTTGGTGTGTCCGCCGAATTCGTCGGCGAGGCCGAAGTCGAGGCAGATGGCCTTGGCGTGGCCGATGTGGAGATATCCGTTGGGCTCGGGGGGGAATCTGGTCTGGACGCGGCGGTTGAACTTATTAGTCTTCAGATCGTCGACGATGATGTCGCGGATAAAGTTTGACGGGCGAGGCTCGGGGTGGGAGTGTTCGTCCACTTTGGCCTCGGCAGGTGACGGATTCATGCTTTTGATCTTACCGCAAGGGAAGGATCGAAGGGGCAGCGCTGGCGATGAAGGGACTTGTGGCGCTGCACTCCGGACGAGGGCGTCCGGAGCTCCACGATTGGGTTATTGCTCTTCGATCGACGCGATCTGCCGCGGGGTCGAGATCCGTTTGCGGAGATAGCGCAGAAACTCCCAGGTCTGTACGATCGCGGCAATGCTGAGTCCCAGCCACGAGCCGGCAACGCTGATCAGAATCGACACATTCACGATGGCAGCGATCTTGATGTATTTCGGTGACCCCCGCACCGCGTCTTGTAAGACCAAGAACGGAAAGGCGCTGGGCGCGTGGGTGATGGCTTGGATCATGTAACGCAGCAGGATCAGCATCAGGACGGAGTGCAATAGCTGGCTCAGGAGCGGGAACCACGTCCACTGCGGCCGCGCCAGAGTGATGCCCGACCTGATCAAGGCAAACACGCTGAGCAAAACAAACGGAACGTAAAACGTATGCAGAATCGGCGCTGCTTTCAGAAACGCCGCTGCCGGACCGAGGATCAGGAATGGATATTTCGGCACGAGCAACAGCCAGACCAGACCGAAAATGTTAAATCCGAACTCACAGACGGTTTTCAGCCGGGATGGTTTGGGTTCGTTTTTTCGCACGGGCGGCAGGTTCAGCGGGTCCCATTTGCATTCGCTTCCAAGTTGCGCGCTGGTGCGCTCAACAACGGCAAAGATCAGCGTGATAATTCCGGCGGCGATGAATAGTCCGGACCACAGGGCGCCGAAAGTGTTAAGCACGGCCAATGCCCAGTCACCGCCGTTATTCGCCAGGTTTATCGGGCCGAGGATAAAGACGAAGATCGGAAGCAGAATCCACAGGAGGACCATCTTCAAGACGAACGCGTAGATCGGGAACAGGGCGGGCCCGATCAGGTACCGTTGCGGACCGAGGCGGCCAGCGACCGTCATCGGGCTGCCACAGCGGGTCAGGATGGCCGCCATCTCGGGCTTGCCGAGAGGATGGTCGAGTTCGGCTTCTTTGTCCTCGATTTGGGAGTGGAGATCTTCCCCCAG
>Ga0302326_10014093_pt1 | contig 16938 bp, 9 predicted proteins | sample Palsa_T0_3_FD_202264 | JGI IMG/M metagenome (GOLD analysis project Ga0302326, IMG submission 202264) | Peat permafrost microbial communities from Stordalen Mire near Abisko, Sweden - Palsa_T0_3 | ecosystem: Environmental > Terrestrial > Soil > Palsa > Peat permafrost | place: Sweden: Abisko...
TGCTCTCTAGCAAGTAGATGATTGACGTTTTTTAAACGAAGCAATCGAAACAAGTGAAACAATCGAAATAACAACTAGAGCATAATCCCATCGGGGACTCCGTGTCAACTAAAATTATCTCAACTAGTTCTACATCGCCTTTATTATCAATTGGTTAAGAACATCAGCACTTGACCTTATTCCAATTGCTCGGCCTCGAGGAATTGCTCGGGATGAAAGTCCCTGTCGGACCGACATGTCGGGACCGAGAAGTCCCTGCACTGCTGAGTGCGTGAAAGTATCTTTCGCGAGGCAACGCCCCCTGTGATGGACGCACTGTGAAGGCGCACCGTGCAGGGTGACCGGCTCTACCCGCACCACGAGTTCGAACGCTGCGGCCCGCATCACGCGCTTCATCGGGCTGGCAGACTGGAGTTCATGGCATCCCGGAACTTGTTTCAGATGAGGCGCGAGGCCGCCTGGCGTAACCCGATTGGAAGGCGATTTGGGGCATGCGACGACGTCCTCATCCACGATTGCATTGAGGTGGATCTCGATGCGGTCTGGAATGTCGCGTCATCCCGGATACCCGAGATCCAGGCGGCATTTGGATCAACTTGGAATCCGCAAGGTGTTGAAAGCGGAACGGGCTGAATGTGGCTACACCGTTTGCGGCCACCTAGTTGCTCTAAGCTCCGGCGATGCCGTGGGGCAGTTCACGCCATACGGCGGAATACGATCCGAACGAAGCGCCGTCTTTTGGCCCGGAAGTGACCGGCGGCACAGAATGAGATCCAGTTAAGGCCCTATGGAGTTAGCGGGTCCCCCATTCGATAGAGACAATAGCGCCGTGTATCGACTCTTCGCCGCGATCGTAATATCAGTTACGTTATCTTCGTTGTTGCCGGCTCAGGCGGTTAGCTTTACCGCTTACGCGGTGCCAACTTCCAACGCCCAACCTTTCGGAATTACCACCGGCCCGGACGGTGCTCTGTGGTTTACCGAACAGATCGGCAACAAAATTGGCCGCATCAGTACGGCGGGCGAAATCACGGAATACCCTGTTCCGGATGGCTTTCTGGTCGGAATCACTGCCGGTCCGGACGGCGCTTTGTGGTTTGGCGATGCCGCCAACCGGAAAGTCGGCCGCATCACAACGACAGGAACAGTCACCGAGTATCCGGTTCGGTCGGTGAACGCAATCACGGCCGGACCGGACGGAGCCCTGTGGTTCACCGAGTATCAGGAACTCACCATCGGGCGCATCACCACTTCGGGCGCCGTGACAGAGTACCCGATCGCGAGTGCCAATCCCTTCTTGTCCCCCTCGCTCAATGCAATCGCGGCTGGGCCCGATGGCGCTTTGTGGTTCACCGACAGCGCAAATAAGGCGGTGGGCCGCATCACTACTTCGGGTGTCATTACGGAATACTCGGTGCCCAATGCGTCCGGTTCCATGGAAGGAATCGTCGCAGGTCCGGATGGCGCGCTTTGGTTCGCGGATGAGTTGAGCCAGTTCGTGGGGCGAATCACTACGGCGGGAGTGGTCACAGAATACTCCACCAGTTTGGGGTCGATGCAGTCCGCCCGGCCCTCTGGAATCACGGCCGGTCCAAATGGGATGCTGTGGTTTTGCGACTATGGAGGAGCCACCATCGGAAGCCTATCGACGTCCGGAGCGGTTACGTTGTACAGCGTGCCCAATCCGGGGCGTGGCGCTCTGTTCCTCCAGATCGCGTTGGGGCCGGATGGCGCGCTTTGGTTCACCAACTTCTACCCCAATACGATTGAGCGAGCCGCGACGACATCTCCGGTGTCCGCGCCCGTCATAAGCGGCCTCAGCCCTGATTCCACCACCGCCGGCGGTCCGGCGTTCACCCTTACGGTCAACGGCTCCGGTTTCAATTCGGGTGCGGCGGTGGAATGGAACGGCGCCGCTTTGGCTACTACCTATGTCAGCGTGAACCAGTTGACGGCCGCGGCGCCGGCCAATCTCATCGCTTCGCCAGGGAGCGCGAGCATCCATGTTGCGAATTCCGGGGGGACGACGTCGAATGCTCTTACATTCACCATTAACGCGCCGACGGCTTCTGTCTCCAGTCTCAGTCCGGTATCGGCGACGGCGGGCGGACCAGCCTTCACCCTGACGGTGAACGGCTCCGGCTTCCTGCCGGCATCGGCAGTAGAGTGGAACGGGTCGCCGCTACCGACCAGCTATGTCAGCGCGACGCAATTGTCGGCGTCGGTGGGCGCATCCCTGATTGCCGGCGCAGGCGCCGCGAGCATTAGTGTAGGTTCCAGCGGAACTACATCGAATGCGCTTCTCTTCACGATTAACGCAGCGACGCCCTCGGTTTCTAGTCTTAGTCCGGCATCCGCGACAGCCGGCGGACCGGGTTTCAGCCTGATGGTAAACGGTTCCGGTTTTCTGCCGGCATCGGCGGTGGAATGGAACGGGTCGCCGCTACCGACCAGCTATGTCAGCGCGACGCAATTGTCGGCGGTGGTGGGTGCCACGCTGATTGCCAGCGCAGGCGCCGCGAGCATTACTGTAAGTTCCAGCGGAACTACATCGAACGCCCTCGTCTTCACGATTAGCGCAGCGACGCCGTCGGTTTCCAGTCTCAGTCCGGCATCCGCAACGGCCGGCGGACCGGGTTTCAGCCTGATGGTGAACGGTTCCGGGTTTCTGCCGGCATCCACAGTGGAATGGAACGGAGCGCCGTTATCGACCAGCTATGTCGGCGCGACGCAATTGTCGGCGCCGGTGGGCGCATCGCTGATTGCCAGCGCAGGCAGCGCGAGCGTGACGGTGCTGAATCCGGGAGGCGCGGTATCCAGCACGATTACTTTTACGATCAATTCGACTGTAGCTGGCGCCTTCACCATCACCACAGCACCTCTTCTGCCGGACGGCACGGTTGGCGTTCCTTATTCCCAAACTCTGGCAGCCACCGGAGGCGTCTCTCCATACAAGAGCTGGACAGTGATCGCCGGCAGCCTTCCCCCCGGAATCACGCTGACAACGCCCAGCGGGGCTCTCACCGGTCTATTGTCCGGCACTCCGCCCGGCGCGGGCCAGTTTGCTTTTACCGTGCAGGCGACCGACAACGCGAGCACCAGCGCGACAGAGCAGTTCAGCATGACGATCCATGGCGGCGGCGTTGCGATTTCGGCGGCGGGGATCGTCAATGCGGCCAGTTACGCGGGCGGGGCTGTTGCTCCGGGCGAGATCGTCACAATTTTCGGCACCGGTTTGGGGCCCGGCACGCTGGCCGGTTTGGAACTCGACAGCCGTGGCTATGTGTCCGCATCCCCGCTCGCCGGAACTCAAGTGCTGTTCGACGCGGTAGCCGCTCCGCTCATCTATTCCTGGGCAGGACAGGTGAGCGTGGTGGTGCCTTATGAGGTTAGCGGGAAGAACGCTACCCAGGTACAGGTTGTCTATCAAGGCCACCTCTCGAACCTGGTATCGATGCCGGTTTCCGAAGTTATTCCGGCTATTTTCACCATCGACGCCTCCGGCAGCGGACCGGGCGCGATTGTGAACCAGGACGGGACGGTGAATTCGGCCAGCAATCCCGCGTCGGTTGGTTCTTTTGTTTCCGTCTACGGCACAGGCGAGGGGCAAACCACTCCGTCCGGTATCGACGGCAAGCCGGGCGCCTCGCCGGCGCCGGCGCCGCTTGCGCATCCGGTGACTGCCACGGTCGGCGGGCTGAGCGCGGAAGTGCAGTACGCGGGCGGCGCTCCAGGGCTGGTGGCCGGCGTGATCCAGGTGAACATTCAGATTCCGCAAGGTGTCGCGGCCGGAAGCTCGGTTCCAATCGCGATTGAAATTGGGGGTCGAAAAAGCCAGAGCGATGTGACATTGGCAATCAAATAAAATGCGTTCCTCGACCTCTTCCACTATCTCCCAGCCCATCGAATGTACTGGCTCAACCCAATACTGTTCACTTTATGCGACGCCGGTACACGCGACTTTAGTCGCGTCTCCTCCATATCGAACACAAACGCGGCTGAAGCCGCGTCTACCTCTGGCACGACCATACTAAGTGAACAGTATTGTGGCCAAACCCGTGGCACACGCACTCCTGCGAGCACCCCGCACGCGGGGCACGCTTCTACGCGGCCGCAATTAGCTGTATAATTCAGTTCACCCGGCTTCGCGGATATGGCCGGGTTTTGGAAAGCGAGTTTGACTATGTGTATGAACACGAATCTTCGATGGATGTATTTGGGACTTCTGCTTGCCCTGCCGTTGGCGGCGGGCACGGTTCGCATCATCCAGACCAACAGCGCCGGCGACGACGTCTCCATCATCGATCCGGCGACCAATAAAGTGGTCGGAACGATCACCGGCATCGAAGTGAACCACGGCGCGGCGGTGGCGCCGGACGGCAGCCGTTACTACATCAGTAATGAAGGGCGAAGCACGCTGGATGTAGTGGATCGAAAAACTCTGGCCGTCACGCGCAGCATACCGCTCAGCGGACACCCCAACAACATTGCAATCAGTAAAGACGGGAGCCGCGTATATGTCTCTATTGCCGTGGCGCCGGGAGCCGTGGATGTAATCGACACTGCTTCGCTCGAAGATGTCAAAAGCATTCCAGTGAAAGGCGCCGTTCACAACACCTACGTGACGCCGGATGGCAAATACGTCGTGAGCGGTTCCATTCAAGGGAAGACCATCACCGTGATCGATCAAAAGACGGAGACGCCGGTCTGGGTGTTGGAGATGGATCGGGGAATCCGTCCGATGGCCTTCTTGACGAATCCCGACGGATCCACGAAGTGGATCTTCGTCCAGCTTTCCGCTATCAACGGATTTGCCGTGGTGGATTTCGCCACTCATAAAGAGATCAACCGGATAAAACTCCCCAGCCTTGCTCCGGGCAAGAGTCCCTACCTTTACGGCGGGAATGAGTCGCACGGCATGGCTGTGACTTCCGACGAAAAGACGCTGGTAGTCAACAGCAGGTTGAACAGCGCGATTTACTTTTATTCGCTGCCGGACTTGAAAGTTCTGGGGAGCACGGAAGTGGGACACTCGCCGGACTGGGTGACGCTCACGCCCGACGGTAAGAGGGCGTATGTGGCCAACGCGGCGTCCAACTCCGTATCGGTGGTGGACGTGGCATCGATGAAGGAGATTACACGCATTCCGGTGGGCGAGGTTCCGAAGCGGAACATTACCGCGGTACTGCCCTAACAAGGCTGTGTCGAAACCGGCTCCCTTACTGAGCCGCGCGCGTAAGCAAGCGGTCTTTTCGGACTTTAGACACAGGTTGCTAAACAGGAGGATATGTAAATGATGCTCGTGCGGCTGGCGCATTTATGGAAAACGCGCAAAACGGAGCGCGTCGCGAACCAGTTCCTGGCCCGATCGTTGGTGCGCGCCGCACCTTTTGCTCTCTTAGCTCTAATCACTTCGATGACGCATCTGGCGGTGGCGCAATCGCTGGACTACGAAACTTACAAAAAGACCGTGGAGCCGATCTTCGCCAAGAAGCGTGTGGGGCACGCCCGCTGTGTTGCGTGCCACAGCGCGTCCAATAACGCCTTCCGTCTGCAGCCGCTAGCGGAGGGGGGCAGTTGGACCGAAGAGCAGTCGCGCCGCAACTTCGAGTCTGTTTCGATACTGGTGAATAAAGCCAATCCAAAGGCGAGCTTGCTACTCAAGCACCCGCTGGCTCACGAAGCGGGCGGCGACGAGTTCCACAGCGGAGGGCGTCAATTCCTTTCCAAGGACGATCCCGATTGGAAAGCGATCGCCCTCTGGGCCGGCGTGACGGAGTGAGATCACTTCTTTAGTCCGAAAGCGTAGACTTTCCCATCCCAGGTGCAGACGTAGACCTGGCCGCCGGCAACCACCGGTTCGTTGAAATGAGTAAAGCTGGCGATCAGCTTGTTGCTCGAATATAGCTCCCGTCCGGTTTCCGCATCCAGAGCATATAGTACGGCGTTCGGTTCGACGCCAGCGGCCATCTTTATGGCGCCCCGGGATTCATCGGATGTTTTACCGCTCAGCAGCACGTAAACCACTCCGTTGGCAACTGTGGGCGGCTCCGGTGCGTGCATTTCGCGGGACATCCACATCGGCGCCAGGGTTGGCTTACCGGTAGCCGTGTCTATGCGAACTTCAAACGCCATGGTGCTGCCCCGATCCGCTGCGCCGTAGGACTGCGGGAACTTTGCAGCGTCTTTGGCGGGAGGTCCCAGCATGGGCGCGTATAGCCATCGTCTTCCCTGCGGATCCTGCCAGGTAGTGATTCCCCAGATTCCGCGGTCGTGAAGCTTCGCCTCGTCGTTGCCCCAGCGAGGTGACGCATACAGCGGCGTGTGATGGTCTGCGCCTCCCAGATTATCGGTGTCCAGCAGATAAATCACCGATTCCTTGCCCACCACTGCCGCCAGAGTCCATTTTTGGAAGGGGAAGATCACGGGATTGCCTGAGCCAAGATCCAGGTCGGTTTTATTCAGATACTCCCAGTTAGCGGGAGTAAATGTATCCTGCAATCGGAAGTTTTTGGGAGTCAGCGCAACCACGGAATTGCCGAATTTTCCGGAGGCTGGATCGTAAGGTCCGTCGGCAGTTTGCGCTAAAATGCCTTTGGGCGTCCGGACCAGGCCGCCGCGCCCCCACGCGCCCGATGTTATTCCGGTGTTGGTGTAATACTCCAGCCCGTGGCGAACCGGGGCGTTCAAATCCAGCGCCGTAAAGTGGGACTGCATATCCAGGCAGCCCCGGGCCGTGGGTGAATAGACCACTCCATCCAGTAGATTCAGGCTCCAGTTGCGCGCGAAAGGATCCGTGAACCGTGTTGGCGGAATGCGGTCTTCGCCATCCAGCAGGCTGAAGCCCCGAAGCATGCCATCGCTGGTGGAAACATAAACGATCCCCGCGTCTTTGTCGATGACGGGGGTGGCATTTTGCGTGTTAGGACACCGGTAGTCGCCCTTTTTGGGCTCTTTCATTGTGCTTAGGTTCGTTTTTTGCCAGGCTATTTTACCCGTGGCCGCGTCGACGGCGAAAACGGTATTATCGCTGCCTACGACGAAAACGCGCGTGGTGGGGCCTTGCGGTGTAGTCAACGAAGCCACCACGGGAGCCGTCATGGTGGAGAGAACGTATCCTTTCGGCGCAGTGGAGATCTGAGCCGTCCACTTCACTTCGAGCTGGGAGACATTGTCCCGATTGAGAATTTTCTCGTCCGGGTTCGAGCCAGTGCGTTCCGGATCGTGGCCCCACGTTAACCATTCGCTTTGAGCCGCCGCGAGCGGGGGCGACAGGAAAAACATCAAGCTTACGGCCAAGCCAAGGGTTCTTGAGGAACACGCGCAAAACGGAGTGTGGCGCGAACCTGTTCCTAATCCGCTTGGAGGTGCGCGCCGCACCCTCTGCGCTTCCAATGGTTTTGAAATGAACCGATGCCCGGACATGATTTCTCCGCTGTTCGCCCTCCCGCAGGGAACAGTATACTCCTTGCAGCGAAGTTGGTCGGAGTCCCGTCGGCCACGCGGCCGGCTGTTTACGGGGATTCCACTCTGGGGGCTCCCAAAGTGGCGGATACCCGCAGCGCGGCAGCTTTAATGCGCGCTCCCAAGTCGGATTCGTCCCATGCGGCGAACTCGGACGAAGGCATCGCAGTACTAATCGCGCCGACGACGTTGCCCGCGTTATCGCGGACTGGGGAAGCCAGACAGCAGAGGCCGTTCAGGTGTTCTTCCCGGTCAACGGCATAGTCCAATCGGCGGATTTCTTCGAACTGCCGCTCCAAAATCGATGGCTCGGTCATGGTGTGCCGGGTAAACCTCTTTAAGCCGCTCTTCTCCATCGCGGAGAGCGCGATATCATGGCTCATATTGGCCATGATGGTTTTGCCCAGCGCCGTACAGTGCAGGCGCTCCGCTCCCCCCAAATGATCGCCGAGAGCCAAGTCCTTCGGTCCCTTTACCTGATCGACCAGAAAAACCTTCAACTCTCTGCGGTCCAGCAACGCAAGCCGGGTGGTGGCCGCGATCTCCGCCGAAAGCCGCATCAACACCGGGCGCGCTTTCCCGCATAACTGGTTCGAATGCAATGCAGCGAGACCCAGGCGAAGAAGCGAGAATCCTAAGCGGTATTTCCGGGTTTCCGGGTCCTGTTCGACGTACCCTAAGATACGCAGAGACGCCAAAATGCGATGGACATCGCTCGGGAGCAGTTCCGTTCTGCGGGCCAGATCGGTAATCCCGTATGACTGGTGCTCTTGGAACTGGTCAATCACACGGCACAACTTGGTCACCGTAGTGGCTGTTTTCATAGATTCAAGACCCCTTTTCGGCTGAACCCGGGCTGCGTAGCCACAGGGTTTATAACACGCATCGCGCCACCTGTCAAGCAATTGCTTTTGCAATTGCTTTTCGCAATTTTCTTTTCTGATGATCCACGCGCAAAACGGAGTGTGTGCCTTTGCGCTGCAATTTCACTGGCTTGTGGAAGGCGCCGCTAATCGCAATGGAAGGAGGCGCTGCGGTTCGCGGGCAATATTCCCGACCCGGAAGCCGCCTCACAGGAATAAGAAACACACGCCCTTTTCCTTTCATCTCCGACGTGTATATACTACTCCTCAGCGCAGAAGGAGCGATGAAATGAGATTATTTTGTGCTTTCGCAAGTTTGTGCCTCCTATTGTGGGTGACCGTCAGCGTCGCCCAAACGCCGCAGCCAAAGCGGATCAATCGTGCAATTGAGCTGCTGGAGCAAGGCCAACCAATCTACTACACCGGATCGCACTCGGGCACCGCCGGGACTTTTGAGCAAGGCAAGCAGGATGCCCAAACATTTGCAGACTACATCAGTTATGACATGGAAGCCGCGCCATACGACATAGCGGGCTTAGCCGCCTACATGCAGGGATTGGTGGCAGGCGGGCCGACGAGAACCGGACATCGAACTCCGGCGGTCATAGTGAATGTGCCAGTCAGAGGCACCGATGAAGCATCGGTCCGGGCGAATGCCTGGATGTTCGAACAGGTGCTGGCCACCGGCGTCCATGGGATTCTGTTAGTGCATGCGGACACGCCTGGCGCAGTGCGCGCGCTAGTAGAAGCAGTGCGGTATCCCAACCGGGAACAGGGCGTCGGGCAAGAAGGCCTGAAGGAAGGGACGCGTGGCGCTCACGGAGCGGCCATGGCAGCCAAGATCTGGGGAGTTTCCCAGGAGGAGTACAGACAGAAAGCGGACCCGTGGCCTCTCAACCCCAACGGTGAGTTGCTGCTGGGCGTGAAGATCGAGGACAAAGTTGCGCTCGCCAATGTCGAAGAGACTCTAAAAGTACCGGGCATCGGCTTCGGCGAAGGCGGTCCGGGAGACATGTCGCTCTCGCTGGGAGTGAAGAGTGGCGACCCCAGACTCCTGGCGGCCGAAGCGCGGATTTTTTCCGCTGCCAAACTGCACAAACTCGCGTGGATCGGAATCACGTCGGACCACACCACTGACGATATTAAAGCCGGTTACAGGATCGGGTCCGGTGAAAAGTCGGCGGATATTGGCCGGAAATTTACCAACCGCGCCATGCCTTACTGACAGGCGGAATGCCATCGCGCGCTATCGAGCGGCGCGCGATGGACCGGCGGATTTGTTTAGTCCGAACGCGAACACGCGCGCGGCGTAAGTGGTGATGTAGATCTGTCCGTTGGACAATGCCAGGCCGCCGTAGTGATTCCAGCTATCGATGGCTTCTCCGCTGCTGTACAACTCGTCGCCGGTAGCGCCGTCCAGGGCATAGAGCACGGCGTGCAGTACATCGCGGCCCCCGGAGTAGCGCGTGCCCGCTTCTTGTCCACCCGGAGCGAGTTGCATATCTTTCCACGCAGCGTCCCTTTCATAGCCTGGCACGTTGGGATTCACCTCCACCAGCGGCGTAGGCCGGGGACCGCGGGGCGCGTTGGCAGTGTTGCCTCCCCCGCCGGCATTTGGCCGTTCGCGGAGCAGCGTCACTCCACGGTCGCCATCGGCGAGCACGTAGACCACTCCATTGGCAATCACCGGAACTCCCGGCACATCGAGATCGCCCGACATCCACTGCGGCGTCAGCACCGGCTTGCCGTTCTGAGTCTCTACCTTGAAGGCCATCAGGCTTCCGTTGACCACATTGCCGTGCCGCACCTTGAAACTGGCAACCGTGTCTTTGGCCGGCGGACCCATCATGGGCACCAGAAGCCAGCGTTGTCCCTGCGCGTCCACCCACGTTCCCATGGCGCCCCACATGCCGTTGAATCCCAATTTCACTGCGTCGTTCGAGTAGCGCGGGGAAAGGTACAGCGGCGTGCGGTGATCCTTGCCGCCCAGATTGGCCGCGTCGAGCAGGTAAATGACTCCTTCTTTCGCCGCCGACGCAATCAGAGTCCATTTCTCATAATCGAAAACCAGAGGACTGCCCGAACCTAAATCCAGATCCTTTTTATTGATGTACTCTTCATTGGCCGGAGTGTAGGAATCCATCAAGTGCAAATTGGAGTCGAATTGCAGAACTGAATTACCCAAGCGGCCGCTCTCGGGATCGAAAGCGCCGTCCGCTGTTTGCGCCAGCACACCCCACGGCGACTTGACGATTGCGCCGCGACCCCAAACGCCCGACCCCTTGCCTGGACTGGTGTAGAAATGTTGCACGGGATGTTCGGGATTGCGCACATCCATGACTGCAATTTCGGAAGCCGCTCCGCCACAACCCCGCGTCGTGGTGGCGTATAACTTGCCGTCGATCAGATTCAGGCTATAGTTCCGCGTATAGGCCGGCACGATACTGGTAGCGGGCATTTTGTCTTCGCCGTCCGACAGGTTCACGGCGCGAATCTTGCCGTCGTTCGGCAAAACATAAACCGTGCCTGTGGCCTTATCGATGACCGGCGTGGAGTTCATATTGTTCGGACACGCGCCGTTGGGCGCCTGCGGAGGTTTCTGATTATTGGGATAGTTCTTCTGCCAAAACACCTTGCCGGTAGCGGCGTCCAGAGCGTACAACGCGTTTTTCTCGTTGGCGCCCCCGCCGACAATCACCAGATTCTTCATTCCTTCGCTGGTGCTGACATTCTCCACCGCCAGCGCATCGGTGAGCGTAGCATGCACGTTGATGGGATTCGGCACGGCATCGAGCTGGGTTTTCCAAATGAGACCGAGCTGGCCGACGTTGCCCTTGTTGAGCGTGGTCTCGCCGCGCGCCCAGCCAGTGCGTTCCTGATCATAGGCGTAAGTCAACCAGTCGCGCGTGGCCGGACCGCTGGAAACCGTCCGGCGAACCGGCTCCGGCGCAGCGGCCGTCTGGACGAGGTCGCCGTTGATGGCGGCCAACATAGCGTCCACGTCGGCCTTCGCGGGACGCGGCTGGCCCTGCGGCGGCATCTCGCCGTCGCGAAGCGCGGCAATCACCTGGTTCCAGAGCAGGCGCTGGCTGGCGAACGAATCGGGCGAGCTGGCCAGTTGCTGCAAGTTGATGTTGTCTTGAGCCAGCGAGTCGTTATGACAGCTTTGGCAATTTTTCTGGACAAACGGCCGTATGGTTTTCGCGAGCGAATCGGCCGCGCCGGTGGCCGCGGGTTGAGCCGCTAACGCGCAGGCGACGAAAAGCAGAAGGGTTATTATTTTTGGCATCATTGAGGCATCTCGCGGTGCTGAAATTTGCGGCCGATTTCGGCGGCCTCGGGCGTCGCAGCGCAGATTCGTACGCCCTCTTTGATCATTTCTACCACATTGCCGCCGTTACAGGAATTCAGGAAATACAGGTGGTTGGCTTTCACCGCCGTGAAAACCTTGGAGCGGGCCGCGGCCATTCGCGGATCGTTCACCGACCCGCCTTTCACTCCCAGCGACAGAGCCATGTCGCCAGGGCCCCACTCGGCGAATGACAGGCCCGGAATCTGGACATTTTCGCCCACGTTGGCGAGCGCGATCTTGTCTTCCTCTTTCAGCCCGAGCAGTAATTCGCCGTTCGGATTCAGAGGCCAGGCGTCGGCTTTTTCCTCGTACTCGGCGGCCGAAACACCCCAGATCTCCGCCGCGGTCGGGTTTCCGTGAACGCCGCGATGGCCTTCCGCCAATCCGTGCTGGCCAACGCCCTGTTCACGATTCGGAAAACGGCACGCTTCGATGAAGGCCCGAACAGCGCCGGGCGTTTCCGCGTGCGTCAGGAGCACGCCGTGGACTCCGGTGGCGAGCACCTGCTGGAACATCCATGCGTTGGCGCGCACGCTGGCTTCATCCAGGCCGTTCACCGGAACGTTGACGATTACGGTGGGAGTGCGATAGCCGTCTTTGGTCGGCCCGCCGGCTACCAGCCCGCGCATATAATCCTGCAAACCTTTCACGTCGAACGGAGCATGCTCCATGTCGTAGCTGATGTAATCGGCCCAGGTCTGCGCGTCCTTCTTGCCCTGTTCGAACGTGCCTTCGGTTCCGGAATGGGAACCGGTGTAGTAGACGGTCTGCCCGGCTTCCAAATAATCGATGGTGCGGTTGATATGCCTTTTTTTGGGCGGCTGCTGAGCCACAAGCACGGCGACTCCTAAGAGTACAGCCGACGCAGCGATCGCCGAAGACGCCGACTTCGAAATGTGTTTCATAACTCTCCTTGCAAATGTTTTGGTAAATCATTCTGCGGAACACGCGGAAGACGGAGTGCGGCGCGGGCCACTTCCTGACCCGATTTTGCGGTGCGCGCCGCACCCTTTGCGCTCTTTTCGACGTTCCAATCACAGGCCAATTCGCCGCTATGGACCGGCAAACGTTCACCCCGGCCGTCGACCGCCGTGCACTGAGGAAGTCCGGATGGGACCCGACGCGATGATCCGGAAGCGGGCTGTCGCCATTAGCGAACTTCGACCATTTACCTGGGATATCCATCTAGGCCGTCTCGCGTCCGAAATTATACAGCAAATCGCCTCGATTCGCGCCAGTTATTTAGCCTCGCATGGCCGGAGCCCATGTTGGCGCCTGTTGTAAGGCTTGCCGTCCGTGCGGAGGCTAACAGGAGACCGGCATGCCTCTTGGGCCAACTTTGCCGCGCCTTTGCCCCAGAAGCCGCAGAGTCGATTCAGGAAGCTGCTAAAACCCGGTCGAAACGACGCCTTCTGACTCCTGTTAATCACCTGATTTTTTTACGCTCTCTGTGTGTGTGCTGCCTCACGTTGGAAGGCTCTGCATAAAGGCGCCGGAGAGTATCGGGAAGTTATGTCTACGGTATTCAAATCGGAAAGCCAGGATTGGTAGCTCAGCAGACATTTTCAAATATTTTGAATTTCGGTTGACCTCACGCGCTTTTCCTGATATTAACCACTGAAAGCTACTTGCGACAGGTCGATTTCAAACGAGGGGGATTGTACATGCGAACCACGTGGTTTCTAGGAGCGCTGCTTTGCTGCTGCGGGCTTCCACTGCTGGGCCAAACCTTTGGCGAGATCACCGGAAGGGTGAGCGATCCGAGCGGAGCCGGGATTCCCGGCGCGGTTTTGACTTTAACCAACACCGCCACCAACGCTGTCCGTCAAACCGACAGCGGCAGTGACGGCTTTTACTCTTTCCCCTCGGTGCCGCCAGGCTTCTACAATCTTAAAAGCGAACATCCCGGTTTCAAGGTCGCGGCCAGCGATGGCATTGAGGTCCAGGTCCAGCAAACGGTCCGTCTGGATCTGACGCTCCAGGTTGGCGCGGTCAACGAATCGGTGGAAGTGTCGGCTGCCGCCAGTCTGTTGCAAGCCGAAAACGCGACAGTGGGCACCGTGATCGGCAACGCCAGCATTGTCGAGCTACCGCTCAACGGACGCGAGTACCTGAACCTGGTGGCGCTGACGTCGAATGTCAACACGCTGGCGCCGGCTGCCAGTCAGGCCCAGTCGCGCCAGGGTGGGGACCGCGCCAACCAGGCCATCTCCACCGGCGGAAACCGCATCTTCTTCGATTACTACACGCTCGACGGGGTAAACAACACGGACTTCGATTTCAACACCTACGTGGTCCTGCCCTCCATCGACGCCATACAGGAATTCAAAGTACAGACCGGCGTGTACCCGGCGGAATTCGGTCATGAAGCCTCGCAGATCAACGTGCTGACCAAATCAGGCGGCAACGCGTATCACGCCTCGCTGTTCGAGTTCAATCGCAACGTGGATTACGACGCGCTGCCTTTCCAGTTCACCTCAACGAAGCCCAAGGCGTCGGCCTTCAATTGGAACGACTATGGCTTCGAACTCGACGGCCCGGTCCGCATACCGAAGCTCTTCGACGGCCGGAACAAACTTTTCTTCACGTCCAACTATGAAACTTTGGTGCAGCGCCAGTCTTCGCAGGCCGTCTTCTCCGTGCCGACGGCCGCTATGCAGCAGGGTAACTTCACCGGTTTTGCCACTATTTACGAGCCGGGCACCGGTGGGCAGTTTCCGAACGACACCATCCCCGCCAGCATGATTAATCCCATCTCGCAAAAGCTGTTGGCTTACTACCCGGCCGCAACGCTGCCCGGCTACGACAACAACTACACGCAGAATGTGGAATCGCCCTTCAACCGGAGCATGTTCCTGATACGCATGGATTACGTCGAATCCTCCAAGTCCCAGTGGAGCGGCCGCTATAGCTGGTGCAGTGAAGTTCAAAAGAACACCTCGCTGAGCATCACGGGAACCAAGGTTACCACCGGATGCGAGCAGTACCTGGGTTCGAACACGCGCATTATTTCGCCCAGCCTGGTGAACGAGGCGCGTTTCGGCCACACCCGCATTTTCAACGCGATCACCACCGCCGACGCGTTCGCCGTCAACACCGTGAGCACGCTGGGCATCCCCAACTTAGTGGCCGGCCCGCCGGTGCAATGGGGCGTGCCGCAGGCCAACTTCAGCGGAGATGGGTTCACCAGCCTGGGCGACGGGAGCGACGACCCTTATTCGATCTCCGACAACACCACTCAAATCGTCGACAATCTGTCCTGGATCAAGGGCAAACACACCTTCAAATTCGGGTTCGAATACGAGCGCGACAATTTCGACCCTCTAGGCAATCAATACCTGCGCGCCGCTTTCGCCTTCCAGCCCAACACCACCTGGAACCCGACCACCCATACCGGCGGCGACGCTTTTGCCGAATTTCTGCTGGGCAACATGTATACGTCCACGGCGGCCTTTCAAGATGCCGTGGCGCACTTCCAGCGCAATGACGAGGCGGCGTACGTAGACGATACCTGGAAGATCACGCCCAAGCTAACTTTGTCCTGGGGCTTGCGGTATGAGTTGACTCCGCCCTTTACCGATACCACCGGGAACTATTTCCATATCGTGCAACCGCAGATCATCGAGGCTTCCAATCAGCCGTTGTCGGACGAGCCTTACTTCGTCCGCCAGGGAAACTGCTCGAATGCTTATACGGCCAATCCTCCCATTCCCTTCACCTGGAGAAGCACGCCCGCCGTCTGTAGCAATGGCCTGTTGAATTATGCGCTCGACAAAACCAGGTACAACAATTTCGCGCCGCGCGTCGGCTTCGCTTATTCGCCCGATTCCAAGACCGTGCTCCGCGTGGCCTTTGGAAGGTTCTTTGTGCAGGACGGCGCCAACTCCATGTACTTCGACATGGCGCGCAATATCGGCGTCCGTCTCACTCTCACTGCCAACGTCGGGTCGGCCACCTGGAGTTCCGGATCGGGAGGACTCGCCGGGTTGCCTTCCACCTACGCCAACGCTGTCACGCCGTCCGGTAACGGCACAGGACCGATGTTTCCACCGCCTTACGGGTATACCAACGACTACAATCACTTCACTTCGTACACCCAGCAGTACCTGTTCAACATTCAGCGCCAGCTCAGCGCGAACTGGGCCATCGAACTGGGCTACCTGGGTTCGGAGAGCCATCATCTGTACGGGTTCCAGAACACCAACCAGGGCGTTCCTGGAGCTGAGGGCAGCGCCATCTCACATCTTCCGTGGCCCACCGATTACGGCATCATTCAGTATGTGGCCGACGGCATAAACGCCAATTACAACTCGCTGTCCTTCAAGGTGACCAAGCGTTTTAGCCAGGGCTTGAGCGTCCTGAGTTCCTACACCTGGTCGAAATCGATTGACGACTCCAGCGGCATTCGCGTCCAGGGCTACGACACGCTTTTCCCGCAGAACAGTTATTGCATCGAGTGCGACCGCGCCCTGTCAGCCTTCAATGTGCCGCAACGCTGGGTCACCTCCGTCCTGTACGAACTGCCGGTGGGCAAAGGGAAGCTGTTGAACATCAACAACGGGTTTCTCAACGCGATCATAGGCGGCTGGCAAACCGGCGGCACCATGACCCTCATGGACGGTACGCCCGTCAGCTTGACCATTGGCGGGATCGATAACTCGCGAACAAACGAGCTCTATGATCGTCCGGACTATGTGGGCGGTCCGGTGCTTCCTACCAACCAGAACACTTCTCAATGGTACAACCCGAATGCCTTTGTAGAAGCGCCTGTGGGGCAGTTCGGCAATGTCGGACGGAACACGATGAGCGCTCCCGGCATTTTCGATATCGACGCCGAAGTGCACAAAAACTGGGTTATGCCCTGGAACGAGCATCACCAGCTTTCACTGCGCGTGGAGGCGTTCAATCTGCTGAACCATCCGGCCTTAGGTGAACCCAATCCGAACATTCTGGCGGGTAAGGCCATTCCGGGCATGCCGGCCGATGCCCCGCACGTTGGATTCGGAGTCATCAGCACCCTGGTTGGCGGCGCCACTCCCATTATCCCCATGCGCGAATTGCAGCTCGGGCTGAAGTATACGTTCTGAGGCAGCGCCACGGTTCGACCTGCGGACAGTGAGTCGAGAGAACCGTGGCGACCTGTCCGCAGACCGAGCCGCTGAGTTTCGCCGTGCCCGCCTCATCGGCGGCGCTGGGCGATGAGGTGCGGCAAGCGCGCGTTCCGGGTCGGCGGGGAGGGGTGGGGATTGTGTCGCTGGT
>Ga0302326_10014095_pt1 | contig 16936 bp, 13 predicted proteins | sample Palsa_T0_3_FD_202264 | JGI IMG/M metagenome (GOLD analysis project Ga0302326, IMG submission 202264) | Peat permafrost microbial communities from Stordalen Mire near Abisko, Sweden - Palsa_T0_3 | ecosystem: Environmental > Terrestrial > Soil > Palsa > Peat permafrost | place: Sweden: Abisko...
CTGGCTCGGCCCCTGCGTAGCCGCCGACCGGTACGGCTATGCGACAGTTTTATAACATTTCTGCGACAAGGGGGGTGCCAATCGTCTCGGCGGGCGCGACGGCCGGCAGAAGCACCGTAAAAACACTGCCTTCGCCCGCCTTGCTTTCGATCTGAAGCCGTCCGTTGTGCCGGTTTACGATGTGCTTGACGATGGCGAGCCCGAGGCCCGTACCGCCCCGCTCCCGGCTCCGCTTCACATCGACGCGATAGAACCGTTCGGTCAGCCGGGGAATCGCCTCTCGGGGGATTCCCTCGCCGTCGTCCTTCACGGAGACCGCCACCAGGTTTCCCGGATTTCGCCGGCCGGCCGGCGTGGCCGAACTCGGCGCGAGCGAGAAGCCGATGCAGACATGGCCGCCGGCCCGTCCATATTTGATCGCATTATGGAGGAGGTTCTGGAACAGCTGGATCAACTCGTCGCGCTCGCCCACGACGGCGGGAAGGTTCGTCCCCTCGCCCACGACAATGGTGACATTGTCCAGCCGCGCGAGCCCCTGCAGCGCCACAGCTGCATCGCGCACGACTTCGACGATGTCGACCTCCCCGGACGGCGGGACATGTTCGTTCTGCTCGATGCGCGTCAACGACAGCAGATCGTCTATCAGCCGGCGCATGCGGCCCGCTTCCACAGACATGATGTCGAGGAATTTTTCGCGCGCGCCCTCGTCGTCGCGGGCATGGCCCTTGAGCGTGTCGATGAAGCCCGTCACGGCGGCCAGCGGCGTTCGCAATTCGTGACTCGCATTGGCGACGAAATCGGCGCGGGCTTCCTCCGCCTTCTTCGCGGCCGTCACATCGTGCAACAACACGGCAGTCAGTCGCGGCGTCTGCTCCATGCGCGTGACATAGGCCTGGAAATGCCGCTCGACGGGCACGCGAAACGAGAAATCGATCGAGGCGGGCTCTCCGCTCGCCGCCGTCCGGTCGATCGCCTGCAGCACGGCCGGCGTCCGCAACACGGCCGAGACGTGCTTCTTCTGCGTGTCTGTGCCCACGACTGCCACCATTGCCTTGTTGGCAAAGATCACCCGGCCGGAAGAATCGAGCAGCATGAGCGGATCCGGAAGACGTTCAAGCACTTCGCGGGCGAGCGGCGGCAACAGAGCGAGCATCTGGTCGCTCTTGGCCGCGTCGACTGTGGCGCCGTTGCGTTCGGCGCGATTTCTCATCAGCGAAAATAACAGTGCTGCCGCGATCGCGGCGGCGGCCACCAACCAAAGGCCCAAAGACGGCAAGACATGGAGCGCGGCAAGCGCCGCGACCGCGCCCAGAGCGATGCACCAGAATCCGTTGCGCATTGCCGTCCCGTTAAGTGTGCGAGGAGCCATCATGAGCCGTGCCAAGATTCGCGATGCCCCATCATAAGCACTGCAACCGCCGGTTTCGCGCGGGTCATCAAAAGTTCATGAGACACACGCCCGCCGGTTGACGCCGACGCCAACCCCATACCACACTTTGAATGCATGGTTGATAGCATCCTGGACCCTCCAAGACTTGGCGCCGTCGCGCCGGCGCGCGACACATCGCAACGAGACGCGAAGGCGATCCGGGGTCTCGATCCCGGGGTCGAGCGCGATTTGCGAAGCATGACGACCAAGCTCTACTATGGCTTCGGGTCCGTCGCGTTCGGCATCAAGGACAATGGTTTTCAGACGATCCTGCTGCTGTTTTACAATCAGGTGATCGGACTGCCCGGCCCGCTTGTGGGCGGAGCCATTCTGATCGCGCTTGTGTTCGATGCGTTCCTCGATCCCATCGTCGGGCAGTTCTCCGACAATTTGCGCACACGATGGGGAAGGCGGCATCCGCTGATGTATCTGTCGGCGCTGCCGGTCGCAATCTCCTATCTGCTTTTGTGGAATCCGCCGCACTGGTCCCATGGCGCACTGTTCGCCTATCTGATCGTGGTGGCGATCGTGGTGCGCATCTTCATCACGTTCTATGAAATCCCCAGTTCGGCGCTCGCGCCGGAATTGTCGCCCGATTACGACCAGCGCACGGTCTTCCTCGCCTATCGGATGTTCTTCGGCTGGCTAGGCGGGCTCGGCATGTACATGCTCGCGTTCAGCGTTTTTCTGCAACCCGACACACATTATCATGTCGGGCAACTGAATGCCGACGGCTATCATCGCTACGGCCTGACGGCGGCCATCCTGATGTTTTGCGCCATCATGATCTCCGCGCTGGGCACGCACCGGCACATCCGGCATTTCCGCGTGATACCGCAACGCCGCATCGGCATATTTCAGCTGCTCGGAGAGATGGCGGCATCGCTGCGCAATCGCTCGTTCCTCGTGCTGTTTGCCGCCGGCGTGTTCTTCAACGCTGCGACGGGTCTCGTGTTCGCGCTCGGCGTCTATTTCAACACCTATTTCTGGCGCCTGACATCGAACCAGATATTCCTCCTGGCGATCAGCACTCTGCTGGCCGCCGCCCTCGCCTTCGGCGTGGCGCTGCCTCTCTCGCACCGCTACGGCAAGAAATATGCGGCCATGGTGCTTTTCGCCTTCAGCCTTGCCATCGGCATCATCCCGCTGAGCCTTCGTTTGATGGGTGTGTTTCTGGCGAACGGCTCGCCATGGCTCGTGCCCACGCTTGCGGTCTTCAACATCGTTACGGCTGCGACGGCCATTGCGAGCGCCATCCTCCTGGGATCGATGCTGGCCGATGTGGTGGAAGACAGCGAGCGCGTGACGGGCCGGCGCTCGGAAGGACTCTTCTTCGCCGCCAGCAGCTTCATGCAAAAGACCGCGTCGGGGATGGGACTGTTCCTGTCCGGCCTGATCATCGCCATCGTTCATTTCCCGGTGAATGCCACGCCGGGCAAGGTCGACCCCGAAGTCATTCGAAATCTTGCGCTCGCCTATCTGCCGGGCATCGTGCTGCTCTACGGACTCGCGATCGCGATCGTCGGCTTCTATCGCATCACGCGCGAAGACCATGAAGAGAATCTCCGCCAACTGGCCGGAGATGTTGCTCTCGCCTCTGCGACAATCGGCACGGAAGCGGCCGTGATCGGCGCCCGCATTCCGCGCCCGGGTTCCAAAGAGTCCTGAAATGGACACCGAACAACCGGGCCCCGTCTCGACCGACCGCTATACCAAAAAGAAGGATGCGATCATCGCGGCCGCTGCCGGCATCCTCAACCGGCGCGGCGTGAAGGGGATGACGCTGGCGGATGTTGCGGCCAGCGTCGACCTGATCACGACCAGCGTCACCTATTATTTCAAGAAAAAGGAAGACCTTGCCGTCGCCTGCTTTCTGCGCAGCCTCGAACGTTACGATGTTCTGATTGCGCGTTCGCTGGGCGCCGCCGATCCCCGCGACCGGTTTCTCGCCTTCCTCGCCAATTTTCTCGAGCTCAACCGGCGCATTCGCGAGGGCGAAGAGGCGCCGCTCGCCGTGTTCAACGATGTGCGCTCGCTGCGCGATCCGCATTTCACCACCGTCATGACGCGCTACCGCGAAGTGTTCCGGAAGATTCGCGCGATCTTTTCGGCGCCCGACACCGAGTGGATGACGCTCAAGAAGGCGACGGCACGCACCCATATGCTGCTGGAACAGCTATTCTGGTCGGTAACCTGGCTGCCGCGCTACGACACCGAGGATTATCCCCGCATCCGCGACCGCATGTTCGACATCTTTGCGAACGGCGTGGCGCGGGTAGGCGCCGGGTGGCAGCCCGCGCCTTTGGCCGCCCTTTATCGCGAGCTCGGCGATACGCATGAGACCTCGCGCGAAACGTTTCTCCGGGCCGCGACGAAGCTGATCAATTTCCGCGGCTATCGCGGCGCGTCGGTGGAGAGGATTTCGGCCCAGCTCAACGTCACCAAAGGCTCGTTCTATCATCACAACGAAGCGAAGGACGATCTCGTGGTGGCGTGCTTCGAGCGCAGCTTCGGGATCATGCGACGTGCGCAGAGCTTCGCGATGCAAAGAAATGGCGATCTGTGGAGCAAACTGTCTTCGGCCGCCGCGGCGCTTGCGGAATATCAGCTGTCCGACGCCGGCCCCCTGTTGCGATCCTCGGCGTTGAGTGCGCTGCCGGAACCGATCCGGCAGGGCATGGTCGACCAGTTCGGCCGCGCCTCCGACCGTTTCGCGGCAATGATTTCCGACGGCATCGCGGAAGGATCGCTGCGCGCGGTCGATCCCGCGATCGCAGCGCAAATGCTCAACGCGACCTTGAACGGCGCCGCCGACCTGCCCTTCGTGATTCCGGGATTGCGCGGCGCCGAGATGGGCAAGCTTTATGCGAAGCCCATGCTGATGGGAATTTTCGAGCGGTAGTTTTTCGCGGGCCCCCTTCCGCCTCGCGCAGTTTATCCTCCGGCCGCGCTTTGCGCGGACCGGGGGGCTCGGGACCTTCCCCGCAAGGGGGGAAGGTGGATCGCGGCGACAGCCGCGAGACGGAAGGGGGCTCGCCGTTACTTCTGTTCCGCAAAAATCTTCTTCAGATCGTTCTTCATGATCTTGCCGTTGGCGTTGCGGGGCAATGTTTCGGGCCAGAAGACGATCTTCACCGGCACCTTGAAGCCCGCGAGCTTGCCGGCGACAAACGCGCGCAGCTCGTCTTCGGTCGCATGCAGGCCCGGCTTCAGATGCACCACCGCGCCGGGCTCTTCGCCAAGCGTGTGATGCGGCACGGGCACGAGCGCTGCATCCATCACGGCGGGATGCTCATATAGGACATTTTCCACTTCGATGCAGTAGATGTTCTCTCCCCCGCGGATCAGCATGTCCTTGGCGCGGTCGATGATGAAGCAGAAACCTTCTTCATCGAGCCGTGCGAGATCGCCCGTGCGCACCCAGCCGTCGACGAAAGTCTGCGCGCTCGCTTCCGGCTTGTTCCAGTAGCATTTCACGATATTGGGTCCGCGCGCCCACAGCTCGCCCACGTCGCCGATCGGCAGATCGCGCGTGCCTTCCGGATCCATGATCTTCAAATCGCACACCGGCACTGCGGGCCCGCAGGAACTGGGGCGGTTCTCGTAGTCCTCCGCGCTGTGCGAGGTGCAGGTGGCCGAAGTTTCCGTCATGCCCCAGCCATTGCCCGGAAGCGACTTCGGAAACGTCTCCACCACCTTGCGCACGAGCTCCGGCGCGGACGGCGCACCGCCATAGGCGACGCTTTCGAGCGACGAGAGATCGTATTTCGCCCGCGCCGGATGCTCGATCAGCTGCCACGCGATGGTGGGCACGCCGCCCGCCTGGTTCACCTTCTCGCGCTCGATCAGCTGCATCGCAAGCTCGGCGTCCCATTTGCGCATCAGCACGATCTTGGCGCCGGCCACCAGCGTCGGATTCAATACGGCGAAGCAGCCCGTCGCATGGAAGAACGGCACGGACAGAAGTGCTGCCCGCTGCGGCGCGGTGAGCGGATCGACCACCGGTACGTCCTCGCCGCGCCGCAGGAAATTGCGCGCCGCCGAGCAACCGGCCGCGAAGATATTCGAATTCATGTTGCGATGGGTGCCGAGTGCGCCCTTGGGCTTTCCCGTCGTGCCGGAAGTATAGAGGATCGTGGCGTCGTCGTCGGTGTCGATCGCCGCATCGGGCATCGCGCGATCCGGCAGCTTGCTCCAATCGTTGACGACGCCGAGCGCGTCTTCCAGCCGCGCGACGATGGGATGCGGCAGCTCGTCGGAATAGCGGCTCGCATACACGCGTTCGAGCGCCGGACAATTGACGAGATGTTCCGCGATGCGCTCCAGCCTTTCGGCATCGACGATCGCGACCTTCGCGCCGGAATCGACCAGCCCATATTCGAGTTCCGGTCCCGTCCACCATGCGTTGAGCGGCGTCACGATCGCGCCCAGAATGGCGGCGCCGTAAAACGCGACGGGCCATTCCGGCAGATTGCGCATGATGATGGCGACGCGGTCGCCTTTCTTCACACCGCGTGCCTGCAGCTCGTAAGCCATCGCGACGCTGGCGCGGAAGAACGACTCGAATGTCGCGCGGTCGTCCTCGTAAACGAGGAATGTGCGGTCCTTGTACATGCGCGAGAACTGCAGCACGTCGCGCAAGGTTGCAGGCGCGTTCTTCCACACGCGGGTGGGAATGCCCCGAATGGTCGCCTCCGCCATCTCGAAACGCTGCCCGGGGGCGGTAAGGCGCCTGTGGGCCTCGGCCAGGGACATCGCGGGCCAATTCGGATTTCCAGCAAGAGTAGTCATTTGTGTTCCATATATTGTAGGAATGGCGTTCTCGCGCCCAATCGTTCATCTGGACCCGAAGAAATCAAGGGGCAACGGTAAGCTTCTCTCGCGCGGCGATCCCGCTATCATTGCCAGGCCCCAGCCGGACTCACGCATGCCATTCAAACTGCCGACATGGATCGCCGAAACGGCAGGAACCCTCCGCCGCTTCCTGACGCCGTCGGATGCCGCATGGTCGGCTGCAGCGTGGCCTCTTTTCGCCGCCTGGGCGATCATGATCGCGTGGTTTGCGGTTGTCGCGGTTTTCCCCCGTTTCAGCTTCGAGAAGATGCTGGGCCTGATCGGCCTGTTCGGCACGCTTGCGCTTGCCAGCGCAGCGCTCCTCCTTCTCGTCTGGTTCGGTTCGCGCCTCCGGCTTTTCTACCGTCTGGCCCTGTTCCTGATCCTGCCGCCTTTGGCGCTGTTCACGGCCCTCACCTGGTCGTGGGGAGCAGCCATCGCCATCGCGGTCTTCGTGCTCGCCATCAGCCTCCTCGTCGGCGCCGGTGCAATGCTCCTGAAAAATCCGGCGTCGTGGCGCTCCGTCACGTCGCTTTATTTTCTTCTGGGCGTTCTCGCGACCGGCGCCTGCGTTTACGAATTCGTCAAGCCGGGACCGGATCTAAACCCCGCGCTGGCCGGTTTCCATCTCAAGGGCCGCACGCTTCAGTTGCCCAATCCCGGCAAACCGGGTCCCTACAAGTTCTCCACCTTCACCTATGGCAGCGGAAAGGATTTGCACCGGCCGGAATACGGAGGCGGCGTGCGCTTCGTCACCAAATCCGTCGACGGCGCCAGGCTTGACCGCCAGTGGAGTGGAGCGGGCGGCTGGCTGCGCACGCGCTATTGGGGCTTCGATGCGGCGCACATGCCGTTGCAGGGGCGCGTGTGGATGCCGACGGGCGCGGGACCGTTTCCCCTGGTGCTGATCGTGCACGGCAACCATGCGATGGAGGATTTCTCCGATCCCGGCTATGCCTATCTCGGCGAACTTCTCGCCAGCCAGGGTTTCATCGTCGCCTCGATCGACGAGAATTTCCTCAATCTCTCGCTGGCCGATTACGCCGATCCTTTCGCGCTGCGCATGGGTGACGAAAACAAGGCCCGCGCCTGGCTACTGCTCGAGCATCTTGCGCAATGGCGCGCCTGGAACGCCGACATCCGTCACCCGCTTCACGGCAAGATCGACATGGACCGCATCGCGCTGGTCGGTCATTCGCGCGGCGGCGAGGCGGTGGCGATCGCCAACGCGTTCAACGACCTCGGCGCCTTTCCGGACGATGCGACCGTGCCGTTCGACTTTCATTTTCATCTGCGCGCAATTGCGGCGATCGCGCCGGTGGACGGGCAATACGATCCCGACGGGCGCCCCACACCCATGCGCGACCAGAACTACTTCGTCATCCAGGGAAACATGGACGGCGACCTGACGTCGTTCATGGGCTCGTCGCAATATTCGCGCGCGACGTTTACGCGCGGCAACGACGCATTCAAGGCGAGCCTCTACGTCAAGGGCGCCAATCATGGCCAGTTCAATACCGCTTGGGGGCGCAACGATTTCGGGCTGCCGTACAAATTCCTGCTCGACGAACGCCAGATTCTGGCGCCGGACGCCCAGCGGCAAATCGCGAAGGTTTATCTCTCCGCCTTCCTGCAGGCGACCCTGCAGGGCAAGACCGGTTATCGCCCGCTCTTCGAGGATGCACGCAACGGCGCCGGCTGGCTGCCCGACGACTATGTCGTAAGCAATTATGCCGACGGCAAGACGAAATGGCTCGCGACCTACGAGGAGGACATCGATCCGTCGACCGGCTCCATGCCCGGCGTGACGATCGACGGCACGAACCTTACCGCCTGGCGCGAAAGTTATGTGAGCCTCAAATACACGCCGCTCGATTCCCACGTGGCCCTGCTCGCCTGGGACAGTCGCGCGCACAAAACGGGTGCGAATTACCGCATCGATCTTCTCTTTCCGCCCGAGACCGCGGCCGACACGGCCCTCGTCTTCAGCGCCTCGCAGTCTGAAATCGCCACCTTGCCGGCAGCGTTCTGGATCAATGGCTCGCTTCGCAATCCGGACAGGAAACCCCTCGACTGGACGATCGTGCTCACCGATACGAACGGCGAGACCGCGCGCCTGCCGCTCTCGCACGATCAGGTTCTCTATCCGCAGGTGAAAGGCGAAACGCGCCGCCTCGGCCTCATTGACACAGCGCCGCACTCCGAAATCGTCATGCGGCGGTTCCGTTTTCCGCTGACGGATTTTCTGACTGTCAATCCCAAGCTCAACCTCGCCCGCCTCGCGCAAATCCGCTTCGACTTCGACCGCTCGAAGAGAGGCGCGATCGCGCTCGACGATGTGGGGTTGAGGTGAAGGCTCATGAAACGTTGTGTCCCTGCAATATTGGATGAGGCAGCGCCGGAGTGAATCTCGTGAGGGCAAGATGCGTCGCCTGAAGATCGCGCTCGCAGCACTCGCAGCTTTCGTTCTGTGGACCGCGCTTGTGGTTCTGGGGACGCGGGAAGGCTGGTGGCGAGCGATGCCGGCGCCGCCAGGTGATGCCGCAGCTTTCGTCGATGCAGCCAAGTCACGCTATGCTTCGGAGTCGAAGGGAAACTTCGCGCTGACGCTGATCGTCCACGGCAAAATCGCGGACGAATATTTCGCTTCCCCCGGTCGACCCGTGGATCGCGACACGCTGTTCCAGGTTGCCTCGATGAGCAAATGGGTCGCCGCCTGGGGCGTCTTGGCGCTGGTTGAGAAGGGACGCATCGATCTCGACGCTCCTGTGTCGCGCTATCTCACGCGCTGGAAACTGCCGCCGAGCACTTTCGACAACAGCGGCGTCACCGTTCGTCGCCTCCTCAGCCACACCGCGGGCCTGACCGACGATCTCGGTTTCCGCGGCTTCGCGCCCGGCGAAACGCGGCCTTCGATCGAGGCCGAACTGACCCATGCCACCGACGCCATGCCCGGCAGCTCCGGCGTGGTGCGTGTCGGCATCCGGCCCGGATCGACGTGGCGCTATTCCGGCGGCGGCTACCTGCTTCTGCAATTGCTCATCGAAGAGGTGTCCCGCCGGCCTTTCAACGATTACATGCGGCAGACGGTTCTGCTGCCGCTCGGCATGGCGGATTCGACTTATGTCGCGCCGGATGCCGCACATCTGGCCGAATTCTATGACGCCGGCGGCAAGCCGGGGATTCGCTACAGCTTCACGGCGTTGTCCGCTGCGTCCCTTTATACTTCCGCCGCCGACATGACGCGCTTCCTTCAGGCGCAAGTGACGGGTCCCCATGGCGAGCCGCCCGGGCGCGGCGTGCTCAGGCCGCGAACACTCGAATTGATGCGCCGGCCGCAGGCTATCGTTTTCGGCATTCCGATCTGGGGCTTGGGCAACATACTCTACACGGACAATGGCGCGGGCGGCTTCATCATAGGCCACGACGGCAACAACTATCCCGCGATCAACACAACGGCGCGTCTCGATCCGGCGAACGGCGACGGCATCGTCGTGCTTGAGACCGGCAATGACGTTCTGGCAAGCGAAATCGGCCGCGACTGGGTGTTTTGGCACACTGGTCATGTCGGGACGGATACTATCGTGCTCGAGGCGCGACATACTCTCGCGATCCTCGCAGGCGGTCTGGTTGTGTTCGTCCTTGTCACGGCGGCAATCCTGTGGCGCGCACGCCGCCGCAGGACGCAAGTTCGGGTGGCTTGAGGCCATCCGTCCGTCCGAATGCCGAATAGAATGCGTATTGAAAAAAGGGCTGAAATACTTCGTTTCATTCGCTCTGTGCAGGACCGGGCATTCCATTCGTCTGCGAGCGCAACCGGAAAATTCCTTTCATGTCCCCGCGTTCCGGTATTCTGCGTGCCTCCAAGCGTGTATAATCTCCGCCGATTGAGCGCCGCATCGGAGTTCGGGATATCCCTCGCGAGAGCGGCCGAAAGGAATTTGCCATGCGCAAAACGGCCTTTCTCCTGCTTGCGTGTTTTGCCCTTGCATCCTGCGTGATCAGCCCGCTGAGCCGGACACCGGCGAATTCCACAAAAGCCGTCACGCTTCAGGGCTACGCGCTCTCGAACACGGTGACGATCACGATCACGGGCGTCAATCAGAACACCGGCGCGATCGACACTCTTGGTCACGCGACGTTCGCGGGTGCGCCCGTCACGCACACGACGTCGGCGGGCACGACCTACACGCTTTATCCGTGGACGTTCAACGCGGGCGTGCTGGCGCCATATTACTGGTCGCCGCAATCGATCGTGGCCGACCTCTCCACGGCGCAGGGCCATCTCGAACTTTTCGCATCCGAAGGCGGCGCGAATTATTCCACGTTCAGCCCGGGCGCGGCCAATGCCGCCATGGCGTCGGGCCAACCGCTCGGCATTGCAAGCGCCGCCTATTCCGACGGCAATTCGACAGTGCTGTTCGACCAGAACGGTGTTGGTTTCGGCCAGGAAGGCTCCTGGGCGAATGTGCAGGGCATGACCTCGAGCCAGGCAGGCTATCCGTCCGTCAGCTGGAGCGTCGGTTCCTACACCGTGGAAAACGGAGCCAAGAAAATCTACGGCCTGATCTGCGCGCCGACGAGCGGCGGTCCCTATCCCGTCGTCATCTACAATCACGGCGGCACGGGCACCGGCGACGGCGGCAACGTCAACGGCAACGTCACTGCTTCAGGCTGGACGAGCCAACCAACCAACCTGCCCGACAGCCTCGGACAATGTCTCGATTGGGCGAAGCGCGGCTGGGTGTTCGCGACATCGTCCTATCGCGGCGAGAATGTGAACATCACGTCGGCGGACTCAGCGTTTCCGAAGGGCACATGGACATCGGACGGCAATGTGGAGTTCTGCATGGGCGAAGTGACGGACGTCATGGCGCTCACCGATCTCGTGATGAACCACGCGAGCGCCATTGCGCTCGGGGCCGCGGGCCACACCGTCTCGCCGAACGTGAACGGCAAACTCCTGATGGTGGGCTATTCGCATGGCGGCTGCATCACATACCGCGCGGTGGAACAGGGCGCTCCCGTCACGGCGGTCATCAACACGGAAGCGTTCAGCGATCTCAGGCTGACCTATCTGACCGCGCTCGCTTCGCCGCCGCTCCCCTGCCAGCAGCCGCCCTCGCCGTTTTCGCAGCAAGTGACGGCCGAGATCGGATCCGGAGCCTATCAGCCCGGCGTGTCGACCTATGCCCCCGATACGAACGACGTGATGGGCTATAATTGGCGCTCGGCGCATTACTTCGCCTCGCATGGCGATCTCGGAATCGAGAAATTTGCATCGATGCCGATTCTAATTCTGCAGGGCGATGTCGATCTCGACGCCGCCTGCTACAACCCCGTGCCGTTGCAGCAGGCGTCACTGATCGCGGGCGATATCGGCGCGACGAACATCTTTGTGGGACCTCCGGGCGTGACCGCGCCCACAAACTATCCCTGCATCTCCGGGCCTGTAGGCGCGCCGCTCTCCGCATCGCTGACGGGACCGGATGCAACCTGTCCGATCTCGTACACGGCGATGGACCCGAACGATGCCTGCATGTCGACGATCCCCGTCGGGCTATGCAATGCGCTGCCGATACCGGTTGCGGCGGCGCCAAACGAACCGCAGCAGCAGCATTACTTCGTCGTCTATCACAACATGGACCACATCGACGGCGGCCTCGCGATCAAGAACACGTTCGACGGCTTCGTGGAACACAATTTCGGCTACCACCCCGGCTGCGATGGGCTTGTGCCCGGTTGTGCGAGCGATTGAAGGGGGCGGCGACGTTCGCGTGAACAGAGTGCTGTGCATTTTGTTCACGCCTCCTTTTCTCCGTCAATCGTTCAACCTCGATTTTTTCTATGGTCGGCAGGACGATTAAGCCGATGATACCGGCGCTAGTCGACCAAAGGGGCAATCGCAAATGCCGCTCAATATTGTGCAACGGTCGCTTGGGCACGCGCGTGTCGAGACCACAGCGACTTATGCAAGCGCTATCGGCGATGAGGAAAGAACCTTGGCGCGGCGCGCTTGGAGCTCGTTGGAACTCGCAATTCCGGAACGAACAAATTCAGCAATTTGAATCGCGATTAGAGCCAGGCTTTGGCGTAAGATTGATTGGGCCCGTCCGCTTTGCGCCAGGAATGGTCGAACTCCGGGACGCACCCCAAGACAGTGCGCACGCGGAACCGTCCTAACTGAGAAAACTTCGTTGGGCACTTGAGCGCAATAGTAGCAAACTGCATCTTCGGCGTAGACACTTTCCTCGTCGACCCATCGCGACAGCCTGCGCGCCGCTGCGGCATGTGTCGCCGCCTCATCCGAATTCCTTCCTTGTCGCGCCTTCTCGAGTCGCTGAAATAGGCGTTGGGGAAGTTTGTACCATCGTTCTATAGCGCCAAACCTATGAAAACTCAGAAAAATCTCTGCGTCTAAATAATTCGCCAACAAGCCATTGCAATTCAATCTGTCATGTGTAAGTTATTTCAAACACGTGTCTGATGGAGCTGCTTGTTGGCGCTAACAGGGGATCGGCTGCTGATCGCGCTTGCGGCGCTCGCCAATCCGCATCGATTGCGCATCGTGGCGACACTGACGAGGAACGGGCGCAACTATGTTAGCCAGCTGGCGCGCGAATTGGGCATTAGTCGTCCGCTGCTCCATCTGCACCTGCAGAAACTCGAGGAGGCCGGACTTGTCACTTCAAGGCTCGAGCTCTCGTCCGACGGCAAGGCGCTCAACTATTTCGAAGTCGCCAAATTTGATTTCGCGCTCACCCCGGCGGCTATCGCAGCCGCCGCCAAATCGCTCACCGATTCCAAGTGAAAGGAAAACCATGGCTACCCCCACCATCTATTTCATCACCCTGGGCGCGATGCTCGGAACGATCATCATCGTCTTCGGCATCCGCTTTCTTCAGGCCTCCGCCGTGGCGGGAGCCGATGCCGCGCATACCGACGCCTATCGCAAGCTTGCTTCCGACGCGGTGACCGCGCAGGCCGGCAATGCCGCGACTCTGTCGGCGATCCAGAGCGAACTCGCCGAGATCAAAGCGCGCATGGCGAACGTCGAGACAATCCTGAAGGCGGTGGAGTGATGACGATTGCATCCGATCCCGCGGCGGACTTTGCGGCGCCGTGTGCCGGGAAAAGCCCGGTCGCACTGTGGCGCCTCTATCTTCTGCGCGCTGGCTATCTTCTGACCGCGGCCAGCATGGGCCTGCAGATGTGGTCCACCTACACCTCGCGGTTATCGCGAGCGACCAATGAAGCAGACACTCACAAGGCCCGCGCAAATCCGCTTCATGACACTCGATGCACTTTGCCGCGAGCCGAGTTGCCAATCCGCCAAGCTGCTTGAATTTGTTCCCGGCGCCGAGGACGCGGTTGCGCAGGGCCAATCGGAGACGTGGGCATGAACCTTCCTTTCCCCGAAGCGGCACTTCACGATGCGACCAGCCTCGCTTACGTCGTTCACGTTGGCTGCGGTACTGTTGGGCTTGTATCGGGGACCGTCGCAGCCTTTGCGCAGAAAGGCGAAAGGCTTCATCGCACTGCCGGAACGACGTTCTTTGTTTCGATGCTGGTGATGGCTACCTTCGCGGCCTGGCTCGCGATCACTATACCCGGTCAGATGTCGAATCTCCTGGGCGCAATTCTCACGTTCTATCTTGTTGCCACGGGTTGGCTGACCGTGAGACGAAAGCAACGCACCGTTGGCCGCGCCGAGAAATTCGCACTGGCGGCAATCCTGTGCATTTGCGTCGGATTGGGCGGTTTGTCTATCGCCGCAGCGGCTGGCGCCGTGCCCGGAGTTAAGGGGCAGTTGCTATTCGCCACCTACATGGTCACCGCGATTGCTGCTGTGGCGGCCATAGGAGATGCAAGGTTGGTTCTTCAAGGCGGAATCGCGGGTCCGGCTCGCGTGGCACGCCATCTTTGGCGCATGTTGACTGCTCTCTTCCTCTCCTTCGGGTCTGGATTCGGCAATGGCCTGGCACGGCTCCTGCCGGGACCGTTTCATATTCCGCCGCTGTTCCTCGCACCCATGCTCTTGCCGCTTGGCCTTCTCATATTCTGGATGATCCGCGTGAGGTTGACGGGATGGGCGAAACAGGCGCGTCTGGCTTCGGACTGACATGCGTATGTGAGGTGCTTGCGCGCGACAGGGCACGATCGCGCTGAGCGCACGATTTGGAGAAATATCGCGCTCAGGGGGATTGCAACAATGAACATATCGCTGTTCCGGTTATACCTGCTTCGTGCCCTCTATGCGCTGCTTGCGGTCGCGGAAGGCTTTATCCAGATATCGCTGTTCCTTCATCATGGCCATTGGACTCAGGCGACCGGAGTAGCGCATTGCTTTCTTCTGGCGCTGGCAATTCTTTCAATCGTGGGTGTGCGTTATCCGCTTAAGATGCTCCCCCTGCTTATTTACGAAATCCTATGGAAATCGATCTGGCTCGTGGGCATCGCACTGCCGCTGTGGCTCGCCAATCAGGTCGATGCAGACACACGCAAAAGCTTCTTTGAGATCGGACCGGTCATTGTGATCATCCCTATCATCCCGTGGCGATACGTGTTTCAGAACTACATCGCAAAACCGGGGGACCGTTGGACCGGTCACGCACCCGTCACGTCCGAACGTGCGCCAGCCGCGCTAGAGTAAACGAAGATAGGTTCAGGTTCGCCTCGATTGCGCCCCCGTGAACAAAATGCTCTGTTCACGCCATCACTTCCCCTCACCTTCGATCGTCGGCAACCCCGCTTTCCGGCAAAACGCCGCAAAACGCGCGTCGCTCCAATAAGGCCGCAGCAGCGGGTCGAAGAGGAGGAATTGAATCCCGGGATCGCGGGCGGTCCACGCCTTGTCCAGCCATTCGAAGGTCTTGTTCGCATTCTTGCGCAAGGCATAAATCTCGGCGACCTGATAGGGCGCGCCGTCGGAATATTTGTCGATCACGAGTTTCAGCGCCGCATCGGCGGCGGTGCGATCGTGGCCCGCCTGTTGCGCCAATGCCAGCCCCACATCCTGCCACGGGCCCTTCGGTCCTTCCTGCGCCGTGGCGAGTGCCGCCGTCGCGTCGCCGCGCAGGATTTCGATGGTTGCCAGCTGAACGTAAAACGATTCCGCCTTCGGCTGCAGCTCGATCGCCTTGCGTTCCGCCTGTTCGGCTTCGTCGAGCCGGTCGAGCATCCCGAGAAAACGGGAGAGCTGATCGAACCAGAATGCGTAGAGCGGATCGCTCGCCGACGCCTGTCGCGTGAGGTCCGCGCCCTGCTCGGGATTTCCCAGCGTTCCCAGCACGGCGGCGAGATTTCCTTTTGCGGCGGCGAGGCTCGGCTCCAGTTGCAATGCGCGGCGAAATTCCGCTTCGGCCCCGCTCCAGTTCGAGTCGGCGCTCAGAAGAAGATTGCCTTTCGCCGAATGCGCATTCGCGAGATCCGGCGAGAGCGCCAGCGCCGTGTTCACGGCGGCGCGCGCCTGCGCATAAGCGGCCAGCGCAGAGGCGCCGCTCAGGAATTCCTGCCCCAGATCTGACCACGCATTCGACAGATCGGCCCAGGCCTCGGCGTAGTGCGGATCGATCCGCGTGGCTGTCGTGAAGGCATCGATGGCTTTTCGGAAATCGGCCTCGTTCTGGCGCGCCAGGTAGAATTTGCCCTGAAGATAGGCGTTGTACGCGTCGAGATTGCCGCTGGGCGGCCGGTCGTTTTGCGCAACCGCATTGTCTCCCCCCAGCAGCTTCGACTTCAGCACGCCGGCGACGGCATCGGTGATGTCGTCCTGCAGCTGGAACAAATCCTTGTAGGGCCGGTCGTAATGCTGCGACCACAGCGTGCTGCCGTCCCGGGCGTCGATCAGTTCGGCGTAGATGCGCACCATGTCGCCTTGGCGGCGCACGCTGCCTTCCAGCAGATGGGCGACACCCAGTTTCCCGGCGATGACATTGCTTGCTTCCGTGCTGTTGCGGAATTTGAATGACGAGTTGCGGCCGATGACCTTGAGGCCCGCAAACTGCGACAGCGCGGCGATCAGGTCTTCGGAGAGGCCGTCGGAGAAATACAGCGCATTGGAATCGCCGCTCTCGTTGACCAGCGGCAAGACGGCCACGGATTTCTCGGCGATGGCGACGACGCCGGTGCTGACGGCCGCTTCCCTGCGCAACATGAATTTGTCGGTCAGCAGCAAGACCACAGCCACCGCGAGCACAGCGATGATCCAGACGTCCAGCCTGCGTCCGGTGGCGCGCGCGCTCGCATCGCTCGGCGGGGCTTCGCTTTCGCGCCGGATGCCCTGCGGCGTCAGTTCGTAGAACCAGGCGAATGCGAGCCAGAACGGAAAGCCGATGGCGGCTGCGACCAGGAACCAGCGCGTTGCCGAGTCCGGCGCACCGACGGTCGGCCCGAGCGACGTGATGCCTTGCGCCAGTGCCCACACGCTGGTCGCATAAAGCGCGGCCGCACGCAGGATATTGCGGCGCCGCAGCTCGTGCAGAAAACCAGCCATTGTCCCCCGTCGCGCCGTGCCTGCGGGATCAATTCAATGCTGCCGCGCGTCGCGTCGTCAAGCTTGCGCCCGGTTCCCCGGTAAGTTCAAGCAAGGTCGAAGCGGTCGAGGTTCATCACCTTGTTCCACGCCGCCACGAAGTCTTCCACGAACTTCTCTTGCGAGTCCGAAGCGGCATA
>Ga0302326_10014096_pt1 | contig 16935 bp, 10 predicted proteins | sample Palsa_T0_3_FD_202264 | JGI IMG/M metagenome (GOLD analysis project Ga0302326, IMG submission 202264) | Peat permafrost microbial communities from Stordalen Mire near Abisko, Sweden - Palsa_T0_3 | ecosystem: Environmental > Terrestrial > Soil > Palsa > Peat permafrost | place: Sweden: Abisko...
CGACGGCCGGGGAAGAGCCGGTCGGCTCGATGGGCAACGATACGCCGATATCGGCGCTATCCGAGCGGCCGAAACTTCTTTTCACTTATTTCAAGCAGAACTTCGCGCAAGTCACCAACCCGCCGATCGATCCGATCCGCGAAGAACTGGTGATGAGTCTGGTGTCCATTATCGGGCCGCGGCCGAACTTGTTCGATCTGGAAGGCGCGTCGAAGACCAAGCGCCTTGAAGTCCATCAACCGATCCTCACCAACGCGAATTTGGAGAAGATCCGGGCGATTTCGGAAGTGGCCGAGTCGCATTTCAAGTCGCTGACGCTTGACGCGACCTGGCCGGCCGAAGATGGCGCCGACGGCATGGAAGCCGCCTTGGCGACTTTATGCGCGCAAGCCGACGAAGCGGTGCGCGACGGAATCAATATCATCATTCTCTCCGACCGCCGCGCCGGCGCCGACCGCGTTCCCATTCCATCGCTGCTCGCCTGTGCGGCGGTACATCACCACCTGATCCGCGAAGGATTGCGCACCTCGGTCGGACTGGTCGTCGAATCGGGCGAGCCGCGCGAAGTGCACCATTTCGCCTGTCTCGCCGGCTACGGTGCCGAGGCGATCAATCCGTATCTCGCCTTCGAGACGCTTGTTGCGATGAAGCACGAGCTGCCGCAGAAGCTCGACGACAAGGAAATCATCAAGCGTTACACCAAGTCGATCGACAAGGGCTTGCTGAAGGTGATGTCTAAGATGGGCATCTCCACCTATCAATCCTATTGCGGCGCGCAGATTTTCGACGCCGTCGGCCTGAAGACCGAATTCGTCGCCGAATATTTCACCGGCACGGCCACGCGGATTGAGGGCGTCGGCCTCGATCAAATCGCCGAAGAAACGGTGCGCCGGCATCGCGACGCTTTTTCCGACGCCCCGGTCTACCGCGGCATGCTCGATGTCGGCGGCGAATATGCGTTTCGCGTTCGCGGCGAGGAGCATGTTTGGAACGCGATGACGGTGGGTACGCTACAGCACGCGGTGCGCGGCAACTCGTATGAAAAGTACCGGCAATATGCCGGCATCATCAACGAGCAATCGCAGCATCTCTACACGATGCGCGGCTTGTTTCGGGTCAAATCGCCGGAAGAGGATAGCCGCAAAGCCGTGCCGATCGAGGAAGTCGAGCCGGCAAAGCAAATCGTCAAGCGCTTTTCTACCGGCGCCATGTCGTACGGCTCGATCTCGCGCGAGGCGCACACCACGCTGGCGATCGCCATGAACAGGATCGGCGGCAAGTCGAATACCGGCGAGGGCGGCGAAGAGTCCGACCGCTTCAAGCCGCTGCCCAACGGCGATTCGATGCGGTCGGCGATCAAGCAGGTCGCCTCCGGCCGTTTCGGCGTCACCGCCGAGTATCTGGTCAACGCCGATATGATGCAGATCAAGATCGCGCAGGGCGCTAAGCCCGGCGAAGGCGGCCAACTGCCTGGCCACAAGGTCGACAAGACCATTGCCGCGGTCCGGCACTCGACGCCGGGCGTCGGCCTGATCTCGCCACCGCCGCATCATGATATTTACTCGATCGAGGACTTGGCGCAGCTCATTTTCGATCTGAAAAACGTCAACCCGGACGGCGATGTTTCCGTCAAGCTCGTCTCCGAGGTCGGCGTCGGCACCGTCGCCGCGGGCGTATCCAAAGCGCGCTCCGATCACGTCACCATCGCCGGATACGAGGGCGGCACTGGCGCCTCTCCACTGACCTCGATCAAGCATGCCGGCTCGCCGTGGGAGATCGGCCTCGCCGAAACGCATCAAACTCTCGTCGCCAATCGCCTGCGCGGGCGAATTGCCGTGCAGGTGGACGGTGGCCTGCGCACCGGCCGCGACGTCATCATCGGTGCGCTACTTGGCGCCGACGAATTCGGATTCGCAACCGCGCCGCTGATCGCCGCCGGCTGCATCATGATGCGCAAGTGCCATCTCAACACTTGTCCGGTCGGAGTGGCGACCCAGGATCCGGTGCTGCGCAAGCGCTTCCGCGGCCAACCCGAGCACGTCATCAACTTCTTTTTCTTTGTCGCCGAGGAAGTCCGAGAGTTGATGGCGGCGATGGGTTATCGCACCTTCAACGAGATGATCGGCCAGACGCAAATGCTCGACGCTCGTCAGCTGGTCGACCACTGGAAGGCGCAAGGCCTTGATTTCTCACGCTTGTTCACCAAGCCGCCAATGCCCGCCGGCGTCGCCATCTACAATCGCGAGAGACAGGACCACAAGCTCGCCGGCGTCATTGACCGCAAGCTTATCGCCGAGGCGCGAGCCGCGCTCGACCGCGGCACGCCGGTGCGGATAAATCTGCCGATTACGAATACCGACCGCACCACCGGCGCCATGCTGTCCGGCGAGATCGCCAAGCGTTACGGCCATGACGGCCTGCCAAGCGATACCATCGTCGCCCGCTTTACCGGTACGGCGGGGCAGAGTTTCGGCGCGTTCCTTGCGCGCGGCGTAGCTTTTGAACTGGAAGGCGATGCCAACGACTATGTCGGCAAGGGCCTATCCGGCGGCCGTATTGTGGTGCGGCCCCCGACCAACACGGCCATCATTCCCGAGCAATCCATCATCATCGGCAACACCGTGCTTTACGGCGCCATCGAGGGCGAATGCTATTTCCGCGGCGTCGCCGGTGAACGTTTCGCTGTGCGCAATTCCGGCGCGATCGCCGTGATCGAAGGCGCCGGCGACCATTGCTGCGAGTATATGACCGGTGGCGTCGTGGTCGTTCTCGGCCGTACTGGCAGAAACTTCGCCGCCGGCATGTCCGGAGGCATTGCCTACGTGCTCGACGAGGACGACACTTTCGCCTCGCGCTGCAACCTCGCCATGGTGGAGCTTGAGCCGATGCCTGCCGAGGAGGAGGTCAACGAGCGGGTTTACGGTCAGTCCCGCGATCTTGAATCGCATGGTCTCGTGGATGTGATGGCCGACATGAGCGGGCGTGACGCCGCGCGGCTCCGCCTCCTGGTTGCGCGGCACGCGCATTTTACCCATTCGACGGTGGCGGCGAAAATTCTGGCCGAATGGTCGACCTGGTATCCCAAGTTTCGTAAGGTGATGCCGATCGAGTACCGTCGCGCTCTCAATGAACTCAAGGCGCAGACTGCGGCCATGCAAGCCGCGGAATAGGACGCGCGGCAGAGAGCGACGTGGGCAAGGTCACCGGGTTTCTCGAATACGAGCGCGAAGACCGCGACTACGAGGCGGTCGATGAGCGCATCCGTCATTGGCGCGAGTTCGTCCTGCCGCTTCCGGAACAGGACTACCGAACCCAGGCCGCGCGCTGCATGAATTGCGGCGTGCCCTTTTGCCAGGGGACGGGTTCGCTCACGCCGGGAACGCCCGGCTGCCCGGTCAACAACCAAATCCCGGACTGGAACGATCTCGTTTATGCGGGCGATTGGGACGAGGCGGCACGCAACCTGCACTCGACCAACAATTTCCCCGAAGTCACCGGACGCGTCTGCCCGGCGCCTTGCGAAGCCTCCTGCACGCTCAACATCGACGAGAACCCGGTCACCATCAAATCGATCGAATGCGCCATTGCCGATCGCGCCATCGCCCGCGGCCTGATCCCAGAAGCGCCGTCAACAAAGACCGGCAAGACCGTTGCAATTGTCGGCTCCGGACCGGCGGGATTGGCTTGCGCACAGCAGCTCGCGCGCGCCGGTCACTCCGTTCACGTCTACGAGAAATACGCCAAAGCCGGCGGCCTGCTGCGCTACGGCATTCCCGACTTTAAGATGGAAAAGTATCACGTCGACCGACGCGTCACGCAGATGGAGGCGGAAGGCGTGGTGTTCCATTACAACGCCCATGTCGGCGCGAATTTGCCGGCTGCAAAACTCCTTGAAGACCATGATGCGGTCGTGCTCACCGGCGGCGCTGAGAAGCCGCGCGACCTGCCCGTTCCCGGCCGCGAGCTGAAAGGCGTCCATTTCGCCATGGATTTCCTGCCGCAACAGAATCGACGGCTGAGCGGCGAAGCCGCAGATAACACCGACCCGATCCTCGCTGGCGGCAAGCACGTCGTCGTCATTGGCGGCGGCGACACCGGCTCCGATTGCATCGGCACCTCGATCCGCCAAGGGGCGCTGTCGGTGACCAATTTCGAGATTCTGCCCGCGCCCCCGCTGCACGAGAACAAGATGCTGACCTGGCCGAACTGGCCGCTGAAGTTGCGCACTTCTTCAAGTCAAGAGGAAGGGGCCGAACGCGATTTTGCCGTCATGACGACGCGCTTTTCCGGCGCGCAAGGATTCGTCAAAAAGCTTCACTGCGTGCACGTCGACGACAAGCTCAAAACAATTCCCGGCAGCGAATTCGAGATCGAGGCCGAACTTGTGCTGTTGGCAATGGGGTTCGTGCATCCGGTACACGACGGCATGATCAAGGAACTCAACCCGGCGCTCGATCAGCGCGGCAATATCGTCGCCTCGACCGACGATTACCGCACCTCGATCGACAAGGTTTTCGCCGCCGGCGACATGCGCCGCGGTCAGTCCCTCGTAGTCTGGGCGATCCGCGAAGGCCGGCAGGCCGCCCGCGCGGTCGACGCCTATCTCATGGGATCGAGCCTGTTGCCGCGATAAGCGCTGCGGCCGCTCACTGCCCGCTGTCTGGTGTCTGATGCGTGGCGCGAGTTTTCGCGGAAGCCGCACTCGGCGCTGACTGGTTCTTGGTCTCGGCCGATTTCTTGGCGTCGTTCTTAGGTGTGGTCTCGCCGCCTTGAGTCTTTGGCGGCGGCGGAGGCGCGGCAACATCCGGCGCTCCCGCGTCGGCCCGTGGCCAGGAAAAATTATCCGCGCGCCCGGGTGGCGCCGCGATCGCATCGCCATGATTGAGGACTTGAGTCGCGACCGGATCGGAATCGTGCTGCGCGGGACGGTCGGTTGCGCCCAACAGCTCTCCCCGTTGTCCTCCTGCGGCGGCGTTGAGCGGAACGACCGGACCGATTGACGGGCGCACGTTGCCTTTCGCGGGCGATTGCTCCTCCGGCCCGGGCAGCGCTACCGGGACGACCGGCGCCGTCAGCACCCGCCGTAATTCATGCTCGACGTAATGCGCAAGTTTGTCCGCTCCGACATTTGTGAAATTTACGCCGTCATAGGTGCGCAGCCGGCGAATTTGGCCCTGGAAGTCGGGCCCTTGCATCACAAACTGACCCTTCTCGTCGACGAAGCCGTCCCAGATATCGACATAGGTGATGCCGGCTTTTTCCGCCCGCGCGCGATAAAGTTCGTCGAGGTAATTCATATCGCTTGTCGATTTGGCGCCACGGATTGCCGGCAATCCGACCCAGAACACAGGCACGCCCTTACTCTTGGCCGCGGCAATCATGTCGTCGATGCGCTTTTCGTAAAGCTCGGACCATATGTCGGTGCGAAACTCGTAATTGCCGGCCGGCGGCCGGTGCTGCGGCTCGGCCGCATTAGCGGCAGGCTGCTCGGTGTCGGCCGGCGACGCGTTCGGCGGCGGCGCGGCATTTGCTGTTCCCTGATTGCCAGACGTTGCCTTCTCCGTTCCCTGACCTTGGGGCCCAGCTTTATTTGGCGGCGCCGCGCGCTCACGCAGCGGCAGCCGATCGTTCACGCCCAGCATGATGACAATGGCACTCGGCTTTTCTGTCGCCAGCATATCTTTGACCGCTTGCGACCAATCCAGCGCGTCCGGGCGCACGTCGTAGCGCACAAGCCCCGAGCTAGGGCGGATTTTGCGCACGACGCCGATGTCCGGGGTATCCGCGAGCGTTTGCTCAAGCCCAAAGCCAAGCCAATCCGCGAACGTATCGCCGATCACGAACACGAGCGAACTCGGCTGCGTTTCGACTTTGCGCGGCGGCGGGGGCTTTGTGGCTTCGAGAGGTTGTGCCGGACGCGGCGGGGCGAACGGGTTGTACGGACTGTAAGTCCCAAAGCCGCGATCGCGATCTTCACCGAACGGGAAGCGAAAGAAATCGCGGAACTGCACCAGCTCGGCCCGCGGTCGCTCGACAACGGCCATGCGGCCGCCAATAAATTGCGCCGCGGCAGGGAGCGGCAAAGCCGCGCCGGCCGCCACCATTAATGCAAGACACCGAGCTCGCGCGTTACCCATTGCCATCGCCGCATTCAAACGTTCGTAGCCGACGAAGCCGCCAAGCCCGCCGGGCGCGAGCATGGCGACGCAGGTCTAGCAAACATATTAGACCAAATGCGCCAATCTAGAGACCGCCAATAGAAACACACTTAAAGTCGTAAGCGGCCGCCCGCATACACGCCAAAAGATTATAAACGAGCGCTTCGGCCGTGGTTTCCGGTGCGATATTGTTTTTGCGCTCGGCGAAAAAAGCTATACTGCGCGCGAAAGAAGAAAAAAATTCGGGGCAGCAGCCCACGATAACACAAAACATCGCTGAGGGAGGATTAACATGCGACGACGCGACTTGCTGAAATATGCCGGCGCTACAGCGCTGGCGGCGCCGTTCGTGCGCGCTGCACGAGCAGATACCGGAACCGTGAAGGTCGGCGTGGTCGGCGCGAAGACCGGTCCGCTCGCGCCGGGCGCTGCGGTCACACACTTCCCGCCATGGCGGCTTTGGGCGCATGAGGTCAATGCGGCCGGCGGGCTTAAGCTCAAGGACGGCCAGCACAAGGTCGAGCTGATCGAATACGACGACCGTACCCAGCCGCCCGAAGCCATCAAGGCGATCGAGCGTCTCGCCACGATCGACAAAGTCGACTGGATTGCGGGACTTTACGGCACCGGCTTCAACATCGCCGCGGTCCCGACATTCGGGAAGCTCGGCTATCCGCAGATTCCCGTTGCCTGCGTCACCGAACTCGGGCCGCAACTGGTCAAGAAATATCCGCTGCTGTTCTTCGGAAACGGCACGCTCAGCCATTACGCCAACACGACGATCGGCCTGCTGAAGAAGTTCCGCGCTTCCGGCGAGATCGGCAACAAAATTGCCATGGTCAATATCGCCGACGAGTACGGAATCGAAATTTCCAATATCAGCAAAACGGCGTTCCCAGCGGCGGGCTTCGAAATCGTCTACAACAAGTCATATCCCCTGGGCACGCAAGACTACGCGCCGGTGATTAAGGGCGCAGCGGCGACCAATCCGGACGCGTTCATCGCCTGGTCTTATCCGCCCGACACGTTTGGTCTGACTGAACAGGCCAAGATCGAGAACTTCAACGTGAAGTTCTACTTCAACGGGATCGGCTGCGCCTTCCCGGGCTTTGCCGGAAAATTCGCTGGAGCGGCAGAAAACGTTCTTGGTTGGGGCGGCGTGCCAGACCGGCCCGACGTCCGTGCCTTCTACAAGCTGCACAAGGAAGTCACCGGCGTGGACGCCGACTTCAACGGCAACCCGCTATACTACGCCAACAACCAGCTGCTCACGCAGGCGATAGAAGGCGTCGGCTCTCTCGATCGCGAAGCGATCGCCGCGCACATCAAGAGCCACACCTACAAGACGTTGTTGGGCGAGTACGATATGCGCAATCAACTGCTCAATCGACTCTACACCGTCGGTCAATGGCATAGCGGCTGGTTCCATGCGGTCGGCGGCGTCAATTATCCCGACACCGACTACGTACCGGCGAAGCTGAAGACCGGCTGGGCCTAAGCAACGCGAGGCTCGGCGGCGCATTCACTCGCCGCCTGCGATTTGCCATCAAAAAAAGTCTCCGGCCCAACCGGCCGGAGACGAATGCTCCCATCCACCAACCTTAGAAACCTAAAACAAGCATCTATTCAGGAGGACTTGAAATGCCCGTTCGTACCACCGTCGTCGGGTCCTGGTGGCTTCATCCGGAAATGGAACAGGATCTCGCCCGCGTCCACTCCGGCAAGACTTCGCCCCAGGAAAGTGAAACCATCCTCAATCGCGCGGCAGCCAAAGCCATTCAAGAACAGCGCGATCTCGGCCTCGATGAGTGGACCGGCGGTGAATACCACACCGACAATTTCATTCTGCACATGCACAACGTCATTACCGGACTCGAGGTCGACAAGCCGCAGGCCGATGACGTATTCGATTACGATGACATGACGCACGCCAAGATCGTCGGCAAAATCACCGCACCAAACGGTCTAGGATATCTGGAAGCGTTCCGCCGGGAAAAGAAACTGCCCGGCGGCGTGAAAAAAGCGGCCGTCGTCGCTCCTTACGAAGTCGCGGTTGCCGGCCGCGATGAGCTCGACAAGCTCAAGGAACAGATGCCCGCCCTCACCGCCATCGTCAACAAAGAGCTGCGGACCATGGCCGACGAGGGCTGCGCCAACGTGCAGCTCGACGCGCCGATCTTCGGTGGCGAGGTCAATATGGGCATGATGACTGCGCAACAGGCGGCCGACCTGATCGCCCCGTGCTTTGAAGGCGTCAAGGCAACGAAGTCATTGCATTTTTGCAACGGCAATCTGCGCGGCCGCCCGATCTCGTATGCGCTGCACTGCGCGCCCTGGGTCGACATTCTCGAGCGGCTCGACGGCGTCGTCGACGTCGCCGCCTTCGAAGTGAAATATTTCTTTCAATGGATCGAGCGCGATGCGTTCAAACGCATGCCGAAGAGCATGCAGCTCGCCGCCGGTATCGTCGACGAAGGCAGTTACTGGATCGAGTCAGTAAAGAAAATCCGCGAGCGGATCGCGGATTGGGCTCGCGTGGTCGGCGAGGAGCGGCTCTGGGTGTCGCCGTCGTGCGGGTTTGGCCGGCATCCTGCGCGCGACGTTCCGGTTCTGCGAGCGAAAATGGAGAACATGGTGGAAGCGGCACGCACGCTGTAAACGGCGAAATCGCGCGGTGAAGCGGCGTGCCCTTTTGGAGGGGGCACGCCGCTTTTTTGTCTCAGTGCTTTAGTGCCAGAACAGCGCGAGCAGAATAATGATCGGGATTGGCACGCCGAGAAGCCACAGAAGAATACCTCTGCCCATGTTTTCACTCCAAGTTAGATGTTGCGGGGGGTAAGGACGCGATCGTTCCAAGTGCCGTCGCGCAACGCGCCGCCTTCGGCACCGGCAAGACTTGCGGCAAAGGCGCCGAACAGGAGCGCGGCCGTGAGCCAGAACGACAACTTGGCGGCGGCACGCCGCGCCTTATCGATGGCGCTCTTAGCTTCCGTGACGACATCGTTGACGCGTTTCTCCGCGTCCGCTTGGCTGATGCCGGTACGCGCGGCGACCACTTGCGCGACATAACTGCGGTCTGCGCTCGTTAAATCGTCGCCATTGCGAAAGTCGGCTGTCCACAGTCGTACGATTTCATTGCGCGATTGCGCATTACCCATCGTGCCATTGGCCCCACCCATGAGCGCGGCATTTGCGGCAGCGTTGTCGTTATTGGCGCTCGACGCATTGTCTGCCGGTTGAGCCGGGGTCGCGGCAGCCGAGCCGGCCGCCGGTGGGCGGAATAGCTTATCGACATAGATATCCGCCGGATTGGCGGCGCGCGCGGCCTGGCCGGTGGCGCCGGCCAGACTGGCGCCTGCGCCATTTGCCAGGTGCGCCGTGGTCGAGGCGAGCGCGGTAGCGCAGATGAGCGCGGCGAAGGCCCAGGCCAAAAATCCATGCGCGGTGTCGCGGAAAAACACTTCATTGGTGTGGACGCCGGTCCACTTGCTCCGCAGCCGTCCGGCAATGTAGCCGCCAACGGCCGAGGACATTATGCCGACCAGAACCAGATAAATGCCGGTGGCGACGCTGAAAGTCGAGGCGGATACGCCACTATCGCTCCACGGCGAAACAGCTGAGAAGCCCATGCCGGCGCCGAACGCGACAAGTAAAAGAGTCAATGCCGCAGTCGCGACGGCGCCCGCGGCGACTGCTGCCCACGACACTGCGGGTTGTGCGTCCACGATCATGGTCGCATTACGAAGATCGGTTTCCATGGAATGCTCCCGGGGAAATATTCAACGGTTCGTAATCCCCCGGCATGGAGGAAAGTTCCATGGATGTGCGCGCCGATCTCTGCGCGCCAACAAATATCGATGATGGTCAGGCGCCGCTTAGGGTTGGCGCAGGCGATCGAGCACGTGGCTTGAGGCAAAGCCGTCCGGAATCTGTCCATTCGCGGCTTGGAAGTTGCGGATGGCCAACCGCGTGCGCGGGCCAAGAAGCCCGTCTGGCGCGCCGATATCGAAGCCGCGCCGCGCCAAAAGCTGCTGCAGTTCGTAGCGTTCGGCTATGGTGAGGATGTGCTCGTCGCGCGGCCAGCTTTGCACAAAGGGGCCGCCGCCAGCCAACCGGTCAGCAAGGTGCCCGATGGCCAATGCATAGGCCTCGGCCGGGTTGTATTTCATGATCACGCGAAAATTCTGCAGCGTGAGAAAGGCGGGTCCGCGCGCTCCGCCGGGCAACAATATATCGCCGCGATCGGACAAGCGTGCGAACGGCTTTCCATCGGCTCGCTTGATGCCAAGCGCGCTCCATTTGGCGACCGTCTGTTGCGGAGCGCGATCGAGCTCGCGATAGTCAAAATCAGGGGGCAGGACGATTTCGTAGCCCCACCACGCACCGCCTTGCCAGCCGTCTTCTTTCAAATTGTTGGCCGTGGACGCAAGGAGATCGGGGACCGAGTCGACCACGTCGCGGCGGCCGTCGCCGTCGAAGTCGACCGCATAGCGCTTGAACGTGGTGGGCATGAATTGCGTCGGGCCGAACGCGCCCGCCCACGACCCGATCAACCGGTCCGGCTTGACGTCGCCATGTTGCAGGATTTCCAAGGTCGACAGGAATTCCTCGCGGAAATAATCGCGGCGGCGGCCGACGCAGGCCAACGTCGCGGTTGAGCGGACTATGGGACGATCGCCGCCCATGGTGCCGTAATTGGATTCCACGCCCCAGATGGCCGCCAGGATGTGGCGATCGACGCCGTAGCTGCGTTCAACCGCGGCAAAGGCCGGCGCGTATTGCAAAAGAATTTCGCGCCCGCGGGAGATGCGATCATCGCCGACCAAGAGATCGAGATAATCCCAGGTCGACTTGGTGAATTCCGGCTGCGCATCGAGAAGGTCCATGATGCTCAGGTCGGGCGTTAGACCCTCGGTATAGCGAGCGAACATCGCGCGCGTGATGCCGCGCTGTTCCGCCGCCGGCCACAACGCGGCGAGGCAATTGGCAAAATCGGCCGCAGCCGAGCGGATGGCGTCGGCCGTCATAAGCGGGTTTCCCGACGCGCCGGGTTGCCCGCTCCACGGCCGCTCTCCTTCTGCCGCCGCGGGAACTGCCGCGGGTTGCGCCGGTTGAAACAACCGTGTCAGCCAATTGTCCGGCCTTTCCTGCGCCAAGGCAGGATAGATCAATACAGAAACGATCAGGCCGATACCGGCAAAGCGCAAAAGTGGAACGAGAACGAGCATGGTGCGGACTTCATAAGCGAACCTCGATCCGGGCGCGACACGCCAAACGGGGCTCGCCGCGTTACGGAAGCCTTAAACCGGCGGGTGTCTTCGCAGTTGGCAAGCGATTGTGGCGCAGGTCTCTGTCTTCGTTCATTGAACGGCAACGCCCCGCCGGGTAGTTTGAGGCCCTGCCCGTTCGTACCTTCATTTGACCGCAGAATTTGGCAACAAAGCGTTTGAACGTCCCGTAACTCCTGGCGCCCATGAAAATCGTTCGCAAAGCAGTTTTTCCCGTGGCCGGGCTTGGTACCCGGTTCCTGCCGGCAACAAAGGCCATGCCGAAGGAAATGTTGCCGGTGGTCGACCGGCCGCTGATCCAGCACGTCGTGGACGAGGCGCGCGAGGCGGGCATCGAGCATTTCATATTCGTCACCGGGCGCAATAAGGGGGTCATCGAGGATCATTTCGACCGGCAGTTCGAACTCGAAATGACGCTGCTGGAGCGGCAAAAGCAGAAAGCGCTCGACGGATTGCGGCGGGAATTGCCGGACCCTGGAACGACCAGCTTCACCCGCCAGCAGGAGCCGCTCGGGCTCGGGCATGCCGTCTGGTGCGCCCGCGAACTGATCGGCCGCGAGCCGTTCGCGTTGCTCCTGCCGGATGTGCTGGTACAGCACCAACCCGGATGCCTCGCGCAGATGATCGATGCCGCTCGCGAGACCGGCGAGCGGGCGAACGTCGTTGCCGTCGAAGAGGTTCCCCCGGAACGGATCGACCAATACGGCGTCGTCGGCGTCGGCGCGCAGAAAGGCAAAGTATTCTCGATCACCAGCATGGTGGAGAAGCCGCCGCGGGAGCGCGCGCCCTCGAACCTAATCCTGACCGGCCGCTATATTTTGCAGCCCGAGATCCTCGATTTTCTGGAGAAGCAGGACCGCGGCACCGGCGGTGAAATTCAGCTCACCGACGCCATGATTGAGCTGTCGCGGACTCAACCCTTCTATGGTTTGAAATTCGCCGGCCGCAGCTTCGACTGCGGCTCGAAGATCGGATTTCTTGCCGCTAACGTGTCGTACGCGCTGGCGAGGCCCGACATCGCGCCGGGGTTTCGCGACGAGATCAAGAAAATCCTGACCGAACTCAACGGCGGCTAGTCCCCTTGTTTCTTTGAGCGCCCTGACATTGCCAAGGCGATGGTCCGCCGCGAGCGAAATTAACGTTGCGTGCGCACCCCGAAAAGCACGGTCGTGCCCGTGTAAGAGAAGCCTGGCTGTGAAGCAGTCTGCCAATCCTCGCGCAACTCGGTTCTGATCTGCCACTCGCGATTGAATTTGTAGGTGAGGCCGATCGAGGTGAAATAGCGATTGTCGGTGAGGCCGGAGCCGAGATAGTTGTCGTTACCGAAGCCCGCTTTCCAGGTCCCGATAAGCCAAGTGAGGAAAGCGTGATCGACTTGCAGCGCGATATCGCGGCTGAACTGGCCGGAAGCATTATCGACCACGGTCTCGTAAATTTGTGACGTGGCGGTAAGTTTCGCGGTCGTCAGCGGCGTCGCCTGCCAGATCAGCGCGCCGTCGCCGATGACGCCACCGATATTCGGCAGCGTCGGGTCTTGATAATCGCGTTGCAGATAACCGACCGCCATCTCGCCGGTGAGCGAACCGAATAGATTGACGGCGCTGCCGACCTTTACGCTGGCGCCGATCGAATCGCGCTCCAAGTCGTTGCGATCGTATTGTTCGTCGTGAACGCGCTCATCCGCGGCGACCTCGATGAACGGCCTGAATCCCGGATCGACCTCGTAGCCGACGCGTAAACTGCCGCCATACTGATCGAAATTGCGATCGTCGTTGGTCGAGGTCGTGCCGTCGGTCAGCAGCGATTGATTGTAGGTGGCGCGATCGAAAGTGCCCTTGAGCGTGACAGTAAGGCGATTGAAGGTTTGAACCAGCCCCAGAGTTTCGCCAACGTCCTGGTTCGGCGGCAGTTGCGCGAGTTGAGCCTGCAAGTTCGGGCTGCCAGGATTGTCGGTCGAGATGATGACCCGGTTTTCGAGCAAGATTTGCGTATCACGCGAAACATCGACGCGGCCGTCGATCTTGGAATTGAGATAGGGCGCGTTAAGCGACGGAACCAGAGCGTCGGACGCATACCACGTGTAGGAGCCCACGATGTCGGCGGTGAGCGAATGGCGTTCCCAATCCGAGGCGACCTGCAACTCCGGTGCCGCGACGAAATACGCGGACGGCGCAGTACCGGACGAATGTTCGGGACTCGTGCTGTAGGCGGTCGACAGGTCAAGCGACGGCAGCAGCAGAAACGAGCCGGCGCGAATGCCGAGTGGCGCCCAGGGATCTCCGGCGGCGATCGGAAGTTGCCGCTGCGGCAATACACCGAGCGGGAAGGTATTGATCGGCAGCAAGGTCGGCGGCGGTGTGCTGGCGGTGTAATCAAAATATTCCTCCGGCGTTCCCGGAAGGTCCGCGCCTCGACGTAACGCCGCGGCCAATGGGTGTATTTCCGCGGGCGGATTGCTTAGCGGCGCGTCCAGTGGCTGCGTTGGCAAAGTTGCCCCAACGCGCCCGGCGGCTTGCTTGGGATAAATTTCCGGAGGTGGCGGCGGCGCTATGGTGGCGAGAGGGCGGGCAACTACTTCCGGCGACGGAGAAGGCGCAAAAGTCTGGTTGGTTGTTGGCGCGCGACCCGCGGCCGGGCGGGCGCGTCTCCTGCGCTGCGAGATGTTCGTAGAATCAAAGCCGGTGTTGCCGGCGCCAAATCCATTCGGACTTCCGTAAGTCGGAGTCGTGCCGATGGACGATGCGGCGAAAGTCCCAACCGGGGGCGCCTCATTCCCAAGCGGGCTGGTCCCTTGGCTCGGCCGCTTGAAGCGCGGCAGCGCCGCGGGATTTCCTTGGAGCGAAGGCTGCAAAAGATCGCCGGAGGAACTGGGCGTCTGCGTCTGAGGCTGCGCTTGCGCCAGGACATAAGTTGGAAAAAATAATCCGAGTGACGCAGCCAATGCGCCGGCGGCAACCTCCGCCGCCCAATGACGACGCGTCGCGATTACGCGCGGCGCCAAAGTGCGCGCCGTTTCCGCCGTCCGCGTCACCCCCGAACCTGCCAAAGCGAACCACCGTCAAGGACCTGAGCCGCGGCGCGTGCCCGGCCGGCCCCCTGGTGACGGCCGGCGCGGGCCGCAAACGAGCGTCCCGATGGTTAACGGAATTAGAACGGATATGGTTAACGAGTGGTTGATTTAGGCAGTCTACAGCCGCCTTCCGGCGCAATCAGACCCGCTCTAAATCCAACGAAAATCGTGATTTTTTGCGCTGGTCCGCCCGAAAGCTTTCTAAATCCAGCCCTTGAGCTCGCGCACGGCAAGCCGCGCGATCATTAACATCCCCGGTTCGCTGTCGTTCAGGCAGGGGATAGCGGCAAACTTCTCACCCCCATAACGCTTGAACACGCGGGCATTCTCGACGGCGATCTCCTCCAGCGTTTCCAAACAATCCGCCGAAAAACCCGGCGTGATCACCACGAGGTTCTTGACGCCGTCCTTGGCGAGCTTCTTGACCGTTTGAATGGTCGAGGGTTCCAGCCATTTGGCACGGCCGAAACGGGATTGGTAGGTCAAGATCAAGCTTTGGTCGTCGAGTTTAAGGTGCCGCCGCAGAAGCTCCGTCGTCGCTTCACATTGGCTCTGGTAAGGGTCGCCCTGGCGGACATATTCGAGCGGCATGCCGTGATAGGAAGCCATGATCACGTCAGGCTTGAAAGGTAGCGCCGCCAGGCCCGTTTCCAGCGAAGACGCGAGCGCTCCGATGTAATCCAGGTCGTCATAATAGGCCGGCATGATGCGTAACGCGGGCTGTCGGCGCAGCTTCATCAAAAAACGAAAGACTTCGTCACCCACCGTTGCCGTGGTCGGCGCCGCATATTGCGGATAGAGCGGCATGATCAGAATCCGATCGCAGCCGCGTTCAGCGAATGCCGCGAGGCGCGAAGCGATAGAGGGCGTGGCGTATCGCATCGCCCAATCGACGACGATGTGTTTGCCAATCGGCTTGAGCAGGTTTGCGAGCTGTTCGCTCTGCGAGCGGGTGATGGTCTTGAGCGGAGATTCGTCGCGTTCGCGATTCCAGATCTTGCGGTAGTCCCGCACTTTGCGTCGCGAGCGGAACGGCAGAATGGCGCCGTTAAGAACCATCTTCCACAGCAGCGAATTCTTCTCGATCACGCGCGGGTCGGTGAGGAATTCCTTAAGGTAACGGCGCACCGCCGCGGCATTGGCGGCGTCAGGAGTGCCGAGATTGACCAAAAGGACGCCGATGCGCGCGGCACCCGGCGCGGCTTCGACCGTATCCGAGGCTTGCTCGGGCGCCGACCCTTCGCCGAGCCCAGGCGCAAGCGGCGGCGGTTCAGGCTCGCGCGGCAAAATAGATGGGGCAAGCTCGTCGGCGGGGTCGTCCGAGACGTTGGGATTTTCCGACATGACACTAAGAACTTCAGCAAACGCGACGATAGCGCGATCAGTCAGAGTTTAGCACGCGCGCCTCGCCCCTTGCACAGAAAACGCCCCTAAAGAAGGCGCATTGATGTCCAGCCTCAATCGAGTCTTGGAATGTCCACAGACCGCAGCGTTTTGTTTTGCGGGAGCGATCACTCAGCCGCTTTGAGCAGCGCCGGCGCCCCGGCGCGGAATTGTTCGAGCAACATCGCCTCCTCGGCCTTGGCGGCGGCGAGATGACGCTGTTTGACATGACCGAAGCCGCGGATTTTTTCCGGGATCGAGGCGAGCGCGACGGCGAGGTGGTGGTTCTGCGGCGTGAGGTTGCCGGCAATTTCGCGAAGGAGCGTGCGGTAATCCTCAAGGAGCCTGCGCTCGGTGCGGCGCTCGGTGGTGTAGCCGAACGGGTCGAACGCGGTGCCGCGCAGGAATTTTAACTTGGCCAATAGGCGGAACAGCGGCATCATCCATGGACCAAAGCTCATCTTGCGCGGCAGGCCGGTGGTTTTGTCACGGCGGGCAAGCAAAGGCGGCGCGAGATGAAATTCGAAACGCAGATTGTCGCCGTCGAACGTGGCGGCTACCTGTTTTAGGAATGAGCCGTCGGTATAGAGTCGCGCGACCTCGTATTCGTCTTTGTAAGCCATCAACTTAAACAGATTGCGCGCCACCGCATCGCTGAGCTGCGTCTGTCCGGTCGCGCGGGTGACCTCGGTGCCATTGACGATCTGGCATTCGTTGAGATAGCGGCTCGCATAATCCTCATTCTGATAGTCGGTCAGGAACTGTACTCGCCGCTCCAACGTCTCGATCAGCGATTCCGACGTTCGTCCCGAATCGCTCTCTGTACCCGGCATAGGCGCCGCGATGCGCTCGACTTCCTCGCGCGCGACAGCGGCGTGGCGACCCCAGTGAAATGCCGCCTTGTTCATGGCAACCGCCTCGCCGTTGAGCTCGATCGCTTTCTCGATCGAGGCGGCCGACAACGGGATGGCGCCGAGCTGATAGGCGTAGCCGACCAGGAACAGATTCGCGCCGATCGATTGGCCGAATAGCGCAG
>Ga0302326_10014097_pt1 | contig 16935 bp, 9 predicted proteins | sample Palsa_T0_3_FD_202264 | JGI IMG/M metagenome (GOLD analysis project Ga0302326, IMG submission 202264) | Peat permafrost microbial communities from Stordalen Mire near Abisko, Sweden - Palsa_T0_3 | ecosystem: Environmental > Terrestrial > Soil > Palsa > Peat permafrost | place: Sweden: Abisko...
ACGACGCGCCTTCGATTTCGACGTAGCGGAACGGCGCGATCTCGCCGAGGCCCGGAATCGGTTCGGACACGGTTCCCTTGGGATGTTGTTTTGCGGGAATTTCCAGCTGGTAAACATGCTTGTCGGCCTGCAACGTCATCGTGGCTTCGCGGAAGCTCACGGAGCCGCCCGGCTTGCGGTCAATCGCGCCGCTCGCATCCAGCTTTTCACCGAGGCGCACCTTCAATTCGGGCGGCAGTTGCGCGCCTGAATCAACCGCTGAAAGATCAATCTTGAGGCTGCCGTAGGCGTCCTCGCCAAAATCAGCAAAATAAATCTCGCCGCGTTTTTCAAATCGCACCGGCGCAACCGGCGTGATTTCCGGTTGGACGCGCTCCACCGCGACCGCGGAAGACGTCAACAAGAGCAGGATCGATATCAGTTTCGCTTTCAGCATGGGCTGCTATGTCCCTTCCCGCACGGTGTACGATCGGCCCCCCGCGGTGGCGAATGAGTAGACCTCGCCCTCCTTTGTTGCCTGCACGGGATGCCCCTGGTCGTCCATCACCTGCAGCGCAACGGCAGAATGAATCCGGCATATCTGCCCATTGCGCGATTGAAGCGACGCGCTCGCCAGCCTGTGATCTTTCCACTGAATGCCGATCACGAACCCGCCGCGGGCCACGATGCCTTGGATGCTGCCCTCGGGCCACGCGTCTGGCAGGGCCGGCAGCAGGCGGATGAAGCCTTCGTGGCTCTGCATCAGCATCTCGGTGATGCCGCTGGTGGCGCCGAAGTTTCCATCGATCTGGAACGGAGGATGGGCGTCGAAAAGGTTCGGGTAGGTTCCGCCGCCAGCATATTGGAGTTTGCCAGTCGCTGAGCCGTTGGCCGCATCCCCTCCTGGTTCAGACAGCAGGTGCGAGAGGAGCACGTAGGCGTGATTGCCGTCCAACGCACGGGCCCAGAGATTCATCTTCCAGGCCAGCGACCACCCCGTCGCCGCATCGCCCCGTCCCAGCAGCGATTTCTTCGCCGCGGCAAACAGCTCGGGATCTTCGGCGGTAATCTGGTTGCTGGGAAACAGTGCGTACAGGTGTGACAGATGGCGATGCGAATCGGTCTCGCGGTCGATGTCGTCGAGCCATTCCTGGAGCTGGCCGTACTTACCGATCTGAAACGGCGCCAGCTTCTGGCGGGCAGCCAGCACTTTCTGGCGGAATTCATCATCGACGCCGAGGATTTTCGCCATCTCGGCGGTCTGGGCGAAAAGGTCGCGCAGGATGCTCTCGTCCATCGTTGGCCCGGCGACTAATGCACCGTGCTCGGGCGAGACGCTCGGGCAAGTGACCAGCCAACCATGCACCGGCTCCTCGATAAGGGTCGCCAGAAAGAACTCACTGGATCCTTTGAAGATTGGGTAGAAGGTCCTGAGCGTTTCGATATCACCGGTATAGAGGTAATGCTCCCAGACATTGGTCAGCAGCCACGCCCCGCCGGTCGGCCAGATGCCGAATAGCGCACCATCGATCGGTGCCGTGGCCCGCCAGGCATCCGTGTTGTGATGCAGCACCCAGCCGGGGGCATGATACATCACCTTTGCGGTCTGCTGACCGGTGACCGAAACATCCTTGATCAGGTCGAACAGCGGCGCTGTACACTCGGATAGGTTGGTTTTCTCCGCGGGCCAATAGTTCATCTCGGTGTTGATGTTGACCGTGAACTTGCCGTTCCACGGCGGATTCATGGACTCGTTCCACAGTCCCTGCAATGTAGCCGGCTGACCGCCGGGCCTTGAGCAGGAGATCAGCAGATAGCGGCCGTACTGAAACTCCAGGGCCGCCAGCGCCGGGTCGTTGCCGTCGGCGAAATGCAGAATGCGTTCATCGGTTGGGCGCTGTGCCTGAGGCGTCGTGCCCAGATCAAGCTGTACGCGGCTGAACAAGGGCTGATAGTCGGCCAGATGATCCGCCAGGAGCTGATCGAACGATTTGCTCGTGGCGGCGAGGTCTTTGCGGGCCAGCACATCGGGATCGCCGCTCAGGTCATGGTAGTTGATGTAGTTGGTTCGGCAGGCGATCAGGAGCAAGACCGCATTGGCATCCGTGACGGTAAGCGTCGAGCCGCTGCCGATGACGGCGCCGCCGTCGTTGATCGCCCGGACGATCGTTTCCTGCTGGACCTTGCCTTGGATGTCGGCGTGCTTGCCGCCAGTGCTGGTGAAGACCAATTCGCTTGCGCGGGCGCCGCTGTGGGAGTTCTTGTTGGGCGTGGAGAACGATGCGCGGAAGCTGATTCGGCCGGGCTTGTCGGCGGTCAGGCGGACGACCAACACCTGGTCGGCCGCGGAACTGAAGATCTTGCGCGTGTAAGTGATGTCGCCAATGGTGTATTGGGTCGTCGCAACGGCGCTGTCCAGGCCCAGCGAGCGGCGATAATCCTTCGCCTCGCCGCCGCCGGGGAAATCAAGCACCAACTCGCCGATGGTCTGATAGCTGGCTTGCCCCGATGGCTTGCCCAGGCCATCCACCTGCAGAAGTTTCTCTGCTTCGGCGGCATTGCCGGCCAGGATCAGTTTGCGAGCCCGGACATACAGATCATACGCGGCGGGGTTGGCTGGATCGTAGGGAGCGCCGGCCCAGAAATTTCCCTCGTTGAGCTGCAATCGCTCCTGCTGCACACCGCCGTAGATCATCGCACCGAGCCGGCCATTGCCCACAGGAAGCGCCTCAACCCATTGCCGGGCAGGCCGGGCATACCAAAGCAGATTCGCATCGTTCGCGCTGGTCACAGAAGCGGCGGTGAAAAGAAGAATGAGGAGGACGACCGCTTGGCGCATATCACATCATTTCCAGCACAAGCAGATTCCAATCCATGAAACCTTTGTGGCTCAACGCTTTTCCCGTGTCGGGGTGGTAGTACTCGTTCAAGGAGCCGTTGTTGGCAAGATCGGTGGACAGCAGCCGCAGCGTTTTGTCTGCCAGGTCACTCGCCTCATCATGGAAGCCGGAATCTTTGAGGCCCTTCCAAACAAAGTAATTCACGATGATCCATACTGGGCCGAGCCAATTGCTCGGATTCGAGCTGAAATCCATGGAATACATGGATTCTTTTGACGAAAGCGATCTCACCCCAAAGTTCCCGCGCAGCCGATCGTCCGCCAGGTAATTCGCCTGCACGAGCGCCTTCGCCTGATCTGGTGTGGCCAGGCCGCACCACAGCGGCAGGAAGCCGGTGAAGGTCTGCACGCGCAGGGGCAAGCAGTGCCAGGACATATCCATGCCTGGCTTGACATGAGGAATCAACTCCCTTCGCCGATCGACGCATTGCACATCGACGGTGTAATAAAATTGATCGCGCGGATCCCAGCAATACTTCTGAATGTTTTCCCCCAGCGCGCTGGCCTGGGCGCCGAGGCGCTGCTGGTCATCGGAACGTTTAAGCCGGCCTGCCAGGTCCGTCGCGGCTTTCAAATCCTCGTAGAAGAGACAGTTGAGCAGCAGATTCGCGGAAGAAAAGAACGGCCGGCCGAAGGTCGTCGGATCATTGTCGTTTCCGATGGCGACATCGTTTCCCCACACGAGCAGGCCAATCGAACTTTGATTCCCGGAGACCCACGCGGCATAAAAACGCAGGAGCTTGTCGAACTGCGGAGCCAGCCAGTCCACGGAGCCGGTTTCAGCGGCGATCAGAAGTGCCAGTTGCCCAAAGACCGGCTTGGCTTGATTTTGCGATTTGGGCCTGTCCTTCTTCAGGCATCCGAGGGGATCGGCACTATGCACATCAATCAGCATGGGGATGCGACCCTCGTCGGACTGGTGATCGAAGAAATTCGTGAAGCTGCCGATGGCATGCTCGCCGACCTTCTTCGCAAGAGCGGGATCGTTTGAAATTGCGGCGAAGCGGAAGAGGCCGCGCGCGGTCCAATAGGTGTCCCAGTCCCAAAGGTTGGTGGCATATTGCTTGCCCGGCAGGCTGCAGGCGATGCTCGGAAGCACGAGGATGCCTTGGGCGGGCCGCAGGAGCTGTGGCGCAGTCTTGCCAAAGTAGCCCAGCAGTTGGTCGGTTGCTGCTTTGCGGGCGTCGGAAGACCAAGAGGACCCCGGGATTGGCTCAGTGGCTGGCGCCGAAGCCGAGTCGGTGCTTCCGCCAAGGAGTGATGACGCACCAAGTAGAGCCGCTCCGGCTACAAATTCGCGTCGCGATGTCTTGGATGGGGGGGACAGGGTGATACCTCAATTCGAAGGATCAGAGCTTCCTCTCCTGCAATGAGGCTGATGCGCTCTCTCCGGTGGAACCGAATCGCCAATCGTGCATCCTTTCACAGGATATCAGCGCGCCATCGGCTCATCCACTTGTCGGCGTATGGCTCTTCCCCGTTCAGCAGGTCATGCAAATGACTGTGAACAATCGCCTCACGAACGAAGCGGCGGGCATTTTGCGGGTCTGACTTGATCCATTGGTGCAAGCGCAGCGACTGTTTTTCAGTCGGCGAACCATCGAAGAAGTCGGTGATTCGATCCAGCCAATTGTCGCTCATGGCACACTCCCGAATGCGTTTGTTGTTCGCGGCAACCGCAGTCGATCGCAAATTCACGGATAGACCTGGCGATATGTTCCTGTGTTGTTTCCGTCGGGGCACTTTGGCTGCAGGATCGCGTGGGCCTTCGGATCCGATTCCGATATCCATTTTGCATCGCCAGGCCTCTTGATCAAGCCATTGGCGATCATACCAAACTCATGCGGTGACGTTTCCAGTTGCTGCTTCATTTGGTCGCTGTATTTCTCGAGATATTGCACGAACTGGTGCTGTCCGTTGTCGCAGGTGAACACGAAGGCGCGGACGGCCTGCTGGCCGCCGTGATCGAAGGGAGGCACCTTTCCACTGTCATCGGAAAAGAGGGTGGCGCCGTCGTCGGTGGTGTAAAAGTTCAACTGCGTTGGTATCGACGTTCCAGAACTGCGCACGCAAATCCATACCAGGACGAGCACGATCGCGATCAGCGATGCTATGATCGAAACCGTCTGGTTCCGGTTCAACTGGTCGCGAATTCCCATCGGGATCACCAATACCAAGTTTCATAATATGGCCAAACACCTGTGCTCGCGGTGTGGATGACCGCCGGGAATCCCGTCGGCAGCGGGAGCGTTTGCGGATAACCAATGATGGGCACGGACGCCGCCGAGGGCGGTCCTTCGTCCTGTCCGGGGTTTAAGAGCGGTACGCCGCTCATATTGACCCACTCGCAGTGACCGTCGCTGAATGCCTCATTGGCTCCGGAGGTCATGGGCTTTCCGAAGGCGCCGGCGGAGAGATAGATGCCGTGGTTCGCGATAAATCCGCTGGATAAATTCCATTCGATCTTGTCCACAAACAGCGGCATTGGCGGCGTGTCACTGGAGCGAACGGGCAGTAGATCGCGAACGAAAGACCCAGTTGTATTGCCCCATGTGGTATTGTTCTGATTGGTAGGCGTACACCACAGTGTGGTGAAGCCGAGGCCGTTGCCGCAGTAGGCATAGGAACAGTCGATCAAATAGGGGGAGCGAGTCAGGTAGTTGGCCGGGAAATTGGGTCCCCCGTATGCGCTCCAGTTCCCCGCAGCCTGAACGTTCGGCCAACCGTTCGTCAGTGCCCACGGCGCCCACACGCTGGAGATCGAAGATGCTGCGCTGGGGCAGACCCAGGCATTGTCGAGCGGGACCCCGTTGGGCGTGCCGGCCGAATTGAGAACGTCGCTAAAACCGAGCCCGGTATACAACTCGTCGGTGACAAGTTGGGGATTCAAGTGGCCTCCCGACAGATCCTCCGCTGCCAGCGGGAAACGGCCCTTGGATTGATTGGCGTACATGAGCGCGAGTTCAGCCAGCGAGCGAAGATTGGACGCGCACTGCGTTCTTTTGGCCATTTCCCTGGCCTTGCTCAGAGCCGGGAGCAGGATGCTGATCAGCACGGCGATGATGCCGATGACAACGAGCAGTTCGACCAGTGTAAACGCTGCGCGTTTGCGCCTGCTCATTGCAAGCAGATCGGCGCGCGCAACGCCTCGTGGGCTGAAGCACCTCAGAGCGGCAGCCCGGGTTTGGATATCGCACATTTGTTAAACTCCTGACCGCGGCCTACTGCTGACTGTCCTGACAGAGGCTCCAGTTGATCGTTGGGTCCGCGCCCGCGCGTCTGGTGGTAAAGAACTCGACGGTTTGGCCGGGGCAGTCGCTCCGCCCGTAGGTAGCGGCGTGGCCGTCCAGGAAGAGAAGATTGACCCGACCGGTCGTGTAGAAGTTATTGGGATCAAAGCCTCCGTGACGAGCTCCCGAGATTCGGTTGCAACCGGCAGAGCCGGTCACGGGGTAGACAGGACCACCGGCGGGCATGACCTCTGGATTCCACTCCACGCCGTCGAAGAAAGCCACCATGCTCGATGAGTGCTTGACGGTGGTGAACTTCCGCAACGGGGGTTGTGGTTTACCCGCGACGGCCGGATAGTCGTCGATACTGCTGAACGTCGAATAGGTATATCCCGGATCACCCCCGGCACCCCCGGCGGCGGCAAGGTTTTGATAGCTGTTGCCGTTGATTCCGTAGCCGACGTCGACGATCAGCGGTACGGTGGTGGAGGGGTTCATGAACTTCGACTGTCGTCGATCAAAACCATCATTGCCGGTGGAATTCCCCGTCGCGCCGGAATAGTTGGCGTCGGCGGGGTTGAGATAGACGCCATAGAGGTTGTCGCTCACCGCCGGACAAACCAGCACGTCACTGCTGGAGGCCGGATTGCCATTGGGCGCGGGATGAACATCCGGCAGGTATCCTGCGCTGATCAGCGTAATGGCCCAGCAGTCATCCAGTGCGTTGGCCGATGTTCCGCCCCAGGCGATGGACGGAACGAGATAGCCATGATTGTCATCGGCGTAGTTGGTGATGGCCAGCCCGATCTGCCGCATGTTGCTCAGGCACTTCGTGAGGGTCGCCTGCCTGCGGGCACTAGCGAGCGCCGGGAGCAGGACCGAAATAAGCACTGCGATAATTCCGATCACCACCAGCAGCTCGACTAGGGTAAACGCGGCGCGCTGGCGTTTGGTGGTCGCAGGCGGTTCTATGTGAGTACAACGCCAGGCGCCCAACCGCCTGCTGGTCGCCGGCCGGGTTTGAAGATTGCGCATTTGTCAGACTCCTGACCGTCACGGAATCCGACCTCATCCGCGCCGGGTCTCTCGCCGCCTCCACGCCTCGCCACCGCTGCACTTGCTTAGTGCGCCTCGCCGATCAATCTTGTATCTGTCCAAAAAATCGCGTCATTTAAGATTCCATCGCCGCCATCGGTCACCGCGAAAGTGAGGAATCGGTCGGCGGGATCCAAGGGTACATCAACGGTGAACGGGGCGTGGTTGCTTTGGAATTTTCGTTGCTCGAAAACCACTTTGTCTCCCAGCAAAACGTAAACATCCTCCAGGTTTGTTCCGGCGTAGTTGTTGCCGACGATGCACTGCAGCCGCTTGAGGAGGTAGGCGGGATGCAGCCGCCGAATTGCGCTCAGGTCGATCGTCATGCCGCCGTTGCTGCTCATGAACAGGATGCTGTGATCGGCCAATGAATAATCGATGCCACCCAACACCGTTTGGATTGGCCCATACTTTGCCGATCCGGGGATCTGACCGCCGGTCCAAATCTGGTCGTATACGCAATTCGCTGACGAGGGGAAAAGATGGGTTTGCCCGAGCGAATTGACCTCGACCGGACCCTTGGACCCATCAGGAATAAAGCAGCCGTCCACAACCAGCGACCCGCTGACGCGATGGTACTGATGGTCACCAGTGACGGCTTCGCCCGCGGCAAATACGCCAACAGCATGCTTCCGGTAATCGATCGCAATGCCGCGACGGTGGGTCGTGCCGTCTCCGCCGGCGATCAGATCCACCAGATCCAGTCCCGCTGGCGCGGCGCCGAGGTCCCGGACGAATTTCTGTGGCTGCGCTCCGGCGGGATCCAACTTGATTTCGTGTCCTGTACTGACTGCCGCCTGCCCCTCTTTGAGCAAAAGCGGAGCAACCGATCCGGCGGCCTGGGGCTGCGCCCGCACCTTCCCCTTGAAGACTTGAATCTGATCTGACCCATCGGGTGAGGTCGCCACGCCAAATTCCGTACCCAGGTCGACGACCCGGCTGGTTGCCGTTTCGACGGCAAAACCGTGGGCGGTGGGAGGCACTTTGGCGGAAATCTGGCCAGAGGCGAGTTGCAACGAGTTGACCGCGCCCACCTGGAATCGAGTTGGCGCTTCAACGATCATCGTGGCGCCGCTGTCGAATTTGATTTCGGCAAAACCGCTCTGCAGAAATAGCGGTACCGCCGGCACCCGTTGGCCGGGCAGGAGCTGGTTGGTGGTGCCACCCCATTGCGCATTGACAGTCGATGCGACGGTCGAGAATGTCGGCACCTGGACCGGCTCAAGGACGTTATGTTGGTTAGGTTCTGGTGCGACAGTAGCGACGGATGAAGATTGGACGGAGAGCCGATAGATCACCAAGCCCGCCAGCAGGGGAATCACGATCGATGCCGCCCAAAACCATCGACGTCGAAAGATGCCGATCGGCTCTTCCAGCCGGGTTATCACCGGAGGCGAGGGCAGCACCACGACGACTTCATCGGACTCGTCTTCGCCGGTGATCGCCGGGAGAACCGTCGACTCATTGAGATCGTTCGACTGCGGCCATTTCCTCTGGTCATCCAGCGTTGTGCGATCCGCTCCGGGGTCCATGTCGCCGGCGGCGCCTTCCGACATCGCCTCGATCAGGGCCGAGCCGGTCAGGCACAATCGGACAAATGCCTCGCGCTTGGCGGGGTCCGCTCGGAGCTGTGCCTGGAGCTTCTCAACGCCTGCCGCGCTCAGCTCGCCCTCCAGGTAGCAAAGCGACAAGCGCAGAAAGTCGGGGTCCGCTTTCGACAGACGCGATGGGGGCTGTTCAGACATGCTTTCCAACTTCCGGCAAAACCTGCTTCGAGACGCAGTCAGCCAGTACTGCGTAAATCCGGCTAAAAGTCGTATAGAGACTGACCACGGGTCGATTCAATTCCTTTGCCAGATCGGGGTACTTCGCCTTTTCGATATAGCGCCGGTGAATCAGGCCGCGTGCCGCAGGCGCGAGTTTCTCGACGCACTGCCGCATGGCGGCGGCCATCATTTCGCTGTCGTCGTGGTCGTGGCTCTCCCATTCCACCTCCAGGATTTCCAGGAGGTCGTCGGCCAGCGAAAGATGACGCTGGCCCTGTTGGCGAAGAACGTTCAAAGAACGCAGCCGGGCCGCGGTCCGCAGCCAGTTGAGAAAATGCGCCTCATCGTGAATGCTTTCCCGTTTCTCAATTGCCAGTACGCAAATATCCTGAAAGATGTCCTCCGCCAGTTCATACCGACGGACCATCGACCGGATGAACGCCAGCACCTTCACCCGCTCGGAAACCATCAATCGGACCAGCAGTTCCTCTTTCATCGTGCATGCATTCGAAAGGGGGATAGGGCGGATTGGGGCATCATCTATTAGTAGAGTGTCGCTGGCAGGGAATTCACAACAGCGTTGCGGTGTTTTTCTGGTCTGCCCGCTCAAATTCCATCGTTACCGCGCCCCAAACATCACTGGTGCGACGTTTTGGCAACGCACCGCCCATTTTCTTGTTGAGTTTTTGGCGGGCATGGCAATCATCATGAGGAGCGGGTCCTAAAGCCATATGGTGAATCGCATTGTGATTGTCGGTGGCGGCAGTGCGGGATTTCTGGCCGCCATCACGCTCAAGGCGCGGATGCTCAACCTGAGCGTCGCGGTGATTCGTTCCAAGACAATCGGGATCATCGGCGTGGGTGAGGCAACAACAGTCGTGCTGCCCATCCATCTGCATCGATATCTCAAGCTGGACCTTCGCGACTTTTACCAAGCCGCCCAACCTCAGTGGAAGCTGGGAATTCGCTTTCTGTGGGGCAAAAGGGCGTGGTTTGATTACGCCTTCAGGGTTCAGGTCTCCGCCAGATATGACAATCTGCCGCATGTAGCCGCATTCTATTGCGATCAGGGGCCGTTCGACTATGTGGGTTTGACCTCCGGTCTGATGACCCACAACAGGGCGTTTGCGCGCCTCGCCGATGGCCGCCCGCTTATTGACGCCACGGTCGCCTATCACCTCGAAAACGAGATATTTGTCGCCTATCTGGAACAGCAGGCAGTACGCTTGGGCGTGGAAATGATTGATGGAACGATCCAGGAGATCACGCAGGATGATCGCGGCATTACCGGCCTGAAACTCGACAATCAAACGACACAGACCGCCGATCTCTTTGTCGACGCCTCGGGATTCGTCTCGCTTCTGTTGGGCAAGACCCTTGGCGAGCCCTTCCAGTCGTTCAAGACCACCCTGTTCAATGATCGTGCCGTGGTCGGCGTATGGCCGCGCGGCCCAGAGCCCATCCAACCCTATACCACGGCTGAAACCATGAACAGCGGGTGGTGCTGGCAGATCGATCACGAGCATCGGATCTCGCGGGGATACGTCTACTCTTCGTCATTCATCACCGACCAGGAGGCCCAGCGCGAATTCCGCAGCAAAAACCCGAGGGTTCAGGAAACACGGATGGTGAAGTTCGTAACAGGGAAGTATTCCCGCTCGTGGGTGAAAAACGTCGTGGGCATCGGAAATTCGATGGGCTTTGTCGAGCCGCTGGAAAGCACGGGGCTCTCCGTGATTTGCAACGAGTCCCAATGGCTCGCCGAATGTCTGGCGGATTGCGACCGCCAGCCAAATCAGACGATGCGCAACCAGTTCAACAAGCGCGTCGCAAGCAACTGGAGCGGCATCCGGGACTTTTTGGCCATCCATTTCCGTTTCAACACCCGCCTGGACACTCCCTACTGGCGGGAGTGCCGGGAGAAGGCGGACCTGGGCCCGGCGGCCGAGTTCCTCGAGTATTACCGCGAAAACGGCCCCAGCGTCCTCTGGCAGTCGACTCTACTGCCGCCGGACGATCAGTTTGGAATGGAGGGATACATCTCCATGCTGGTCGGAATGCAGGTTCCCACTCATTCGCCCTACCTCCCATCCAATCAGGAGAAGGCAATCTGGAATCAGATCCGGGCAATCTACCGAGAACAGGCGTTGGCCGGATTCACTGCCAGCGAAGCGATGGCGATTGTCCGATCCCCTCAATGGCAGTGGCCTCAAATTTATGGATAAGGCCGCCGAGGAGGATCAGAATCAGCCTCAAGCTGAGATTCTCCCTCTCGCCGCTCTTCACCATTCATCACGTCGTCAGCGGCTTGGCAATACGCCGTTCATTTATCCTTGTTGAGTTTTTGCCGGATGTGACAGTCATAACTAGGAGCGGCTTCTCTGGACGACGTTGCTAGCTGTGGCGTTCATTTCTCGATGACACCTAAGCCCAGATTTGGCCGACAGTTGCAGATTTATCCAATCGCTTGGGTGCTTGGCGATCCCAAACGGGGCCCCGGCACCTCCTACGAGCGGATGGGATGGACATGCCTGGCACATGGCGGGGCGGGCGAATGGAGCGGAGAGAATGATGCGGAAGAATCGCGGCACTGCGGCATTCGGTACCATTAAAACGAATTTTAGGGCCATTCACGGCGAGTCGGAGCTGGTTCGCCAGCACTCGGCCCGACTGTCCCCGCGCGCGGGGTGCAGTGCGCGCCAGCGCAAGCTCCTCATCGCCGCTGCCGCCGCTCTCGCCCCCCTCTCCGGCCTGATGACCCGCACCGCCTGCGCCCAGCTCGTGGACACGTGGACGGGGGCCACCGATGCGGATTGGAATGATTCGAATTGGACCGGCGGCAATAATCCTCCCCAGAGTGGAGACTCCCTCGTCTTTGACGCCCCAAATGCCCAAGGAAGTCTCACGTTGATCAATTCGCTCACGAGCAGTTCCTTTAATGTCAACGGCATCACGTTCAATGCCCCGGCGCTCGCCTACGTTATGACGGGCAATACCTTCAACCTTACCGCCGGCATCACCAATAACAGCAGCAATCTCGAGACGTTCAGCAACACCGGCGGCCTGACAAACAGCGCATCCTCGACGTTCACGGTCAGCCCCAGCGGCGGCATTTCCATCACCACGGGGCTGACAGACACTTCCAATGCAAGTCAGGCGACGACGGTCAATGGCTTGGGGGGGACGCTGACCCTCGGCTCGTTCACGCTGAACAGCGGCGCGGCGACCGTCACAGACACGTTGAACGGCAGCGGCAATGTCAGCATCACCGGCGCGGTGACCAACGGCGGCGCCGGCGCCAACGGACTGACCTACGCGGGCGCCGGCACGCTAGCTCTCGGAGGCGCCAACACCTACGGCGGTGGGACCACTGTCGGCGGTGGCACCCTCAATGGCGGCAGCACCCTCAACCTGACCGGCTCCCTGGCTTCTCCCAACCTCGTGATGAGCGGCGGCGCCTTCAACTACTCGGCGGTGGGCACCAACACCCAAGCCTTCTCCTCCGGCACGCTCATCGACTTTGGGGCCAATTCCATCAATAATACCGTCAGCACGGATACGCTGAACCTCGGCGCTCTGCCGCCCGCATTCGGCACCACGGTCAATTTCGGCACCACCACCGCCGCTCCCACCGGGAACATCACGACCACCAGCGCCAACACCAACGGCATCCTCGGCGGCTGGGCCACCGTCGGCGGCTCCAACTTCGCAACCGTCAACGGCAGCAACAACATTATCGCCTACACCGGCGCGACTACTTTGGCCACCGGCGCCACCACCTCCACGACCAATTACACCTATACCGGGACCGCCCTGACCACCGGCCAGACTGACGCCATTAATAGCCTGCTGCTCGCCCCCACGGGGACCGGCACACTCACTCTGGGCGGCATCACCAGCATCACCAGCGGGGGACTGCTCTTCACCGGCTCCAGCAACTACACCATCACCGGCAGCACGCTCGAAGGTTCGGCTGGCGGGGACCTGATCGCCCTTCAGAACAGCACCGGCACTTTGACCATTAGCTCGCTCATCGCCAACAATACGTCGGCCACGGGCTTGACGCTCTCGGGCCCCGGCACGCTGATAGTGACCGCCGCGAACACCTTTACCGGCGACATTGTCATCAATTCCGGGACCTTGAATGACAGTAATAGTGAAAATACCAACACCCCAACCGTCACTGGCTTGGGCTCCACCGGGAATACGACCCCCGAGCGAACCGTCACCGTTAATAACGGTGGGACTCTCTTGTTTAGCAACAGCGGCGGTAATTCGTTGGGCGCTTCCGGTACCCCTGTGGCGGATCTGCCGACCATCATCATTAACCAGGGTGGAGTCGTGGAGACCACCACTGCCAGCAACGGCAATGACTTGGGCAACATTATACTCAACGGCGGCACGCTCTCGGTTGGGGGCAATGGTTATAGTGCCTCTTATTATTCGTTGGGGTTGCTCGACAACGTCTACGTCACAGGCACCGCGGCTTCCAAGATCAACTTCGCCGCAGGCTTTGTTGGAAATAGCAACGCCGGCATCGGGCTCGGTTTCGACAGTACCGGCTCCAACAGCGGCACGACCCCCGTCTTTAGCATCGCTCCGGGTGCTTCGCTTGTCGTGTCGGCTACCTTGGCCACGTCGGAGAATGGTGGGACTGGGGGCAGCTTGATCTTGGCGGGCGGCGGCAATATGACGCTCACCGCCGCGAACGTCTACAAGGGCGCGACGACCATAGCGGGCGGCACGTTGCAGGTCGGCAACGGCACCAGCGGCAGTCTCTACGCCACAAGCCCTTACTCAGCCCTCATCTTCAACGGCAGCGGCGGCACGATCAACTTTGACGAGGCCGCTTCCAGTTCCCAAAACATGGGTGCGCTCACCGCCAGCGCGGGTGACGGAACCGTTGAGTCCACCTTCGTAGGCACCAGTGCAGCGGTGACTTTCTCTTCGCTGGCCACCCGCACCGCCGGCGCGACGCTCAACTTTGTTACCAACGGCGGCACCAATGGATTGAACAACAACATCAACCTCACCGGCGCGGCCGCGGGTTTCATCAGCCAGGGCGACTTCTATGGTGGCAGCACCTACGCCTGGATGAACGGAGCGGGCACCTATGTCCGCGCGATCAATTATTCCACCGACACCGGAGCGGCCACCAGCGCGAGCACAACCTCCCTGACAGCCACCAATTACCAGCAAATCACCGGCGCGATCACCGCCCAGAACACCGCGACGTTCCTGACCATCGAGGACGCCGGCAGCAACAACTTCACCCTCGCCAGCGGTCAAACCCTCACCGTCAACGGCATCCTCGAATCGGGCGGCAGTTCCACATTCAGCGGCGGGTCAGGGATCGACGCGGCCAGCGGCGCGGAACTGGTCCTCCGCACCAATCTTGCCACCGACAACCTGACCGTCAGCACGCCGATTCTTGCCAACGGCTCCAATGCCCTGACCAAGAGCGGCCTCGGCACGGTGACGCTCTCCGCCAACAACACCTACTCGGGCATCACAACTGTTGACGCCGGCACGCTGGCGCTTTCCGGAAGCGCCAATACCGTGGCTGGTCAAATTTACGTCAACGGCGGCACCCTGGCTATCACCGGCGGCTCGACGACGGAAACCAACGCCACCTTTGGTGACGTCTACATCGCCAACGCAGCCGATTCCACTGGAAGTCTCGCCGTGAGCTCGGGGGCCAGCTTTACAGCCAACGCCACCGGCTCGGTTGTCGTTGTCGGGCACGGAGCAGGGGGCGTCGGCATCGTCAACAATGCCGGCACGATGTCCATCAGCGACACATATGGTGTTGTGCTCGGCTTTACCGGCAACAATTCCACTGGCGCCCTTTACAACACCGGGACTTTTACTCAAACCAGCAGCGTCAACGGCATCTTGTTCGGGAACACCGGCGGGGGATACGGTTATGTCTACAATACCGGAACGCTTAGCGAAAGTAACACTCTTAGCCTCGGCGACAGCTCTGGCTCCACCAGTGGCTCCAGCGGCGTGGTGGATGTGGCGGGCGGCACGGTAACGGTGACGAGTGCGGCCAACCTTGGGTTGAATCTCGCCACCAGCACCACTCAGGATGCGTCCCAAATCAACATCACGGGCGGCACGCTCACGGCGGGTTCCGCGACCGCCGGTCTGGTGGAGATCAATAACAACGGGAATAGTTCCGGTGCGTACGCCTCGATCAACGTCTCCGGTGGCACCTTTACCACCACGGGCGCAGGCGGCATCAATTTGAACGAGGCGAGTCTTGCCAACAACGTCAGCACCCTGTCCCTCGCCAACGGCGGCACGCTCAATACCTCTTACATTGAAAACACGGGCAGCGCCGCCTCGACCGGTGTCCTGAGCCTCAATGGCGGCACGCTGACCGCCACCGCCGCGAATGGATCAGGCCTGATTCAGGCCGGCGTTAAAACCTTTGTTGAATCGGGCGGGAATAACACGATCAACAACGGCGGGTTTTCCATCTCCATACCTGTCGCTCTCCAGGCGCCCACTGGCAACGGAGTGACCAACATCACTCTCGGCGGAACCCTCAGCGGCTACGTTGGCGCTCCGGTGGTGGAAATCTCCGGCGGCGGCGGCAGCGGCGCGGCGGCCATCGCGACGTTCAATCCGACTACCGGCACGATCACCGGAATCACCATCACCAGCCCCGGGTCGGGCTACACATCCGCGCCCACAATCACTCTCCTCGGCGGCAGCGGAACCCCCGGCGTGGGCTCGGCGGCGGGCGGCGTCGCGGCACCCGTCGCGGTTGGCAGTGCGACCGCGTCTGCCTCCATCGGCGCGCTCACCAGCGGCGGCGTGACCTTCTCAGGAAATGGCACAACAACGCTCAGCGCCTCCAATTCCTACCAAGGTGCCACGACAATCAATGCCGGCACGCTGAATGTCACCGGCAAAATTGCCGGCACGGGAGCCGTCACTGTCAACAGCGGCGCCACGCTGAGCGGTTTCGGCAGCACGTCAAGCACGGGCATTGTCAGCGGCGCAGTGACGGCCAAGGGCGGCGGAGCCATCACCGCTTCCAACGGAAGCGGCAACCTGACCCTCAACGGACTGACCCTCGGCGCCTCCAGCACGTATTCCTCTGGAAATTATTCCACGCTGAACTACACCCTCGGTGGAAGCACCGTCGAGGCGATCAACGTCGGCACCTTTGGCAGTCCGAACGGCGCCTTGACGCTGAACTCCAGCGGCGCCTACGTGAATGTAACCGGCTCGGGGGTCAGCGGCGACAGCTACGTTCTGATGAACTTCGGTTCGCAGACGGGCACCGGCAACTTCTCCCTGAGCAGCACAACCGCCGGCGTGACCACCGAAACGGCGGGCCGCTTGGCTTACACATTGGCCGACAACGCCGGTAACCTGACGTTGAGCGCCAGCGGAGCCGCCAATCCGGGTGTCGCTTACTGGGACGGCGCCGTGAGCAGCACCTGGAATGACACGTCCAATGCGTCCTATGTGAATTGGTCGCTCGACGCCGCCGGCACAGTGGACGCCGGACAGGTGGTGGGCCCAGTCACGGACGTGATCCTGAATGCCACAGGCAGCCCCAGCGGCTCCCCCGCCGCGGGCGCGGCTCCCACCGGCACACAGACGATGTCGCTGGGAGGACCCACCACAATCAACAGCCTGACCGTCAATGGCACGGGCACGGATACCATCTCCAGCATCGGCGGTTACTCGCTGACAATCAACGCCCTGGCGGATACGTACACCGACTACAATGGCAATCATTCGCTGGATTACAACGCCGCGGGCAATGCCATCCTGGTCGGCAGCGCGGCCAACGCCTTCACCATCAACGCCCCCTCCGTCATCATGGGCGGCAGCGGCGGGAACCAGACCTGGACCAACGCCTCGGCAAACACCTTCACCGTCACCGGTAACATCACCGGGACGGCAGCCGCCAGCAGCAAGCAAACGCTGACCCTGGCCAACA
>Ga0302326_10014102_pt1 | contig 16931 bp, 16 predicted proteins | sample Palsa_T0_3_FD_202264 | JGI IMG/M metagenome (GOLD analysis project Ga0302326, IMG submission 202264) | Peat permafrost microbial communities from Stordalen Mire near Abisko, Sweden - Palsa_T0_3 | ecosystem: Environmental > Terrestrial > Soil > Palsa > Peat permafrost | place: Sweden: Abisko...
CTTTCAGCGTGGTGCGGACCTGAGCCCAGGCCTGCGCCGCGCGGCTGAGATCGCGCTGCCTGATGGCGCCGATCGTGTCATCGAGCCGCTCGGCGATGATGGCCGGCGCGAACGCGGCCGCGCTCGTCGAGACCGCGTCCTCGTCGATCTTCCGGCGTAGCCATCGGTGCAGGTCCGCCGCTTCGCTGGTCAGCTGGAACCGGTCCCGGGTCCGGATGAAGTCGGCCTCGGTCTTCGCCTTGTCCTGCCACCGGATGACGACTCTCCAGTCCTGGAGCGCGCGCATCCGGGCGTCGAGGTCGAAGGCTTCCGGGCGGGTGAGGCGCTCGGCGGTTGCCGCGCCTGCGGCCCCGGCGATGCGGTCGCGGACGGCGGTGAGAAGCTCGTCGCGCCCGACGCCGGTGAGCGAGTGCTCCTGCGCGTCCAGCAGCACGTCAACGAGCACGCGGTACTGCGCTGCCAGCTGATCCGCGGTCAGGTAGGCAGCCACGTCAAGGCGACCCGGGAAGCCGGCCAGCTCCCAGGCGTCCGAGTTTGGTGTGCTCATGGTGATGGAAACTCGTGGAATTGCCAGGAATTCAAATCGTTTCAACGCTATCGCGCATGGTGCGGTAAACGCGCCCCTCCATGCGCCTGCAACTTACGCTGCGGCTTGTCGGCGAGCAGGGCCTCCAGCGAGCCAGGCGATCTCGTCGATGTTGATGTCCTCGGGCATAGCGTCATGGTATGGGGAGGGTAGGACATTCGGCGGTCACTCCAGGTCATTCCTGGTGGGCAATCCGTTGCAACAATACGGAATGCGGGCATAGCGACGGGAAGCGCGGCGCGAAATCGGCAGTCACGCTGAGGACAGGGTCCAGCCGGGCAGCGGCTCGCAGGCGAGCCGCTGCCCGTGAGGCAGCAGTTCTCCCGCGCCAGGTAGCCCGCGACCTCACTGACCTTGCGCTCGCTGGTGCCAGCCGTGAGGGCAAGGCGGCCGCCCGCCGCCGTGACGGCCGCCAGCACCTCCACGGCGCGTGCCCTCCGCGGTGATCTTCGCCGTCCAGGCCGGTCCCCGCCCTCAACCCGGATCATGCCGCGATTGTGCAAGGCACACGCCGAAACACGGTACGAGGTCCCCTTGTAGATCCCGTCCTGGATAGATCCCGTCCTGGCAGCCACCCGACACCCAGCTCAGCAAGTCAAACTGTGCCACGCTCAGATAATCAGCCGAACGTCCCGCCTTCGCCCCCAGCTCTCACGCTCCGCCGGGCCACCCCGGCTCCTTTTCGTCAGCCCGGATCGGACTCGGGCGACGCGAAAAACGGGAGGTCCCTGGCCCCGTGACCAGTGTCCGCCCGGCCCAGGATCAGCTCAAGGACGGTCCGGACTTCCGCCTCGGGCAAGGGGCCCACTGCGCGATGCGGCTCTGCACGCATCGGGCTCGTGGCATCAGCATACGAGCATCAAGGGCAGCGGACCGGAACCAGCCAGCTCCCAGGGCGCCCACGTCCCGGCCTGCTAGAGCGGGTCCGGGAAATGTTTCTGAACCCGGGTCAAGACGGGTCAGGCCGACGGTCGTCGGCCTTGCGGCCAGGAACCCTCGCCGGTGATCGGAAGGGGCATCGGCACTCCCATCGGCGGGAGCTATCGGAGCCCCTGTGAGTCCATGTTTTTGCAGGTCATCCTAGTTGCGAGGGATACCGATGATTCCGCTCCTGCGCGAAGATCTTCACCATCTTCGAGGGCACATCGGAGATCCAGCGGATGATCATCGGCCGGGCCGTCACCGGGCTCCCCGTCCGCTAGCCTGACCTGCGGTTTTACCGGCCTACGGTACAGAAGGCGGGCTGCCCGGCTCGAGAGCCGGGCGGGCCGCCCTTGTGTCCGCATTGTCCGATTGATACCAGTTATTTCCCGTTGTTTCCGGACCGCGTGCTGAATTGGTGCTGATACCAGCGTGGTATAGGTCTAGACCAATTCCCGTGGGGATGGGCGGGATCGGGGCCGGCCCGGGGCCTGGGCGGTGGCCGTTGCGGGGCCCGTCCGGCCACGCTGCGGGGCCGCAGCGGCGCGGCATATGGAATTGCCGTTCGCGGGCGGGTGGCCCGCTGTGGCCGGCGTCGCGCCGCGCATGCCTGCGCCAGGACGGCCATGGCGGATCCGCGCGCTTGCCGGGTCTGCAGGCGCGTAAACCCTCCGGTGTGCGCTGCCCGGCACGCTGCGTGACAAGGGCAGCAGCAGTGAAATCGCGCAGATTTACGGGAGAGGGATGACTTGGGGGTCGGCGGCCAGTGTCGTCGCGCCCGCAGATTAAGAGTCCGCTGCTCTGCCGTTTTAGGCATGTCAAATAGTGTCGGAAAATCCTGTGACCTGCCAAGTTGTGCGACGACCTAGGAAACCGGGTGCCGCGTAATGCCGCTTGCTACCGGCCCGTACCGCGGCATCCGAGCAAACATGGAGCAAACACCGGCGCCCACAGGTCTAGACCACTATGGCCGGGGCTGCCTGGGCCACGGCTGACAGCTGCCTGGACCATGGCTGGCAAAGGTATAGCTGGTTCATATCAGCCGTGCCCGGACTCCGGCGAAAGAGCGCCGTCACGATTCGTGATCCCTGCTGGCAGTGCTTCATCTCGCAAGGCATGCCGGCCGCGAGTACCCGGGAACGCCAGACACTGCCGACATGCACATGGTGTATTTTTCGGTCCCGTTGAAGCCTTCCGTCTGGCGGGTGGATGCTCAGGGTGGCAGAGGCCGGGCCTGCAGAGGTCGCGATCTGCTTGCCGTTTCAGTTTCGTACTGTGCCACGATATCGGCAGGGATGCGGCCGCGATCGTTGATCTCCAGGCCCCGCTCTTTGGCCCAGTTGCGTATTTCCTTGTTCTTGGCGTCGTTTGCATTGATCCTCCGGACGCGGGCTGGCTGGGCGGCGGACCGTGTGACCTTGCGTGCCGCCTTGACGTAGCGCTCCAGCTGTCCCCGCAGCTCCTGGGCATGCTTGCTGTTCAGGTCGATCTCATAGTGAGTGCCGCCGAGGCCGAACGGGATTGTCTCATCTGCCTCGCTGCCGTCGATATCATCGACGAGCAGAACGCTTACTTTCTGGGTCATTTCCGTCTCCGTTTTCGTATTATCCGGCATCCGGCGTTGCAGCATACGATATCGGCCCTATGAAATAAAATGACAAGGTCAAATATTTCCCAGCTGCGCAGAATGCACCGCGCGGCGGATTTCCTGCCCGTGCATTACGTTTCTCTGCAGGGCCGGTGCTGTCTTCGCCGCCCGCATGCGGGACGGCGGAGGTGACTGATCGCTTTCCTGCGCGGATCCCGCCAGGGGTGCCTATCCGGCTTGACGTCGGCGGCTGAGGTGAGCGTGCATTTCCTGTGCGTCCGCTCGCGGCCCTGCGGGTCTTTCCGGGTGGGCGGGAAGGCGGGTGCGCGGGATGATCAGGGCGACGGTCCGGGAGAGCGTGAGTGTTGCCGGGCGGACGGAGCGGGCGCGGGTCGTCCGCGCGTTCGTGGGCGCGGTGCTGGGCCCGGGGCATCCGTGCGGGAATGACGCTGTCTTGCTGGCGATTCTCTGAACTTGATGATTTGGCTGTCTTGTCTGTTTTGATGGCTTTAGCGGGCTGGGATTGCCGGGATTCCGAGGTCGGTTGCGTGGCTCGTGCGGCGGCTGATTTGGGCGAGCTTCTCCTGTGCTCCTGCGAGGCTGATCTTGAGTCCTTCTATTTCGCCGAGCCATCCTTCGCGTTCGGCTTCGGTGATGCGGGCGGTGAGGTTGTCGCGGATCTCGGTGAGGCGGTGCTTCTGGGCGGGGTCGGGCCAGAGCATGGGGCAGCGGATGCATGCGTGCTCGTGGGGGCAGGGGGTGGCGAATGCCCGGCCGCAGGTTCCGGTGGCGACCTTGCGGCGTTCGAAGTGGCCGAGGAACTGCTGCCATTCGGCGTCGGTGGGGGCGCGGTATTCCTCGCTGGGGCGCAGGGCGCGGCGGCGGGCGAGGTGGGCGAGGTGGGCCTGGATGGCCTCGGCGGGGTAGACGGCCTTGTAGCCCATGGTGACGTTGATGTCGCGGTGCCCGGCGATGACCTGGGCGATGTGCGGGGGGAGGCCGTTGAGGACGGCGTCGGTGATGAACATGCGGCGGAAGTCGTGCGGGGTGTAGCTCAGGGGCTGGCCGGTGGCGGGGTCGGCGATGCCGGCGCGGGTGATGGCGGCGGCGAGCATGTCGCGGATGGTGCATTCCTGGAGGGCCTGGTCGTAGCCGCGGAAGCGGCGCTGGAACAGCAGCGGGGCGGGCGGCAGCCAGCGGCGCTCGTGGCGGTCGTAGGCGGCGACGAGGGGGATGGCGCCTGACGGGCCGCGGACGCGGCTGATGATGGCGGCGAGGACGTCGGCGAGGTCGGGGCTGATGAGCAGGAGCCTTTCGGCGTCGGTCTTGGATGGGGTGACCTGCAGGAGGGGGACGAGCTCGCGGGTGCCGGGGAGGTGGTACTGGACCAGGCTGTGGTGGCTGATCTCGAGGAGTTCCTCGATCCGGATGCCTTTTCTCGGGGTCTTTTATCTGTTGCATGGTGTTGCGTGACCGAGTCGTTCCCCTGGATTCTGCGGTGTGTCTCTCGGGGTGTTGCTGATGTTGCTGATAGTAGTTATGCCTGTTCAACGGGATGATGATTAGGGGGCCGGAGTGCGGGCGTTTGCGGTGCGGCTGCCGTCCGGGGTGAGGTACTGGACGGTGCTGGACGGGGACCTGGCGGTCGTGCCGGTCGCGGACGGGTTCTTGCGGCAGGTCCGGTTCGGCCGGGACGGCGCTGAGTCGACGACGAGGAGCTACGCGTACTCGATCGCGCTGTTCCTGCGCTGGTGCGACAGGACCGGCCGGCCGTGGGCCGAGGGGGCGGGGCAGCTCGGGTCGTTCATGACCTGGCTGCGGCACGCCGGCCCGCAGGCGCCGGGGGACGAGCCCGGTGGCGGGGGAACCGTGCTGGCCGGGCCGGGGATCGCTCCGGCGCGCTCGGCCCGCCGGGTGAACGGCGTACTGACGGCGGTGCGGGGCATGGTGGTGCATGCGGTTGCCGCCGGCCAGGCGCCGGGGCATCTGGTGCCGCTGCTTTATGAGGTGGCCGATGACCGGGACCTGCCGGATCAGGCGCGCGGTGATGACGGGCGGATGAGCTGGCGGCTGCGTGCCCGGCATCGCCTGCGGGAGCCGGAGACGCGGGTGGACCGGGCTTCGGATGAGGAGATCGTGGCGCTGCTGCGGGCGTGCCTGTCGGCGCGGGACCGGCTGATCGTGCTGCTGATGGCCCGTGCCGGGCTGCGCTGCGGTGAGCTGTGCGGGCTGCGCCGCTCCGATGTGCACCTGCTGGCGGACTCGCGCCCGCTGGGCTGCGAGGTCGCCCGCGCTCACCTGCACGTGATCCGCCGGGAGGACAACCCGAACGGGGCATGGGCCAAGTCGCGGCGGCAGCGCGCCGTGCCGCTGGATTTCCTTGCCGTGCAGGCGTTCGACACCTATGAGTTCGAGCGGATGGGCGTTCCCCGGGCGGCCGGGAGCGATTTCGCGCTGGTCAACTTGTTCCGGGAGCCGGTCGGCGCGCCGATGCGGCCCGGCGCGGTCGGTGACCTGATCACGGCGGCGTCCGCGAGGGCCGGGATTGGCCGGCATGTCACGCCGCACATGCTCCGGCACGCATGCGGGTCGAACCTGCTGGACGCGGGCGGCGCGCTCGACGAGGCGCAGGACATTCTCGGGCATATGCACCCAGCCTCGACCCAGGTCTACCTGCACCCGGACCCGGCCCGGCTGCGGGAGGCCGTGGACCGGGTGCCCAGCCCGCGGGTGATTTCGTGACCGGCACGGCGGGCAGCGCCGCGCTCACGCTGGTCACGCCGGCGCCCGCCGGCGGCGGCGAGATGTTCGGCCACGTGCTCAGCGGCGTCGTGCTGGCCGGCGATGCCGCGCGCCTGGCCGCCGTCCTGGACCGGGAGTTCCTGGCGGAAGCCGGCTGGGATCCGTCGGGCCGGGTGCTGTCGATGCCGGCGGGGCATCCGCTGCTGGGCCGCAGGGTGTGCCGGACGGGCGGGTGCACCGCGACCGCGCACGGCAGCCTCGGCGGGGGCCTGTGCTATCAGTGCTCGTCCCGGCTGGCGCGGGCCGGCTGGACCCGGGAGGAGATCAGCTCGGCGGCGGAGGTGCCGCCGCTGCTGGGCCGGCCGCCTGGATGCCTGGTTCCCGGCTGCCAGCGGATGTCGCCGGGCGGGCGGCAGGGACAGCGGACCGGGTTGTGCCAGGCCCATTCACGGCGGTTCCGCCGGATCCTGGGCACGACGATGGAAGAGTTCCTGGCCGATCCGCGAGTCCGGCCGCTGCCCCCGCTCGGGCCGTGCCGGGTGGCGGCGTGCAGCCGCCGCTCCGAAAGCGAGCACGGCTACTGCCCCGCCCACTACGTCCGCTGGCGCACCACCGTAATCGCTGATCCGGCCATTGACCAGGAAAAATGGAACCTGGCCTGCACGGCGGTCACCGAGCCCGGCAACGTCAGCCTGCGCGGCCTGGCACCGCTCGTGGTGGTGCAGGTCCTGGCCGGGATCCAGCACCGCGTCCGCGAGCAGGGCGCGAAGATCACCGACGTGAACCTGCGGGCGGCATGCGACGCGCTGCGCCGCCAGCAGGCGGACTCGGCCGGGACGGCGGACGCCGGCCTGGCCGCGAGCAAGGCCGCCCGGTCCCTGCTGCGGGCATTCGCCCGCCATGCCCGGCTGGCGCTGGCCGATCCTGCCCGCGAGCGGCTCGCCGACACGTGGGACCTGGCCGTCTTCGGTCATCCCGGCGGACTGTCGTTCACCGGCATCACCCAGCCCTGGCTGCGGGAGGCCGTCAAGGCCTGGGCCGCTGAGGAATTGCCCCGCCACCGCGGCGGCGGGGCAGCCAAGGTCCGGGAGAAGATCAGCGCGGCCGCCCGGCTGTCAGAGAGCCTGCGCTGCCGCGATGACCGTGGCGAGGAACCCGCAGCGCTCGGGCGGCCCGATATCGACGCGTTCCTGAACCGGCTCGGCTACCTCGAGTCGGCCGGGACGGTCAGCCGCTACCAGCGCAATGTCATCTGCCGCGGCGCCCGCCTCGTGCTGACCGGGATCCGTTCCCTGGGGCTGACCAGGCACGGGCAGGCGGCCGCCGGGCTGCCCGGCGACTTCACCGTCGGGCTCCGCGACGTTCCCGCCGATCCCGTGCGCGGCGAGCCGGGACGCGACCTCCCGGCCGAGATCATGAACGAGCTGTGCGCCGGACTGGACGCCCTGGAGCCGGCAGAGGTCCGCACCGCCGTCCAGATCGCCATCGACACCGGGCGGCGTCCGGAGGACGTCCTCGGCCTGCCGCTGGACTGCCTGGACCGCGACCGGGACGGTGCGCCGGTTCTCGTCTACGACAACGCCAAGGCGAACCGGCTGGGCCGGCGCCTGCCCGTCGGCGAGGCCACCGCCGCCGTGATCACTGCCCAGCAGGCACGCGTCCGCGACCGCTACCCCGGTGCGCCCGCCGGCACGCTGAGGCTGCTGCCCGCCCCGCGGGCGAACCCGCACGGCCACAAGGCCATCACCATCGCGATGCTGGAAGAACGGCACCGGAACTGGGTGACGGGCCTGGGGCCGCTGCGCACCCGCGACGGCACCGAGATCGGCCCCGGCCGTCTCGTCCCTTACGCCTACCGGCACACCTACGCCCAGCGGCACGCCGACGCCGGAGTCCCGATCGACGTCCTCGCCGAGCTTCTCGACCACCGCAACCTGAACGTCACGCGCGCCTACTACCGGGTCAGGGAGGAACGCCGCCGCGACGCGATCGACAAGGTCACCGCGATGAGCTTCGACCGGCACGGCAACCGGGTCTGGCGCGATGCCCGCGCCCTGCTGGAATCCGAGCACGCCCGCTACGCGGTCGGGGAAGTCGCCGTGCCCTACGGCACCTGCACCGAGCCGTCCAACGTGCGGGCAGGCGGCGGCGCCTGCCCCATCCGGTTCCGCTGCGCCGGCTGCGATCACTTCCGCACCGACGTCTCCTACTTGCCCGACCTGACCGCCTACCTCGACGACCTGCTCCGCACCCGGGAACGGCTCGCCGCCGCTATCGGCGGCGTCGATGACTGGGCCCGCGCCGACGCAACCCCGGCCGAGGAGGAAATCACCCGGATCCGGCACCTCATCAGCAAGATCAAGGGCGACATCGCCCACCTGCCCGCCGCCGAGCGCGAACGCACCGGCGAAGCAGTCACCGTCATCCGCAGGCACCGGGCGGTCAGCCTCGGCATGCCGGCCCTCAGGGCCAGCATGCCCGCACCCGGATACCGGGCCTTCACATGACCAGGCCGCCGGCAGGCCCGCGAGCCGAGGCGATGAGGAAAGGACGCCAGGCCGACTCCGCCCGCCGCCGCCAGCGGGTCATCGCTGCGATCAATAAGGCCTCCGCCGACGGCACCGAGATCAGCGTGTCCGCCATCGCCCGCGCCGCGACCGTCGACCGCACCTTCCTCTACCGGCACCGTGACCTGCTCGCCCAGATCCACGCCATCGAAGCCACGCCCGCAGCCGGCGAAGCCGCACCCGGACCGGCTGTCACCCGGTCATCGCTGCAAGCCGACCTGCTCGCCGCCCACGAACGCGCGGCCCGCCTCAGCGCCCGCATCCAGCAACTCGAGAAACGGCTCTCCGAAGCCCTCGGCGAGCAGGCCTGGCGAGAATCCGGACTCGGCGCCCCCGCCGACATCGACGCACTCAGCCAGAAGATCACCCACCTCGAACAGCAGGCCGCCGACCTCCGCCTTCAGCTCGAAGAACGCAGCGACGAACTCGCCGCAGCACGGGCAGCCAACCGCGAGCTCATGGCCCAGATCAACGCCACCACACGCCGGCGCTGACGCGCCGCTGCCGACGCGGCCATCCAGCCCGCAGGCGCCGTGCCTGCTGTTCCACCACACCTGTCGCACCCACGGCGATACATCCCAAGGCCCTGAACAGCCAAAACAAAAGAATGCCTCACATATCCGTTTTGCACCCCGAGAAAAGATGCCCGGGTGGAGGAACTCACCGAACTGTCACACCACAGTCTTGTGCAGTACCGGGTGCCGGGCAGCGGCGAACTGGTCCCGCTGCTGCACATTGCCCCGTCGAAGTCCGACGAGGAGCGCCTGCTGGTCATCAGTCCCGAGCTCGCCAACGTCCTGGCCACCGTCATCCAGCGCGTCCGAGCGAAGGACGGGTCGGTCCCGCTCGTGTCGTCTTATGACCGGGAAAAGGTGTGGAACCCGCCGATGCCGCTGCTGTTTCAGCACACAGTCGGGATCGAGAACAGGCCCATCTCGATAGGCACGGTCCAGCAACTGCTGGTCCACGCCTTCAACCGGGCCGGGATGGTCAGCGCTTCCGGTCAGCCGCTGCGCTATGTGCCACATGACTTCCGGAGGATCTTCGTCACCGAGGCGATCCTGAACGGGATGCCGCCGCACATCGCTCAGCTGCTCCTCGGTCACAAGGACATCAACGTCACCATGGGGTACAAGGCCGTCTACCCGGAGGAAGCGATCACCGCCCACCGGGCGTTCATCGCCCGGCGCCGCAAGATGCGGCCCGGCGTGGAGTACCGCACCCCGACCGACGAGGAATGGGATGAGTTCCTCTGCCACTTCGAACGCCGAAAGCTCGCGCTCGGCGACTGCGGCCGCGCCTGGGGCACCCCCTGCATCCATGAGCACAGCTGCATCCGCTGCCCTCTCCTGCGGGTCGATCCCGCGCAGCGGCCCCGTCTGGAGGACATCCGCGACAGCCTCGCCGCCCGCGTCGCGGAGGCCGAGCACCAGGGCTGGACCGGCGAAATCGAGGGGCTGAACATTAGCCTCTCGCGGGCCAACGGGAAGCTCGCCCAGGTCGACAGCACGATCGCCCGCCGCTCCACGGCGGCCGACCTCGGGATGCCCGCGTACCGTGACGTGGCGAGCGTGACCGCCGTTATCCCGGACCGACGGCCATGAGAGAAAACACCTCGTCTCAGGCGCTGCGCGCCTGCTCAGTAATGGAAACGACCCGGATCTACGGCGCGTACTCCAGCGGCCACGGTCCCGCGAGAGACCGCGTGGTGCCGAGGTGCCCACCCGGCCACCATAGGTATTGCATCCACGAACACAGCTCATTCGATGCGCGTCCCTGAGAGGCGATCAGCTCAGCGTCCAAGGTTGGAGGAAATACGAGTGAACCTGGCCGCGAGGAACGCCGAGGCTAAACGGGAAGGATGGAAAGGAGAGACCGAGGGACTCAAGGTCAGCCTTGCCACCGCGGACGCCAAGCTTGCCCAACTCGAGTTGTCACCGTCCGCCGCGCAAGTGCCACGCACCTAAGCATGCCCACGTACCAAGATGTGGCCAGACGCTTGGTCAGCACCCAAAGGATTTTTAACTCATGTCTGAAGGAACCTTCAGTCCCCCCAGCCGGCACGCGCAGATTCGATCCCTGGCTAGGCCGTTTCGTGCCGCTCAGTGAGCTGCAGCGGGAAGTAGCCAGCATCGCCCTGCGGGTAGCCGCTCGGTACGGTTTCGCCCTAGCGGGCGGGAACGCATTGATTGCCCATGGGGTCATCGACCGGCCCACTCAGGATGTGGACCTATTCAGCGATCAGGAGACCGGCGTTAGGCAAGCGGCAGACACTGTAGAGGCTGCCTTGCGAGCCGCGCATTTTTCAGTTGAGCGGCTAGACGAGACCAATGACCTCATCGACATTTTCGAGGGAATGGGCGAGGGTCTTGCAGAATGGCTGATCACCGCGCCTGAGGGCGAGCAGACCCTGTTGCAGATGGCCTACTTCAACCGGGTTCACGGCCCGGTCACCATGGACGTGGGCCCTGTCCTCGACATTGAGGACCTGGCCGCCCTGAAAACGGCGGCACTAGTTAGTCGGGTAGAACCACGGGACTACCTGGATATAGCAGCCACACTGGATCGCTACACCATCAATGAGCTAATCGCCTTGGCTAAGAGGCTGGACCCGGGCCTGGAAGACCGGGATTTTGCCGACGCAGGCCGCCAACTGGACCGGATGCCCGACCGGGTGTTCCGCCGCTACGTGCACAACCCCGAGGAGATCACCCGGATGCGCGCGCGGTTCGTGGACTGGCCTCGCCCCTGAACCCGCGGGTCAGAGCATGGAGTCGACGACACGTATGTCTACGCGTGGCGGAGGACGCGCACCGGCACCGATATGGATGACTGACCGCAGCCCACGCTGCCGAGGGGTTCGGGCACTCGGCACGGAGGCGACGGACGGCCCTATGGAGGGCGTGCGCCGCGATAGAGGGCTCCGGCGCCTGGACGTCCTGCCGGGCGACGGCGTGATCGCCGAATCTCGGCCTGGCGGTGTCTGTGCCCGGTGGTCACCTTTTGCATGTGCCGGGATCCTGGGATCCACGAAGCGGGTGTTTCGGCCGCTTACCGTGGCGCTGCGCTGACGATTCCACAGCCAGTTCCGGCGCAGCTGCCCGAATCATAGGGCGCTTCGGTTCACGCCTCCAACCGCTGCTGCACGTGAAGGGCAAACTCATCGCCGTCGGCGGCCAGCCTGTCCAGCAGGTGCCGCGCCTCCTCTACTCCGAGGCCCGAGGACGAGTTCGTGAGGACGGCCTGAAGGAACGGCACGGCGAACCGGCTCTCGCGCCTGATTTCGCCCAGATTCTCGCCCAGCACCGAAAGCACCGGGCGGATCGATATCTCATGACCGAACCCGAACAGCCGCGCGGAGAACAGGATGGCTCTGTCGGCAAGCCGGGCGTGTCCCCTGAATGCAGTGAACCACCGGAGCCCGAGGTCCACCAGCTCCCGCAGCGGCCATCGCGGCCCGTCCGGGGCAGGTACCAGCAGCAAGGCTTCGTCCAGATCGTCAATGTCGCGGTGGTAGGGGCGCTTGCCGCGGGCGTCACGTAGAGACAAGTCCCGAGCATCGGGTAGTAGCTGGTCGAGGATCTGGGGCCAGATTGCGAACAGCCGGGCCGTTCTGGTATCCGTCGTGGCCGCCGCTGGGAGTTGGTGCAGCAGACCGCGCAGATCCTCGCCGACGTGCGCAAAGGCATTCAGGCGAGCGGGCAGCGCATCGGTGTCACCGTCCAGGATCCGCGCCGCCAGCGCGCCGTCGATCGCCTGCCGCCACCGGTCGGTGCGGTGATAGCGATGCCGAGCGTACCGCCGAGGCCAGGCACGCTCGTCATAGCCGATGAGGACGCCTAGGATCTGGCTGGCTGCGCGGCCGTGCGGGCATTGGACAGGCTGGCCGTCGGTGAGCAGGTCCGTCCGTGTGGGCCAGGCCAAAATGGGTGATAGGGTGTACAGCCACCTCACTATCGGCCTCTATTCGAGCACCAACAGCCCCAATTACCACACCACTTCCAGGCCGAACAGCTCTTTCTGATCCGCCAGCACCCGGAAATCGCTGATCACCTCGCTGCCGTCAGCGATCGCGCAGGCCAGGTCCGCCGTCACCCGGCCCCGGTCGTGGATCAGCAGCCGCGGCGAGGCCAGCGCCCGCGACAGCCCGCCGGTCAGCCCGGTCCTGTCGGCCAGCTGGCGCAGCAGGGCCAGCCCGGCATACGACACGACGCCCTCGCCATCGGCCGTGACTTCCAGGCTCTTCGACCACCCGGTAAGGTTCACTTTCGAGGTGCTCCTCGAACTCGTGTCGATAAGGGCTTCAGCACTCTTATCGTCCCCAGTTCAGGAGCACCTTTTACCGTCAACGCGCCGGTCAGCCAAGCATCCCGGATGAAAAGCCAGGGTTAGCGATCACCCTCCTGCCGGAACTCTTTGCCCACCGGTGAGCCGAGATCGGCGGATACGACCCGCTTTACGGCCGCAGCTACGAAGATGTCGACATATCATGTCGATTGATAATGCGCGGCCATGCATTGGCCTATGAGCCGGATGCGGTTGCTTATCACGAGAAAAAAGATACGCTACGTTCGGTAATGCGGTCGTGCTGGAGCTGGGATCATTGGCCTGAATATGAGGCTGGGACGTACGGTTCCGCAGGAAGACTGGCTGCCAAGCTGGCGAAGAACGCCAAACGCAGTTCCGGGTTCATCGTACGGCACGTACATGATTGTAGTTTTCGTCTCCTGCCAGTAGACCTGGCATTTCTTGCTCTGCATTCCTGGTGGGACATCAGATATTACCTCGCCAACCGCCAGCGGCTTCCGTCGTGGCTGCGTCCACATAATGCCGATCTGGGCAACGTCGGCTATCAGTGATGCATGAGCGGCCAGCCATAGAACTCGTCTTGCTCGACCGGGATGGCGTGCTCAACCGCAATCTTGACCGCGGGGTTCTATGCGAGGCTGACTGGGTGTGGGTGGCTGGCGCCCGAACCGCGGTACGCATGCTGGCCGAGCACGGGATGCGCCTCATGGTGGTAACGAATCAGGGCAACATCGGCCGTGGAGTTCTCACCATCCCGCGACTCGAAGCCCTCCATCGCCGGATGCTGCGCGAGCTACAGCCGGTTCCACTCGGCCTAGCCGACGTTTTGTACTGCCCGCACAGTCCTGACGCGGGGTGTGACTGCCGGAAGCCCAAGCCTGGCCTGATCCATAAGGCTCTCGAAAGGAGCGGGGTGAGGCCAGGGCGTGCAATTGTCATCGGGGATCACGAGTCCGACATCGAGGCGGCCGGGGCCGCTGGCTGCTGGTCTCTGCATGTGCGGACCGGCCGCGGGGACCCGCCGCCGGGCACGCTGCCTGGGTACCTGGGCACCATCGCGGACTTGTACATCGCTGCGAAAATGCTGGTGGCGCCGCAGCGCTAGGCCCGCACGTCGGAGCGTGTTTTGGCGGCAGACAGGCCAAGAAGGTGACGGGGAGCATGTCAGGGTTTCTGCAGGAACATACATCGGAATGGCTCGAATACCTCTCCAGCCACGGCTATCCAGACGTCAAACCGCTCGCGGCCGGGGTGGAGGGCGCCATCTACCGTCTGGGAGACGGGACCGTAGCGAAGGTCTGGGGGCACAAGCGCCAGCCTGAACTGCTGCGAATGCAGCAGTTCTACGCCGACGTAGCTCGCGCTGACCTATCCTTCGTCACCCCGGAGATCCTGCGCGTGGAGGTCATCAACGGCCTGGCTGTGACGTTCGAGCGGGAGTTGTCCGGTGCGCCCCTGCAGAAGCGGCTCGCTTTTGAGGACCGCGATCTCGACGAGGCGACTATCGAATGCGTGGTCGACGTGCTCCGGGCGCTGAGCACCGTACTGGGCACTGATGCCATGAAACAGATGCCGGTGCTCGACGAGGATCGCCCGTTCTGGGAGGGAAAGGACAACTTCCCGGCCGCGCTGATCGCGCTGCTCGAGCGCCGCGTGGCCCGGTTCGGGGACTTGCTGCGCCAGCACGTGCCGGACTTCGACCGAAGATACGCCCGCGTCGTGGAGCGGCTCGCCGCGCTCGACCGGGTCCCCCCGACCGTCGTCCATGGCGATCTCTTTGCTGAGAACATCCTGGTCGACGGCGATGTCAGGGCCCGCGCGGTACTAGATTTCGGCTTCTTGTCCACTGCCGGCGACCCTCGGCTGGACGCGAGCATCACCGCGGTCATCATGAACATGTACGGACCGCATGCTCCGAAGATCGCCGAGACTCTCACCACCAGATTCGCCGCGGAGCTGAATTACCCAGTCGAGGTACTGCTCATCTACCGGGCCGCATATGCGATAGCGACGAGTAATGCCTTCACCACTGACGGAAGCGACGGTCACTTCCCGTGGTGCGTAGCACAGCTGAGAGGACCCGCTGTCACTGATGCCCTAGGCCTGTAGCCAGGTGATCGGCGAACCGCCTGAGCCTCTCCGGGGTCCCGATGTCGTAGAAGGGCTGGCCGACCGGGTGAGCGAGCAGCGCGTTCCGTGAGATCAGCTGGCCGAAGAGCTCACCGAGGTCGGCAGCACCCGACGTAGCGTCAATCAAGTCCAGCGCACGCTTGCTGAGCGCCATCGCACCGGTATCCACCCAGGTCGCGTCCGTACCCGCCACCTTGTCGTATCGGGTCACCCTGCCACCACCAATCTCGACGTTACCGGGCACTTCCGTAACGGCCTCGCTGACCGCCATGACACCGAGCGCATCCGGCGTCAGGTCGCCGAGCAGGGACCGGTAGTCGATGTCGAGGTAAGTATCGCCGAGCACCAGCAGGAACCTCTGATCGAGGAGACGCCGGGCGGCACGAAGGGAGCCGGCTGTCCCCAGCGGCTCGGCATCGACATGGAATGAGAGCCGGAGCCAGCCCCAGCGACACCGGAGATGGGCGACAACCTGATCGGCGAGGTGACCGAGGCAGAAGCAGAAGTCCTCGAATCCCTGAGCCAGCAGCGGCTGCAGCATAATGTCCAGGAAGGGGCCTTCCGTGCACCAGCTGCAGGACCTTCGGGCACTGTCGCCCGGCTTCACCCAGTCGTGAGCCGAGGCCGCCTGCCATGACGATCACCTGAGTTCCCTCGCTCGGCACGACCGTCCCCTAATGGAGCAGCCCGCGATCGTGCGCCCATAGTATGGCCAGCGCTGTGGGCGCGTCCTCGATGAGCCCGGAACGCGCGAGGTTCAGCGCCTTTCCCGGCGTCATCAGTTCGCGGGTGATGATCTCATCGGGGTCGGGCCGACTGTGGTCGAGTGCCACAGCCAGGGCGACGTCAAGCTCGGGTCCGGCGATGGACCCGGAGACGCACGAAGCCGTGAACGAGCACTCAGTTTCTGGCCTCACGGCGGTCCTCGAGCGGTACGGCGGAAAGCTGGCGATCAGCGCAGGCGAGCGCCTGGTGGGCGTCTTCGGTGTCGCTTCGGTGCACGAGGATGATGCCCTGCGGGCGGCGCGGGCGAGTTTGGAAGCGCGAAGCGCGCTCGCCACCGAAGCGGGCATCCTGCTGCGGCGGCATGGTGTGAGCCTGGCGTGCCGCTTCGGCCTTGCGACGGGCGAGGCGCTGGTGGGAGGGCCGGGGCCGCTTGGGTTCGCCGGGGATGCGGGGACCCAGGCGGTGATGCTCGCGGAGGCCGCCGAGCCTGGCCAGATCCTCATCGGCCGGCAGGCGCACGGGCTCGCAGCGGCAGCCATCGAAGCGGAAAGCGCCGGTCCCAATCGGTTCCTCCTGCGATCCGCGCACGCGGGCGCGCGTCCGCTTGCGCTCCGTCTCGACGCGCCCTTGGTGGGCCGGGACGAGGAGATGCACCAGCTCGAAGCCGCGTACGCTCGGGCCACTCGTGAGCGGGTAACGATGCTCGTGACCGTGATCGGCGAGGCAGGACTCGGGAAGACACGGCTTGTCCACGAGGTTGCGGGGCGTCTCGGCCGTGAGGTGAACGTTCTCACCGGGCGATGCCTTCCCTACGGGGAGGGCATCACGTTCTGGCCGCTGCGTGACGTCGTTCGCCAAGCCTGCGCCGGACACGACTCGCCGGACACGATCAAGGCCCTCCTCGAGGGCGAGGCGGACGCTGCGGACGTCGCCAAGCGGCTGAGCAGCGCTCTCGGCCCCGGTAACCAGGGCAGGTCGGACGCTGCAGAGATTTTCTGGGCGGCCCGACGGCTTCTTGAAACGCTTGCGCGGTCCCGGCCGTTGCTGGTCGTCTTCGAGGACCTGCACTGGGCCGAACCGACCTTCCTCGACCTCGTGGAATCCCTCACCGTTCAGCCGGGGCGATCGCCGCTTGTCCTGGTCTGCATCGCCCGCCCGGAACTGCTGGAACAGCGTCCTGCCTGGGCGGCCGGAGCAGCAAGGGCAGTGTTCATCGATCTCGCGCCACTCGCCGAAGGCCCAGCCACCGCGCTCCTGGACGCATTGGCAGGGGATCAGCGCATCTCGCCGTCCACTCGAACACGGCTTCTTCAGACCGCTGCCGGCAATCCGCTCTACCTTGAGCAACTAGCGGTCTCGCTCA
>Ga0302326_10014104_pt1 | contig 16930 bp, 8 predicted proteins | sample Palsa_T0_3_FD_202264 | JGI IMG/M metagenome (GOLD analysis project Ga0302326, IMG submission 202264) | Peat permafrost microbial communities from Stordalen Mire near Abisko, Sweden - Palsa_T0_3 | ecosystem: Environmental > Terrestrial > Soil > Palsa > Peat permafrost | place: Sweden: Abisko...
TCACTATGCAGTTTGGTGATTAAATTACTGAACCCGACGTCTGCGCACAGAGAAAGCGATTTGTGACAGGGCTGAGCTTAAGCGTGATTGCGACCAAAGTCAACTCACATTGGGTGAAATCAATTTTGGCTGAAGACTTTCTCATTTCATAAGCATTCAACTAAACCCTAGCGCAAAAAAGCCTCGTGCAACCCGCCATCCACCGTGAGGATCTGTCCGGTCGTTTTCGACAAACGTTGCGAGACGAGGAGGAAATACGCTTCGGCCTGATCCGCCGGCGTGATCGGCGCTTTTGTCAGCGTGCGCTCGGCGTAAAATTGCGCGAGTTTTGAGACGAGGGATTCGGTCGCCTCATCGTCCTGGTAAGGAATGTTGTATTTCGCGAGCGAGCCGATGACGCGGTCGCGCGGGAACATCGCCGAGCCCTGCACGACGGTCGCCGGTGCGACGCCGTTCACGCGTACCAACGGCGCAAGTTCGATGGCCAGTTCGCGCACGAGATGATTGCCTGCCGCTTTGGAGACGTCGTAGGCGAGAGAACCTTTTTTTGCGACCGCGGCATTGGCCGAGGTCGTCAAAACCAACTGGCCTTTCAATCCTTGTTCCTTCCATGTTTTGAACGCTTCGTCGCCGACGAGATAACTGCCGGTGACGTTGATGCTAAATGTCAGCGCCCATTTGTCATCGGGAATGTGGCCGGTCGTGTCACTCGCCACAAAAATGCCGGCGGTCACACAGATTGAATCGAAACCGCCGTAAGCGAGCGCGACTTGATCCAGCATTTTGCGAATGCTCGCGCGGTCGGTGATGTCCGCAGCGAGGCCAATGGCCGGGCCGCACATGGAGATGCCCGTGCCCGCCACGCCGATGCCCAAACCGTATTTGTCCGTGATTTCTTTCGCGGTCGCTTGCGCCGCGGCTTCGTTCAAATCCACGCAGACAATGTGAGCGCCATCTTTGGCGAGCCGATGCGCGGTTTCTTTACCGATGCCTGAACCTGCGCCAATCACGACGACGATTTGACGCGCCAGTTCCTTTTCGGCCGGCATCCGCTTCAATTTCGCTTCTTCGAGCAGCCAGTATTCGATGTCGAACGCCTCCTGCTGCGGCAGCGCGATGTATTTGTCAATCGCCTCCGCGCCGCGCATCACTTCGATGGCGCAATTGTAAAATTCCGCGGTGACGCGTGATTCAGATTTGTCCTTCCCCCAGGCAATCAGGCCGAGGCCGGGAATCAAAACGACGGTTGGATTCGCGTCGCGCATCGCAGGCGAATTCGCATGTTTGCACTTGTCGTAATAAGCCGCGTAATCCTTACGGTATTGAACGAGGCCGGCGCCGAGCTTTTTCTTCAACGCCGATGCGTCCTCCTTCTGCGGATCCCACGCGACATAAAGCGGCTTGATTTTCGTGCGCAGGAAATGGTCGGGACAACTCGTGCCGAGTTCCGCGAGACGAGGCGCATCAGCAGAATTTACGAAACGTAAAATCTGTTCGTCGTCCTGAATCGTGGCGATGAAACGCTTCTGCTGTGAAACCTGTCCGCGCAGCCACGGCAGAATCGCGGCGAAAACTTCATGACGTTTTTCTTGTGGCAAGGTCTGATATTTTGCGCCGCCGAACGCCTTCGTATCGCCGCCTTTGGCTTGATATTCCGCCTCGATGAATTGCGACGCGCGTTCGATGAAATCCAGCGTGCGCAGATAACATTCCCTGTCGTCATTCGCCCAGGAAATAAAACCATGCTGGCCCATCATGATCGCGGTCGCATGCGGACTCTTTTTCACGATTTCCTGCATCGCCAGGCCGAGTTCGAAGCCGGGGCGCATCCATTTCACATAAGCCATTTCGCCGCCGAAAACTTCCTCGGTCAGCTTTTCGCAATTTGCTGAGGCCGCGATCGCGATGACGGCGTTCGGGTGCATGTGATCCACGAACTTCGCGGGAATAAAACTGTGCAGCGGCGTGTCAATGGAGGACGGGCGTGGGTTCAAATTAAACGTCGTGTGGTTGTAAGCCGCGACCATGTCGTCCTCGGCCTTTGATTTCAAACCCTTGTCGCTGCGCGTGGCGTAACTTTTTTGCATTCCTATCAATTTGTCCTGGTAAAGCGAGGAAAAATTCTCGCGCAAGCTCGTTCGCAGATCACCGCCGGAGCCTTTGACCCAAAGCACTTCAACTTTTTCGCCCGTGAGTGGATCGGTTTCGGCAATTTTCGACGACGTGTTGCCGCCCCCGGTGTTGGTGATGCGCTGGTCCGCTCCAAGTTTGTTCGAGCGATACACGAGCCGGTCCACGCCCGCAAACTTCGCCGCCTCAGCGTCGATCCAGAGATTGTTGACGTACTGAAAAGATTTATTCGTTTGCATATTTACTATACCGCTGAAAAAGGCATTTGAGTTTTCTATTTTGATGTCATTGACATTTTTCTATATGAAAATGGCTTGTGAGTATAAACGCAGGCGCTCCCGAAGTCCATTCCCGGCCTTTTGTCCCGCGCTTCGCATGCCACTTTCAGCGACGCTAACTCCTTAAGGACCAATTCCACAAGTCCTCAGGCTTGCTTGGTTCGCGGTAAGGCTTGTTAGCCTGAAACAGGCTCAAGTGCGACTCGCCTTCTTTCTTTAGCGCCTCGGTCGGATACAGGGCAATGGCCTCGCGTTCGACGGCGCAGGCTTTTTCAAATTGTTGCGTCTCGGCATAAGCGGCCGCCAACGTGTCAAGCAGCCCCGGGTCCTTGCGGGCGTTCAACGCCACGGCCTCTTCCGCTAATTTCACCGCTTCTCTTCCATTTCGCATCGTGGCCGCATCGCTGGTGGCCAATGTCCAGGCCAGCTCATTCATCGTCACGAGCGTGTCTTGATGTTCAGGGCCGAACACCTTGCGAATCAGTGGCAGCAGACCCTCGCGCAGCTTGAGCGCCTCATCCCTCCGCCCGACCGCGTCATAGGAAACCGCCAGGCTGTGCATAGCGCTTAACGTGTAGGGATTCTCCGGACCGTTCACCTTGGAGCTGCGACGGAAAACCTCCTCCTGGAGTTTAAGCGCTTCGTCTCCGCGACCGGTGTCCGCGTAGGAAGAAGCCAGGCTGCTCATGGCCCTGATGGAGTCGGGGTGGTCCGGGCCGTTCGTTCTGCGACGGAGAGCCAGCACTTCCTCTTGCATCTTGATCGCCTCGTCCCGGCGACCCGCCCCGTAATACAACAGCGCCAGGTTGTGCATGGCTGAAAGCGTGTCCGGGTTCTCGGGGCCGAGCACCTTGCGGTCAAGGGGCAGCAATTGCTCATCGAGCTTGAGCGCCTCGTCTTCGCGCCCGACATCGTCGTAAGACGAGGCCAGGTTCAGCATGGCGGCTAACGTATAGGGGTGCTCGGGACCATTCATTTTGCGGCTGAGCGCGAGGACGTCCTCGCGCATTTTGAGCGCGTCCTGCGGGCGAGCGATATCGCCATAAGCAAGCGCCAGCACAGACATCGCCGTAAGCGTGTCAAGGCTTTCCGGGCCGCTCAACTTGCGGCTGAGCTGGAGCTCCTCCTCAGCCAGCTTAAGCGCGTCATTCGTGCGGCCTGCGACTCGGTAAGAACACGACAGGTTGGCAATCGACTTGAGAGTATAAGTGTTCTCCGCGCCGAGCATTTTGCGGGCAAGCCCCAACACTTGTTCGCGCATCTTGAGGGCGTCGTCCAGGCGGCCGGCGTTGAAGTAGAAGTTGCCGAGGTCGTTCATCGCGGCCATGGTGGCAAAATGTTCCGGCCCGTAAATCTTTAGATAGTAATCACGCCCCTGTTCCTGCAGCGGGATGGCTTCACGGGGAAGTCCGAGAGCGCCATAGGTCTCAGCCAGAGTTTCCTGGAGCAGCGCCCGCACGGCAGGTTGGGTGGCGAGATCATGCTCCAGGTTCGTGGCCGCACGATCCAGCGTTTCGGCCACCGTAATCGTGCGACCGTTGCGCGTAGGATCGGGGCTTTCGAACACGTTGGTCATGAATCTCGAGACCGCTTGCGACTCAGCCAGGCGCTCCTTGGCCTCCGCCTCCGCTCGCAATGCTCGGCGGGCTTCCCATTGCGCCCGCGCCGCCTGCGATAGACTGGCCACGATGCCGAGGACAAGCACAGCGACTATGGTCGCACCCGCGGCGAAGGCGAGTTTGTTGCGGCGAACAGCTTTTTGAAATCGATAGGCTGCGGACGGAGGACGGGCGAGCACTGGCTCATTGCCCAAATGACGTTTGAGATCGGCGGCGAGCCCGTTGGCCGTTTCGTAACGGCGGGCGCGCTCTTTCTCCAGACACTTCATCACAATCCAGTCCAGGTCGCCCTTGAGCAAATGAATCAACTTAGGAGCTTCGATGGCACGCCGTTTGGCCGCAGTCGTGAGGTCATTTCCGCGCAACGTCGCCAGGCGCGTGCTGGGGCGAAGCGGCTCCGGCTCACGGATGGTTTTACGCATAGCTTCGATGCCCAACGACATTAGTTCCTGCGCGTCGAAAGGCGTGGCGCCCGCGAGCAGTTCATAGAGCAACACGCCCAGGCTGTAGATGTCGCTGCGTGTGTCAATGTCCAGGCTGCTCATCTCCGCCTGCTCCGGACTCATATAGGCCGGTGTGCCGATGAACTGGTGCAACTGCGTGTACACCGTCGCGTCGGTCAGACGGCCTTCGGTCGCCTTGGCGATGCCGAAATCAATGACTTTCGGTACTGGTACCCCGTCATTCAGTGTCACGAGAATGTTTGAGGGCTTAATGTCGCGGTGAATGATGCCCTTTTGATGCGCGTGTTGGATAGCGTGACAAACCTGGATAAATAGACCGAGCCGGTCATTGGTCGGAAGGCTGGCTTGGTCGCAGTAATCGGTGATCTTGATGCCGCGCACCAGTTCCATGACGAAATAAGGACGGCCGGTTTCGGTGGAACCGGCATCGAGCACTTTGGCAATGTTGGGATGGTCCATCATTGCCAACGCCTGACGCTCGGCCTCGAAGCGCGCCACGACTTGCTTCGTGTCCATGCCGAGCTTGATGACCTTGAGCGCCACACGCCTGCGCACCGGTTCGGTTTGCTCAGCCACATAGACCACGCCGCATCCACCTTCCCCCACGCGCTCCAGAATTTTATAGCGGCCGATCTTATGGCCGATGGCTTCGTCGGGCACTTCGGCCAACTCGATCTTCATGGTCGCCCGCGCGACGGGGGCATCCATGATCGGCTCGGGTTGGTCGTGCGCCACGAGCAGGGCTTCAAGACGGGCGCGCAAGGCCTTGTCCCCGCCGCATTCGCGGTCAAGGAAGGCAGCGCGTTCGGCGACCGGCTTGGCCGCCGCCAGAATGAACAGGGCCTGTTCGCGTTCGTAGGATTGGCTCATGAGTTGTTGGGCGTTGTTCGCTTGATTCTACATGCGCAAAGCGCGGAAAAAAAGTATGTATTTTTTTCTTCCATACTTTTTGCGACTGGTTTGCGCATGTAGGTGCGTGGCTAACGAAACACTTCAATCCAAAATGTTTGAAAGCATGAAATCTCCAAATAATAAAGGGTCAACAACACAAATATCCAACGTTACGCGCCTGCTGTTGACAACCGCGCTCTTGCTGCCCCTGCTGGCGGCCCAGGCTGGCGTCGTTGTCACTGGCCTGCATTCCTTTCAAGGTTTCCCTATTGGGGAACAGCCTCGTGGCGCGCTAATACAAGGAGCCGACGGCAATTTCTACGGCACAGCCTCTGTTGGTGGCACGAATGCCGGCTACGGCACCGTGTTTAAGATCACCCCTGAGGGAATGCCAAGCACTTTGTATTCCTTCACCGGCGGCAACGACGGCAACCGTCCCACGGGGGCATTGGTGCTGGGCAACGACGGCTACTTCTATGGAACAACTTTTTCCGGTGGCGCGAGCAACCTTGGTACGGTTTTCAAACTCAGCACGAACGGGATCCTCACCAGTTTGTATTCGTTCAGCGGCTCCGATGGCGGGTTTCCCATCGCCGGTCTGGTGCTGGGCACAGACGGCAACTTCTATGGCACAACTTACGACGGCGGGACGAACAGTGTTGGCACGGTGTTCAAAATCAGTCCCTCTGGAACGCTAACCAGTCTGTATTCCTTCACCGGCGGCAATGATGGCACTCGTCCCGAGGCCGGTCTGGTGCAGGCCAACGATGGCAATTTTTACGGCACTACCTCATCCGGTGGAACATATACGAATGGAGGGACGGTGTTCAAAATAACGGCCAATGGGGCATTCTCAAGCATATATTCGTTCACTGGTGGCGATGATGGCGGATTTCTCCAATCCGGGTTGATTCAGGGATCGGACAATTATCTTTACGGTTCTACCTACGGCGGCGGCACGAACGATGCCGGCACCATATTCAAGATGGACACGAGTGGGTCATTGATTGGTTTGTATTCGTTTACTGGCGGCGACGATGGCGGCTATCCTGTGGGCGACTTGGTCCAGGGGACCGATGGCAATTTCTACGGCACAACCGTAGCAGGCGGCACGAATCATGACGGCACCGTCTTCCAAATCAGCGCCACCGGAGACCTAACCTCCATGTATTCGTTTACCAACGGCGTTGACGGCGCGAATCCGAGGGCATCGCTGGTGCAGGCGAGCAGTGGCATATTCTACGGCTCGACCGTTTTCGGAGGTCTGGCGCAGGCGGGCGTGATTTTCGAAATCACCACCAACGGGGCGTTTACCAGTTTGTACGACTTTGCCGGTGCTGCGGATGGGGCGAGCCCAGGAGCGCCGCTGGTGCAAGATAGTAGCGGCAATTTCTACGGCACGACCGTGTCCGGCGGGACGAATGGCGGCAATGGCACCATATTCGAAATCGGCACCAACGGCGTGCTGACGAGTTTGTATTCGTTCACCGGCGCCGCCGACGGCGGAAGTCCGTACGGCAGCCTGTTATTGGGCGCAGATGGAAATTACTACAGCACTGCTTTGGGCGGTGGCACGTATGGAGCGGGCACAGCATTCAATATCAGCGCGGCCGGCGCACTGAACAGTTACTATTCCTTCACTGGCGGCGCCGACGGTTATTATCCAGATGCGGGACTGGTGCTGGGCAATGACGGCAATTTCTACGGCACGACCGTGTACGGAGGCACGAACGAGACCGGCAACATTTTCGAGATCAGCACCAACGGAGACGCGATTAATTTATATTCGTTCACCAATGGTATTGATGGCGCGGATCCTCAGGATGCCCTGGTGCTTGGCACTGACGGCAACTTCTACGGCACGACTTGTTACGGCGGCAGCACGAATGGCGACGGCACCGTCTTCAGAATCAGCAGTGAGGGCGTGCTCACGGCGATGTATTCGTTCACCAATGGCGTGGATGGCGCTAATCCCGTGGCGGGATTGATTCAAGGCACCGATGGCGACTTCTATGGCACGACCTACAACGGCGGCTCGAACGGGAATGGCACCGTGTTCAAAATCACTGCCGAAGGTGCGTTCACCGCAATGTATTCGTTCACCAATGGCGCGGACGGCGCCAATCCCATTGGGGGGTTGGTGCAAGGCACCGACGGCAATTTCTACGGGACGGCTAGCGCCGGGGGCACGAGCGTCTTCTTCTTCGAGGGCGGTTATTACGGCGGCACGATATTCAAAATCACCACTAGCGGTGTGTTTACTGCTTTGTATTCGTTCGCTGCCGGCAGCGATGGCGCAACGCCTGCAGCCTTACTGATACAGGGGAGCGATGGTAATTTCTATGGCACCACTGCGCGCGGCGGCCAAGGCAACAACGGGACCGTCTTCAAGATGAGTCTGGCGGGGCCGCCGGTCCTCCAAGCGGTCACGCTCACGCAAGACACGCTGGGGTTAGCTTGGGATACGGTTCCGGGCAAGACGTACCAGCTCCAATATACCGGTGTTTTGGGTTCGACGACGTGGACCAATCTGGGAAGTCCAGCCACTGCGGTGGGATCGACGTTTAGCACCAGTGACTTCATCACCAACGCCGTGCAACGCTTCTACCGGGTTCAGGTCCTGCCGTGAGGATTCCAGCCGCGGAACCAAGGGAGAGGGCGCACGTTAGTTTTGACAGAAAATGTCATCACGGCGGAGCGCCCTCTCGCATTTCCACCGCCAGCCAGGCGCGGGCGAAAGACCACCACTGCTTGGCTGTCGGCACAGCGATGTCCAGCGCCGCGGCCGTTTCTTCAAAGCTCATGCCCACGAAATACCGTAGCTTCACTAGTTCGGCCTTGCGCGGATCCAGGGCGGCGAACTTCTGCAACGCATCATCCATGGCCAACAATTGATCATCAGTCGTTGCGGGAGATGGGAGTTCAAGTCCGTCGAAAGGGACAACTTCGGCGCCCGCCCCGCGTTTGCCGGCCAAACGACGACGGGCGCGCTCAATAAGAATCCGTCGCATCACTTCCGCTGCGGCAGCAAAGAAATGAGCCCTGTTCTCGAACTTAATTCCTTTTGACGCTCCCATGCGTAAGTACGCTTCATGGACCAACGCCGTCGCCTGCAAGGTATGTCCTTTGCGTTCGGAGGCCATTTTATGGGCCGCAATGGCCCGCAGTTCGGCATAGACCTGCTCATAGAGCTGGTTCATGGCGTTGGCATCTCCGGCCGCCGCGTCAGCGAGGAGCTTTGTTACGTCGTGCATATGACATCAGCCTACACGGTTGACGGCGTAGGTCTGCAAAAAAAACCGCATTTTCCTTGAAGCGCAAACACGGCCCTTTCTTAAGCCTTACGCCAGCAAATCCTTCACCACGAACCCATGCACATCTGTCAAACGAAAGCGGCGGCCTTGGTAGAGATAATTCAGTTGTTGGTGGTCGATGCCGAGCAGATGCAGGATGGTGGCTTGCAAATCATGCACGTGGACAGCGCCCGGAGTTTGCTTGCTTTTGTCGGGCTGTAACACCTGTCCATCGGCGTCAACGATATTGTAGGAATAATCGTCCGTTTTTCCGTAAGTCATGCCGGGTTTGACGCCGCCGCCGGCCATCCAAATGCTGAAACAGCGCGGGTGATGGTCGCGGCCGTAATTGTCGGCGGTCAATTTGCCTTGTGAATAACAGGTGCGGCCAAATTCTCCGCCCCAAATCACCAGCGTGTCCTCCAACATGCCGCGCTGCTTGAGGTCCTTGATCAAGGCCGCGCTGGCTTGGTCGGTTTCCTTGGCCTGGACGGCGATGTCCTTGGGCAGATTGCCATGTTGGTCCCAGCCCTGATGATAAATCTGGATGAAGCGCACGTCGCGCTCTGCCAGGCGGCGGGCCAGCAGGCAATGCGCGGCATAAGTGCCCGGCTTGCGGCTGTCCGGCCCGTACATCTCGTAAATGCTGTCCGGCTCCTTGCTCAGATCGAGCACGTCCGGGACACTGCTTTGCATGCGATAAGCCAGTTCATATTGCGCGATGCGCGATTCAATTTCCGGGTCCAACTCCTTTTGGAATTGCATGCGGTTGAGGGCGTCCAACTTGTCAAGCAAAGCGCGGCGTCCGCTCCCGCATGGCCCGTCGGGATCGGCCATGTAAAGAATGGGATCCTTGCCGGAGCGAAACTGGATGCCCTGGTAGCGGGCGTCCAGAAAACCGCTGCCCCAGAGGCGCGCGTAGAGCGGTTGGTCGCTTTTGCCGGGCGTGACCAGCACAATGAACGCGGGCAGATTCTGATTGACAGAACCGAGCCCGTAATGAATCCACGATCCCAGCGACGGCCGCCCGGCAATTTGCGAGCCGGTTTGGAAAAAGGTGATGGCCGGGTCGTGATTGATGGCATCGGTGTACATCGAGTTGACTATGCACAATTCGTCCCCGACCGAGGCGGTATGAGGCAGGAGACTGCTGAACCAGGCTCCGCTCCGGCCCGATTGGGCGAAGGGATAAACCGAGCCCGCCAAAGGGATGGAGGACTGTTGCGACGTCATGCCGGTGAGGCGCTGGGTGCCGCGCACGCTCTCGGGCAATTGTTCGCCGTTGAGCTTGTTCAGGAGCGGTTTGTGATCGAACAGTTCGATCTGCGAAGGCGCGCCCGCCTGGAAAAGATAAATGACGCGCTTGGCCTTCGGGGCGAAATTGGGAAATTCGGGCAAGCCGCCCGGCATCTGGGCGAATATCTCTCGCGGCAGAAGGCTGCTTAGAGCAATCGCGCCGAGCCCGCGCGCCGTTTTGGAAAAAAAGTGACGGCGCGTGACGCCTAAAGGCTCTTGCAAAAATGGTGGGGGGATATTCATAGATCAGAAGAATTTCCGGGGAGCACACGCGCCTCGCCGACCACATCTTCAATTCTTATGGACGTAAACGCTGAATTAAAACGAAAAGCAGTCGGCGAGGGCGCCGACTGCAGCACGCGAGGGCGCGTGCGCTCCCCGGAGGGAAGAAAACCATGCGTGCTACTTGTGGTAATTATGTGCGTTCCTTCCGGCCTCTGCGTCTTTGCGTTAAAAATCGTCGTCATAGTCACGTCTCAACGGTTCCAAATAGTGGAGTCCATGTTCAATATCGCTTGCGTCACGACCGTCATGGCCGCTTCATCGACGACGTTGAGGGTGTCATCGCGTTCGCGACTTCCTACAGCCGTAAGCTCTTTCGCGCGGTCGGGCTCTTTGGCGAAAATTGCCTTTTGCTCCTGGTAAAGTTCGGCCAATACTTTGAGTTCCTTGGATTCTGGAGGACGCGCCGTCAAACGCCAGAAGGCGAAAGTAATCTGGTCCTTCGTCGTGCGCCCGCCTTCGCGCATGGCTTTTTCCGCCAACTCGCGCGCGGCCTCGACGAACGGCGTGTCATTGAGCAGCACGTAGGCTTGTTGAGGTGTGGAAGTCGAACTGCGCTTGACCGTGCAAACTTCGCGCGACGGCGCGTCGAACTCGCTCATATCCGGCATGGGCGCGGTCCGTTTCCAGACGGTGTAAAGGCTGCGGCGGTAAAGTGCGGTGCCGACGCTTTGCTGATAAGCGGGGCTCATACTGTTGCTTTCCCGCCACAAATCGCCCGGCGAATACGGGCTGACCGGCGCCCCGCCGAGCGAATCCTCCAAAATACCGGCGGCGGCCAGCGCCGTGTCGCGCACCATTTCCGCGGACAATCGCTGCGACGGTCCCCGGGCGAGCTGGATGTTTTCTGGATCTTCATTGGTTGAACCCTTCCGCCTCTTGGAATCCTGCCTATAGGTCGCGCTGAGCACGATTTTTTTCAGCAACGCTTTCACGTCCCAATTCGAGTTGACGAAATCGCGCGCCAACCAGTCCAACAATTCCGGGTGCGACGGCGGCGAACCTTGAACTCCGAAATTTTCCGGCGTAGCGACCAGGCCGCGTCCGAAAAGCATTTGCCAAAAACGGTTGACGGCCACACGTGATGTCAGCGGATGATTCGGTTCGGTCATCCATTGGGCAAGGCCAAGGCGGTTATTAGGGCTGGCTGCGGGGAAGGCGGGCAACACCGAGGGCGCGGAACGTTTCACGCGGCGATCATCGGTTTTAGGCGCGTCGTACTGTCCACGCACCAGAAGGTAGGTCGGGCGCGGCTGCGGCAATTCCTCCATGACACTGACTTCCTCGACCGGATCGCGTGTTTGAAAATAATTCTTGACGGCTTCACACCTCTCCGCCTGCGCTTGCGCTACAGCCGGGGAGATGGCAGTCAAGTAAAATGGGCGGAGCAGGGCCGCATCTTTGGCTGCGAGCGCATCTGTTAAGGCGCGGCCATCGAAAATCTGTTGCACAGCCAACGGTGCCAGGGCGCGGGAGTAAATGCGAAGATCCTTCATGCGTCCGTCTTTCAACCCGGTGGCGCGAAACAACGCGCCAAAGGCAAGGCCGTCGCCGCCGTCGCCGGGACTCTTATAGATATGATTGCGGACGATTTCAGAATCCATCCTGCGACCATTGACAAAAAGCGACATGCCTTCAGCTTTCGCCGAGCCATCGTAACTGAACCCAATCTGCACCCATTCATCACCGGGCACAGAGGCAAGGGAACGCACCGCCAAGGCATTGCCCGGCCAAAAACGTTTGATGGTGAACATCAGCCGCCCCTGGTCCAGGCGGAGATCAGTGCCGTGAAAACCAGTGTCCGTTCCGCTCTCGCGATGACAAATGACGGCATTGGTGAGCGCTTTGGGAATGTAGAGCTCGAAGATGACCGTGAAAGGAGTCGAGATGGAAAAATCGCCGCCGGTGCCGGGAAATGAAAGTTGATCATCGCCGGTGAACTGCACGCCGTCGTCCGATTTCTTGTTGCCGCCCAAAGCCGTGCTAAAATTGGAGACGTTCAGCGCATTGACAAAGTTGTTGTTGGTCGTGAGCGCATCCAACTTGAACCATGCCCCCAAACCGGGAATTTCCGCGGCAAGGTTGGTTCCGGCCAGCCATTGTTGAAAGGCCGGTTCCGCCTCGGTGGTGACGCGCGCCAGGTTCGCTTCTTTTTCCTTGAGCACGTCGGCCGTGGCCTGCATCGCCTTCTTTTGTTCCGCTGTGGGCACAAGCATGGAAGGGGTGGGGACGTGCTCCGAGTCATTGTAAGTCCCGTATTCGTCAATACTATTGAAAAAAGCGCCGAGGCTGTAGTAATCCCTTTGCGTGAACGGGTCGAACTTGTGATCGTGGCAGCGCGCGCATTCCATGGTCAGCCCCAGGAACGCCGTGCTAAAGGTCTTGATACGGTCGGCGACGTATTCCGCTCGCCATTCTTCCTCGATGCCGCCGCCCTCATTCGTCTCGCGGTGCAACCGATTGAAGGCCGTGGCCAGACGCGTGGAATCATCCGCGTCGTCAATCATATCCCCGGCCAGTTGGTCGATGATGAATTGGCTGTAAGACAAATTGCGGTTGAACGCGGCCACGACCCAATCGCGGTAGGGCCAGGTCGGGCAGAGCAGGTCAGCGTGAAATCCGTAGCTGTCGGCGTAACGCGCGGCATCGAGCCAGGGCACAGCCATGCGCTGGCCGAAATGCGGTGAGGCCAGAAGACGATCAACCACCTTGCCATAGGCGGCGGGCGAATGATCGGCCAGAAACGCGCGGGCCTCCTCCGGCTTGGGCGGCAGGCCATTGAGGTCGTAGGTCACACGGCGCAGCCAGCGCAATTTGTCCGCTTCCTTGGACGGATGCAGTCCCTGGCTTTCCAATCGGGCCAGGACGAAATAGTCCATCTCGTTCCGCGGCCACTTCTTATTCTTGACTGTGGGCAGCGCCACTTTTTCCGGCAGCGCCACATAGGCCCAATGCGGTTGGTAATGCGCTCCTTCGGAAATCCAGCGCCGCAGCCGTTCCTTTTCCGCGCTGGTGAGTGCCAGGTTGGAACTTGGCGGCGGCATCACGTCGGTCGGGTCGCTGGCAAAAATTTTTTGGCACAGCAAACTTTCCTGGGGCTTTCCGGGCACGACCGCGCGATCCTTGGATTTGCCCAACTCTGCGTAAGCGCCATCAGGAACGTCCAGGCGCAGATCGGCCTTGCGACTGGCTTTGTCCGGCCCGTGACATCTAAAACAGCGGTCGGAAAGGATGGGCCTAATATCGCGATTGAATTGGAGCGGTTCCGCCGCCAAGGCGCCTTGCGCCCAAAGCATGACCAAGCCACAAACCATTGCGGCCAGGCTCCAAGCCAAAGTACGCGGGCGCAAGCTCATGCGTAAATGGTAAAGACTTCGCCCACGCTTGACCAGCCTTGATCTCTCCGAATGGGTACTATACTCAAATTGCTGTGGACTTGTTGCGATTTCGTTCTCCAACAACAATGGACTATTCCCACTTACCTCTTTGTTTGATTTCGTTCGGATTATATTTCATTCGTCTAAGAGTGAATGCTTTCATTGGGTCATCAATGGCGTACCAAATGACCAGCCATATTTCGAACGCGGGCGACGAAGCAATCCATTGCCCACATGCACACAATACCCGAACAGTTGCGCGGATCACCTCGGTGGTTTGCGAGCCACCGTCAGGGTGTTTTTCAATGTGAATCTGTCGCAATTTCAGTTCGCGGATGTCGCTGTCTTGTATTTTCCACACGGACCCTTCCGCTGTCCACGGAAGAAAGCTAAGTTGAAACCAGCTTTCGCTTTTGCGTGCCGGGAAAGCGTTTGGCGACAGTTCTAAGCCTCGGTTCGTTTGGCTTTCTTAGCGCGGTTAAATCGGAGACAAGAACCTTGCCCTCATATATTAAGCGCAACAGCACGTTCACCATGCGTGAAGGGCGCGCTTTGCCAGTTTCCCAGCGCGTCCAGCTTTTTTCACCGGATTGCAGTAACTCGGAAATCTGCTTTTGCGTGAGACCAAGGCGCTCCCGCAACTTTTTGATCTCTGACGGCTGCAATAACCCCATATAACGAGCTTTAGCGGTTTCGATGCGGTCGATGGCTTCCGCGGTCAGCATTTCCTCGCCCGTATGGGGATCGAGGCTGACTGGAACGCGCAAGGTGTGAGTTTCAGCAATGCCGTCTCGATTGAGGTTTGGAATTCTGATGGTCACCTCTGCGGATAGTTTGTGTTCAGTCATATGATTTGCTCCACAGGTCACAATCGCTCTTCGCCAAAATTCGGCAAATGAGCCGAAAGCAGCTTTATTTTAATTTTTTTGTCGTACAAACACATTTTGCCATAAAGCTTTCGCAGGCCGATGCCTGTCCTGTAATAAAACCAAAAAGCGTAGGTGACTCCCAGTTCGGGCTGGCCTTCAATGAGCTTGCCTCTGACCTGCGGGACGGAGAGCGCATCAATGAGCGGCTGCCGAATGTCCCAAAGGAAGGCCCCGAGCGAATGAGCGTCCCACTCATCTTGGACACGTCTGGGAACGAGGATGTCCTTTTCAAATTGACCATCCCTGAGAATCCGCACCACCGGCGCAAGCCAATCTCTGGGAATTTGGGTTTCCATTTAAAATTCTTTTTAATTCTCACGCTTATCAAGGTATCAATTGATACCTTGTCGGTCAAGGCAAACTTTAGCTTCCTGATTGTTCTGCAGCATTCTTAGTCCAAAGGAAAAGTTTTATAAGGCAAATTTTATGGGTCACATCAAAATGATTAAACTGCCGATCAAACGAAACCCGACGGCAAACCATTAATGGCGGCTTTGTCTTCCGAAATCGCCCGTGCTTTCTCCTGATTACATACGGCCTTTTTCCCTTTGACCTTTCGCCCAAGGGCAATGATTGTGATTGGAGGCGGTTTCTGTGACCGCCGGTCACGTCACCAAAACACGACCCATGCCGGCTCCAACGACCAGTATTAAGACCAGCCGCGAGTATCCCCCGGGAGAACTCGTTCGGCGGCTGCTGGCTTTGTCCTGGCAGCATCGGGCCAGTTGCCTGCTTTCCTTGACCTTTAGCGTCGCTTTGCTGATTCTGGGTCTCGTCGGTTTGCAGTTGTTGGGCGTGGTCATTGACGTCATCCGGCACGCGCTCGATCCCGGGCAGCAGGCACCGCACTATCCGTTCGGCTGGGTGCCGCCTGTGCCATGGACGCCTTTGCGCATAGTCACGACTCTCGCGCTGGCGATTGTGGTGCAAGCCGGAGTGCGCGCGGTGGTGACTTATTGGTATAACCTGACCACGGCGCGTCTGACCCAGGCCGAAATCGTGCCGGATTTGCGCGACCGCCTTTACGCGCGTTTGCAAAGACTGAGCTTCCTTTTCTTTGATGTGCACGGCTCCAGTTCCATCTTCAACCGCGTCACCGGCGACGTGCAGAATACACGGCTGTTTGTGGATGGCGTTTTGTTGCAGGGGTTGAATATGTTATTGACGCTGGCCGCGTACGGAATTTTCATGTGGCACATCCATCCGGGGCTGACGATGGCTTGTCTTTGGGTGGCGATTCCGCTCTGGATGGTCACGAGTTATTATTCCAACCGCCTGCGCCCCGCGTATTTGCGCAACCGGGAATTATCCGACGAACTGGTGCAGCTCTTTACCGAAAGCGTCAAAGGCATGCAGACCATCAAGGGCTTCGCCGCCGAAGCCCCGCAAATCCAGCGTTTCGCCGAGGCGAACACGCGCGTGTCCACGCAGCAACGGCGCATCTTCCATGACTTGTCCGTTTTCACGCCGGTCACGCAATTTCTTTCGCAAGCCAGTCTGGTGGTTCTCTTCGGCTATGGCGGGTGGTTGTTTGTCAAAGGGGAGATTGCGCTCGGCTCGGGTTTAGTGGTGTTCGCGGGATTGCTGCAACAATTCAACGGTCAAGTCGCCAATATTTCCAATATTGCCAATTCCATTCAGCAAAGTTTGGCCGCGGCCCGGCGCGTCTTTGAAGTGCTCGATATGCCGCTGGGCGTGGAAAGCAAGCCCAACGCGATCGTTCCCAAAAAGCTCAGCGGGCGGATTGCTTTTGAAAAAGTGACGTTCGGATATGTGGCGGAACATCCGGTGCTGCATGAAGTTTCGTTTCAAAGCGAGCCGGGGCAGGTGGTGGGCCTTTTTGGCATGACGGGCTCGGGCAAGAGCACCGTCTTGAGCCTGATTCCGCGCTTTTACGACCCGCAACAAGGCCGCATCACCGCCGACGGTTTGGATCTGCGCGAGTTGGATCTGGACGCCTTTCGCCGCCAAGTGGGCATCGTGTATCAGGAGAGTTTTCTTTTCTCCAACACCGTCAGCGCCAATATCGCCTTTGGGAATCCTCACGCTTCCCAGGAGCGAATCGAAAAGGCGGCGCGGATGGCCTGCGCGCACGAATTCATCACGACGCTGCCGCAGGGTTACGGCACGGTGCTGGGCGAATCCGGCGTGGACCTTTCCGGCGGGCAACGTCAACGCCTGGCCCTGGCGCGGGCGCTGTTGCTCGAACCGCCGATACTTATTCTTGACGATCCGACCGCTTCAGTCGATGCCAAAACGGAGCACGAAATCGTGACGGCGTTGCGCGCGGCCATGGCCAGCCGGACCACGTTTGTGGTCAGCAGCCGGCTCAGTTTGCTGCGCCGGGCGGACATCATTCTGGTGCTGGAGA
>Ga0302326_10014105_pt1 | contig 16927 bp, 15 predicted proteins | sample Palsa_T0_3_FD_202264 | JGI IMG/M metagenome (GOLD analysis project Ga0302326, IMG submission 202264) | Peat permafrost microbial communities from Stordalen Mire near Abisko, Sweden - Palsa_T0_3 | ecosystem: Environmental > Terrestrial > Soil > Palsa > Peat permafrost | place: Sweden: Abisko...
GTCGACCTTTTTCGCGACGTCATAAACCTCGAGTTCCACGGAGGTGGTTCCGGGAGGCGCCATGCGGTGGTAGGTAACGCCCTGATGGATGGCGCGGACCAGGTGCGGAGACTGCGCGTCGTCGAGCCTGAAACTGAACTGGCCCTTGGCGTCGGTCTGGATGCGGCCGGCTTCTTCCATCCCTTGACCCAGCTTGAGCAGGACGACCTCGTCTCCGGCGGAGGGCTTGCCGGTGGTGGAGTCCCTGACGGTGCCGGTGAGAGTTTGAGCCGCGGCGAAGGAGGCGAGGAGGAGGACGGCTACTCCGCATGCTGCTCGAACGAGGGCCAAAGCAGACTGTGGACAGAACTCCTGGCGACGTCTCATGCGGACGGTAGTGGACGAGAGATCCTTCGAGTGCGTGGAAACTTCGCTTTGCGAAGTTTCCACTCCGCTCAGGATGACAGCTCTGCGGTGGGTCGCTCTCAAGATCGGGTTCCTTTTTGCGGCGCGAGATTTTCCAGGCGGGCAATCTCAGCCAGGATGGTGGCGGCCTCGTCCTGCAAGGAAGATTTCAGCGACTGATAGTCTACATCGGGTACCTTGCCCGCTTTGTACTCGAAGTTGAGATCGCGCAGGTTTTCGTAGACGGCATCTTTGCGCTCGCGCAGATAGCCGGCGCGGGTTTTCTCCGGACCAAGAAAGAGTTTTCCGGGCATGTAGAAAACATACAAGAGAGACGCGACGAGCAGAAAGCAGCAGATGAGCCAGATCATAGATCAGTCTCCTTGCGGGCCTGGTCGCGGAACTGTTCGAGCTCGGCAGTCCTTCCCGGCGTGCCACCTCCAGCCGGGCCCCGAGGAGGGCCGTTTCGCCATCCGCGGGCAATCAGCACAACCAGGCCAAAGCCGAAGAACAGAGCTGCGAAGGGAACGACATATGCCGCGCGGTCGAAACCTTTCGTGGTTGGAGCCGCGAGCACGGTTGGTCCGTATTTCTGGACGAAACCTTGCTCGACCAGGCTGTCGCTGTCTCCGCGAGTCACCGATGCCAGGAGCTCGTTGCGCATGCCGTCGGAAGAAGGGCAGCCAACGTGGTTGCATTCCAGAAGAATCTGGTTGCAGCCGCAGATGCACATCATCTGGTGGCCGATTTCGTTGAAGCGTGTGGCGGGATCTCCGGCGCCGACCAGAGCGAAGACCGCGGCGCAGAGCAGAAGGGTCTGCGCGAACTTGCGACCGGATCGGGCCGACTTCGTTTTCGGATTCGAGTTTGTCATCGACCTCTTGCTTAGCATCGTTACCGGCGCTGCCGGCAAAACAGCCGGGCTGCGCCCGGTGGACAGCCGAGGCGGCCGTCCCCACGTAATACTAATCTCCCGTGACCGCGGGAGCGGCCTGTGCTTGCTCCAGCCGCGCGGGCGCAGGAACACGGACCGGCGCTGGCGCATTTGGAACCAGGGCCAGGACGGTTCCAATCAGCATGATCCAGACGCCCATCCATATCCACATCACCAGCGCGTTCAAGTGCGCTTTGATGATGGGGTGACCGTTATCCTGGTTCAGTCCCTCAAACACCAGGTAGAGATCCTCGTTGAGTGTGGAGCGGATGTCGGGCATGGTCGAGGTCTGCTGGCTGGCCTTGTAGAAACGCCGTACTGGAGTCATCGTGTCGATCTGCTTGCCGCCCTTGTAAACGTCGAGGATCGCCCACTCGCTGGCATAGTTGGGGGCGTCATCGTCGGTGTAGGAACGGCAGATCAGGGTGTAGGGGCCGAGGGTCATCTTGTCGCCGTTTGCCATCTCCTGCTCTTTATCCACATTGAAGGCGGCCCCGGCGAAACCGATGATGACCACTACCACGCCGAAGTGGACGATATATCCGCCATAGCGGCGGGTGTTGCGGTGGGTGAGTTGCACCATCGATGCGAAGATGCCCTGGCCAGTGTGTTTCGAGATAACGCGGCCGCCGCGGTAGAACTCGCTGGCCACGGTGAGGATCACCAGCACCGCGAGCGCAATGGCCATCAGCGAATAGAAGTAGGAAATGTCTTGCCAGGGCTTGAGGCCGAAGGGCGAGCCCCAACGTTGGGGCGTGATCATCAGGAAGACCGCGATCGCGATGGCGCCGATGGTCGGCCACAGGAAGTTGCGCTTCAGGCTTTCGAGCGAAGTCTTACGCCAGGCCAGTAGAGGACCCACGGCGGTGAGTATCAGGAGGAGCAAAGCCACGGGAATGGCGACACGGTTGTAGAACGGAGCGCCAACTGTCACCTTGTTGCCTTGCACGAGTTCGGAAATTTTCGGAAACCAGGTCCCCCAGAGCACGGTGAAGCAGAGGAGAACGAAAAGCAGATTGTTGAACAGGAAGCTGGACTCGCGCGACACCAGCGATTCGAGCTTGTGCTCGCTGCGCAGGTGCGATTTGTTCTTGAAAAAGAAAAAAAAGAATACGGCGAACGTGATGGCGAGGAACCAGGCGAACCAGTCGCCGATCGAAGACTGTGCGAAGGCATGCACCGAGCTGATGATCCCGCTGCGCGTCAGGAAGGTTCCGAGGATGGCCAGCCAGAATGTGGCGAAGACCAGCCACATGTTCCACATCTTCAGCATGCCGCGCTTTTCCTGCATCATTACCGAGTGCAGGAAGGCGGTGCCGGTGAGCCACGGCATGAGCGAGGCGTTCTCGACGGGATCCCATCCCCAGTAGCCGCCCCAGCCCAGCACCGAGTAGGCCCAATGCGCGCCCAGAAAGACTCCGCAAGTGAGAAAGGCCCAGGTGACCATGGTCCAGCGGCGGGTGATGTGGATCCACTTCTCGCCGGGATATTTCATGATCAACGCGCCCAGCGCAAAGGCGAAAGGCACGGTGAACCCGACGTAGCCCAGATAGAGCATGGGCGGGTGAATCACCATCTCGGGATACTGTAACAGCGGGTTCAGGCCGCTTCCATCCGGCCGGAGCGGGCCTTCGAGAATGCCAAATGGATTGGCGGCGAAGTTCAGCAGCATCAGAAAGAAGATCTGCACGCCGGCCAGAACCACCGAGGCGTAGGCGAAGAGCCGCGGGTCGGTCTTGTAGCGTACGCGCAATACAAATCCATAGGCGGCGAGCAGCAGCGACCAGAACAGCAGCGAACCTTCCTGGCCGGACCAGAGCACGGCGAACTTATAGGGGCCGGGCAGATCGACGTTGCTGTGGTGGAAGATGTAAGCGACGGAGAAATCGTTGCTGAAGGCGCAAATGACTAGGACGACAGACGCGAGAAAGACGGCGCCGAAGGTGGCGACGCCAGCGCGGCGAGCGGTCTCGCCCAGGCGCTCCGAACCCTGGCGGAGCAGCGCGGCGAACGAATTGCCTTCGGAAGCGGCGACGCCGGCGCGAACGGGAACCAGGCCCGCCGGTGGCGAGGCTTGGTTCTGGAAGGCGAGCGCGATGATCCCGGCGAGGAAGGTGTAAACGCTCAACGCCAAAGCGAGAAGCAGCGCGAAACTACCCAATTCCGCCATGCGGAACAACCCCACCCTATTTTTTCAGAAACGCCCCCGCGAGGCAACCGCGAAGCTTTTTGCACACTCCCGCCAAAGGCGGCGGCCGGATTCGGCCGCCGGTTGCCCTAACAAGCTCTGGGCACTGCTTAAGCGGTTTGCTGCTGACGGTAGCGCTGCCGTACTTCACGTTCCGCTGCCAGCCAGTCCTCGGCCTCGCTGCCGGAACCGGCTCCGCGCTGCTGGTAGAGTTCGTAGGCGCGGCGCCGAATCTCGTCGTCCAGTTTGATCGGAACCACTCTACGGGTTTCGGTCTTCACGACTTCCAACTTCTTCTTGGGTTCGGGAGTGACTTTGGCTTCTGGTTTGATGGGTGTCGCTTCCGCCGCGGTTGCCTGCACATCGGGTAACCTGGCCGGGTTGCCGGCACTGATTTGCTCTTTGTTTGTGTTTGTCTTGCCGCCTGAGGTGGTAGATTTTGATCTCACCATGTTCGAATACTCCTTTTAGATACCTAAGATTTAGGAATGAATTGAGTGGTTCAGCAAACCACCTACACCTCGCCCCCGCAACGTCTAAGAGAACATTTGAAATTTGGTGGCTGAGTTAACCTTAGTATAACCCTTGGGAGGCTGTGGAAACGTGTTTTCCCGAAGAGATTGGCAGGGATGGCTTTGCTATAATCGAAACTCTCCGGATGGCGCTATCGTCTAGGGGTTAGGACGGAAGATTCTCAATCTTCAAACCCGGGTTCGATTCCCGGTAGCGCTACCATTCCTTATTCTTTTGGTACCATTCGGCTTCCAAGCTGAAGAAAAGCATGCGGGTTTGAGCGGTTCGATAAGTGCCATCGTCAAACTGTAGGGTATATCTCGTTCACCAAGAAAAGCCCACCCTCCGCCAACCGAAGGGTGGGCTTTGCACTTCCTGGACTCAAGTCTTAATGACTATCAGCCGGCTTCTCCGCAGGTTTCTTGGCGGTAGTGTGAGCCGGGGAGGCTTTTGGCTTCCAGAACTCTGGGTCTGCCTTGACCCATTCGTCAGCCGGGTAGCTCATGCGCGGATTGAAGGCGAACAGGTTGGTCTGGCTCGATTCGATGGCTGCAGCCGACAAGTCGGCGAGTTTCTTCATGCCTGCTTCACCCATCGCTGCTTCAAACTCCTTGCCCTGCGCGAAGCCTTTATCAATCTCCTCGGCAGATTTCATGGGGTTGAAGACCACGTAGGTATTGTCTTGCAATCCATAGATAACATGATAGGTTGCCCAGTGCGCATCCGGGATTTTCTGGTACGCGGCGATTACCATCTTCACGAGTTCGTCCCAATCCTTGTCGTGTCCATGGCGAACCTGGTAGAGCGAGATTTCGAAATAGCGCATGTGGGGTATGTCCACCGCGGGACGCAGGCTGTATTCCTCGTGGAATGCCAAGGCGGTGCTGTCAGTCTCGCTTAAGAGTTCGCCATCTGCTGCCCAGGCCCGGTCCAGGGCAGCTGACAGAGTGGTATTCTTCTGCGTTGCGAGCCTGTCCTTTTCCCACGCGGCAAACGAATCGTAGCCGATCAGAAAGAGCGCCCGGGACTTACCGGAAAGAGATTCCACGGCTAGATAGTGGGTTGGCCATTTCGCTTGCATGTTTGCCTGAACAAACGCGCTTTCGGTTTTTTCATGTTCGCTACCTGCCTTCCCCGGCTTGGTAAATTCCCGAAAGATCGTCAGTACCTTGGGTGGCATATTGTCCATGGGCTTGTCCTGGCCAGCGGCGATCCCGGACATCCCAACAGCCAACAAAACAACCGGGGCGAGCATCGCCCTCGTGATTCTTTTCATGGTTGACCTCCTCGGTCACACAAATAGATTGAGAATCGGAATTGTTTTCCTGCCTTCGAAAACACTCGGCATTGTACACAGATTCGGCGGTGTGTGGTTGAGAAGCGATCCGGGACGCCATCCCGCGCGCCCGCGCACGCCAAAAATGGTTCTGCGAGGTTCCCGATTAGCGCACCCCCGCAGGGCGATACGGTAACGCTCCGAAGCACCTACGCTCGCAACAGGTTGCGTGCGATGAACAAGACGTTAGCCGGGCGCTCGCCCAGTCGCCGCATGAAGTAGGGATACCACTCCGTGCCAAAGGGAATATAGATGCGGACGCGCCAGCCCTTCCGCACCAAACTTTGCTGCAGGTCGCGGCGGATGCCGTAGAGCATCTGGAATTCGAACGAGTCAGGGGAAAGCTTTTCGCTTGTCGCAAATGCCTCGGCCTGGTGAACGATTTTCTCATCATGCGTAGCCAGGCCGTGATAGATGCCGCTCTTCATCAGAACCTTCATCAGCTTGACGTAGTTGGCATCGACGTCGGATTTCGCGGCGAAGGCGATCTCTGGAGGCTCTTTGTAGGCGCCTTTGCAGAGGCGAATGCGGATGCTTTCGGCCAGGAGTTTTTCGACGTCGTTCTCGGAGCGTTTTAGGTAGGCCTGGATCACTGTGCCGACGGAGTTGGCGTTGCCGGGCATGCGGTGGAGTTCGTGGACGAAATCGAGAGTGCGCTGCGTGTAGGGTGAGCCTTCCATGTCGACGCGTACAAACCCCGGACGATTCATGGACGCAGCTTTGGCGACCAGTCCGCTGACGATGTCGCGGGCCAGCTTCTCATCTACATCAAGCCCCATGTGAGTGAGCTTGAGGCTGATATTGGCGTTGAGGTGGTTGGCGGAAATGGCGTCGAGAATCTGATGATAGAGCTGGGCACTGTGGCGGGCCTCGCCGGGATTGGTGACATTTTCCCCTAAGTTGTCGATGGTGACGCTCATGCCGGCGCGGTTGATCGCTTCTGTGGCGCGGACAGCGTCGGCGATCCCAGTGCCGGCAACGAAGCGGCCGGAGACGCGCCGGCCAAGTGAAGAACGCTCGGCAAAGTTGCGCAAAGATGGGTTTTCGGAAAGACGCACGAAGAAAGTTCTTAACATGCCGTACCTGGAAAATCATCAGCCGAGATTGCTTGGTAGATGAAGATGAAGAGCACAGAAAGTTGTATCACAATGAAGAGCGAAGGGCGCGCTGCAGCCAAAGCGGCGATTACAACGGTCGTAGCGCGGAGTGGATTGCGCGGCAGGGCTGGCGGAGGTTAAGGATTGAATCTCAGTTCAACACTTTCGTGGGTTTCGTGAGCAGAGGGCTCCCACTTCCACTGGCGCAGCGCGCTCTGCGCAGCGTCAGCAAGCACGGGATTGCCGCCCTTCACATCGACGTACTTAACCTTGCCGTTAGGACCAACTAACACGTCCGCCCGTACGATGCCCTGGAGGTTCAGCGAGCGGGCAAGGCTGGGATATTGCGGAACCACCCTGCTCACAACTCTGCGGAGGACTTCAGAAGTTTCCTGGGCCGGAGCGTGGCTGGGAGCCAACATCAGGATCGACGCGAGAACAAATATAGCAACCGCAATCCGGTTCTTCATGGGTCAATTGTCCGTACTCAGAATAAGGGGAATGTAATGATCAACGGAAGATTACCCAGGTAATGCGACCAGGCAATTTCGGGGCGGACACCCGTTGGTCTGGGCGCGCGCAGGCTTGCTGAGGGTTCAGCCTCCGTGCTCTTCCAGGAACTTCTCGACCTCGATGGCAGCCATGCAGCCAGTGCCGGCGGCGGTGATGGCCTGGCGATATCGCCGGTCCTGCACATCGCCACAGGCGTAGACGCCGCGGACGCGGGTTAACACGTAGTTGTGTGCCTTGAGATAGCCGTCAGTATCGGTCTCGAGTTGGCCCGCGAACATCTTCGCGTTGGGCTCGTGCCCGATGCCGAGAAACAGCGCGCTGGTGGGGAAGTCCCAGACTTTGCCGGTCTTTAAGTTTCGCAGCTTGAGGCCCGTAACTTCCTGTTTGGCGTGGTCGTAGACATCTTCGACGACAGTGTCGGTGAGGAACTGGATTTTCTCGTTGTGCCGGGCGCGATCCAGCATGATCTTGGAAGCGCGAAAGCTGTCGCGCCGGTGAATGAGCGTAACCTTGGTGGCGAAGCGAGTGAGAAACAGGGCTTCTTCCATGGCGGAATCGCCGCCGCCGATCACCACAATCTCCTTTCCTGAAAAGAAAAAGCCGTCGCAGGTCGCGCAGGATGAAACGCCGTGGCCGATGAGCTTCTGCTCGTTGGGCAGCCCCAGCCACCGCGCGGAAGCGCCGCTGGCGATAATGAGCGCTTGCGCATGCACCTGATGCTTGCCGAGATGGAGCAGGAACGGACGCTGGCTGAGGTCGATGCTGGTGAGATGCGCCATGCGGTATTCCGCGCCGAAACGTTCCGCCTGCTTGCGCATGTTCTCGACCAGTTGCGGTCCCATGATTCCCTCCGGGAAGCCGGGGAAATTTTCCACGAGCGTCGTGAGGGAAAGCTGGCCACCGGGTTCGTGGCCCTCGACCACTAGAGGCTTTAGATTGGCGCGGGCGGTGTAAAGCGCGGCGGTGTGCCCGGCGCAGCCGGAACCGATGATGACGACGTTGCGCGTTTCGCTCATGATTGGCTAGCCGTTAGATTGCGGATTTCAGATTTCGATGCACGCTAACCCGAGTGTTGAAAAGCAAGTCTAACCACAGGGGACACCGGGTTTCACAGGATAATTCTTAGTCATTTCTTTTCTTCTGCCGGTTTGGTTGCGGGCCTGGCGGACTTCGGTTTTTCGGTCGCTTTCTGCGCAGACGGGATCTGGGCCAGCTCTGCGGGTACGGTGCGCCGGACTCCGAGTAGGGTGCGATAGTTGGCAAGCACTTCGGAGGCACTGCGGAATAGCGGTTCGTAGGCGCTCTGGTCAGGTGGGGGCCCGTTTTCTGATCCCGTGCAACGGGCCAGAGCGATCGATGACTTTCCGAAACGCTCGAGCCGGATGCGGCTTGCGGGAGTGTTGGCTGCAACCATGTTTTCGGCACTGCTGATCGCCGAAGCGCTGTCTTCCATCGAGACCTGAATCAAGTCTTTCGGATCCCGCACATGCAGCACCAGGGTCTCGACCATGTTCTGCCCATCGTTGCTGAAGGAGTATTGCACTCGGGCAAACAAGGCTTGCACGGCGAATTCGCGGCGAATGCGGACGTAGCGGGCGACCGATGGTTCATCCGACGTTTGCGCGCTGTGTCCGGGTTGAAGGAAGTTGGGAGCGTCGGCCAGCGTGGAGAGGCCATGAGAAATTTCGAAGTCGGGGGCGAACAGCGGCTGCTTGGGGACGCGCGCCAGGGCCGCGGCGATTTCCTTCTGCTCCTCCGCGGACGGCGTGCAAACGTTCAGCAAATTGACTTTTACCTGCGGCTGGTTGGAATTGGGCTCGCCAGCCTGCTGAGATACGGCGGGAAGAGTTAGCAAGAAGCCTGCCAGGGTCAGAATTAGTTTTGGGATCACGCCAGAATTCTAACTGATTGCGGCGAGAAAGCTTAAACCGGCGGGAATGCGAAGGGTTTTGCGGGGGAGGCGAAGACGGTTAGAATTCAGGCATGGCGAATCTGACACTGGTTTACGGCATGCGGCTGCTGCCCTCCGAGGATGTTGCCGAAGTGGGCCAGGCTCCGGTAAAGCTCACCAACGGACGCGAGGCAAGCGTTACCATGCACGTGCTCGAAGGCAGTAAGGAAGAGATCGAGAAGCAGTTGCGCACCAGCCTGGAAGCGTTCTTCGATCTGTATCCGGAGATCTAAGCAGTTCCAGCGAATCGAAACCATGAAGCAGTTCTATTGGAAGCTGCGCGAACGGATGCTGACGGCCGGTATGTGGCCGCAAGGATGGATTGCGCGCGGAGCGTGCTATTCACTGGGCTTGGCAGTGGGACTCTTCGTCCTGGAAATGCTGTTGAAGCTGGTTGCGCCCGCGGCCAGCGACAGCCTTGGGGGATGGGTCAAGTTTCTCGCTTTCGACGCAGCTTTGCTGTTTTCCATTCTCGCTTTTCGCTGGCTGAAGCGAAAACTTCTGTGGCGTCTGCGCAACCGCCTCATCGTGACGTACGTCTTCATTGGCGTGATCCCCGCCGTTTTGTTGGTCGCAATGGCTGTCATTACCATCTACCTTTTCGCCGGGCAGTTCGCCAGCTTCGTAGTGACCTCTGAGATCAATTCCCAGTTGCGGAGCATGCAGGCGGTGAACGCGGCGGTAAGTAACGAACTTGCGGCGCGCATCGAGAAGGGCGAGGCGCCTACCGCAGAGTCGTTGGCAGGACTGCGGAAGCGCGACCGGGCCTGGGGAAGACGGAGAGTCTGTGCCTGGCACGGGACGCGAGTCTTGCTGTTTAGCGGCGGGAGTTCGGATCCGCAGGTGATGACTTTTCCTGATTTCTTCAACAAAGACGGCGGCGACTATGCGAAAGCGATCCGCGAAGGCCAGCCATTTAAGGAGATAGTTCGCGACAAAGACGAGTTGTACTTGCGAGTAGCCTCGGTGTTTGTGGTGGGATCGGAAAAACTGACGGTTGTCACTGGCGAACCGCTGGACAAAGATCTGGTCGCCGACATTGCCGCGAACCTGGGCGAAATCACGCTCTACGCCGCGGGGATTACGCTCGATGACTCAAAACAGAATGATCAGAGTCAGAGTGCCGCAAACGGGCCGGGTTTTAAGACCCGCCTTTTCGCGGATCGCGACAAGGGCGTGGCCAGCAGCGGCGGGCGCGAAGAAAAGACAAGTCCCAGCTCCGCAGTCGCTCCGCAAGACTTCCGTCCCACGTTCACGGTGGGTTCGCTCGCCGCACCTGCGGGCATGATGGACCGGGAGATCACATTCGGCACCCCGCTTCCGGTTGTGGACTGGAAGACCGGCGAGTTGGCGCGGGCGGGCGCCCTGGTGAAAGTGCGGACCCGGCCTTCGGTGCTCTATAGCCACTTGTTCGCGGCGCTGGGAGATATCGCACGAGGGGTTGAATACATCCTGTTGGCGATCCTCATCTTCTTTGCCGTGATTGAATTGGTTGCGCTGATCATCGGCACTCGCATGACGCGCACGGTGACCGGCGCTGTGGCGCAGCTATATGACGCTACCAAGCATGTGGATCGAGGCGACTTCAGTCATCGCATTCCGGTCAAATCCGCGGACCAACTGGCGCAACTTTCGCTGTCGTTCAATTCGATGACCGAGTCCATCGAGAAGCTGATTCTGGAGCAGAAAGAAAAGCAGCGGCTGGAGGGCGAACTCGCCATCGCTCAAGAAGTGCAGGCGCAATTATTTCCGCGGCAGGTTTCGGAACTGGAATCGCTCGAAGTGCATGGCTTCTGCCGCCCGGCGCGCACCGTGAGCGGCGACTACTACGACTTCCTGACAGCCAGTTCCCACAAGCTGATTCTTGCGGTCGGCGATATCAGCGGGAAGGGAATTTCGGCGGCGCTGCTGATGGCGACCATCCACTCCGCTGTGCGCGCCTACAGCGTGGAGAGCTTGCCGCAGATGCGCGAACCGGTGGCTGTGGGGGCGGTGGCGGGCGCGGGCCGGATCATGGCGGCATGGCCGGAGGGCATCGAGGTTTCTCCTGGAGCGTTGCTCGGCCTGCTCAATCACCAGCTCTATGAGAGCACTCCGCCCGAAAAGTACGCGACTCTGTTCCTTGGAATCTACGACGGACGATCCCACAAGCTGACTTATAGCAACGGTGGACACTTGCCGCCGATTCTCATCGGGAGAGATGGTGCGGTACGACGGCTGGAAGCTGGTGGGACGGTGGTCGGGCTATTCGAGAACGTGACATATGACGAAGGCTCGGTGGAAATGCATCCCGGAGAAATCTTCCTGGCTTACAGCGACGGCGTCACCGAGCCGGAAAACGAGTTCGGCGAATTTGGCGAGGAGCGGCTGATCAACCTGGTGAGCGCGAACCGGCACTCTCCGTTGGTGCAAATCAGCGAAGCGGTCACTTCGGCGGTCGATGACTGGATCGGCGACAACGAACAGCCGGATGACATCACGCTGGTGCTGGCGCGGGCGCGATAGACAGCCTGGCGCCTGTCGTCCCAAGCTCGCTGTCATCCTGAGCGAAGCGGATCTTGGTTCCTGCCTGCACTACCCGTGTCCGCGCTCCAAGCAGACACCGAGATCCCTCGTTTCGCTCGTGATGACAACCTGAAACTGGGACGGTACGACGCTAAAGCGTTCATATTCTCTGTTTCTTCCAGCGGCCTTGCTTAAATAGGATTGCACTTACTATGGCCATTGCACTCTCGGCGATGGCGATGGAAAAGAAAGCTCCATTCGAATGCATGTGCATGGGGATAGCCAGCCAGTAGGCCAGCGGAATCTCGAACAGCCAGAAGCCAAAAAAATTCACGATCGTGGGAGTGATGGTGTCGCCCGCGCCATTGAAGGCCTGCATCATCACCATGAAGTAGGCGTATCCAAGGTTGCCGTAGCTGACGATGCGCAGGCAGGCTGCTCCGAGCGGCACCACGACCGGATCCTGAGTGAACAGGCGGACGATTGGTTCGGCAAGGAATATGAAGAAGACTCCCACCGAACCGAGGAAAATCATATTGTAAAGTCCCGTGCGCCACACTGCTTTTTCGGCGCGTTCTGGATGCCCGGCGCCCAGGTTCTGCCCAACCAGAGTCGCCGCCGCATTGCTCATGCCCCACGACGGTAGGATTACGAAGATGACGATGCGAATCGCGATAGTGTATCCGGCGAGGGCAGCAGCGCCGAAGATGCTGACGATACGCACCAGACCGATCCAACTGGAGTGCGCGATGACGAACTGCAGAATGCCGGTCAGCGACACGCGCACCAGGCGCAGAAGCACGCGCCAGTTCAGGCGAACCTGGCTCTTGAGAATGCGGAGACGCTCCGTCCCGCGCATGAGGCGATAGAACTGGTAGAGAACGCCGATGCTGCGTCCGGTGAGGGTTGCCAGAGCGGCGCCGGTTACGCCGAGGCGCGGGAACGGTCCCCAGCCAAAGATCAGGCAGGGATCGAGCACCAGGTTGATGATGTTCGATACCCAGAGCAGGCGCATAGCGATGGCTGCATCTCCAGCGCCGCGAAAGATCGCGTTGTTGAGAAAGAGCAGGAGCACGGCAAAACTCCCGCCGAGGCAAATCCTGGTGTAGCCGCTGCCGGTGGCGACGATCTCCGGCGACGCGCCCATCAAGCGCAACAGGTTCGGCGCAAACAATCCGCACGGAATGCCGATTGCGAGGGAGACCATCAGGCCGAGAGCGATCGCTTGCACGCCCGCGACTGCTGCGCCTTCGGGGTCTTTTTCTCCGATGCGGCGCGCCACCATGGCGGTGGTCGACAAGCTCAACCCCATGGCGACCGAGAACACCAGGCTCAGCATCGACTCAGTGAGGCCCACGGTCGCGACGGCGTTTGCGCCGAGGCGTCCTACCCAGAAGACGTCGACCACCGCGAACAGCGATTCCAGCACCATCTCCAGCACCATGGGCACGGCCAGCAGCAAGATGGCGCGGTTCAGGCTGCCCGTGGTGTAGTCCTGATGCGAGCCGCGAACGGCTTCCACCAGTGAGGCCCATAATGTGTGCTGCTTTTCTGTAGTTGAGGCTGTGGCTTCCATTGATCCCTGCGAGCTTTCCACGCTCTTCGCGAGGAAAAACCTTGCGAATGCGCCGATCAAAATCACCCAGAGACAGAACGAGACGTCCGACTTGCGGACTCAAGAGGGGGGCGAAACTAACGAGGGTTAAACATTGTCATTTCCATGGCGCGAACCTTCGGACGAAAGTGCAGTGACTCCAAAATCAACGTGAGGAATTGTATCGCGAAGTGACGGCGTCCGACAAATGCAAAGCACTCTATCTCCAAGCATCCGGCGCCGTTTACTTCTGCGGCAACTGGGTTACGCGCGCGGTTACGGCTAGATTCTTTGCCATTCCTCCCAGGACCAGGGGGCCGATTGGGGTGAACACGATGCCGCGGCTATCGGCGCGGGGATCGTCGGTGTCCTCGCTGATGGTTTCCCACTCGCGATGATGCAGGTCGAAGTCGAAAGTGATGGCAGATCCTTCCGTGGGCTGGTCATCATAGGCGACGCCTTTGTAGTCGTGAGGAGTGGCGGTGCCCCCGGAAAAGAAAATCCTGTGCTCATGGTTGGAGCCGCCGCCAGCGATGGCGAAGCGCGCCGGGCCGGGATGCGCCGGCAGCTTGCTCCATTCAATCTTGTTGGGATCTTTCTTATCGATCTTGCCCAACCAGCACTCGTCGGAGGCTACGTAACGCGGCCCACCCGCCGGGCCCGCTTTAGCACCATCGACGATCACGATGGCTTCGTCGGCCACGCCGCCTGAGAGCCCGAAGACGGGTGTGCCAGGGAATGGAGTCGCCTGGCTCCAGGAGTCTTTTTCTAGGTCATAGACCTGCACATTGTTCACCGGGCCATTGGGCGAGCGGCCCCCGATGAGATAGACGAAGCGGCTGTGGGTGACGCCGGCGACCGCGCTATCCACGGAAACGGGCATGTCTTTGCCGCGAGACCAGCGGCGGGCGTTCATTTCATAGACGTTTACGTCGGGAAGCGTGAGTTCGGCGCCCTGATTATCTACCACAAAGCCGCCCATAAGGATCACCAGGCTTTTGGCTCCGACTGCGGCCGCGCCAACGCGGCCTGCGACTCCGGGCACGGTACGGCCATCGCGCCACTTCGGGTGACCGAGGTTCATGATGTAGACCTGGTTGGTAACGTCATCCCAGGTTTTCCGGGGACCGACTCCCATCAGGGAAACTATCTCCAGGCCGTTTTCGAGGACGGCCACGGCATTGCCGGAGACTGCGGCCGGCATGGGAGGAATTTTCTTTTGGGCCGCGCCCAGCATGGTCGCGGCACAGAGCACCAGGGCGATGAAGACCGGCAATTTCTTCATTGCAGAGATATTACCCCACAATCCCTTGTTAAGTCTGATGTTTAGGGCATTTCCGACTTGACAACACCAGGATTCGGCATACGCTGTGGACAGAGCGAATCGCGCATTCTCCTCTTTCAGATCCTCTGAACTAAGGCAGTCCATCTGAAGTTTCCTCCTCTTAGTCACGACAACCCAGGAGTCGAACATGAATACGGGCAGCGCTAAACCTCTGGAAAGCGCAGCGTGGAGGAAGTCGTACGCGGCCGCTCTCTTTGAGACTGATAAGACCAGACTCCCAGACCGCATCGCGCAAGCTGAGGAAGCGCTTGCACTGAGGGCACGGGAGTTGTTTCACGCAGCCGGAGACAACATCGAAGAGGGAGAAGATCTTGACGACGCGAGGTACGCCTTGCATGCGCTGCGGAACGCAGAGCAGACTGACCACCGCATGCCACATCCCAGTGAGGCTGCTTAAGCCTGCTGGCCAGTGAGCCATCTTTTCAAAACCATCTTTTCAAAACCAGGTTTTCAAAACCCGGTTTGGCGGCGATAGTCCCGGTAGGGCATCGCCCTTTATGCAGCTTTGAGGATCTGAGCTTCGCGGGGGGCGCGCAGCGCCTGCGGTGGCCCCACGACGCTCCGCAGACTGCGGCCGTTGACGCCTACTGTACCGTCGGATTCTCGTCTTCTGGCGCTCCGTGGCGGCGCAGCAGTTGGGGAAGGTTCTGGGAGAAAGCGGAGCGGGGCAGGACCATGTCGCATCCCACTTCGTGGGCCTTCTGCTTCAGATCGCCCTGCACATGCGAGAGGAATCCGATGATCGACGTTCCCTTCTTCAGCTTCGCCTTCAGCTTGGGGATGAGCGTCAGCGGCTTGGCATTGGCGTTGTTGAGGTCGAAGATGATCAGCGAAGGCTTTTCTTCGCCGTTCTGCTGCATGCGGTCAGCCAGGTCTTTGTCGTTCTTAGCGAACTCGACCTTGACATTGAGCTTGCGCGCGGTTTCTTGAATCTTGGCCGCGAAGAACAGATCGTCGACGAAGGCAAAGATGCGCGAGTTGGAATCCTCGCGCAATGCGGGCAGCGGTTCGGGATCGGCAGGGGCGAAAGGCGCAGCGAAGCCTGGACGAGGGCCCCGGCGCGCGCCCTGGCCGTTGCCGTTGCCCGACAGCGCGGCGCGATAGCTGTGATCCATGGGCGCGGTGTAGATGCCATCCTGATTATGGCGCGACTGGCTGGGGCCGGCGGGGCGTGGCCCGCGTGGATTGTTAGGGCGGCGTCCGCGACGCCGTCGACTTCTGCCTCCGCCACCGGAGGGTCTTCCTGGTCCTGCGTTCATAGTCCTCTCAAAGCCTGCCGGGCCGGGTTTTCGACCCGGTGCAGGGATGCAAAATTCACGATTTCAGGTGCCCCAGACTTCAGGTTCCATTGGTTGCGGCAGGCTCTCACAACGTTGGCGCACAGCCACTTTTCTTGCGGGGCCCTATCCACTGACTCAGTCACACCCGTCCACTATCAAATCTCGCAACTCTCGCGCCTGCGGTCGGGGGGCATGGCCAACTCTCCATGCGGGATTGCGGGTTGGGCTGGATGCAATCGTGAACGCAACCGTGATCGACCACTCTCTGGTGAAGCAAACTCGTACTGGCGAAAAAACCTTCTAAATTTTTGCGTATTCGGCTATCCGTTATCGGAATCCGTCGCGCCGCCGGGAACGGCCTGGGGCGCGGAAGGCCTACGCGGGAACGAGGCCAATGAGAACAACCTAATGGTACTCGCAGCGGCGCGGGCGCGCAAGGGGCAAAGTTGAAGCCCTTTTGCACAGGAGGTCATGACTCTCCGGCTTCGCCACGTCGGTGGCCAGTGATCAGTGGTGACCCGTGGTCAAAAAGACCCTGCCCGACCCCAGGGTTACTGACCACTGGCACTTTCAAGATGTTTACGGCGCAGAAACCACGAGTTTGATCGTAAAGGGTGCATTGGAGTTGGCGATCGGGTTCGCGCCGCCGGTCGTGGCGCCGATTGTCACGATGTAGGTGTTGGCTGGCGTCCCGGGGTTCGCCGGGTTGGTGGTGGTGCTGCTGCCGCCACCGCAAGAGCCCAGCCACAGCGTGGAGAAACCGAGAATTACAATCAGGCTCAGCAGGCGTAGGCCGCGGGTGCGCGATCCCGCCGCAAAAACAATTCCGAACAAACCGGGAAGGAGCAGGGCATAGAAGATGCGGTTGCCGCCCAGAGGTGGGCGCAGTTGCGTCGTCGGGGCCGTGGTCCCCAGGCTGACCGTCACTGCGGTCGCGTTGGTGGGCTGGCTGTTGCCGCCGGGATTGATTTGGCAGGAAATCTCCGCCGTAGCCAAAGCCGGACTTCCGGAGCAGCTATAAGTGAGGGGCAAGGCGGTGGTGGCGCCAGCGCCGCTACCCACGATGAAGCCAGTTGTGCTGTTGATAGTAACCGCTACCGAGGCGGTTCCGCCCACAGTCACGGGGAAAGTGGCAGCAGTTGTCGTGAAAGTGAAGGTCTCGGTGGTCGCGGTCACCGTCAGGCTGACTTGTGCGCTGTTCGATGAATTGGTGGGGGTAATGGTAATGAGCTGCGGACCCGACGCCGCCATGTTGGCGACTGTGGAGATCGTCAACGTAGTCTCTGC
>Ga0302326_10014107_pt1 | contig 16925 bp, 16 predicted proteins | sample Palsa_T0_3_FD_202264 | JGI IMG/M metagenome (GOLD analysis project Ga0302326, IMG submission 202264) | Peat permafrost microbial communities from Stordalen Mire near Abisko, Sweden - Palsa_T0_3 | ecosystem: Environmental > Terrestrial > Soil > Palsa > Peat permafrost | place: Sweden: Abisko...
CAAATGCACGCCGTCGTAGCCCCATCCGAACCGTCCTGGGAATTCCGCCACCGGCATAACCTCCAGCAGCGTGATTCCTATCTCCGCCAAGTGCGGCAGCTCACCGGCCGCGCTGGCCCAGGTGCCCGCTTTGGTGAAGGTGCCGATGTGCATCTCGTAAATAACCTGGCCTTCCAGCGTCACACCCCGCCACTTCGAATCGGTCCATCGGAACGCACTGGGATCCACCACTTCGGAGGCGTGATGCGGACCCTCAGGTTGAAATCTGGAGGCCGGATCGGGGAAGCTGTCGCGGGAATCCAGCCGATACTTGTAGCGCGCACCGGCCGCAATCCCTTCCACCAAACCGGCAAAATAGCCCGAACCGTCCTTTTCAAGAGGAACAACTCGTTCCTCGCCACCCTCAACAACCACTTCCACGGAATGCCGGCTCGGAGCCCAGACTCGAAAGTGAACACCTCCGTCAGTTAGGTCCGCTCCCATGGAAATCCGCCTAAGTACGTCACTTTGTCTCACTCCTTAATTAGACCAGTGATTGCGCGCCCACCAAAGAAGCCCGCCTGAAAAGGCGGCTGCGGGCAGGATTGCCCGCCCCACATTGGCTTGCCATAATCTTCGGGAATCGTTCGGCGCACGATTTCCGGGGAGCGAAAAATGGAGCCGAGCAGGGGTTTTGATACAGTTTGTGGCAGAGATAACGGACGTATTCGCCGGGGAGTGCGCTAAAAATTGGTTGAGAGGCTTTCAGCGAGCGGGTGCATCGGGATTTAGAGAGCGAGTACCAACAACGGTGATAGTAACGTGGGGAGGACTCGGCACATTGTTACTTAGCCGCTCTGTAAGTTGCTTTTCAAGAATCGTGACTCTAATGCCACCTGCACGGACCCGCCCGATCAAGGGCAGCAGCAGGAATCCATCATTTCGAATCTTAAATGCCCGTCCATTGTACTTTGAAGTCTTTGAGGCAGCGATGTAGATGTAATCGCCAGGGCGGAGGGTGTAATCCAACTGAGCGAGGCAGGGAACGGCTACGGCAACCACAACGCAAACGGCGAGAAGTTTCATAAAGCCTTTCTTCTTGAAGATCATTAGTGTCATTGCACGCGGCGTCTCGCCGCGCCGACGGCTGACGGAGGCCGCGTTCAGGCGACCTCAATCAAATCTCAATATCTCTAAAGCTACTCGCTGCCAAGGTAGGCGGAAAAAAGTGTAGGGCGATCGGATCAATTGTGGATCGATTGGGATCAACCAACTTTTGGAGCACTACCCATTCGCCGAACACTGAAGTGTTTTAGAATCTAAGAAGACCCACTCTCGGGGACGTAGCTCAGATGGATAGAGCGGTCGCCTCCTAAGCGACAGGTCGGCAGTTCGAATCTGCCCGTCCCTACCAGCACATTTACGTCGCGATGTCGTGCGCGGTTTCGTCCCAGTACACTGTTTTCTTCCGGAAGTACGATTCGTTCGCCATGTGGCAGGCGATGGCGGCGTGATTGCCGAATACGGCGTCTTCCACCGGCGGCTTTCGCGTGCGCACGGATTGGAAGAAATTGAACAGGTGCGGGCGGAGATCGTCCCAATCGTCGCCTCGATACAGCGTGTCCCTTCCGATGGGTTCCTGGCCGGGCGTGACGTCATGCTCTGCGTGCCACTGCTTGACGTATTCGTCGCGCATCTTTTGCGGATAGCTGGAGGTGTAATAGCTTGGCGAAGTGTCGACGCCTTTCTGCCGGCTGTGGCGGATTTCGAATTCGCCGGTGTCCAGAATGCCTTTAGGGCCGAAGTAGCGCGCCGATTCCGGTGACTCCGTGCCCAGGCCCAGACGGACGTAAACCGGAATTCCGTGGTAATCGAACAGGACGGTGTGAATATCGGGCATGTTCCGGCCGTCTTTCCAGCGGAAGATACCGCCCAGGGCAGTTGCCGATCGGGGCGGCTCGTTCCAGCCGAGCGTAACCTGCATCCCGCTTATCAGGTGGACCATCAAGTCGCCGCCCACACCGGTGCCGTACTCTTTCCAGCAGCGCCAGCGCGCGAACCGCTCCGGTTGGAACGGGATTTTGGGTGCATCGTTCAACCAGGTGTCCCAGTCGAGGTTCTGCGGCGAAAGATCGGGCGGCGGCGGATACTCCCAGGCGCCGGTGGGGTCGTTGCGGCCGAGCGTCAGCTCAACATTTTCCACTTCGCCGATGGCGCCTTCGCGATAAAGCTCGTGAGCCTTGGCGCACAGCGCGGAACTGACCCGCTGCGCGCCGATTTGCACGATGCGATTGTTCTTCTTCGCCGCGGCAACCATCTGGAAACCTTCTGCAGCCGTGTGAGACATGGGCTTCTCGCAATAGATGTCTTTGCCGGCGTTGCAGGAGTCTACTACAACACGCTTGTGCCAAAAATCGGGAACAGCCGCAAGGATGCAGTCGATATCTTTGCGATCCAGCAGTTCCTGATAGCGGCGGGTCACCGGCAAGCTCGAGTTGCCGGTAATTTCGCGCGCCAGCGTGTGGCGGCCATCGTAAAGATCGGCCGCGCCGACGCACTCCACATTCGGCATCGTGAGCTCAGTGCCGAGCACGCCGGAGCCTTCCATGCCGACACCGATGATGGCGAATCGCAGCTTTTTTCCGGATGCGGCGGCTTCCTGCGCGGCGCCCAGTGGCCGGGGATCCAGAAGAATTGTTTTGGCTGCCATTAGACCGCCGGCCGCGGCCGAACCAGCTCGCAAGAATTGACGTCGAGAGGAATGTGAGGTCATAACATAGAACCTTCCAACTATTTTTTTAGCGGCTTGATGGCCACTTCTTTGAAGAATACGATGTCGTTGTCGCTGTGATTCTGCAAGCCGATGTAGCCGAGAATGGGGCGTAGTCCGCGTTGCGGCTCGTAATCGAACTTCCTCGGTGGAACTGGGTCGCCTTCCTTGTAATCCGTCACCTTCACGCCATTCAACATTACGATGGTGCGCGGGCCCTCCAGCGTAATTTCCATAGTATTCCATTCCGGCCCTGGTTTCCACGCCTTGGCGAGAGGCTTGGTGAGCGAGTACAACATGCCGGTGGAGTGCGTGTCGTCTTCCTTGTCCTCGCCGCGCTCGGGGTGATTATCGATCTGCACTTCGTAGCCGTAGTGGACCGGCATCCACTCTTCGTGCGGCTCCACGGGAATGCGAACGAACACGCCTGAGTTGTCGTTTTCATCGCGCATGCGGAAGACCACATGCAGAGTGCAATTCTCGATCGGGCCGCCAGTCCAGTAAAGCAGACCCATGCCACCGTGCGTGTGGATCAACCCGTCCTCCACCGTCATGTGACCCGGGCCGACGTGTTTCCACCCGGTCAAGTCCTTGCCGTCGAAAATCTGGGTCCAATGATTTGGGTCGCCGGTGCAGGCGTTCTTCTCGGCGGCGAAAACCAGCGGAACCAGCAAAAACGCAAGGCAGAGGCCAGCTGATAGTCGTGTCATATCGATGTACATAGTGTAATGCTTCCGCCAATGTGGGGCGGGCAATCCTGCCCGCAGCCGTCCTTTCAGGCGGCTTCAAATCGGATTTCCGTCGGCATCCACGAACCGGATTTCTCCGTAATGCAATTCGCGGATACCAGCTTCGATTTTGGCACGGTCGCCGATCATCACCAGCTCCTTGATGTAGCTTCCCGGAGCATGCTGGCTGCCGCCGAACATCAAATGTTCGAACAAGTGCGCGAACTCGGTCTTGCCTGGCTTCTCGTTCTTCGAGCCGACGTGATACCAGACGTTGACGGCTACGATGGGTGCTTTATGGTCTTCATGCACGATCAAGGTGAGCCCATTATCCAGTACGAACTTCTGGTAAGGAATGTCAATATTCCGATCTTGCGCTTGCACAAAAGCACAGGCGGCAAGAACGAAAAGCGGCAACAGACGTCTCGCGTTTAGATGCAGTAAAACCTGGTACCCAGGCAGTCGCTTCAGCAGGGACTATCATGCCACACAAGCGGCAGTCCCGCGTGGTATAGACTTTTCCATGAGCATGGAAACACTCTTCAGTAACGAGACGCACCCGCGGCCCAGGTCCTGGCGATTCTGGCTCCTTGTTGCGTCGCCTTTCCTGTTACTTGGGATGTGTACTGTCGCTGTGAAGAACGCCGTTAGATCCGTGCCTCAGGCGCAAAGCGAGGCGAAAACGTTTCACGACCGATTTGAAGCTGGCCGCTATGGAGAGATTTACGCAGCCGCCTCACCGACGTTTCAGAGTAGCATTCAAGAGTCGCAATTCGAGCACTTTCTCGAAGGGATTCACACCAAAATGGGGGCGTGTAAACCGCCCACGAAGCCCGCTAGCTACTTTACCAATGCGAACCAGTCCATAACAACAATACGGCTAAAATATCGGATCGAATGTTCGAACGGTGCTTTGGACGAGACTATTACGTTCCGGGTTGGGGATGGACTGCCCAAGCTCCAGCTATATCAGGCCAGCAGTCCATTTCTCCGGAAATAGGTTTCCGGCTTTCGGCGCGCGCCGTGACTGTTGTAATATCTCGTTAGTCTATGCTCGTCTTTGTTACTGGTGCTACCGGGTTGCTGGGCAGCAATTTGGTCCAAGCCCTGCTCGATCAGGGACACCAGGTGCGAGGGCTGGTCCGATCGAAAGAAAAAGCTCAGCGAGTATTCCCCAACGCCAAAATCGATTTCGTCAGCGGCGACATGAAGAATGTAGCCGGGTTCGCCGCAAGCCTGGCCGGGTGCGATGTTCTGCTGCACACGGCGGCGTACTTTCGAGAATATTATCAGCCCGGCGATCACAAAGCGTCCCTGGAAAAGATCAACGTACAGGGCACGGTGGATCTGCTAATTGCAGCGGAAAAGCAAGGTGTCAAGAAAGCCATCCACATCAGCTCGTCGGGCGTGATCGGCAACAAGCCGGACGGCAGCGCGGGCGACGAAAACACGTTGCCCGACGATCATGCCACATCGAATCTTTACTTCGTGAGCAAGATCGACACCGAGCTCGCTATCCAGCGCTTTCTGAAGGAGCGGAAACTTCCCGTGGTGATGATTCTGCCTTCCTGGATGTGGGGACCGGGGGATTCGGCGCCGACCGCCGCCGGAAAACTGGTACTCGATTTTCTAAACCGGAAGATACCGGGCGTGCTGGATGGCGGATGTTCCATGGTAGACGCGCGCGACGTTGCACATGCGACGATTAACGCGATGGATCGCGGAAAATCCGGCGAGCGCTACATCGTGGGGGGACAGTATTTCGATTTGGCGCAAGTTCTCGCCACGCTGGCACGCGTCACCGGCGTGCCTGCTCCCACGCGCAAAATTCCCTACGGTCTGTCGCTGGCTGTGGGCGCCGCATCCCAAACCTGGGCCCGGATCACAGGCAACCCCGCCCTAATAACGATTGCCGGCCTTCGCATCATGCACGCAAAGGTGGCGGTAGACTCCGCCAAGGCGATGCGTGAGCTAGGCGCGAGTTTCCGGCCGTTTGAAGACACAGTGCGTGATGAAGTGGAGTGGTTCCGCGCTCAAGGCTACACTAAAACATGAAGAGAGACGCAGTCTTATCTGCCATCCGCGAGATCGGTATTGTTCCCGTGGTGCGCACCGAAAGCGCTGAAGGCGCGATCAAAGCCATCGATGCGATTCACCGCGGCGGGATTCGGGTGGCCGAGATCACCATGACAGTTCCGGGCGCGATACGGGCGCTCGAAAAAGTTGCCGATAAATTCGGCGATCAGATTGTGCTGGGCGCCGGAACGGTGCTGGATCCCGAGACCGCGCGCGCCTGCATGTTGGCCGGTGCGCAGTTCTTCGTAACTCCCAGTCTCAACCTGGCGACGATCGAGATATGCAAGCGCTACTCAAAGGTGATCGCTCCTGGAGCTTTGACGCCCACCGAGGTGGTGACAGCGTGGCAGGCCGGCGGCGACGTCATCAAAATTTTCCCGTGCAGTGCGGTGGGCGGCGCGAAGTATATCCAAGCGCTGAAAGCGCCATTTCCCCAAATCGAGATGATTCCCACAGGCGGCGTGAACCTGGACACCGTCGGGGATTTTCTGCGCGCTGGAGCGTGCGCCGTGGCGGTGGGCGGAGAATTGATTGATGGCGCCAACATTCGTGCTGGGCGCCATGAGGTGTTTGAGGAGCGGGCTAAACAGTTTCTGGAAGTGATTCGGGCAACGAGGGAGCAGATGAAAAACGGGTAATCCGAAACCGGGGACACCATTGGATTCTGGTTGCGCGGCCGCGGTCTCCGGGCTTGCCCATGGTGTCACCGGTTTTCCGCCGTTGTTACGAGAAGAGGCGGTCGAAAATTTCTCTGGTACGGTTTTGGATTTTGGACAGCTCCCTCTTCAACGGCTGATGGTTGAGATGCTCGGGTGTCCAGCGGTGGACCAGTTCGGTCAGCACTTCCAGTTGCGATTCGGAATTTGGCAGGCTGCCTTCGGGGTGTCCTGAGTAGACGCGGAGTCCGTGGTCCATGGCGCGATAAAAAGTTGCGGCATCGCGCAGGAACTCGGCGTCGGCTCGCTCCAGATGGCCCATGGCTTCGATGATGTCGATGCGCGCGGGCGTGTTCAGCACTTTATAGAAAATGCCGGCGGCCTTGAGGCGCAGATATAGCAGCGAGAAGTCGATATCGTAGAAACCGCCCAGGCCGGCCTTGAGCGGATGGCCCACTCCTTGTTCTTTTTCCAGACGCAGGCGCATCTGGCGCAGATCTTTTTTCGAACGGCCGCTTTGTCCATATCTGCGCCAGTCTACCTGTTGCAGTTCGTTCAAAAACCTGGTTGCGCGTTCAGTGTCGCCGGAGACGGCGCGGGCCTTCATGTAGGCGATGCCCTCCCAGGCTTCCGCGTTTTTCGAAAAATAATCCTTATAAGAAGCTTCGGACTGGACTAGCGCACCGGCGCTTCCGTTAGGGCGCAAACGGGTGTCCACGGAGAACATCAATCCAGTGCCGGTGTAAGCGGTGATCAGGTCGATCATGCGGCCGGCCACTCGCGTCCAGAACCCGTGCTCGTCATGGTCTTCGTCGGGCAGAACGAAAACCAGATCGGCATCGGAAGCCAGATCGAATTCCCGCATGCCCAGGCGTCCGAGCGCAATCACCATGAGTTGGTTGCGCAACGGATAGCCGGGTGCGGCCGGCGGATGCGAAGCCGCAACTTGATCCACCGCCATACGGTAGGTAGCGGCAACGGCGGCATCGGCCAGGTCAGAGGTGGTTTCCAGCGTTTCGAAGGCCGGCAAGCGCAGGCACATGCTGGTGGACTGAATGCGGAACATCTCGCGCCGGAAGAAACGCCGTAGATCGGAAACGTCTTCAAAATGCCCCGCGGCTTCCAGGAACGGAACATCCGGCGCCGCGCCCAGCCGGGCGAGCTCTTCCATCAACTCGGGGCTGCGAATTAATTCTTCCGCAAAGTAAGGACTGTGCTCGAAAATATCCAGCGTGTAGCGCGCCACGGTGTCGTTCGTATTGAGCAGCGGCAACCAGTTCGGGTTCGGTACTACCTTCTCCAGAAAATGCTCAAACGGGCCGGCGCCGCGCCGCAGGCCGGCGCGCGCAACACGCTCCGCCAGCTGAGGCGCGCACTCGGTGAGAAATCGGACCAGGTTCGTGGTAACGGCTTCCACGGTTTCCGGCCGTTCCACTTCCGCCGGAGCCGGGGGCGGAAGGTTGTAGTAACTGGGGCGCTGCGCGTGGATGACGCGGTGGTAAATCTCCTGCACGGCTTCCAGATGCGCGTTCAACTCGTGCAATAGTTTTTCGCGCGACGGCGCGCTGCCAAGTTGCGCGCTGGGCATGCGCTGGGCCAGCAGATCCAGATCGCGCTCGGTGGAGGGAAGCGTATGCGTCTGGCGATCGTCAGCGAACTGGAGCCGATGTTCCAGATTGCGCAGAAAGCGGTAGGCCGAGACCAGCCGGCCGTATTCGGCGGCCGAGAGCAGATCTTTGTCATTGAGCCGCGCCAACGCCAAGAGGGTGCCCCCATGCCGCACCCAGGGCGCGCGTCCACCGTGCAGCCGCTGCAAACACTGCACCAGAAACTCGATATCGCGGATGCCTCCGGGCGCCAGCTTTACATCGAACGCGGATTTCCCCAGACGGCGCCGGTTCAGTTTTTCACTGATGCGTTCGCGCGTAGCGGACACCGCTTCGACAGCCGAGAAATCCAGGGTAGTGGAATAGATCAGCGGTTCCACCGAATCCAGAAGCTGGCGGCCGGTTTCCGGATCTCCGGCGGCCACCCGCGCTTTGATCAGCATCTGCAATTCCCAATCGCGCGCACGAACCTGGTAGTATTTCTTCGCGCCTTCCAGTGAGATGCAAACTTCGCCCAAGCTGCCGTCCGGCCGCAGGCGCAGATCTACGCGGTAGCATAATCCCTCGGCCGTGTAAGTGGAAAGCAGCTCGGTGTATTGATTCGCGACTTTCTTATAGAACTCTTTGTTCGAAATGGGATTCTTGCCGTCCGTCTCCCCGTTAGCCGTGTAGACGAACATCAGGTCGATGTCGGAGCTGTAGTTCAGCTCGCGGCCGCCCAGCTTTCCGAGCGCGATCACCGACATACCGCACTCGCGCGCGTGACCATTCTCGTCCGCATATCGGGGGACGCCGTGCTTTGCCACCAACTCCGCGCGGATCCGTTCGTAGCTCACATCCAGGATCGCGTCGGCCAGGTCGGACAGCTCCTCGGTGGTTTCCGAAAGAGCGCAGAGGCCCAAAATGTCCCGCAGCAAAATCCGTAAAATCTGCTGACGACGGAACAGAGCCAGCGACAAAGCTTCGGGCGTTCCCTCAGGCTGGTGTTCGAGAAATAGAAGCAGGCGCTTCTTGTACTCGCTGTCCATGAGGACGCGGTCCATATCGGCGAGCTGTTCGATCCATTGCGGGTTCTGGAGAATTTCGTCGGAAAGGAAGCGGCTATTTGAAAAAACAGCGATCAATTGCTGCAAGTAGCTGGGCGATTGCGCCAACCTTTTGAAAGCATCGGGATGCTGGTGTTTCAGGCCCACCAGATAATGCACGGCCGCATCCGGATCGGCCGCCGAGGCAAGCAATGCCTCAATTTGCATTTCGATGGCGGAAGGAACGCCGCTGGCTAGGGTCCCGATCTCGCTTTGAGCACGCCGGGGCTGGCGGAACGCGATGACTTCTAGCAAACTGGGCATGCTTCTTAGACGACGTAGTCTACTGATGTAATTATAACTTAGGTGTCAGTCACCTGATCGGCAGATTTGGCTTTCGGGATTACCTCACTCAGCCGATTGCTCTTCCAATGCGATTGGATCGCCGGGATGCAGGGCGCCGCCGCTGATCACTCGGGCGTAGAACCCGCTAAGACCCCAGCGGGGACTGGTGGGGTCGCCGGCTTTGACCTGCGCATCGAACAGCGAACGTTGAATTCCCGGACCGTACACGTTCAGCGTGGCGCAAGGCGCGCGCGGCCGGGTGATCTGGATAGAAACGCCGCCCGCGCGGTACCGTTGCCCGACGCGAAATTGGCGGCGATCCAGGCCCAGCGTGGTCAGGTTCTCGCCCAGCGCGCCGGGATATAACTTGAAACCCTGCGCGGCCAGCTGCTGGATTCCTTCTGAAGTGATAATGAGCAGCGCCTGATTCGGGCCGCCATGAATATCGGGATGCGACCAGCCATCGCCGCGGATGCCCTCGGCGCTGAGCAAGGCTTCAGGGATCGAGCGCTTGGGGATGCCGCCGGGCGAGATGCTGATTTGGAGGATGGAGCCGATCATCCGTCAGTCCGCCTCAGAAGCAGGAGTGCTTGCGCCACGTCACAACGCACTTTCGTCAGTCGGCTTCAGTGCCGGAACCGGAGTGTCAGGCTTCAGCGGGGGCTTCTGCTTGTGCCAGTCCGTGGCTCGTTCAAAGGCGTTTGCCAGAGCCAGCACGCGAGCTTCCGAGAAGCGCGGACCGGCAATCATCAGGCCCACCGGCAGCCCCGCCGATGTGAAGCCGCACGGCACCGAGATTGCCGGAATGCCGTACACGTTGAATTGCCCGGTGTTTTCCAACTCTGGATTCCTGAGCTTGTCGCTCTCTTCCCTTTTAATGGCGGCTTCAATGGTGCGCGGCGTGCGGCGGCGGGTGGGAAGCACCACCAGATCGAAATCTGTAAAAGCGTCGTCGATGGTGCGGCGCAGCAGCTCCAGTTTCCAACGCGATCGAATGTAGTCGGCGGCTTTCAGATTCGCTCCGCCTTGCAGCGCCCGCCGCGTGGGGATCTGATAGCGTCCGGGGCCGCGCGCGAACAGCTCTTCATGGTAGGCGTAGCTTTCGCCCGCCAGCGCGATCTCGCGAGTAGGCGGAAGCGTGACATCCTTAGCGCCTTGGGTGAGCCTGGAAAGCACAAAGATAGCGTCTTCCACCGCCTTGGCTACGTCGGCATCCAGAAGGTCGAAAAAGGGCGCTCGCGGGATGCCCAACCGAAGTCCGGATACGGGCTGCTTCATGGCCTCCACGTAATCTTCCTTGGGATGCTCCACACTCGCTATATCCAGCTTGTCGTAGCCGGTGAGGGAGTTCAAAAGCAGCGCGGCATCCTGCACCGTGCGCGTCAGAGGGCCGCAATGATCCAGCGACACCGTGAGCGGAATGATTCCCCGGATAGAAACCAGTCCATAGGTTGGTTTCAATCCCACGATGCCGCAGAACGAAGCGGGCGTGCGGATGGAGCCGCCTGTATCGGTACCCAAGGCCCCGAAACACAGATCGGCCGCAACCGCCGCCGCCGATCCTCCCGACGATCCGCCGGAATTCCGATCCAGCGCCCAGGGGTTGCGAACGGGGCCGTAATAACTGGTGGCCGATGTCCCACCCATGGCGAATTCATGCAGATTGGTCTTGCCCAGCAAGATTGCTCCGGCAGCCTTCAAGCGCCGCGCCACCTCCGCGTCTTCAAGGGGAATTCGGTCATCGAAAACAGCGCTGGCAGCGGTGGTGCGGATGCCCGCGGTGTCGATGTTGTCTTTGAGCGCGATGGGGATGCCGTGCAGAGGTCCGCGGAGTTTGCCGGCCAGCTGCTCGCGGTCGAGGGCCCGCGCCTGCTCCAGCGCATGCTCCCGCAGCACTGTGATAAAAGCGTTGATCTTGGGATTGTATATTTCGATTCGGGCCAGGCACGCTTGAGTCAGTTGGGTTGGGCTGATGCTTCGCGATCGGATGCGGGCGGAAGCTTCGGCCAGAGTCAGATCGGACGGGTCCTCGGCAGCTTGGCCGCGCGCGGCCAGCGCACCCAGCACGGTGAGTCCAAAACTGCGGCGGGTTAGATGGTGCATTGAGTAATAGCTTACTCTGAGCGGAGCGGCCGGGTGCGTTACCGAACCGCGAGCGGCTGGAAAAGTCTAAAGCGTTTTTTCTGAATCACACTTTTTCTGGCTGGATCCACAATGTCCGCGCTCTGAGCTTGCGGCCAGGCCGTGCAGACAGAGGTACAACTCCCCATAGCGGCAGTCCTCGCAACCTCGGGGCGCATTCATTGGCCGGCCGCTCAGACCGCTGGTCACCAGCACATGGAATCGACGCCGCGCGGTCGGCAAAACATGCAGGATGTCCACATCCGCGAACTGTGAGCCGGTTTCATGAATCACCGCAGACACGGGCCCGGCGTAACCCTCCACATGCGCCATGATCTCGGGGTTCATGGAAATGGACATATCCGGACATCGGCCATTCGGGGTTTTGGGTTTAGCTCGTAGGGCAAGCTTCCGGCTTGCTGGCGCACTTCTAGCTAGGAACTGGGGACTAATTCGTCGACGCGCCGGAGGCTGGGGAAAAGGAGTGCCCACAGCAGCACGATAGCGATGGTTCCCGCGCCGCCTAAAACTACGGCCGGCACGGTTCCGAACCATTGCGCTGTTAGTCCGGATTCGAATTGTCCGATTTCGTTGGACGCGCCGATGAAGAGTCCGTTGACGGCGCTGACGCGGCCGCGCATTTCATCCGGCGTTCCAAGTTGCACCAGGGTATGACGGATGATGACGCTCACCATGTCGCACGCGCCAATCATTATTAGCGCCAGCAGCGACAGCACCAGGCTGCGCGACAATCCGAATAGGATAGTGAATATGCCGAAGCCCAAGACGCAAGAAAACATTGCGAATCCGGCGTGACGCCGCAGCGGCCGGTATGCCAGAGCCAGCGCCATCAACACTGCTCCCGCGCTGGGCGCGCCGCGTAAGACGCCCAGTCCATAGGCGCCGGTGTGGAGAATCTCGCGCGCATACACCGGCAGCAGCGCCACCGCGCCGCCCAGCAGCACCGCGAACAGGTCTAAGGAAATACTTCCGAGGATCAGTTTATTGCGCCAGATATAATGGATACCTTCCAGCACCACGGCGACCGATGCCACTTGACGCGGGCGCGTGTTCGCCCGCAGGCGGATGGCTCCCATGAACGTCAGCGCACCCAGACAGGCGGCGGCCGAGCAGCAATAAACCGGAATGGGACTGTTCGCGAAGCCGTAAATGGCGCCGCCCAGCGTGGGTCCCAGGACCATCGCGGCCTGGAAAATGGAAGATCCCCAGGTAACCGCATTTGGAAAATGCTCAGGCGGCACCAGCAGAGGCATGAAGGCTTGGCTGGCAGGCCCATTGAAGGCGCGTACGATTCCGTTGAACAGCAGTACCGCGTAGATCGGCCACACCGCGGAAAGTCCGTGCAAAGTCAGACCCAGCAGCAGCAAAGAGCACAATCCGAAGCCGAGGTAGCATATTTGCAGGATGCGCTGGCGCGGGAAGCGGTCCGCTGTGTGGCCGGCGATCAGGAACAACAAAATGCCCGGAGCAAATTGCGCCAGCCCAACCAGGCCGAGATCGAGCGGCCGGTGCGTGAGTGAATAGATCTGCCAGCCCACCGCTACGGCTTGCATTTCCGCCGCCGAGGTGATGAGCACTCGGGCGCTCATGAAATAGCGAAAGTTCGGATAGCGGAAAGCTTCGCGGGCGGGAGAGGTCAAATGTCAGGTTGGCATATTTCTAGCTGCACTTGTATACGTACACGAAAACCTGGTGCAGTGCGCTGGTGGCTGCGGGCAGGATGGCAATCTTCGTGAATTCGGACGCACTACACCGGCGTCCCGAAAGAAGTTGTTTCTGACAGACCGCGCCGACGCTTGAAGTCTTCCTCCCCAGGCGCCGGCGCGACTCTCCTCCCCTAACTCGTCGCCGCCGAACTCGTCATCGTGCTGGCGATCTTGCTAAAAAGCAAGCTCACGTCTTGAGATAGATTCGGCATGAACATGCCGGAAACCACCGCGATGAACCCGGCGATCATCGCGTATTCAATCAGATCCTGACCATTCTGGTCACTCCAGATCTGAAAGCTGATTACCGTTTGCCACATCTTCTGCATTTCACCTCTACTTAGGCATCTGTCATGCCAAGGCTGTACCCGGCGTTAAGTACAAGGGAACAAAGCAGGCGTGGTCTTCAGACCGGAATTCGAACGAGACAGGACGTCGCGTTTGTACCCTGAAGGCATGACAAGATGTCCCGGAAGACCCTAATCTGTCACCACCCGTCGCCCTTCAATCCGCCACTGCCCAACCAGTACCATCGCGATGGCCTGGCTATAGATTCGATGCTCCTCGACAAGAATCCTGGCCGATAGCGAATCCGCCGTGTCGTTTTCAAGCACCGGTACTGCCGCTTGCAGCACGATCGGCCCGGCGTCCAGTTGCGCGTCTACAAAATGCACCGTGCATCCGCTGATCTTCACGCCGTGTTCGAGCGCCTGCTTTTGCGCATCGAGTCCTGGAAACGCGGGTAGAAGCGACGGATGAATGTTCAGAATCTGCCAGGGAAAAGCCCGGCAGAACTCGGCGGTCAGTAGACGCATGAACCCAGCCAGGCACACCAGATCCACTCCGCGGTTTTTCAGCTCGGCCACCAATACCCGGTCGTACTCTTCGCGCGGAACGTCTTTCGAAGGAATGCACAGCGCCGGCAATCCGCGCTCGCGCGCGATCTCAAGGCCCCGCGCAGCAGGCCGGTTCGAAATCACGGCCGCGATTTCAGCTTCGATTCTACCTGCTGCCGCGCTATCCGCAATGGCTTCGAAATTCGACCCGCGTCCTGAAAGCAGGATGGCGAGCCGTTTCACGAGTTACCGCCAACATACAGCACGCGTGGACCGCGCGACTCCACCACCCGGCCGATCTCGAAAAACGGCTGGTCCACGCCCGCCAAAGCTCCACCAGCCCTGGCGAGATTGCGCTTCGACACCACCAGGATCATCCCGATTCCCAAATTGAACGTTCGCCGGTAGTCCGCCGGATCGATATTTCCGATCTCGCGCAGCTTCTCGAAGAAGGGAGGAATGGTCCAGCTGGAAACATCCACGCGCGCGGCCAACCCTTTCGGGAGTATTCGCGGCGTGTTGTCGGTGATCCCACCCCCCGTGATATGCGCGGCGCCCTTCAGCACGCCGGCCTCGATCAACGCACGGATCGGTTGCAGATAACTGCGGTGCACCTTCAGCAATTCATCGGTGAGCGGCGTGTCCAGCGGCAACCGCGCCACATCGAATAGCAATTTACGTGCCAGCGAATAGCCGTTGGTGTGCAAGCCATTCGACGGCAGCCCGAGCAGTATATCACCCGCCCGGATGGATTTGCCGGTTAGCATGGCACTTCGCTCCACCGCGCCCACAATAAAGCCGGCCAGATCGTATTCCCCGCCCTGGTACAAACCCGGCATCTCGGCGGTCTCGCCGCCAATCAAGGCGCAGCCGTTATTCCGGCAGCCGCGCGCCACGCCTTCGATCACTTGCCCGGCCACGCCGGCGTCCAATTTTCCAACCGCGAAATAATCCAGGAAAAACAGCGGTACCGCCCCCTGCACCGCGATGTCGTTGACACAGTGGTTCACCAGATCTTCGCCAATGGTGTTGTGACGTCCACTGAGGAAAGCCACCATGAGCTTGGTACCCACGCCATCGGCGGAACTGATCAATACCGGCCGTTTCCAGCCTGCCAGCAAGTAGCCGCCGCCAAAACTGCCGATGTCGGTTAAAACCCGGGGGCTGAAGGTGCCGCGCGCATGCCGCCGGATTCTGGACACCGCCCGGTCCGCTTCGTCGATGTTGACCCCGGCATCCTTGTAACCAATTTGTTTTTTCAACGCCATTTCACTCTACAATTGTTGGGAGAACTACCATAATAAGCGATTGCCTATGAAGCGACTTCCTCTCGTGCAGTTAGTGATCGCGGGTGCGACATTCGCAGCGCCTCACCCTGGTGCTATCGCGATACGCAACGCACGCGTCATTCCGGTGAGCGGCCCCGCCCTTCCGAAAGCTACGGTGGTGTTGCGCGACGGATTGATTGAGGCCGTGGGCGCCGATATCGCCGTTCCGGCAGACGCTTGGATAATCGAAGGCGACGGACTAACCGTGTATCCCGGCCTGATCGATGCCCTAAGCACTTTCGGCCTCCCCGACGCAGCCCCCGCGCCTTCCGGAGCCGGCGCCCGCGGTGCAGCCCAGCAACCTGCCGCCCCTGCGCAACCTGCTACGCCCGCTGCTCCACCCGCCCACGGACCGGAGGACCGTCCTTTCACCACCAGTTGGCTGAAGGCGGCGGACCTGGTGAAACCAACCGATCGCCGGCTGGAATCGGTTCGCGCCGAAGGTTACACTACCGCCGTCACGTTTCCAAACAAGGGAATTTTCGCAGGGCAGGGAGCCGTGGTCGATTTAGCTGGAGAAACATCCGGCGAGATGGTGGTCGCGTCCAACGCCGGTCAATACGTTAGCTTCACCACCACCCCCGGATTCGGCGGCGGCTTTCCCAATTCGCTGATGGGCGTGATGGCGTATATTCGCCAGGTCTATCTGGATGCGGAACATTACCGGCAAGCCAAGCAGTTCTATGGCGCTCATTCGCGCGGCACGCCTCGTCCGGAATATGACCGCGCGCTCGATGGCGTGTTGGAATCGCCGCGAATTTTGCTGCCCGCTACGCGCCGTGTGGACGTCGATCGTCTACTGCGCTTCGCCAATGAATTACACGTCGAGGCCCTGCTCTACGGTCTTCCGGAAGGCTATCGTTCAGCTGATCTGCTCAAGAATTCGGCCGCCACCGTGCTGGTCAACCTGAAGTGGCCGGAGAAGGCCAAGGATTCAGATCCCGACGAACCCGACAGCATGCGCGCGCTGCAAACCCGCGACCACGCGCCCTCCACTCCCGCCGTGCTGGTGAGAAGCGGCGTCCGGTTCGCGCTTTACTCAGGCGGCATCGACAAGCGGGCCGATCTGTTCAAAGCTGTGAAACGCGCTATCGATGCCGGTCTCACTCCTGAGGACGCACTGCGCGCCATGACCCTCACACCGGCCGAAATCTATGGCGTGGCTGATCGGCTGGGTAGCATTGAGAAAGGCAAGATCGCGAACCTGGTGGTCACCAAAGGCGATCTGTTCGTGGATAAAACTGAAGTGAAATACGTGTTCGTGGATGGCGTGAAGTTTGAGCCGGTGGAAGAGCCGCCCGCGAAACCTGGACCGCCTGAGGCTTCCACGCCCGGAGATAACCAATGAAGCTTGTATTACTTTTTTCGGCGGCAGTTCTCGCGGCGGCTGCTCCGCCCATCATCATTCAAAACGCAACCATCCTGACCGTGACCAAAGGCACACTCAACGGCTCCATCCTGATTCGCGATGGAAAAATCGCCGAAGTGGGTGAGCAGGTCATGGTTCCGTCCGGCGCCACGGTGATCGATGCTTCCGGGCAATTCGTGATGCCCGGAATCATTGACTGCCATTCGCATATCGCCGCCGACAGCATCAATGAGGGCAGCGTCTCGGTTTCCTCCATGGTGGGCATCGAAGACGTGTTGAATCCGGATGATATTTCCATCTACCGTGCCGTTGCCGGTGGCGTCACTACGGCCAACATCCTCCATGGAAGCGCCAACTC
>Ga0302326_10014108_pt1 | contig 16925 bp, 14 predicted proteins | sample Palsa_T0_3_FD_202264 | JGI IMG/M metagenome (GOLD analysis project Ga0302326, IMG submission 202264) | Peat permafrost microbial communities from Stordalen Mire near Abisko, Sweden - Palsa_T0_3 | ecosystem: Environmental > Terrestrial > Soil > Palsa > Peat permafrost | place: Sweden: Abisko...
CACCGGGAAGACGCCGCCGTGGGTGTAGATGAACTGCATCGGCCCTGGTTTGAACAGCTGCGACTTGGCCATGAAGCGGACCTTGCGCCGGATGTAGCAGCCCATCAGGAAGTGGTCCATGAACGAGAAGTGGTTGGGCGCGAGGATCACCGCTCCGGCGCCGGGCACCTTCTCCGAGGAGATTGCGCGTGCGCGCAGGAACGTGTAGGCGTACAGCGAGGTAAGCACCCGCGTCAGCTCATACGTCCAGTCGGGTTCGCGGGTGCGCGAACGCTCGTGGAAGCGGTCGAAGTGCTCCTTCGGCCGTGGGTCGGCGTAGACCTGTTCGCGCATCGGTGCGAGATCGCTCATCTGAGCGTTTTACATCGCTCCTGCGGGAAAGTTACGCGTGCGCGTGAGCGCGTCCGTCCAGCCCGCGAGCAGGCCGGCGCGCTCGTCCTCGCCCATCCGCGGCTCGTAGCGCGCGCCCTCCCGCCAGGAGTCGCGTACGTCGGAGACCGTCGAGAGCCCCATCCCGACCCCCGCCAGGTAGGCGGCCCCGAGTGCGGTCGTCTCGGTGCTCTCACCCAGCACGACCGGCGCGCCGAGGACGTCGGCTTGGAACTGCATCAGCCAACGGTTCACGCTCGCCCCACCGTCGGCGCGCAACTCGCCGAGTGGCAGGCCGGTGGCCTGCTGCATCGCATGGACCGCGTCGCGGGTCTGATAGGCGATTGCCTCGAGTGTCGCGCGCGCGAGGTGAGCACGACCGGCACCGCGCGTGAGCCCGACGATCGTGCCGCGCGCGTGGGGGTCCCAGTGCGGCGATCCGAGACCGGTGAGCGCCGGCACGAAGTAGACGCCGTCGTTGGATTGCAGCGACGCCGCCAGCCTTTCGGTGTCCTCGGCGCGCTCGATGATCTGAAGCTCGTCGCGCAGCCACTGCACGGCGGCGCCGGTGACGAAGATCGACGCCTCCAGCGCGTAGGCTCGGCCACGACCAATCTCTGACGCGACCGTCGCGAGCAGACCCGGGCCCGGCTCGGGCACCGTGAAGCCCGAATGGAGCAGCACGAACGAGCCAGTCCCATAGGTGGCCTTGGCCATGCCGGGATCGACACAGGCCTGGCCGAAGAGCGCGGCCTGCTGGTCGCCGGCGACGCCCGCTACGGGGACAGTGTGACCGTGCAGCGCCGCCGGCCGGGTCTCGCCGATGACCCCGGCGCTCGGACGGACTTCAGGCAGCGCGCCGGCGGGCACGTCGAACAGCTCCAGCAGCTCCGGAGCCCAGCGCCCGGCGGCGACGTCGTAGAGGAGCGTGCGCGACGCGTTCGTCGCATCGGTGACATGCTCGCCGGCGAGCTTGAAGATCAGCCACGAGTCGACCGTCCCGAACACGGCCGTGCCGTCGTGCGCCCGCTCGCGCAGGCCGCTGACATTCTCCAACAGCCAAGCGATCTTCGTGGCCGAGAAATAGGGGTCGAGCACCAGGCCGGTGCGCGCACGGATCAGCGGCTCGTGTCCTGCAGCGCGCAGCTCCTCGCAGCGCGCCGCCGTGCGGCGGTCCTGCCAGACGATCGCGTTGTGCAAAGGCTCCCCCGTGGCCGGATCCCAGACGCAGACCGTCTCGCGCTGGTTAGCGATCCCGACCGCCGCCAGATCGCCGGGCCGTACCCCGGCGTCGTCGAGCGCTTCGCCGGCAACGGCCTGCGTGACCGACCAGATCTCCCCCGCATCGTGCTCCACCCAGCCAGGCCTGGGAAAGTGCTGTGTGAACTCGCGCTGAGCGCGTCCGATCGGCTCGGCCTGCTCGTCGAACACGATGCAGGTGGTGCCCGTCGTTCCTTGATCGATGGCAAGAATCATCTCCGCGCGAGCCTACCGCCGGGCGAAGTACACCCGCACGAAATCGACGAGCTGGCGTCCGCGATGCGCGAAACCGGAGAGCGTGCGGCCGGTGGCGCGATGGGAGAGGTCGAGCTCGACCTCGGCGATGCGATGCCCGGCGCGGACGGCGTCAATCGTCATCCCGATCTCCATGCCGAAACCCCGCGCGAACGGCAGGACGTCATCGAGCACACTCGCGCGCAACGCCCGCTGTCCAGAGATCGGCGCGCGCGTCCGCATACCGCACCGCCGGCGAATCGCCCAGCGCGCAAACGCGACCGCGAGACCGACCCCGCCGCCGACACGCGTGGCGAAGGCCGCGACCGCCATGTCCGCGTCGCCGCGTCGCAACGCATCAACGAGCTCGCCCAGCCTGCTCGCGGACTCGGCGAGATCACCGTCGCAGAGGATGAAGATCGGCTCGGAGTCATCGGTCGCTTGCAGGGCATCCCGCGCGGCAAGCGTGACGGCCGCGCCCTTGCCGATCATGCGCTCGCTGCGCACGACCCGCGCGCCGGCTTGGCAAGCAAGCTCGGACGTGGCGTCGGTGGAACCGTCGTCGGCCACCCACACCGGCGCGCGGGGGAACGCGGCGGCCAACGCGGCGAGCGTTGCCTGGATCCGGGGGGCCTCGTTGTAGGCGGCAACGATCACGTGGATCTCGAGGCCGGGGGTTTGGGGAGTGTCGGCGGTATCAGTGCTCATCGGATCGATCGGCGCCGGAGGCTATTGTCCAAAGCCGTCATCGATCAACCAGGAGGCTTGCGAAATGGCTGAGGTGGAGGCCCATATCACCGGCACCGTATGGAAAATCGAGTGCGCCGTCGGCGACACGATCGAGGAGGGCGACACGGTGGCGATCCTCGAGTCGATGAAGATGGAGATGCCCGTCGAGGCCGAGGACCCCGGAACCGTTACGGAGATCCTCTGCGAGGAGGGCCAGGCGGTCAACGAGGGAGACACGCTGGTCGTGCTCGGGTAGCGCCAGTGTCCCCAAGCGCCACCAGCCGTGAGCTCGCCGGCGGCAAGCTCCTGATCGACGAGCCCACCGGTGGCGTCGTCCGCCTGACGATCTCAAACCCGGCCAAGCGCAACGCGCTGGATCACCCGATTCTCGACGCGATCACCGGGATGCTCACCGAGCTCGCGCGCGGAGAGTCCGGCGCGCGCTGCGTGGTGATCACCGGCGCCCACGGGATGTTCTCAGCCGGGTATGACATCGGTGAGATTCCCGAGGACGAGTTCGAGGAGCGCGCCGAGCAGCTCGTGGCGCACCCCTTCACCGAAGCGATCGATGCGCTGCAGGCCTTCCCCTACCCCACGCTGGCGGTGCTCCCCGGCCACACGATCGGCGGCGGCCTGGAGCTGGCGCTGGCCTGCGATCTGCGCGTGGCGCAGGACACCATCAAGCTGGGGATGCCGCCGGCGAAGCTCGGGCTGGTCTACTCGCACACCGGCCTGCGCCGCTTCATCGACGCGATCGGCGCGCCCCGCACGCGCGAGCTGTTTCTGCTCGGCCGCTACATCGACGCGTCGACAGCACTTCAGTGGGGACTCGTCAACCAGGTTGCCCCGGCTGAGGAACTGGAGGCGGTCGCGTTGGAAGTGGCGGACGAGCTCGCCGGCAACGCGCCGCTGTCGCAGCTGGGCAACAAGCGGGTGATCGCCGAGCTGCTGGACGCCGAGGGGGAGCTGCTCGCGGAGGTCGAGGAGGAGCTGATCGAGCTGCGTCGCGCCTCGTTCGCATCGCGAGACATGCGCGAGGGGATGAAGGCCTTCGCCGAGAAACGCCCCCCGCGCTGGCGCGGGGAATAGCCGTCCGCCGCTGGTCATAACGTGCGGTGCATGCCGCCGTTGATCACCCGCGAGGAAGCTCTCGCACTGGGCGAGATCGAGGACCACGCCGAGATCGAGGCGCTGATCGGACGCGCCTGGGAAGCGCGCGTGGAACGCTTCGCCGACTCGACCGACATGTGCTCACTGGTAAACGCCAAGTCGGGTGGCTGCGCCGAGGACTGCGGCTTCTGCGCGCAGTCGCGCTTCGCCGATGCGGAGACGCCGCTGCACGCGATGATGGAGCCTGAGCAGGTGCTCGAGCACGCGCGCGCCGCCGAGGCCGCGGGAGCGCATCGCTTCTGCATGGTCACCCAGGGGCAAGGGCTGTCCAGGCGCGACTTCGAGAAGTACCTGGAAGGCGTCCGCCTGGTCTCCGAGCACACCAACCTGAAGCGCTGCGCCTCGGTCGGGCACATCTCCGCCGCCCGCGCGCAGGCGCTGAAGCAGGCGGGCATCCAGCGCGTGCACCACAACGTCGAGACGGCGGCAAGCTACTACGACGAGGTCTCCACGACCGTCCGCTACGAGGGTCGTCTGCGCACGATCGAGGCGGTACGCGAGTCGGGCCTGGAGACATGCGTGGGCGGCATCCTGAACCTCGGCGAGAGCCGTGAGCAGCGCGTCGAGATGGCTTTCGAGCTGGCCGCGATCGACCCGACGAGCGTGCCGATCAACATGCTCAACCCACGCCCCGGCACGAAGTTCGGCGACCGCGAGTACATGGACCCGTGGGAGGCGGTCAAGTGGATCGCGATCTTCCGCCTGATCCTGCCCGCGGCGCTGTTCCGGCTGTGCGGCGGGCGCGTGGAGAACCTCGGCGAGCTGCAGTCCCTAGCCGTGAAGGCGGGGATCAACGGCGTGATGATGGGCAACTTCCTGACAACGCTCGGCAACGAGCCCGAGCAGGATCGGGCGATGTTCGAGGAGCACGGCCTGAACGTCGCGCGCCATACCGACAACGGCATAAACCCGCGGCCGGACAATCGTTCGGGCTGGCTGGAAGGCGAGACGCCCGATGTCGTGGAGGAGCTGATCGGAAGCACGAGCTCCGCTGCGCCGATCGAGCTCGACGTAAAGCTGTGGGATCCATCGAGCCAGCTGCGGTTCCGCGCCAAGCGCACGGTGCCGCCTCGTCCCGACGGAGCCGTCAATCGGAAACCCCGCCCAGCCCCGGTCGGCTAGGCGGACTGCCGGATGAGCGAGATCGAGCAGCGCTTGGAGGATCTGGAGCGGCTCGGCCTGCACCGCCGTCTGCGGATGGTGAGCGGACCGCAGGGTCCGCGCGTGCTGCTCGATGGCAGGCCGGTGCTGCTGCTGTGCTCGAACAACTACCTCGGGCTCGCCGACCACCCACGCGTACGCGAAGCAGCGGCGGATGCGGCGATGCGCTGGGGCGTCGGCGCGGGCGCCTCGCGGCTGGTGTCCGGCACGATGACGATCCACCGCCGCCTGGAGGAGCGTCTGGCGGCATGGGAGGGCAGCGAGGGATGCCTGCTGTTCGGATCCGGGTACCTCGCGAACCTCGGCACGATCGGTGCGCTCGCCGGCCCGGGTGACACGGTCTTCTCCGACGAGCTGAACCACGCCTCGATCGTCGACGGCTGCCGGCTCTCGCGGGCGGAGGTGGCTGTTTACAAGCACTGTGACGTGGACGATCTCGACCGGCTGATGCGCCGTCACAGCGGAGGGGGTCGCCGGCTGATCGTCACCGACTCGGTGTTCTCGATGGACGGCGACGTGGCGCCACTGGCGGAGATCGTCGAGCTTGCAAAGGAGTACGGCGCGCGCACGATCGTCGACGAGGCACACGCCACCGGCGTGCTCGGCCCGGGCGGACGCGGGGCGGTGGCGCAGGCCGGCCTGGAGGGCGAGGTGGATGTGGTCGTGGGCACGCTCGGTAAGGCGCTCGGCTCCTACGGCGCCTACGCGTGCGCCGATGAGGAGGTGATCCGCTACCTGCTCAACACCGCCCGCTCGCTGATCTTCTCGACCGCGCCCGGACCGCCCGCCGTGGCCGGAGCGCTGGCAGCGCTCGAGTTGCTGCAAGAACGCCCGCACCGCGTGCAGCGGCTGCACTCGGCTGCGCGCACCCTGCGGGGCGCCCTTGCGCACGAGGGCTTTCCAGTGGTCGATGAGGAGATGCAGATCGTGCCGCTGCTGGTGGGCGACGCGTCCGCGGCGATGCGCCTGTGTGAAGAGACACTGCAGCGAGGCGTGTTCGCTCAGGCGATCCGCCCGCCGACGGTTCGCGCAGGCACCTCGCGGCTGAGGTTGGCCGTGATGGCCTCGCACACCGCCGAGGAGCTGAAGATGGCCGCGCGCGCGCTCGGTGAGGCTGCGCGCGCGCTCGGACTGGACCCGGCGGCGATGGGTCCACGCGTGATCGCAAATCGCAGGAGGGCAGACGAGCGCGAGACCGAGGAGCCCTATCTGCCGGCGGCTGCAGGAGTGCTCCCGGGAGACGCGCCGTTTGACGTGGAGCGACGAAGTGGCCGCCCGTTCGACGTGGAGCGCGAAAGGTCCGTCGCCCGCGCGGCGTAGTCGATCAACAAACGTAAAGCACGCATGCGAGGGCTCCTCGTCACCGCGACCGACACCGGCGTCGGCAAGACGGTCCTGAGCGCCGCCCTGCTCGCGGCGATGGCCGCGGGCGGCGAGTCGGTATGCGCGCACAAGCCGGTGGTGACCGGCCTCGACGAGGCATCGGATATCAGCCAGCCCGGCGGGTGGCCTGCAGATCACGAGCTGTTGGGCCGCGCGGCGGGCATGACTGCCGAGCAGGTGGCGCCGCTGCGTTACGGTCCCGCCGTCTCTCCCCATCTGGCGGCGCAGCTCGCGGGCGAGCACGTCGACCCAGCGCAACTCCTCGCCGCGGCCCGAGTAGCGGCGGTACGAGCGAACACTCTGATAGTCGAGGGCGTCGGTGGCCTGCTGGCACCGCTTGCCGAGGACTACACCGTGCGCGACCTCGCTGTCGCGCTGGAACTGCCCCTGCTGATCGCCGCACGTCCGGGGCTCGGCACGATCAACCACACGCTGCTGACACTCGACGGCGCGCGCGCCGCCGGGCTGGACGTGCTCGCGATCGTGCTCACACCATGGCCCCAGAAGCCCAACGAGATCGAGTGCTCCAACCGCGAGACGATCGCGCGCCTCGGCGAGATCGAGGTAGCGACGCTCGGCCATGTGTGGAGCCCGAACGTGGCCGATCTGGCACGGGCGGGCGAGGAGCTCCCGTGGCGGCGCTGGCTCCGACGGCGCTCTTCCTAACGCTCCGATGCCGCCATCCCAAAAACATCTTCACAGCCACTTCACACGATGATTCCCGACTCGTCACAAAAAACCGGACTTTGCGGGTAAATCTGTAAGCACGATAAATAGAGATCGATCAGAGGAGCAACGATGACTCTCGATACAACGACCACCCGGGTCGACATGCACTGCCACTCGACCGCTTCGCAGATATCCAAGCTCGGCGTGCAGCGCGCCCTCGGACTTCCGGAGTGCGCCACCCCGCCCGAGGAGGTCTACACACTCGCCAAGCGACGAGGCATGGACTTCGTCACGATCACCGACCACGACACGATCGCTGGAGTCCTGGAGATCGCGGACCGCCCCGACGTGTTCGTCTCGGAGGAGCTCACCGCCCACTTCCGGGGCGAGCCTCAGGCGGTCCATGTCCTCTGCTACGGGATCACCGGCGAGGATCACGCCTGGCTGCAGGCTCATTCCGGCGACGTCGAGCTGTGCGCCGCCTACCTCTACGAACGGGAGATCGCATGCGCCCTAGCGCATCCCTACTACAACGTCGGCGCACCCCTCACCGCGCGCCACCGGCGGCGCCTGGCAGAGTTATTCAGCGTCTGGGAGGTCCGCAACGGCGCGCGCGCCCGCGAGCTCAACCAGCCCGCCGCAACCTACGTCGCCACCCGCGACTGCATCGGCATCGGCGGCTCAGACGATCACGCCGGCGTTGACATCGGGCGCACGTTCACCGAAGCACCTCCCGCGCGCACCCCGGTCGAGCTCCTCGACCACATGCGCGCTGGGCGCGTCTCCGCGCACGGCAAGCAGGGCAGCGCGGCGAAGTGGGCGCACGCGGCGATCGCGATCGCCGCGCGTTCGCTCGATCCCGCGGCGCGGGACGGGGACGCGGCCTCGCGCCCAGACCCGCGCACGGTGCTGAACATGGTCCAACGCCTGCTCCGCGAGGGCGATGCCCGCCATGGCGCCACCGGCGCGGATCTCTCCCCCGCCGACGCACGCTGCCTGCTGCGTGCGTGGCTGGCCGCGGTCGAGCTCGACCAGCTCGACGAGCGCGGGCTGATCGACCTCATGCAGGCCGATGATTTCAGTCACTCCAGCCTCTTCCGCCGCGCCTGCCGTTTGCACGAGCGCAAGCTGCGCTCCGCAGTCGCCGTCGCCGTGCGCGCGGCCTCGGACGAGAGCCCGGGGGGCGCCGAGGTGCTTACAGCCGCGGGGGGCCTGTTCGAGAGCTGCATCGCCGCGATCCCCTACGCTCCCGCCGTCGCCTTCCTCGCCAACGAGCGCGCCAAGCTCGACGGACGCTCTGGCGAGAACGGCGAGACCCCGCGCGTGGCGATCCTCGCCGACGGGATCTCCTCGATGCACGGCGTCACGCGCACGATCGAGGAGATCCGCCAGCGCGGCGTCCCCGGCTTCGAGATCGAGGTCGTCGGCACCGACCCCGAGGTCGACCTGCGCCTGCCCGCCGTCGTCGAGATCGACGTGCCCTACTACCCCGGCCTCTCGATCGGCGTCCCCAGCCTCCCCGCCGCCATCCAGCTGCTCGCCGACGGCGCCTTCGACGCGATCCACGTCTGCTCGCCCGGGCCCGCCGGGATCGCGGGCGTGCTCGTCGCCCGCGCGCTCTCCCTGCCGCTCGTTGGCAGCTACCACACCGAGCTCACCGCCTACGCCGATCTGCGCTCCGGGCGACGCCACGTCGCCGACGCGATGTCACTCGCCGTCAGCGCCTTCTACAACGCCTGCGACGTCGTCCTCTCCCCCAGCGTCGCCTCCGACGACGCGCTCGCCGAGATCGGGGTGGGGGCCGAGCAGGTGCTGCGCTGGGATCGTGGTGTGGACACTTCGCGCTTTGACCCCTCACTGCGCAGAACCGGCCTGTTACCGGACGGCAAGCTCAACGTGCTCTACTCCGGTCGCATCACACGCGAGAAGGGCGCCGATCTGCTCGCCGACGCGTTCCTGCTCGCGCGCGAGCGCATGAGCGCCGGCAACCACGGCGCCCGCGAAGGCAGAATCGACCTGCACCTAGTGCTCGCCGGCGGCGGCCCCGAGCAGGAGCGCCTGGCCGAGCGCCTCGGCGAGCACGCCACGTTCCTCGGCTGGCTCTCCGGCGCCGAGCTGGCGCGCGCCTACGCGAGCGCCGACCTGTTTCTGTTTCCCTCCGCCACCGACACCTTCGGCCAGGTGATCCTCGAGGCCCAGGCCTCCGGCCTGCCCGTGATCGCCGTCGCCGAGGGCGGCCCGCTGTCGCTGATCGAGGACCGCGTCACGGGGCTGCTCTGTGAGGCCTCCGCCCCCGCGCTGGCGGACGCGCTGCTCGAGCTCGCCTCCTCGCCGCTGTTGCGTGAGAGTCTCTCCCAAGCGGCGCTCGCGGCCGTGCGTGAGCGCACCTGGGAGCGGGCGCTGGAGCGGCTGGGCGATGGGTATCGGCAGGTGGTTTCGCCCGATGCCATGGATCTCAGCGCACGCGCTGCCTGAGATCTCATCGTCCGTCCGTCCGTCCGCAAATAGCGTATTTCTCCTGATTTCTGCTGTGAACATTCTGTGACCATTTGCGCAACCCCACACAAGGGTCGGCAAGGTCCCCTAGACTGACGCTCGATGACGGACAGCATCAGCGCCATGGAGGAGGCGGCACCGTCGAGCACTTCGAGTGCAGCCTCAATGCGCATCGCCGTGCTCGACCGCGACAGCGGGTTCATCCAGGTGCTGAGCAAGCGCTTGGATCGTCTCGGCTGGGAGCATCGCGTGCTCGGCAGCCCGGTTCCCACCGATGCGATTGCCTCGATGCGGCTAAGCGCGCTCGTCGTCGACCTCGCTGTGCTCGGTCCGCAGGCTTGGGAGTGGCTCGAGCGACTTTGCGGCGCGCTGCCTGAATTGGGGGTCGTCGTCTGCACCGGGCCTTCGACCGTGGCCCAACGGGTGCGCGGGCTGCGTCTCGGGGCCGACGACTGGATCACCAAGCCGTGCCACCCCGAGGAAGTCATCGCCCGCGTGCAGGGTGTCGCGCGTCGGCGGCGGCGCTCCACCAGCCGCACAGAGTCAAAGCCGCTGATGGCGGGCGAGGTCGAGATCCGCTCCGACCAGTTCCAAGCGTTCGTCGGGGATCACGGCCTCGATCTGACCAGACGTGAGTTCGAGCTGATCGAGCTGCTCGCCGCCGCCGAGGGGCGTGTACTCGAGCGCGAGGAGATCTACTCGCGCCTGTGGGGTTATGCGATGGTGCGCGGGGACCGCTCGGTCGACGTGTTCGTACGCAAGCTCCGCCAAAAGCTCGAGAAGGCCTCACCGCAGTGGCGCTATATCCACACCCACTTCGGCATCGGCTACCGCTTCGCCGCCGAATCGCTCGAGGTGGTCGGCATCGATGACGTTCCGTCCTCAGTCCCCGTCGACTGGAACCCCGCCCATCCCGCCGGCGATCAGGGCAAGCTCACGGGGGCGCAGCAGGACCGCGAGCTCGCCGACCACGCCGTCGTTTCCTAGGCGCGGTGCCCTGCCCTCTAGTCTGAGCACTGCCAAGCCGCCCTTCTTGAGATCCGGCTTGGCGCCCGTCAGGTCCCGTGCAATGCTCGACAGGTCTGGCTCGTGGCCGACGAGCAGCAGACGTCCATCGGCTCCCAGGCCGGCCAGCTCGGCGAGCGCCTGGCGAGCGTCGAAGTCGCCTGCAAGCGGCGGATGCGCCGTCGGCAAGTCGCGCTGCTGCACACTCCAGCGCTCCGCGGCCAGCTCGGCGGTCTGACGCGCGCGTGTCTTGGGGCTGAACAGGACGACGTCAAAGCCCACCTGCAGGCGCTCCAGCGCGATCCCCGCCGCGCGAGCCTGGCCTTCACCGCGCTCGGTCAGTCTGCGTTCTGCGTCCGCGCGCGTGCCGTGGGGCTCGGCGTCTCCGTGACGCAGCAGCCAGAGTTGACGAGCCATACGTTCCAGCACCTTAACCGATCGCCCCTGCAGTCCCACCACACGACGGTCGCCAAATCGCCACTCCCTTACAAAGCGATGTAGCGTTGAGCAAGACGATGAGCCAACCATCCACCCACGAGCCCAAGCAAAACGAGCACCACAAGCTGCACGACCCGGCGCTCTACCTGAACCGCGAGCTGTCCTGGCTCGACTTCAACGAGCGCGTGCTGCAGCTGGCCGAGGACGAGCGAATACCGCTGCTGGAGCGCGTGAAGTTCTGTGCGATCTATACAACCAACCTCGATGAGTACTACATGGTGCGCGTCGCCGGCCTGCGCGACCAGATCGACGCGGGCGTGGAGAACCCAGGCCACGATGGGCGCATCCCCTCGGAGACGATCGCGCTGATCCGCGAGCGCGTGCTGGAGCTGGGCGTGAGGCTGACCGACTGCTTTGAAGGGCGCCTGCGCCCCGCCTTGGCCGAGCACGACATCCGCGTGGTCGCCGTGAACGAGCTCGACGACGAGCAGCGCGCAGAGCTGGCCAGGCACTTCCAGAAGGTGATCTTCCCGGCATTGACGCCGCTGGCAGTCGCTCCTGGACGCCCGTTTCCGTATATCTCAAACCTGTCCCTCAGCCTGGCCGTGCTCGTGCGCGATCCCGCGACCGACCAGACGGTGTTCGCGCGCGTGAAGGTGCCGACCGAGATCCTGCCGCGCTTCGTCGCACTGAAGGGGTCGGGGGGGTCGGGTCCCGGGCAGATCACGCTGCTGGCGCTGGAGGACGTGATCGCCTGCCATCTCGACTCCCTGTTCCCCGGGATGGAGATCGCCGACTACGACGCGTTCCGCGTCACTCGCGACGCCGACCTGGAGGTCTCCGACGACGCCGCCGACCTCTTGCAGGCGGTCGAGGACGAGCTGCGCCGCCGGCGCTTCGGCGAGGTGGTGCGCGTCGAGGTGGGCACCGACTGCTCAGAGCGCCTGCGCGATGAGCTGGCCGCGCTGCTGGGAGTGCAGGAGGATGAGGTCTACCCGGTCGACGGGCTGCTCGACATGGGCGCGCTGTGGCAGATCGTCAAGCTGCCGGGCTACAGCGAGCTGCGCGAGGAGCCACTGCTGGGTCACACCCACCCGCGGTTGCTGCGCCACGAGGGCGAGCGGCCCGACGTGCTCGGGGCGATGCGCGAAGGCGATCTGCTCGTGCACCACCCCTACGACTCGTTTTCGACCTCCGTCGAGCGCTTCGTCGAGCAGGCCGTGGCCGATCCGAACGTGCTCGCGATCAAGCAGACCGTGTACCGCACGAGCGACGACTCGCCGCTCGTGCCGGCGCTGATCGACGCGACCGAGCGCGGCAAGCAGGCGGTCGCACTGGTCGAGCTGCAGGCGCGCTTTGATGAGCGCATGAACATCCACTGGGCCAAAACGATGGAGGAGGCCGGCGTGCACGTGGTCTACGGCCAGCCATCGCTGAAGACGCACGCCAAGTGCGTGCTCGTGGTGCGTCGCGAGGGCGATGGGGTTCGCAATTACGTGCACATCGGGACCGGCAACTACCACTCCGCGACCGCGCGGCTGTACACGGACTTCGGGCTGTTCACGACCGACGAGCAGATCGGCGCCGACGTCGCCGACATGTTCAACTACCTCACCGGCTACGGCCGCCCGCTGCACTACCGCAAGGTGCTGACGGCGCCCAACCAGCTACGCGACGGCCTGATCGAGCAGATCGATCGAACGATCGCCTCGCACTCGCCCGAGTCGCCGGGGCGGATCGCGATGAAGATGAACGCGCTCGTCGACGGGCACTGCATCCGCGCTCTCTACAAGGCCTCGCAGGCGGGGGTACGGGTCGACCTGAACGTGCGCGGGATCTGCTGCCTGCGACCAGAACTGCCCGGGATCTCCGAGAACATCCGGGTGGTCTCGATCGTCGGGCGGCTGCTGGAGCACTCGCGCGTGTACGCCTTCGAGCGCAACGGCGAGTACACGATCTACATCTCCTCCGCCGACCTGATGCCGCGCAACCTCGACCACCGCGTCGAGCTCGCGGCGCCAATCGAGACCCCGGAACTGCGCGCCGAGCTGCTCGACACGCTGGAACTCGCGTTCGCCGACAACCAGAGCTCTTGGGAGCTGGACGGCGAGGGGATCTGGCATCGCCGTTCGCCGGGGCCGGACGAAAGACCGCGCAACCTGCAGCTGGAGCTCTCAGAGCTGCATGCGCGCCGCGCCAGCGAGGGTAAACCCGACGGCGAGCGGGATCTGGGCACGCCGCTCAGCCGCTGAAACTACGCGGTGGCGGCGGGGATCTCGTCGAGCATCGCTTTGAGCTCGTCGACCGACTGGTAGTCGAGCCCGAGCAGGTGGTCGTGGCGGTGGCGGACGATCCCGTCCTCGTCGATCACGATCACCGCGCGCTTGATCCCGAGACGTGGGGAGAACGCGCTGTAGCTGATCGCGACCTGCCGATCGACATCTGAGAGCAGCGGGACGTTGAGGCCGTGCTTGGCGATGAAGCCCTCGTGGGAGGCTAGATCCTGCGAGGAGATGCCGACCACGGTGGCGTCAAGCCCGGCGAAGTCTGCCGCCCGGTCGCGGTAGGAGCAGAACTGTTTCGTGCAAACCATCGTGTTATCGCCTGGGTAGAACAGCAGCACGACGCGCTCGCCGCGGTGCTCGGAGAGCTTGAAGGGACCATCCGTTCCAGGCAGCTCGAAATCGGGGGCCTGCTCGCCCACCTGTGGGGTCTTAGCCAAGATCGCTCACATATCCATGTTACAGGCCATACTCTTCGAGCAGATTGAGCCACAGCTCGCTGCGGGTGGGGAAGCAGGGAACGGCGTGCCAGAGGCGCTCGAGGGGTACCTCGCCGATCACCGCGATCGTGGCGGCATGCAGCGACTCCGCCACATCAACGCCGGTGAAGGTGGCGCCGACGATCACCTTGCGGTCCTCGTCGACGACGATCCGGGCGGTCCCGGGCGCGTCGCGCCCGACGAAGCTGCCACCAGCGCTGCCCTCAGTGGGCGTCTCCACGGCACGCACGTTCAGGCCGGCGTCTGTGGCGCTCTGCAGCGTATGCCCGACGGCCGCGACCTGCGGCTCGGTGAAGATCACGCGGGGGGAGAGCCGCCCGTCGGAGCGCAGGACCGTCGCCTCGCCCGTCCGGCAGAGGATGTGGTCGGCTGCGAGGCGCGCCTGGTACTTGCCCATGTGCGTGAGCAGCACACGGCCGTTGGCGTCGCCGACGACGTACAGCCACTCGTGGCCGGGCACGCGCATCTCCTCGTCGACCTCAATCGACTTGCCGGGCTCCAAGCCGAGCGTCTCCAGGCCGAGACCATCGGTGTGCGGAACGCGCCCGATCGCGACCAACAGCTCATCGCCCGTGAACGCGCGGCCGTCTTCGAGCTCGAGCGTGACCGGGCCGCTGCCGTCCTCGCGCCGCACCGCCGTAGCCTTCGTGCCGGTGACAACCTCCACGCCGGCGGCTTGGAGCGCGTCCTTGACCTGGCCGGAGGCAAACTCCTCCTCGCCCGCGATCAGCCGGGGCAGGGCCTCGACGATCGTCACCTTCGCGCCCAGCGAGGCGTACGCAGAGGACATCTCCACGCCGACGACGCCGCCGCCCAGCACGAGCAGCGACGCAGGGACCGATTTGGCCGTCGTCACCTCGCGGTTGGTCCATGGTTGCGACTCGCGCAGACCGGGAATCGGCGGAATCGCCGCCCCGGTGCCGGGGGCGAGGATCAGGGCCTTGCGTGCGTGCAGCAATTCGTCGCCGACGCGGATCTTGCGCTCGCCGGCGAGGACGCCGTGGCCACGCACGAGCTCGATCGAGCGCTTTTCGATCCACGGCAGCTGGGCATCGTCGTTGAGATCGTGCACCACCTCGTCGCGACGGCGCAGCACGGCGGCAACGTCGATCTCCCCGCCGGCGGTCTCGGCGGCGCCCGGAACGCGGCGCGCCTCGGCCAGCGCCTGGGCCGGTCGCAGCAGCGCCTTGGAAGGCATGCAGGCATAAAACGAGCACTCCCCTCCGACCAGCTCGCGCTCAACTAGTGCCACAGCCAGGCCATTGTCGGCCAGGCGCCCCGCGCAGACCTCCCCGGCAGGGCCGGCGCCGAGGACGATCACATCGAAGTCTTTGGTGCTCACGAGCATCTCCTTGCTTGGCTGAGGGGTGTGCGAGCGGTAGCCTGGAGTAGATCATGGTGCAATCGCTCTGCGGCCAGCTGCTGCTCGCCTCACCGGCGCTGATGGACCCCAACTTCAGGCGCGCGGTGGTGCTGATCGGCGTGCACAGCGAGGAGGGCGCGATGGGTGTCGTGCTGAATCGCCCCTCAGAGGTGACGGTTAGCGAGGCGGTGCCGCAGCTAGAGCAGACCGTCGCCGAGCAGGAGCCCGTCTACGTCGGCGGCCCTGTGCAGCCGAGCTCGATCGTGTTCCTGGCCGAGTTCCTGGACCCGACCCCAGCGGGGCTGCTGGTGCTGGGCCGGATCGGCTTCCCCGCCCCGGACGCCGGCATCGACGAGCTGACAGAGGCAACCGCGCGCAGGCGCGTGTTCGCCGGCTACGCGGGCTGGGGCGAGGGTCAGCTCGACGCCGAGCTCGACCAGGGCGACTGGATCGCGCACAGCGCCGTGCCCGACGACGTGTTCTGCGAGGTGCCCGAGGAGCTGTGGAGCAGCGTGCTCACGCGCATGGGCGGCAGCTACGCCCTGATCGCGCGGATGCCTTCGGATCCGAGCGTCAACTGACTAGGATCACATAAGTGCTCACGCTCGCCCGCTGGTCGACAACCCATCGCAAGTACGTGCTGCTCGGCTGGATCGTGCTGCTGTTCGGGGTGAATGTGATCGCACAGTCGGCTGGAACCAGCTACTCAAACAACTTCACGCTGCCCAACTCCGACGCGCAGCGCGCCGCCAACCTGCTGCAGCAGAGCTTTCCCGCACAGGCGGGAGATCGCGACACGATCGTTTACAAGGTCAGCTCTGGGACAGTTCTCGACCCGGCGGTAAAGGCGCGGATGAGCGCGATGTTCGCCGAAGTTGACAAGTTGCCGCACGTCACGACGGTGATCAGCCCGTATGCGGGCGCCGCCGCGGGCAAGTCGATATCGGCGGACGGCCAGATCGCGTTCGCGACGGTGGTGTTCGACGAAAAAGCGAACCTCCTGCCCAAAAGCGCCGCCGAACGCGTCGTCGAGGTCGCCCGTGCAGCGGGCCGGCCTGGCCTACAGGTGGAGCTCGGCGGGCAGGCAATCGAGGCGACCGAGCAGGCTGGCTTTGGGCTGTCCACGGCCGTCGGCCTGCTCGCGGCGATCGTCGTGCTGCTGCTGACGTTCGGCTCGGTGGTCGCGATGGGCCTGCCGATCGTGACCGCGCTGTTCGGCCTCGGCACTGGGCTCGGGACGATTGCACTGTTCACGCACGTCGTCGACACGCCCAACTTCTCTTCCGAGCTCGCCGCGATGATCGGGCTCGGCGTCGGGATCGACTACGCGCTGTTCATCCTCACCCGCTTCCGCGAGGCCTACGGCACGCCCGGGCCGACGTTCGAGAATCCACGCGAGTCCGTCGTGCAGGCGCTCGACACCGCTGGGCGCGCCGTGCTGTTCGCGGGCTGCACCGTCGTGATCGCGCTGCTCGGGATGATGCTGCTCGGGGTGGACTTCCTCTATGGCGTGGCGATCTCCGCATCAATCGGCGTGCTGCTGGTGATGCTCGCATCGCTGACTTTGCTGCCGGCGCTGCTCACCACCTTCGGCGCCCGTGTAGCGCGGCCGAGTCGCCGGGCACGACGCCGCGCCGCCAAGGCACAGGTGGCCACGTCGGCGGAGACCACGAGCCAGCCGCTGCCGGTCGCTGCCGCCACGACCGGCGACGGCGACGGCACGGGCATTGTCGAGGGCGGCATGTGGCTGCGCTGGAGCAAGTTCGTACAGCGCAAACCGTGGAGCATCGCGATCGTCTCGGCGCTCGTGATGCTGGCGATCGCGGCTCCGGCGACGGCGCTGCGGCTTGGCTCCAGCGACGCCTC
>Ga0302326_10014109_pt1 | contig 16924 bp, 14 predicted proteins | sample Palsa_T0_3_FD_202264 | JGI IMG/M metagenome (GOLD analysis project Ga0302326, IMG submission 202264) | Peat permafrost microbial communities from Stordalen Mire near Abisko, Sweden - Palsa_T0_3 | ecosystem: Environmental > Terrestrial > Soil > Palsa > Peat permafrost | place: Sweden: Abisko...
GATATCGCGGTGCCTCTCGATGTCTTCCCAGTCAAGCCACGAAGTATCGTTGTCCTGGCAGTAGGTGTTGTTATTACCATGCTGCGAGTTCCCGAATTCATCGCCCGCCAGCAGCATCGGCACGCCATGGCTGGTCAGCAGGATCGTCAGGGCGTTCTTGACCATCTTCCGGCGCAGGGCCTGGGTCTCTTCCTCCGTCGCCCCGGGAACCCGGCAATCCCAGCTGTAGTTGTCGTTCGAGCCGTCGCGGTTGCCCTCGCCGTTGGCCAGGTTCTGCTTCTCGTTGTACGTGAACAGGTCCATCAGCGTGAAACCGTCGTGGGCGGTGATGAAGTTCACCGAGGCGCAGTTTCCGCGGTAGAGCGGGTTGTACACGTGGGGCGAGCCCTGCATGCCCTGCGCGGTGACCCACGTCATGCCCGGGTCGCCCTTCAAGAAGCGACGGACGTCATCGCGGTACTTGCCGTTCCATTCGCACCATCGGCCCCAGGACGGGAAGGTTCCCACCTGGTACATTCCGCCGGCGTCCCAGGCTTCCGCGATCAGCTTGCACTTGCCGAGCACGGGATCGAAGGCCAGGTTTTCCAGCAGCGGCGGACTCTCCATCGGGGCGCCGGTCTGGTCTCGGCCGAGAATGCTGGCGAGATCGAACCGGAAGCCGTCGATGTGGTACTCGGCCGCCCAGTACCGCAGGCAGTCGAGGATCATGGTCCGCACAACCGGGTTGTTGCAGTTCAGCGTGTTCCCTGTCCCGCTGAAGTTGTAGTACCAGCCGTCCGGCGTCAGCATGTAGTACGTCTTGTTGTCGATGCCCCGGAACGAGATATACGGCCCGTTCTCGTTCCCCTCCGCGGTGTGGTTGAACACCACGTCCAAGATCACCTCGAGGCCGTGCCGGTGCAGATCTCGCACCAGGGTCTTGAACTCGTCCGCCTGCATCCCGAGGCGCCCGGTCGCGGCCAGGCCGGCCTTCGGCGCGAAGAAGCCCAGGGTGCTGTAGCCCCAGTAATTCATGAGCCTCGTGCTGCCGTCCGGGCCGAACCGCCAGTTCTCGAACTCATCGAATTCGTAGACCGGAAGCAGCTCCACCGCGTTGACGCCGAGGTCCAGCAGGTACGGAATCTTCTCGCGCACCGCGGCGAACGTGCCCGGGTACTTCACGCCCGACGACGGGTGCGCCGTCAGCCCGCGGACATGCATCTCGTAGATCACCAGGTCCCCCAGCGGCGTCTCGAGCGGCACGTCACCCTGCCAGTCGAAGTCGTTCTGGAGAATCCGGGACCGCAGCGGCGGCAGCTCACCGTCCTCGGACGGCGCCTCGCCCCACACGTCACGTCCCGAGACGATCTTCGCGTACGGATCGATCAGGATCTTGGTCGGATCGAACCAGTGGCCCGCGCTGAAATCGTTCGGGCCGTCGAAGATGTACCCGTACTCCGTATCCTCGTAGTCGAGGTCGTACACGATCATCGCGAAGACGTTGCCGATGCGGAATTCGTCGGTGAACGGGATGACGACATACGGTTCCGGCTCGCGCCTGCGGAAGAGCGCCAGGCTGCAGGATGTCGCGTTGGTGGAGGAGATGCTGAAGTTCACGCCGCCCTCGACGATGGTGGCGCCGAAGGGCAGCACACGGCCGGGGCGAATCTTCACGCCCTCGTGCTCGTGCGTGGGATAGGAATCGACGCGCAGCATGACCGTGCCCTACTTCAGCCCGGCGACGGCATCGGCCTGCGTCGGGAACCTCTCCAGAACGTCCTCGAACCCGGTCATGACGATGACGTCCCAGACCAGGGACTGGACGCCGCACAGCACGGCCCGGCAGCCGACCTGGGCCGCCTGTTTCGCGGCGATGAGCAGAACGCGCAGACCGGAGCTGGCCACGTACTCGCAGTCGGTCATGTCGATGATCAGCTTTTGCCCGGCCGTGATGTTCGGGATCAGGGCATCCTGGGCCGCCCGCGAGCCGACCGTATCCATCTTCCCGGCCAGCTTCACGACGAGGACGTCCTCGACCAGAGACTCTTCGATATGCACTGAATGCTCCCCGCTCAGCCCTGGACCGGCTCGATGGTGACCTTGATCTTCGGACGGTGGCTGACCTCGGGCAGCGAGACCGTCAGGCCCGTCGCGTCGAAGAGCGTCCATGGTTCCCCGTCGACGGTGACCGCGGCGATACGGACGCTGCCCGCGGGCAGGATGTCGGGCGAGACCCGGATGATGCCGTCGGGGAAGCCCCCGGGGAGGGGCTTGAAGTACAGGTCTAGCGGCTTGCCGGTGGAGAGCAGGTTGGTGTACGTCTGCCCCAGGTACGCCAGCTCCACCGAGTGATAGGCGCTCATCGAGTGGCTGCCCTTCTGCCGCTCGGTTCCCAGCGCGTAGGGCAGCCCGTGCGCGAGGACGTTGAAGTAGATGGCGCCGTCATCGTGGTCGAGGAAGTAGTTGTTGTAGAACGCCGCCGACTCGCGCGCGTAGCGCAGGTACTCCTCCTTCTTCAGGATGCCGTACAGGATCTGGTAGGCCAGGATTCCCTGCTCCTGCTGCCACCAGGCCTTACGGTCATGCCAGACGAAGCGGTGCATGGTCTCGCCCGGAGGAACCTGGCGCTCGACCACGTCGTACCAGCCGCCGCGCTGCACGTCCATGCCGAATCTCGGCATGATCTCGGCAATCTTCTCCGCCAGTTCGACGTATGACTTGTCGTCGACCACGCTGTGAATGCGCATGAGGTTCCACGCGATCTTCAGGTTGTGACCCACCACCGCGCGGTTCTGCTGCCAGCCCCAGGTCTGGTCCCTGCTCCAGTCGTCGAAGAACCGCTCGTTGACAAACGGGCTGTTCTCGTGGTCAGGGAAGTGCTCGACGATGCAGTCGGCCGTGTACTTGAGGAACTCCCTGTACTCGTCCTTCCCGGTGGCAAGCCACAGGTTGATGAGGTAGGCCGGGGCGTGGTCGCCGACCGAGTTCCAGTTCTTCTTGGCCTTATTGCCGCCGAGCGAATCGGCGTGGGCGCTCAGGGAGATCGGGTCGATGTGCGAGTAGTAACCCCCCTTCTCGTGATCCTTGAAGAACCGCTCGAACAGGCTCATCGTCAGCTCGATGTCGTTCATGATGACGGGGTCGCCGTTGACGCGGTACGTCTGCGTCGGGCCGGCCAGCGCGTAGATCTGCTCGTACATCGGCACGGCGTCGTAGTCGTCACCGAACTCCGACGCGAACACCTTCGTCTCGCGGCCGGGCGCGACATCGATCCCGTGGTACCAGTAGGCAACGTTCTCGTCGGTGTCGTAGAACCGCATGTGGTCGCGCAGGTACTGCGTTCCCGCCTCAGCGGCCTCGAGGAAGAGGTCCTCGCCGGTGAGCAGGAACGTGCTGGCAAGACCGTAGATCATGCGCGAGATGGTGTCGGTCTCCTGGCGGAAGCTCGCGCTGCGCCGCTCACCGGTCATGGAGAGGTCGGTGCGGTACGTGTCGTAGTTCACCCGAACCGCATCGCCCTCGAGGTCGAACTGGGCTCTGATGAAGAACTCGGCGATGCTTTGCGCCTGCTTGATCCACCAGTCTGGCTCCTCAAAGCGGAACTTCTCGACATCCTTGCCCAGGAAGTCGATGTACTGCGCCTCGAGCACGTCCGGCGCGTCGGGATAAAAGGTCCCGTACACGAAAAGGAAGCGTCCGGGGCTGAGCATTTCCGGAATTGCGGCGGTGGTGTCAAACCAAGGCTCGCCGAGGTTGCGTATCAGCTTCGAATAGAGCGTGGCCGTCAGCTTGACGGAGAAGTCCCGTCCGTCGCTTGTGGTAAGGATGAACGTGCCGACGGTCTTGTCGAACGACTTGACGTAGCCGCCGATCGAATCAGAGAACTCGAACTGCATCACTGCCTCGCATTCGCGACTACGCCGCCATTTTGGCGCGGATATAACGAATCATTTCGCTGTCGGTCTCGTACACGTCGGCCGCGACGTCGACTGGCAGCTTGCCGTCGTGACCCTTGAGATCGAGCCTGGCGCCACCGTCGATGAGCATGCGCGCGCATTCCGTGTAACCGTGCCACAGCGCGTCATGCAGAGGGGTGTAGCCATTGATCGGCCCCTGGACATCCAGATCGACGCCGGGCGCGTCCATGAGCATTTTCAGGATGTCCGGCCGGCCATTGTAGGTTGCCTTGTGAATGGGAGAGCCCTTGAAGGTCCAGTCCAACGGCCTCGCATCCGCACCGGCGGCGAGCAGGTCCCGGACAACGTCGGCGTGACCGTCCCGGGCGGCAACCAGCAGCGGCGTGTGACCGTCGAAAAAGCTGTTGACGTGCGGGTAGACGGTATTGACGGACTCGCCCGCCGCGATCTCCCGGCGGGCTCGCTCGGGGTCGCCATGGCGCAGCGCGGCGGTGATCTTCTGCCCGGTCATTTCCTGCTCTTCCCAGGCCTGCCGGTCGTTGATCATCCGCTCGATCTCCCGGAAGATCTCCTTGCCCTCGACGTTGACATTGAGCTCGAATGCCAGGTGGTCGGCCAGGGTAAAACCGTAATGGGTGCCGAAATGGAGGTTTGCGCCGTACTCGAGAAGCACCTTCACCACTTCGGGCCGCTTGTACCACAGCGCATCCATGATGGGCGTGTGGCCCATGGTGGGAGTGACGGCATCGACGAATGCTCCGCGGTCGAGCAGCAGCCTGGCGACCTCGGCGCTCCCGCCCTGGCAGGCCTTGTGCAGCGGGGTGGCGCCGGTCTGGCTGTCGGCCGTGAGGACGTCAGCCCCGGCATCCAGCAGCAGCCTCGTCAAGTCGAGGTTCGCCTGACAGGCGGCCATCATCAGCACCGTCAGCCCGGTCTGGGCCGCGCGGGCGTTGGGATCGGCTCCCTGCTTCAGCAACTCGCGCGCGGGCGCGACGTCGTTGTCGCCGACCGCCCGGATCAGCCGCTCGGTTAGCTTGAGGTCAATCGTGTTGGCAGCCACTCTAGACCTCGGCCATTCCGTTGAAGGCCGCGATCACCGGCGACGGATCGCAGTACGACCGCCACTTCACGATCTTGCCGCCGCGGATCGTCAGCCAGCTGGCGAACTCCAGCGTGAACTCCTGGCCGGTGGCCTTGACCACCGCCCGGTCGCGGACCGTGCCCACCGCCTGCTCGCCCTGGACCACCAGGTCCAGGGGCTGGACCTCCTTGAAGCTGGCCACGGAGTCGCGCACGCGGAACGTCTCGGCCACTTCCGCGACGCTGTGACAGACCGGGCCCAGCCATGGCACCACGTCACTGACGCCCGTCACCGGCGACAGGTTCTGCCACTCGACCCGCTCGTCGAGCAGCGCCACCGCAGCGGGCACATCGCCTCGGTTCAGGGCCTCGAACCAGGCCGCGGCGACACGCTGAGTGTCTTCTTGGCTCACGTCGCTTACTCCCGGAATTCTGGTCCGATAATCCACTGCTCGGTCGCGGCCATATTCTGTATGTATTTCGTCTCGGCAAACTGCGGGAAATCGTCCCGGACGAGCTTGTACTCCGGGGCGGCGAAAGCCCGGCTCATATCGTCGACGTTGTCAAACCACAGAATGGCGGCAGCGTCGAGGCCCGGCTCGCCGATGCCGTACATCGAATCACGCTGATGGCACTGGTAGTAGCGACGCAGGCCGGGGAGCGCCAGGACGTGCGGGGCGTGGACCTCCAGGGCGTAGCGCCGGAACTCCGGCAAGGACAGGCCCTCTTTCCTTTTCATGAGCACGAAGTACTTGATCTGACTGCCGTCACCGGGAGGCGGACCGGACTCCTTGAGCACGTGGGCATCGGTGTTGAGGACGACGGTCTGCCAGAAGGCAGCCCAATTCGGCTCATCTTCCCGCGCCGCTCGCAACTCGGGCGTCTGCAGCGAGGCGACCGAGGTCTCCTCATTCTCGAGCCATATCTCGGCCACCCCGCTGAACAGGGGGTCATCCGGTTCGGGGCCGAAAGGTACGCGCGAGTCGATCATGTAACGGCGTACCTGCGGAATCTTGGCGGCGAGCTTCGGCCCATGGTGGTTGAGCCAGTAGTCCTGGAAGTCGCGTTCGCTCATGCCCGGCTTGGGGTGAGCGAAGATCAGCTGGTGTATCACCTAATGCCTGCCTAGTCTCTAGGACGTTTCTTGTGCTACCGGTCGACAGCGTCTTCAAGGATCAGGTCGATCAGGAACGGCCCGTCATGCGCGAGCATGGCCGTAACCGCCTCGGAAATCTCGGCCGGCTTCGTCACTCGCATTCCCCTGACGCCCAGCCCCGAGGCCATCGCCACGTAATCGATCTCCGGGTCGCGGATGTCGAACGAGGCGGGGAAGTCGGCTTGCTGGGTATTCGTCTGCTGCCGATAGACCACCAGGTTGTCCTTCAACAGCCGATAGCTGCGGTTGTTGCAGACGATGAACTTCGTGGCGACTCTGTAGTGCGCCGCCGTCCACAGCGCCAGGAAGGTGTAGAGGGCGCCGCCGTCACCCCCGAAGCCGATGACGGTGCGATCGGGGTGGGCCAGGTTGGCGCCGACGGCACCAGGGAAGGCAACCCCGAGAGTGCCACCCGGAGTATGGAAGAAGCTTCCCGGGCGGTCCGGCACAAGGTAGCGGGTGAGGTCGCCCGAGTACGTCAGCGCCTCATCGTAGATGAGGGCGTCGCTCGGAAGCTGCTTTGCCAGCTCCTCGGCGAACGCGGACATGTGCAGCGGGACTGTCTCTCTCCGCTCGGCATCGGCCGCTAGCTCACGTTGCCGCGCCGCCGTCTTCTCCGTGCCGAGTTGCTCAGCTCGCGCTGCTGCCGCCCGCTTCTGCTCAGGCGTCAGCTGGGCATCGAGCGCCTTCGCGAGGAGCGCCAGGGTGGGTTTGGGATCGCTTGCCAGCGCGACGGTTACCGGGTGATTCTTGGCCAGCGCGTCGGTGTCGAGGTCGATCTGGACGATCCTCGCGTCGGGGCGAAACGGGTTCTCCAGCAGCGGGAACACGTCAGGAAAGACATAGGTGCCGCAGACCAGCACCGCATCCGCGGTCTCGGCGACCTGCCGGCTGTTCGCGCCGAACATGTGCCCGGTCAGCCCGCCGTAAAGCGGGTGCGACCAGGGCATGGCGGGCTCGGAAACCATCGCCCCCCAGACGCTGGCGCCCAACTGCTCCGCCACCGCCGCCAATTCGGCCTGCGCGTGCGACTGGGAGACGCCGTCGCCCACGATGATCACAGGGTTCTCGGCCCCCGCGAGCAGCGACGCGGCTCGCGCGATCGATTCCTGCGCGGGCGCAACGCACGTATTCGGTATCACCGAGGGGACGACGTCCTCGTCGTTCACCTGGTCGAGCACGTCCTGCGGCACCGCGAGGAATGTGGGCCCGTACGGTGGCGTCATCGCCGTTTTCACGCACCGTCGGAGCAGCCGTAGCAGGCTCCCCGGATGGGTCGCGCGCGCCGCGTACTTGGTCACCGGACGCACGAACGTCACCAGATCGAGAGCCATATGCGCATCCAGCGGGTCGTACGCCATGCCCGCCTCGCCAGCGATCACGACCAGTGGTGTTCGCTGCATCCGCATGGTGTGATAAATGCTGCCGAGCGCGTTTCCGGTCCCGACGCTGGAATGCAACTGGACGACGGCCGGCCGCCGCCCGGCCTGCGCGTAGCCCGCGGCGAGCAGCACCACCGCCGCCTCCTGGAGGCCGAGCACGTAGCGCATGCCCGGGAAATGGCCGATCTCGTCGAGGAGACCCTCTTCGCTGCTACCGGGATTGCCGAATATCGTGTCGATGCCATCGGCTGCTAGCTGCTCAAGCAGCTTTCTGTGCCCCCGCTTCGCGGCCACGGGCTACCAGCCCCAGCGCCGTAGTCGAGGCTGCCCGTCGAGGACCTCGACCATCTTCTGTCCGGTCAGTACGCTGTCCGGCGTGGACCGTCCGGTGATGAACGGATAGTCGACGATCACGCTGGTGGGGTGCCCGAAGTTCCCGTGGTAACCGCCGTCCGGGCCGGTCGCGTCGCGCAGCATAAACTCCAGCGGGTACGGCGGCGGCCCCATGTTGAAGCCGAGAAACTCGTTTCGCGCTTGGACGAACGCGGTTCCGTCCTGGTAGTCGTATTCCAGGCAGTGGCCGGTCACGTGCTTGCCCCGAATGATGCTCTGCCGAAGATTCAGGTCGCGGGCGAAAGCGAGGCAGGCAACGCCATAGCACTCCGCGCCGATCGGCTTGTCGGCCGCCAGGAACGCCAGGATCAGATCATGCGCCCGCTGATTGTTGGCGAGGTCGACGATGGGACCCGACCCGCCCACAATCAGCAGGGCATCGTACTTCTCGATACCTCGATCGGCCCGTTCCCGCTCCCGGTTGTACGTCTCGAGGAGACGGACGAACTGCGGCGCCGCGAAGTATGGCCGCTGCGGGTACCAATCCGCAAGGTTGATCGGATTATTGAGCAGCTTGCCCTGCGGGGTCGAAGGATCATCGATTTCCCGCGTCTGGGCTGCCATCTCAGGTGAAGTCACCGAGCGCTGAAGCGGCGGGTCGAAGAAATCCGGATCCATGCTCACCGGAATGGCGTTCGGTCGCCGCCCGTTCGGGGTGCAGAAATCGACGCGGTAACCGACCCGGTCGAATTCCCTGAGCGGGCCGACCAGTTCCTCTCCCCAGTACCCCCACTCCGACAGCAGGATGAGGATGCGGCGCGCGTCCCCTTCGGCCGGGGTAGTCCAGGCAGGACGAGGGATCGGCCGCGCCGGGGTCTCATCGACGGCGAGTATGGCGTCGCGGATCGCGTCGACCAACCGCTCGGTGCCAACTGGCTCTTCGTTGTGCACCGCGGACATGGAGGTGACGAGGTCCCGGTCGGTGACGACGTGCTCCCACCAGTTGGTGCCTTCCGGCGCCGGCACGTACTGAGCTCCGGCGTTGAGCACGTCCGCCAGGACCACGGGATTGCAGGTGACGCGCCTTCCGGCGAGATAGTCCGGGGAAGGGGTGAGCAGCCAGAGCCCGTGACACGGCGCGCCCTTGATGATCCTCGGGTTGACAGCCAGCCGCCGGAAGAGCTCCACCGCGGGCGCGTGCCGAACTGCCTCCTGGCCGACCGTGGCCGCGGCTTCGTTCCATCGAAGTCGAACGCTGGTGTAGTTCGCGGCCATGATGACCGCCGCATAGTCGTCCGGGTTGATCGCGGCGAGATCGAGCGTGACCTCGAGCGTCTCCGGGGTGCGTCCGGCTACCTCGACCTCGCTGACGAACGTCTGCGTCGACTGCCCCCAAAGATTAGAGATCAGGTGCACCTGCGCCCCGTAGGACGTGAAACGCTCCTGATAGCACGTAATTTCCGCGGGAATGTACTGACTCTCGACGAGGACTGCGATCTTCTTGCCGGACAGCGTGGGAACATCCATCTGAGCCTCCCGGACATGACAGCATCGCCCGCACTGCTCACACGAGGGAGTCCTCAGATTGGACGATGATAATGACAGTTTCTTGTATTTAATGAAAGACTGAAGCATTTTAGACATTCGCGGCGCGACGGGTCCGCTCACAGCGCCCGAGAGAAATATAAGCACACGGCCGGCGTTCGCGCAAGAAGGCAGCCAGGCGCGATTTCTTTTTTGAGATACCAGTTGACTATATCCGGGAAAAGCGCCATGAGCGTGAATATCTCGCTGCTCCATTTTCGCGGTAATGCCGCGTGGTCTTCCCGAATCGGGCGAATGACGATAGTTAGCCCCCGATGTTTCGCGTCCTTGGTGTTCTAGCCTGAGGTTTTCGGCTGAGGGTGTTTTTCGGGTGCCGGCCGTGCCTGGCTGCCCGGCTGTAGCGCCAGGTGGGGCGGGGTTCTACGGGCCCGGGGTTGCTCCTTCTGTGACGGCGACGCTGACCAGGCCGTCACCGTGCTGCTCAGTGCCAAGGCCGGGCGGCCCGCTCGGCCCAGTAGGCGTCGGGGGCCTTGGCCAGGCTGAGCGGCGGAAGCTGGCCGACGGTGAGCGCCGCCAGGTTCTCATCCAGTTGCGCGCGGGTGACCGCGCCGGACAGCACGACCGATGCCCACGGCTGGGCCAGCGCGGCCGCCAGCGCGATCGCGTCCTCGGTGACGCCGCGCGCCGTCGCCAGCGCGGTCATCGCCGCCGGCGGTCCGCCCGCCGGGGTCAGCCGCCCGTTGGCGACCGCCTCCTTGACCAGGACCGCCCACCCAGCCTCAGCCGCCTCGGCGGCGGCGGGGCCGACCGATGGCTCGAGGAGGTTCCAGGTCACCTCGGTCGCGGTGAATAGCTGCTGCCCGTCAACGGTCAGGGTCAGCGCCCGGCGAATCGCGTCCGCCTGACGCGGGCCGCTGGTGCTCAGCCCGATGATCACGCCGTCGGCGCGCAGCCGCGCCAGCGCGGCCAGCAGCGGGGCGTCGGTGAACAGTCCAGAGTCAAGCGTCAGCGAGTGCACCTGGTAGAGGGCGAGCCGGTCGCCAAGGAGAGCCCGGCTCTCAGCCAGCTGGCTCGTGAACATGGCCAGCGAATGCTCCTTGACCTCCTGCCGGGGAGCGTCGAGGTGCCAGCCGCCGGTATAGCGGTAGCCCCACTTCGAGCCGACGATCACGTCCGCCTGACCGCGCTCGCCGAGCCAGCCGGCCAGGAACTCCTCCGCCCGGCCGTAGGAACGGGCCGCGTCCACATACCTGACCCCGGCCGCGTAGGCCGCGTCGAGTACCGAGAAGGTCCGGGACCGCATTCCGGTCACGCTGCGGTCGAGCAGATCCTGCTCGCGGCCGCTGGTGATGTAGGCCGGGCGGCCCAACGCGGCCAGGCCCAGCCCGATCCGGGAGACCGCCGGACCCCGCGCCCCGAGCGTCGTCATCGGCATGCGAATCCGGCCTTGATCGTCGCCGACCATGGCACCACCGTACCCGGCCGATTTCTCGCTGTTCCGCTAGCGTCGCAGTACGGGCAGGTCGCGGCCGGTGCCATCTTCCTGGGCAGTGATGCTGAGCTTCCCTTGGGCATCCACGTGGAAGGTGACGTAGACCAGCGGCTCGCCCGGGCCGGCCGGAGGGATCTCCGTCACCTCGAACAGGCCGAGCCCTTGGTTGAAGGAGACCAGCTGGCCCTCACCCTGAAAGGGCCGGAGCTGGATGGCTGACTGGTTCGGGTCAGCCGTCGTGAAGGTCTCGGTGACCGAGGCGGGAAGCGGCTCGCCCTTCGGGATCAGCCGAGTGAATCTGCCGCCTTTGGTCTCGATGCCGACTGAATGCCGCAAGCGGCCCCGGCGGCGGCCCCAGATGCCCATGTCCGTCCTCTGGTTGATAGCACATTCGGGATAAAGCGACCGTACGATTTTGCTCCTCATCGAAGAGGGCAGCAAACCGCCGAAGCAGCAGATCGGTTGCGGGGAGGTCCAGCCAGTCGTTCCAGCCCGGCGCCTCGAACACCGGCTGGTGCGAAGCATCGCCGCTCCAGTACTCAAGGTCGGCCCAGCCGCCGCGGAAGATGACGAGCTGGCCCTGCTGCCCGTCCTTGCGAACCGCCACGCCCACCGAATCGGGGTCCGCCACCAGGCGACGGTCCTCCCTCAGCCGAGAGGGCCACGGCGCGGCCTCGTCCCGCCAGGTGAGGGCGCCAACGACAAGCCCCGATTCCTCCCATGAGGAGATGTGACGTGTCATCAGCGCCGCCACCTGATCGAGGTCGACCAGTCTGTCCATCCCGCCAGGATGCCAGAACTGCGCCGGGGGCTGACCGCGAGCGGACCGGAACCTAGTCGGCGATGTACTGGTCGTCACTTCCCGCATGCGGGAAGCCGGTCCACCGGCGGGCCGCGCCGCGGCGCTCGCGCTGGCGGCGGATGATGTAGGTGCCGGGGGCGATGCCGCTGCCGCCGTGCTCGGGGTGGATCAGGTAGGCGACTGCGGTCGCGGTGAGGGCGCCGAGGGCGAGCCGCTGCGGATCGATGACGCCGGTTGTCCAGCGGCAGCTGCCCGGGTCGGCGACCAGGGTGTGCGGGTTCCCGCCGGTCCCCGCGCGGAGCACCTCGATGCCCGCCCCCGGCACCTCGTGCCAGCGCGGGGAATCGGTGATCGAGACATAGCGCCGGGCCCTGCCTGCGGGGTCGGTCGCCAGCAGGGCGATGGGGATCACGAGGAGATCGCCCTGGGCCTGGATGCCGTCGATGACCGGGATGGTCACCTCGCGCTCGAGGTGGCCGAGGACGTCGAGGCCGGTGCGGGCGGTGAGATCGGCGAGGGTAAGGGTCGTACGCATATGGCATCACCGTGATGTGTGAAGGGTGAACAGGGAACGGCAGCGGCGGACGGTGCCTCAGGTCCGCCGCGCGAGGGTGGCGTACTGCTCGCCTGCCAGGCCGTAGGTCCAGGCGGCGGCGTCAACCGGGTTGTCGAGGTCGCCGGGCACGTTGATGCCGTAGCGACGGCGGTGCCCGTCCGGTTCCGGGGTGCCGTTGGTGACGACGAGGATGCGCCCCGGCGCTCCCCAGCCGATGCCGGGCCGGTCGTCGTAGAGCTCGAGATCGGCCCCCGGATTGCCGGGATCCGGGCAGCGGGCGGCGAGCGTCAGACCGCCGTCCCTGAGGTACCCGTCCCAGCCGAGCTGCTCGATGCCGCTGCGCCTGACCTCGATGTTCAGCTCGGCGTGGATCAGCTCCGGGGTCGGGCCGCTCAGCACCCAGTCGGGAACGGGCGTGCCATGCAGCGCATTGACGCCGAAGCCGTCCGCGAACGCGAGGGCCGGCCCGTCGGCGCGGTGCAGCCGCAGCTCACCGTGGTGGCTGCCCACCAGCGGCTCGGTGTGCACGGCAACCGGCCGCTCCGCCATCAGGCAGAGCCCCTCCCCCGGCCACCACCAGCCGGCGGACTTGGCCAGGGTCGCCCAGACGTCCAGCTCGGCGAGGTCGGCCGACGCGTAGCCGCCGAACCCGGCCTGCCGTCGGGCGTCGTAGTAGCCGATCCAGGCAGCCCCGTGCTGGCCGTGGAAGGCGATCACGCCGCCCCCGGGATTCAGCTCGTCCTCATCGACGGCCTGGCCGATCGCCTCGGCCAGGGCCGCTCGGAGCGGGGCGGCGACCGAGTCGGTGAGCGTACCGCGCAGCGACCGGCCGACCGTGGCGACCACGACGGAGCGATCGCTGAGGCCGGACAGGACCGCGTCCTCGGGGGCGTACATGGAGACCGTGCCGACGTTGGCCGCCCGCGCGTCCCACTGGGTCCCTTCGGTCCGCCGGATCCGCGCGTCCAGCCGCGAGTGCAGGCTGGTCTCGAGCGACGCCAGCCGCGCCGCGACCGGCCATTCCCGCAGGCGCTGGCGGACCAGCTGCCGCGGCGGCTGGATGGCGGGATAGCGGGGCCGGGCGGCCTGGACCGCCCGCAGCGCCGCCAGCGGCGACGGCACCCACTCGAAGGCGGGCGGCGGAGCGCCCGCCTGGACATAGAGCCGGCTGACGGCCGCCTCGGCGGCAGACCGGCCGGCTGGCTGCGTGGACAGGCCGACGCTCAGCCATTGATTCCTGAGGGCGACCGCTAGCCGGATCTTCTCCACCGGGCTGGCATCGCGCGGCAGCCGAACGGACGGGGAGGGAGCGAACTGGAAGGTATCGTCCGGGTGATGGCCCGGACCGCGCACCGCGCTCACCAGAGGGGGGCGGTGGCGACCGCCTTTCCGTTGATCATGCGCCCATGGTGACAGAAATCCGGCTACGCCCGCAAGCCCGGTTCCGTCGCCAGCTGTTCATCCTGATCAGCAGGCCCCAGCCGGGCGGGCAGGATCTCGTAGCCGCGCAGCACCCGGGTCGGGCGCCGGACCGCGCCGGGCAGCAGCCGTAGGTCAGGGAAGCGCTCGGCCAGCGCCCGGAGGCCGACCTCGCCCTCCATCCGCGCCAGTGACGCGCCCAGGCAGTAGTGCCGGCCACCGGAGAAGGCGACGTGGTCGCGCGCGTTCTGTCTGGCCACGTCGTAGCGATCGGGATCCGCGAACACCCTCGGGTCGCGGTTGGCGCCGCCGAGCAGGGTCACCACCAGCGCGCCCGCGGGCAGCTCGCGGCCCGCCACCGAGGTCGGGCGGACGGCGACCCGGCCGGTCATCAGCACCGGGGGGTCGAGCCGGAGCGCCTCGTCGACCGCGTTGGGCCACAGCGCGCCGTCGGCGCGGAGCCGGTCACGCTGCCCGGGATGCCGGTCAAGCAGCGCGATGGCGTTCCCGAGGAGGTTGACGGTGGTCTCGAACCCGGCCGCGAGCACCAGTCCCGCGGTCGCCTTGAGCTCGCGATCGTTGAGGGTGCCGTCCTCGTCGCGGGCCTCGATCAGCTGGCTCAGCAGGTCCTCTCCGGGGGCGCGGCGGAGCTGCTCGATGTGGTGGTCGAGCCACTGGTCGAAGCCGCGGAGCCCGTCGGTGACCGCGCGGAACTGCCGCCAGCCGAGCGCGAAGTCGAGGCTGGGGGCGGCGCGGGTGCCCAGCTCGAGAACCCGGTTCCGCTGCCCGGGCGGCACGCCGAGGATCTCGGTGATGACCGTCAGCGGGAGCTGCGCGCAGTACGACCCGATGAGGTCGACCGGGGCCGACGGGTCCAGCCGGTCGAGCAACTGCTGGGCGATCTCCTCGGTCCGCCCTCGCATTCGCTCGACCGCGCGGACCGTGAACACCCGGGTGACCAGCCGGCGGTACCGGGTGTGGTCGGGCGGCTCGGTCGCCAGCAGCGACGGCGGCTCAACCGGGTGCTGCACGCGCGGGGCGGTCCGGTCGAGCAGCCGTCCTAGCAGGCTGCCGGGCCGGGTCGGCGGGCCCGCCCGGAAATCCGGGCTGGACAGGATCTCCTTCACGACCGCGTAGTCGGCCGTGAGGTAGGACAGCCGCGACCGCACCAGCGGCCCCTGGTCGCGGACCTCGGCCAGCAGCTCCCAGACCTGATCACCCGACGCGGGCGCCAGCATCAGGCGGCCTTGCAGGTCGCCCCGGCGGGCGGCGGCGCGCACAGCCAGCCGCGGCAGGCCGTGGGCCACCCCCCAGTAGACACCAGAACTCACCGCCTCCCGCCAGTCCGGGCCGGGCCCGTGCCCGGGCCGGCCGACGGGGGCGTCCCGTGCGGGCGCGGTCGGCGTGTCGGTGGCCATGCTTGCTCCTAACGACGGGCTTACCGGCAGCTTGCCTGCTTTTCGGCAGTGTTGTCACGGGGTATGGAACAGCGAATTGGCGCGTTTGCCGCCCTGCCGCCCGGCCGAAGGTACTCACATGGAAGCTAACGCAGACCGCTTCCTCGAACTCCTCCATCAGTTCGAGGACTTCACCGACGCGATCTCCCCCGAGCGGGCGCAGGTCGAATTCGATGAGACCACCCTGCAGCTGTTCTGGATGCGCTGGCCCCAGGTGTCGGCCTGGACCGGGTCGCTCTGGCGCGCGCTGTCCGAGGAGATGTCCGGCCCGTCCGCGCCGCCCGCGGACCCGGAGCTCGACGAGGTGGGCGAAAGTGGCTGACGATCCCCGCCCCGCGCTGACCCTCCGCGACGTGATGACCACCCGCACGGTCGCCGTCAGCCAAGATGACTCGGTGGCGGACGCCGCCGCCGCCATGATCGGGCAGAAGGTCGGATCGGCGCTGATCATGCAGGGCCGTTTCCTGTCCGGCATCCTGACCGAGCGGGATGTGCTCCGCGCGGTCGCCTCCGGCAGCGACCTGACGAGGTCCCCGGTGTCGGCGTGGATGACGAGGGACCCGGAGCCGGCCTCCCCGGATACCACGGTGGAGGACGCCACCCAGCTCATGCTGCTGCACGGTTTCCGGCACCTGCCGGTGCTTGACGGCCGCGAGGTGCGCGGCGTCGTCAGCCTGCGTGACCTGGCTGCGGCCGGGATCCGCCGCCCGGCCCGGCAGGGCTGACCTCGCGGTCGATGATCGCGGCGGCGTCGGGGACGGTTTGGCCGGCGAACGCGGGCCGGCCGCCGTAGGGGTCCTGGTCGGTCCAGAGCGTGGTCGGCGCCTGCTGGCGGACGACCGGGATGACCTCGGACGCGAGGCGCTCGAGCATGTCCATCTGCTGCTCGTGCGGGATCATGGTCGGCAGGCTGAACGACTGCAGGTCGTGCCGGAAGGCTTCGTGGAAGTACATGATCTTGTCGATGATCTGCTGCGGGCTGCCGACCAGGACCGGCCCCCGGGCGATCGCGTCGTCGATGTCGGTGAAGGTCATATCGTTGCCGGGGGTGTGATTGCCGGGCCGGTTGAAGAACGCGATCATCTGCTCGTAGACCGGCCCGTAGCTCATCCGGGCCTCCTGCGTGCTGTCGGCCAGGAACAGGAATCCTGACCCGGCCCCGACGTAGGCGTACCTGGGATCGTGGCCGTGGCGGGCGTACTCGGCCCGGTAGTGGTCGATGAGCACCTTGTAGTTGGCCCGCGGCTGGATCGCGTTGGCGCTGAACAGCGGGTCGCCCCAGCGGGCGGCCAGCGCGGCCGACGTCAGGGTGGTGGCCGAGCCGTGCCAGACCCGGGGCGCGCCCGCGTAGGGCCGGGGCAGGCTGGTGACCGAGTCGAGCGGGCCGCGGAACGCGCCCTCCCAGGTCACGTTCTCCTCGCGCCACAGGCGGCGCAGCAGCTCGTACTTCTCCGCCAGCTGGTCCCACTGCTCGCCCGGGGCGACGCCGAACATCGGGAGCTGGCGCAGCTCGTTGCCCTTGCCGATGACCAGCTCGACCCGCCCGCGGGAGAGCTGGTCGATGGTGGCGTAGTCCTCCGCCACCCGGAGCGGGTCAAGCACCGACAGCACGCTGACCCCGGTCTGGATCCGCACCCGGCTGCTGGCGGCCGCGATCGCGCCGAGCACCACGGTCACCCCGGCCGACAGGAACGGCCCGGCGTGCCGCTCGCCGACCGCGACCGCGTCGAACCCGAGCTTCTCGGCCTGCCGGGCCGAGGTCAGGGCCTGCTCAAGCCGGTCGGCGGTGCTGATCAGCCGGCCGGT
>Ga0302326_10014113_pt1 | contig 16921 bp, 15 predicted proteins | sample Palsa_T0_3_FD_202264 | JGI IMG/M metagenome (GOLD analysis project Ga0302326, IMG submission 202264) | Peat permafrost microbial communities from Stordalen Mire near Abisko, Sweden - Palsa_T0_3 | ecosystem: Environmental > Terrestrial > Soil > Palsa > Peat permafrost | place: Sweden: Abisko...
GCCTGGAGACATCTTCAGCGCTCTTATTTTGCATCCGTCAGCTTATACCCTCTCGCTCGGCCACATGGAAGACCTGACGATGCAGTCGTTTGCCTATTTGCGCATGCCACTCTTGCTGGCCGCCATAGCGTTCGTGATAGGTGCCGCCGGGACATTTAGCGCCGGGACGAAGCGTGCCTTCGTGTGCATTACGCTGATGATGATGTTGTTCTTCCAGGCCTCGCGCCTGGCGCTGATCACCTTCGATCCCGATCTGTCCTCACGCCCGTTGGCAGAGGCGATCCTGCGCTCGCCCGAGGGCAAACTCATCGTTGACCGCCATTATTATGCGTTCTCGTCGATCTTCTTCTACACTAACCGTACGGCGCTGCTGTTGAATGGCCGGGTGCTCAACCTGTCATATGGTTCGTTTGCGCCGGGCGCGCCCAATGTTTTCATCGACGACTCGCAATTTAAGGAGCTTTGGGCAACGCCGGAGAGATATTACCTGGTGGCGTTCGACAGTGCTCTTCCCCGTCTGCAACGACTGGTCGGGCGGGAAAAGCTTAATATCGTGGCGGAGAGCGGTGGAAAGTTTGTGGTCACCAACGTCCCGCTTCCAAACTCGACGCTGCCGCCGGACGTGGAACACACCCAGCGTCTTGAGCGGCCCGGTCCGTCGCAGACGTCAGCTCTGGGCGGGATTCCGCGATCGTCAGATGAGCCGGCAGTTGGCCACTATGACTTGGCTTCACAAGTTCTGGACTTGATAAATTCTGCAAGCGTGCGGCAAACCCGGTATATTTCAAGTAGGACGTTGTTAGCATCAAACCAAGCCAATCCTAATGGCTTTCCGAACCACCCAGTTATGACTGCCGCGCAGCAAGTTCGAAGCGATGGCAGTAACATTCCAGGAGCCTCGCTACACTGTACGGGCCCTGAGGAGGATGCATGAGAATTGCAGTGCTAGGGGGAGATGGTTACTGCGGGTGGGCAACCGCATTGTATTTGTCCAAGCAGGGACATCAGGTCGCCATTGTGGACAGCTTCGTCCGCCGGCAATGGGACCGTGATCTCGGCGTCGAGACCCTGACGCCGATTCGCTCTCTGCGCGATCGTTTGCAGGTCTGGAAGGACCTCACCGGCAACGTCATCGAGCTTTTCGTGGGCGACATGACCGACTACGCCTTCGTGTCGGCCCACATCCGCGAATTCTCGCCCGAAACCGTGATCCATTTCGCCGAGCAGCGGTCGGCGCCCTATTCCATGATCGACCGCGAGCACGCCTCCTTCACCCAGGTCAACAATCTCGTCGGCACCCTGAACCTGCTCTTCGCGCTGCGCGAGTTCAATTCCGGCTGCCATCTGGTGAAGCTGGGAACCATGGGCGAATATGGCACGCCCAACATCGACATCGAAGAGGGATACATTCGCATCGAGCACAACGGCCGGACCGACTCGCTCCCGTATCCCAAGCAGCCCGGCTCGTTCTATCACCTCTCCAAGGTCCATGACAGCCACAACATCATGTTCTGCTGCAAGGCATGGGGACTTCGGGCCACCGACCTGAATCAAGGTGTCGTCTACGGCACCACCACCGACGAGACCGCGCTGGATGAAGCGCTGATCAATCGCTTCGACTATGACGAGATCTTCGGCACGGCCCTGAATCGTTTCTGCATTGAAGCGGCGGCCGGCCATCCCATCACCGTCTATGGCAAAGGCGGACAGACGCGCGGCTTCCTGGATATTCGGGATACCATTCGCTGCGTCGAGATTGCGTGCCTTAATCCCGCCGCGCCGGGAGAGTTCCGCGTATTCAATCAATTCACCGAGCAATTCTCCGTGCTGGAGCTGGCGCACATGGTTCAGGCGGCGGCCAACAAGCTTGGGCTCAAGGCCGAGATTGACCACATCCCCGATCCGCGTGTCGAAGCCGAAGCGCATTACTACAATGCCAAGCACTCCAAGCTGATCGATCTTGGCTTGCAGCCGCATCTGCTGTCGGATTCGCTGCTCGACTCGCTGATCGGCATTGCGCTGAAGTACAGCGCTCGCATCGACAAGTCGGTCTTCATGCCGCATGTGAACTGGAGAAACGCGAGCAACAATCGCAATGGCAGTGGCCGGCTGCGCACTCCGGCCGGGGCCTCGTTGATTACTTCGGGAGTGTAGGGTATTCGCATCGGTAATTTGTCGTCCTGAGCGGAACGTCCGCCTGCTTTTCCGAAGGCCAGGGATGCTCTGATTAAGTCGGGTTTGAAGGGGACGGCCTTCAGGCCGCCCGTGAATGCCGCAATATCAATGCGGCTTTAGCCGCTGAGGGACTCCGCCTTGGCTTGATCAGGGTTCCTGTAGGTTTGCGGGTCGGGCGGACGCGAAGTCGAAGGATCTGCGGTTCGCCTGTAGAGCGCGGAGCGTCGGGGAGTGCCGTAGGCGCGATACAGGTTAGCCCAGCGCTTCAGCGCTGGGTCAACTGCGTAGAGAAATGTGAGTCCCGTAGGGACGGCACATCCCCGGCCGCGGTATTCTGGTGTGCCGTGCCTGCGGCACTCCTATTCCCCTACGGGCTCAGTACTCGGCGCTGAAGAGTCTGCGTGAGTACTAAGTTTCATCTTTGCCAGTGGAGTATGACCCGCGAAAATCAAGCGCCGTAGGCGCGACATATCATAGCCCAGCACGTAGCCCGCCGCGGCGGGCGGAGTGCTGGGTAAAATGGGAACAAATGCCGAGCCCCTCGGGGGCGGCACTGTTCTCACACAGACTCTGTAGCGCCGGGCTAACCTATACCGCGCCTACGGCGCTTCTAATCTCACTCGGAGCTAATTCCTCAACTACATGATCGCTCACCTCATCGAAATCGTCGGAGCATGGATCATCAGCGTGATCTCGGCCATGGGATATAAAGGTGTGTTGTTCCTGATGGCTATCGAGTCAGCCTGCATTCCCTTGCCGTCGGAAATCATCATGCCGTTCTCCGGAGCCTTGGTTGATCCGACGGTTGCCGCGCAGTACGGGAGAACGGCGTTCTCCTTGCTCGCCGTCGCAACCTTCGGCGCGCTGGGCTGCAACCTGGGTTCGGTGCTGGCCTACGAAATCGGCTACTTCGGCGGCCGCCCGCTGGTGGAACGCTATGGCCGCTACATTTTTCTCAGCCACCGCGAGTTGGCCATTGCCGACCGCTTCTTCGAACGTCGCGGTTCCATCGCCGTACTCATTGCCCGCCTGCTGCCGGTGATCCGCACCTTCATCGCGCTGCCCGCCGGCATCGCGCGCATGAATCGCCTGAAGTTTCACATCTACACCTTTGTCGGCTCGTGGCCCTGGTGCTTCGCGCTGGCCTACATCGGCATGAGGCTTGGCAGGCAGTGGGAAACCGATCCCCGCCTGAAGATGTGGTTCCATCGCCTGGATGCCTTGATCCTCGCCGTGATCCTGCTGGCCGTGGGGTACTTCGTCTGGTCGCACGTGCAGCACCGCGTGGGAGAGCGTGGAGTAGAAGAAGCCGCCGACTAAACCGTAGACACGCGTTTTGAAGGGGCACGGCTTTAGCCGTGCCGTCAAACCGCCAACAGAAATCGGCCTTTAGGCCCTGAGGAACTGCGCCTCAGCGGCTGAAGCCGGACTTTCGATTGGCCTCACCGGCACGCCTGAAGGCGTGCCCTTTCAAAGCAGTAAGAGGCTGTTTTAGTTAGTTTAATCCCTGGCGCATTGCCCCCCTCACCCTGCGGAACGCCGCCAATCGCTCTCTAACGTTCATCACATGCTGCGGCAAGTCGAGCTGCGATCCCTCTTCAAGAATCGGGATCAGCTTATCGAACTCCGGCCCCGAGTGCGATCCGGTCAGCGCTACTCGCACCGGATGAAACAGCTCTTTGCCCTTGGCGCCGGTCCTCGCCTTCACCTCGTTCATGATGGCCTTGAAGCGCTCGGGCGTCATCGGCGAAGGATCGGCCTCAACCTGCTGCGAAAACGCAGTCAGCACTTCTGCGGTCTTCGGCGCGGCCAGCACCTCGGCGTTGTCAGGCAAACTCATCGCGACTGCCGCGTCGTATCGAAATATCGATGAAGCCCGTTCGGGGATCTCCTCAAGCCGGTCCACCGACGGCGCCAGCAACGCGACAACTTTGCCGAACCAGGCCCGCGTCCGCTCATCGGGATGCTCCGGCAACAATCCCGCGCGAATGAAATACGGCTCAGCCAGATTCTCGATCCGCTCCGGTTCGCTCTGCTTGATGTAATGTCGGTTCAGCCAGTAGAGCTTCTCCATGTCGAAGACGGCGGGCGACGGCGTCACCCGTTCCAGCGAAAATTCCTTCTTCAACTCCTCCGGCGTGAAGATCTCGCGCGTGCCGCCGCTCGGCGCCCAGCCCAGCAGCGCCAGGTAGTTCATCAGCGCCTCAGGCAAGACTCCCATCTCGCGGAAGTTTGCAATCGAGGTAGCACCGTGGCGCTTCGACAAGCGTTCACGATCGCTACCCAGGATCGTCGACAGATGCGCGAACTGCGGCGCCGGCCAACCCAGCGCCTCGTACAGCGCCACCTGCTTGGGAGTGTTGGAGAGATGATCGTCGCCGCGAATTACATGGGTGATACTCATCAGCGCGTCGTCGACCACGACCACGTAGTTGTAGACCGGAATTCCGCTGGAGCGCACGATGATAGGATCGCTCACTACCTCGCTCGCGAACTCCACCGCGCCGTGTACGATGTCGTGAAAACGAATCGGATGCTCGGGAATGCGCAGCCGTATCGCCGCTGCTTCGCCATTGGCGCGACGGCGCTGTGCCTCAGCCGGATCGAGCGCGCGACACCCGCCGGAATACACCGGCGGCTGCTGCTTCCCCAGCTTCTCCGCACGATCGCGCTCCAGTTCCTCCTGCGAGCAGAAGCACAGATACGCCTTGCCCTCGCTTACCAACCGCTCCGCCTGCTCGCGGTAAGTCGCCAGGCGATCGCTCTGGCGATATGGCCCGTACGGGCCGCCGACGTCAGGCCCCTCGTCCCAGTCAAGCCCCATCCACTTCAGATCGTCCAGCAGTTGGCTCTCGAAGCGCGCTTCGCTACGCTCTACGTCGGTGTCTTCAATACGCAACACCATCACGCCACCCGCCTGCCGCGCGAACAGCCAGTTGAAGAGCGCGGTGCGCGCATTGCCGACGTGCAACTGGCCGGTAGGTGAAGGAGCGAAGCGGACGCGGACTTTGGAAGAAGTAGTCACTCCCTGATGTTAGCAAGTCGAGGATCAAAACTCCCGATTTCTCACAGACCGCGGAGCCGGTTACGTCATCTAAAGAAAGTCTGATTAAGTCCGGCTTCTTGAAGGGGACGGCCTTTAGGCCGTCCGTAAATGTCGCATTATCAGAGCGGCTTCGGCCGCTGAGGGACTTCACCTTGACTAGATCAGGGTTTCACAAACGTACACTATTAAATGCAATCGGTGGACGCGCGCTCCGGTCCGCTGGCAAAATCTTTCTAGTCCTGTGAGGCCCCGATGAAGAACGTCCGTCATTCGCTCACGCCACTTGCCCTTCTTTTGGTCCTTGGCTGCTCTGCCTGCGCCGAGAATCCAGCTTCCGCGCAGCCGCCAACCGCGCCGTTCACGGATTTCCGTTACGAGAAGCCGGGAACGGTTCACAAGATTACGCCACAGGACCTGCCCGCACCTTATGCCACCAAGTCGGCGACCAACGGACCCGACGTAGTCGATCGCCCAAAGGATGCCTGGCCGCAAGCCCCCGCCGGTTTCAAGGTGGAGTTGTACACCACCGACGTTCAGAACCCACGCAATATCGTTACCGCTCCCAACGGTGACTTCTTCGTGGCCGAAATGCACGGCGGCGATATAAAGATTTTTCGCGGCATCACCGCCGATGGCAAGTCGCAGCAGCAGAAGGTCTTCGCCTCTGGACTGACCGAGCCTTACGGAATTGCCTTCTATCCGCCGGGACCGAACCCGCAGTATGTCTACATTGGCGACAGCGACGCTGTGCTGCGCTTCCCCTATCACAATGGCGACCTGAAGGCCACGGGAAAGCCGGAGCATCTCCTCAATCTGCCGAGCGGGGGCAACCACTCGACCCGCGATCTTGTCTTCTCGCCGGACGGCAAACGCCTGTTCGTCGGCGTCGGCTCGGCTTCCAACGCGGACGATCCCGACACCCATCCCGCCGAGAAGTTTCGCGCCGACATCCTGGTGATGAATCCGGATGGTTCCGGCGTCCACATTTACGCCTACGGAATTCGCAACGCGGGCGGCGGGCTCGCCATCAATCCCAAAACCGGCGAGCTCTGGTGTTCGACAAATGAACGCGATCAACTGGGCGACAATCTGGTTCCCGACTACATCACCCACGTGCAAGAGGGAGGCTTCTACGGCTGGCCCTATTACTACATCGGCGGCCATCCCGACCCGCGGCTCAAGGGCAGACATCCCGAGCTGAAGAGCAAGGTGATAGTCCCGGATGTATTGCTTCAGCCGCACAACGCGTCGCTGGAGCTGACATTTTACGAAGGCAATCAGTTTCCCGCGGAGTATGCGGGCGATATCTTCTCCTCGCAGCACGGCTCATGGAACAGAAACCCGCGCGCCGGTTACGAAGTCATTCGCGTGCCGCTGCACCAGACAGGCCACGCCAGCGGCGAGTACGAAGACTTCCTCACGGGTTTCGTGCTCTCCAATGGCAACGTCTGGGGACGCCCTGTGGGCGTCACCGTCGCGCCTGACGGATCGTTGCTGATCACGGATGATGGGTCGAATTCGATCTGGCGCGTGAGCTATACGGGAAAATGAAACGGGAAACCCCGGAGAATGTGACCAAGACCGGACACGGACGAAGGAACATTCGACCTACACCCTACGGGCGGTGCCGCACCCGCGTGAGATCCTTCTTTCCGCCTTGAATGACTCTCGGCGAGCGCGTAACTCTTCGTCTGCGCTGTTCCTCGTTGAGTAACTCGTCGTGAAAGGTGAGCCCGAAGATGAAGATCGCGGCCACGAGGCAGTAGATGACAGACATGGCCACCTCCGAAACCTGTCAGTCGAGGCAGGTGACTATCCGTGGCGTACTCTCTTGTAGCTCCTGGGTCAGTGACGTGTGACACATACCCAAGACCTTCGAGATAGCTTCAAATCCGTACTTCGATGTCCGGACGGACCTTGTCAAGAATTGTCTTTTCGATCTTGCCAAGCTTGACGGGATCGACTCGAAAGCGCTCAGGCGCGATGGCGAGCTCGGCCACTGGAGATTCCTCTCCGCGATCGATAATTCTGATGACGCCGAGCCGTCCAATGCCGTCGGGAGAGTACAACACGGGTGCAAGCTCGCCCATCACCAGTTCGAAGTTGATCTGCGGAATGGGTATGGCCAAGTATCTGTAGTGAGCCGGTAGGGACATGAGTTGGCGATGCACTTCATGCATTTGCTTCCGGAACTGCGCGTACCATCCGAAAGACATCTTGTTGCGGTTTCTCGCATCGCTTACCTTCGGTACCGGTGCCTTAAAGCCGAAGTCCTTCGGCAGTTTAATCTCCACCGCATGCAAATCTCCCGATCCAGCCCGATCTACTGCCAGCACGTCGGCCCGAAGTAAAGATGACCGCTGCTCGATGTAAATGTGGGGCACGGAAAGCCTTTGCCGAAGCAGCTCGGCAACAGCATTCACGGCACGTCCTTCTCTTTGCCGAAGGGTAAGTTGTTGAGCTTGGTTTCTTGCTGGCGCTGGCATGTTCGTTCCTATGACATTCTAAGCAGGCCTTCAGCCCACGATTGGAAACGCTCGGCGAACACCCTCAATGTCTCTGCTTGCTCTCTGGTAACTTGCCTTTCGCCGTATGAGACGTCGGTCTTCCCGGTAACTAACCTCTGCAAATGCTTGATTCCTGCCCTATCAACTCTCTTGATCTTACAAGCCTTCGTGATGTCACGCACCGCTTGCATGTGATCCCGAGTTTGCGAGCGCTGACCTGTCAGCTTGATCTGAACAGCATCTTGAAATGCAATTGCACTGTGCACAGCCAGTAACGCAACTGCAGAGGGGTAGCTTGGGTCGACAACACTACAGAGCTTCATTGCACTCGCGAGCTCGACTGCACGGGACTGATAGACTCCGATGCTGATCTGATCCATTTGACAGTCGCCGCCTACGAGTCAAGGCGATGTCCTTCCGAGAATCCCATATGCCAAATTTTACCCCCGCGCGGGTTGCGGTGCAGGAGCGAGTTGTGCCACGCTGTTCGCCGCTTCCATTCCTGATCGAATGCAGTCGGGCACTCCGATGCCATGGTAGGCATTGCCGGCGATCGCGAGTCCCGGAATCTCGGCCACGCGCCTCTCGATTTTCGCGACCCGCGCGATGTGTCCGGGCTCGTACTGCGCCATCGCTTCCCGCCAGCGGTACACGCGAGAGAAGATGGGACGCGCGTCGAGTTTGACGATGTCGCGAAGCTCGCGATGAACGGTTTCCAGCATCTCTTCGTCACTGAGTCCGAGTACCGCCTCGTCGCGCGCGCCTCCCAGAAAGCATCGCAGAATGCCTTTGTCCGGCGGCGCGCGATGGGGAAACTTGTTGTGTACGAACGTGCACGCCAACATACGCGTTCCTTCGCTTCGGGGCACCAGAAATCCGAAACCGCGCGGCAGCCTCGCGAGCTGCTGTTTGTAGTAGCCGAGCGTAACCGTCACCGATGAACTATAGGTGATGTCCAGTAGATTGCGCGCCAGAACGCGGTCCACTCCATCGAGCAGCTCGCCGGCAACATTGGCGGGGGTGGCGAGGATAACGGCATCGTAACGTTCGTCGCCGTTCATCTCGATAGCGACGCGCCAACCGCCGTTCTCGGGATAGATGCGCCGCACATGACGGCGCAAACGAATGGCCTCGGGATCAATCCTGGCAATGATCGCGTCCACCAGTTGCTGCATTCCGTCCTTCAACGAAGTGAACAGCGGGCGCGGCGGCTGCTTCCTGGCCGCTTGCGCCATTTTCTTATGCGCGACCAGCATGGCGCGGCTGAGGCTGCCGTACTTCTCCTCCATCTCCACAAAGCGCGGCAATACCGCACGGGCGCTCAGCTTGCCGGCATCGCCCCCATAGACACCTGACAGCAGCGGATCGGCCAGCCGTTCGACGACCTCCGGGCCGAAGTGACGCTCCACCAGTTGCGCTACCGTCTCGTCGTCCTCCATGGGCCGCGGCGGGTGCAGCAACTCGCGCGCCATGCGGACCTTGGTACTCCACGAGAACAGCGGCGACAGCGCTGTAGGAAGCAGCCGAGTGGGCACCATGAACATCAGCCCGTCCGGCATCGCGATCAACCGGTCATGTACCACAATGTAGGTCTTGCGTTGAGCATCGTTGGAGCCGATGAGCTGGTCGGCGATGCCGAGTTCCTTGCAGAGCGCGAGCGCCCAGGGTTTTTCCGTGAGGAAGGAGTCGGGGCCGGCTTCTACCAGGCAGCCCTCAATTCGATCGGACGATAGGCAGCCACCGAGCCGCTGTCCACTCTCGAAAAGCGTGTACTCCAGTTCAGCGCCCGCCGTTCGCGCCTTCTCCAGGTAGAAGGCGGCGCTCAGTCCGGAAATGCCTCCCCCGATGATGGCGATCCGCTTCATGCAGCTAGGTTCAAAAGATTTTCTCAGTTTCGATCCCGCTGCTGCAAGAGCGCTCCAGCGCCGCGAATCGGGCCCGGGCCAGATCGGCAACCGCCCGCACAAACAGCGGCGAGTCATTCAGCGACTCCGCCCGGTAGAGCTTCATCCCTCTCACTTCGGCAAACTGGCGGAACAGGATGTCGACATCGAAAAGGATCTCGACATGATCGCAGACAAAGCCGATCGGCTGCACGAACACCCCGCTCTGACCGGCGTCTCTCAAGCTATTGATCGTGTCCTCCACTGTGGGACCCAGCCATTCGCCGCCCGACATTCCCTGACTTTGAAATGCGAAGTGCCACGGGCCGATCTCCGGAGCTTGCGCAGCAACAAGCGCAGCCGTCTCGCGCGTCTGAGCTTCGTAGGGATCACCCTCCGCGATAGTACGCTGCGGCACGCTATGCGCAGTAAACAAGACCGGCAACAGCGATCCGTGCTGCTCACAGGCGCTCTTCCAGTCCGCCCGTAGCCTATCCGCGAAGGCTTCGATCAGCAACGGATGATCGTGCCATTCTTCAACGAAGTCAATCGCGAACGGCGCGCTTGCCCCCAACAGAACCTGCTTGTACAAACCCACACTCGTCCGCGAGTTATGCGGCGCAAGGCAGATGGCGACTGCCTGCTCCACGCCATCGGCCGTCATCTGCTTTAACGTATCGGCGATGAACGGATGCCAGTTGCGCATCCCGACGTATGCCGTGATGCCAAGCTCGCGGGCAACGCCATTCGCCTGCCCTACAGTCATGCAGGTCAGCGGCGAGACGCCGATGAGCGAGTAGCGATGTTGCACCTCGCGTACCACAGCGTCAGACATCGGCCTGCCGCGCGATATATTCTGCAGAAACTCGGGAATGTCTTCCACACGCTCCGGACTGCCGTGCGCAATCAGCAGCACCGCTTGCTTGCTCATGGCTTCCTCTCGGCAGCGGTTGCCGTGAACTCGTGCACAAATTGCGCAAGATTTCTTACGTTGTCGACCGGCGTGTGCGGCAGGATACCGTGTCCGAGATTAAAGATGTGGCCGGGGCGGGCGTCAGCCAGGCGCAGAATGTGCTCGGCCCGCTGCTGCAACTCCCGCCAGGAGGCGAACAGCAGCACCGGGTCGAGATTGCCCTGCACCGCACGGTTATGTCCCACAATGTGCCAGCCTTCGTCCAGCGGAATGCGCCAGTCGAGACCGATCACCTCCGCTCCCGTTTCCGCCATGGACGGCAACAAGGTAGCACTGTCGGTGCCGAAGTAGATGATTGGGACCTTCGTCTCTTTTTGCAGCCGCTGAATGAGCTGGGTCGTCGGGACTAGAGCATAGCGGCGATAGTCTTCCACGCTCAGGCAGCCGACCCAGCTATCGAAGATTTGCAGCGCGTCGGCGCCGGAGCGCACCTGCTCGGCTGCGTACTCGGCCAGGACGTCCACCAGTTTGCTGACCAGTTCGTCCCATACCTCGGGCGAGTTATACATTAACTTCTTAACTTCCAGGTAATGCCGCGAGCCGCCGCCCTCAACCATGTAGCTGGCCAGCGTGAAGGGCGCGCCGCAGAATCCGATGACGGGCAGCTTCGCCCCGAAATGTTTCGTCACCAGCGCCACCGCTTCAGCGACATAACCTAGTTCGGCGGCACGGTCGGTCCGCAGCACGTTGACATCTTCGGCGGTGCGTACTGGCCGTTCGATGACGGGACCTTCACCCGGAGCAAAGTGAAACGGCAGTCCCATGACCTCCAGGGGCAACAGCAGGTCGGCGAAGATAATGGCCGCGTCAACCTTCAGGAACTCTGCAGCCGTGATAGTGACCTCGGCCGCCACTTCAGGCTTCTTGCAGATTTCGACCAGCGAGTAGTGCTTGCGGACGTCGCGGTATTGCTGCATGTAGCGGCCAGCCTGGCGCATGAACCAGACCGGAGTGGTCTCGACTGGAAGCCGCCGGCAGGCGCGTATGAAGAGAGACTCGGGGGCGGACATAAACAACTATCGTAGCACCGGAGGTCACTCGCCCGTGTGATACGGGTCACAAAGGAGATCCCGGCGCGTCTTGTGCGACTAGAACAAATCTGAGCGGCTGCCGGTACGAACCAGATAGACATCATCACCGACGATCTTGTAGATCAGTAGCCAGTCCGCTTCGATATGGCAGTCGCGGTAGTGCTGCCAGTTACCCCTGAGCGGATGATCCTTGCAGCGCTGCGGCGGAGACGCCCCTTCACTAAGCAGCATAATCAACTCATGCAGCTTGGCCATGTTCTTGTCGCGTTTTCGCGCGAGCTTAACATCCCGCTGAAACTGCACACCGCTTATAAGATTTCGCAAAGCTTAGATGTCCAAATCTTCCAAGAGCATGGCGGCGGACTTATAGCGCTTTCCCTCGCCGCGATCGGCAGCCTGCATTGCCTTAACTGTTCTCACATTGGGCACTTTGACCTCGAAGGGCAGAGCTTTTTCCGCAGCTACCCGGACCAGCAGCATGCGAACCGCGTCGGAGACGGAAATTCCCATCGATGCCAGCGTCTTGGCAGCTTGCTTCTTCACCTTTTCGTCCACTCGAATATGGACCATCGTCGTCGCCATACTTAACTCCTGAGATACCTTGTATCTCATTGCCGTTTGCTCCAGGAAAACCGGAGCACAGCATTTCCCCAACGCCGGAGTTGTGAGCCCCATCACCGACCGCTGTCCCGTCACTTCCCTATTGTGCATACTCTTGGTGTCTCGCATCCCGCACCGCTAAGTTTCACCGCAGAGAACACAGAGCGCACGGAATGGCCTTCTTGAAAATATTCTTCTCTGTGCTCTCTGTGTCTCTGTGGTGAATCCTCCGGCCTCTACAATCGCTACATGGACGCAGTGTCAGCCACGCAGCACCTGCCCTATCGCGGACGGCTCGCGCCCTCGCCCACGGGACTGCTGCACATCGGCCATGCCTGCACATTCTGGACCGCCTATCGGCGCGCAATCGCACGCAATGGCACGCTGGTGTTTCGCAACGAAGATCTCGATCCGCAACGCTCGAAGCGCGAGTTCGCGCGAGCCATGATCGAGGACCTGCGCTGGCTCGGCATCCCCTGGCAGGAAGGACCTGACGCCGGCGGCCCATTTGCGCCGTATGAGCAGAGCGCACGCCGCGCACTCTATCTCGAACCCTGGCGAAGGCTGCGGGACGGCGGATTCATTTACCCCTGCACCTGTTCACGCAAAGACCTGGCCACCTCCGCCGCCGCGCCCAATGAAGGCGACGATGAGCCGCTCTACTCCGGACACTGCCGCACCAGAGTCGGCGAAGCGAAACGCTATGATTTGCCGGGAGGCGTGAACTGGCGATTTCTGGTTCCCGACCGCGAGACAATCGCCTTCCATGATCTTCGCCAAGGTCGGCAACGGTTCACTGCCGGCCATGACTTCGGAGACTTCGTTATCTGGCGGCGCGATGACGTGCCCGCCTATCAGCTTGCGGTGGTTGCTGACGACGCCGCGATGCAGATCACGGAGGTCGTTCGCGGGGCCGATCTGCTGCCATCGACGGCGCGGCAGCTGCTGCTGATTCGCGCCCTCGGGCTGCCGGTTCCAGCCTATTATCACTGCGATCTGATACGCGATAAGGCCGGAGCGCGCCTGGCCAAGCGTCATGACGCGCTCAGCCTACGCGCCCTGCGCGAACAAGGCCATACCCCGCAGGATGTACTTAAGGTGTGCGCTTCGTAGCAATCCAATTGCACAATACGTTGAAAGAAGTGTATCGTCTGCCATTGGTGAGGAGGATGCCGCCATGAGCGTGAATTGGGCTGCGATCTTGCTGGCGGGAGTTGCGGATTGGATACTTGGCGCGGTGTGGTTTACAGTCTTCGCCAGCCAGTGGAAGTCGGGAATGGCCATGCCGGCGGCAGAGCTGCAAACCTACATGCCTCATCCCAACTTCTGGCCGTTTCTGGTCGCGTTCCTGTGCGACCTCCTGATGGCTTATGTCATTGCGCGGCTGGTTGCAGGATCCGCCTCGCATAATCTGTTCCGCGGCATTATCGTGGGCATGCTGATCGGTCTGGCGGCCGCAATGGCCATGGTCACCGAAACGGTCTTCGAGATTCGCCCCGGCTCGTTCGTCCTGATCTCCGCAGGCTATCCGCTGGTGGGCTGCATCCTGATGGGAATTATTATCGGCGCATGGAAGCCGAAGCGGACTCCCGGCTTGGGCGGCAAAGCTTCGATATGACAATGAAGATTGAAGGCAATATCGTCCCGGGCTATCTGAAAGCGCTCAGCGGACTGGAGCGACTTCCCGGTCCTGAAGGCGAGCGCTCGATCGAACTGTTCCGGCACGGCACGCTTACGGTGAAGTTGTATGCGCCGCGCGGCAACGATCACCAGACACCGCACACCCGTGACGAGATTTATGTTATCGCCAGCGGGACGGGCCGTTTCCTGCGCGGTGCAGAGGAAATGTCCTTCGGTGTTGGCGACGTGCTCTTCGTTGCCGCCGGCGAGGAACACCGCTTTGTCGAGTTCACCGAGGATTTCGCCACCTGGGTATTCTTTTACGGACCTGAGGGCGGGGAGCCCGAAGTCGTAAAGATCTGACAGCACGAACCACCCTTCCTCGCCGTACAGTCATTTTCCGCCGCCAAACCCCGGTCTCGGTGGTAGCGTACGATCATCGCAAGTGAATAATCAAAGCCCGATCAGGAGGCGCCGCCATGCCAAAGGACGACAAGAAGGACAACAAGAAAGCCATCAAAGATACTGGTGAGGTGACGACCGGGGATTCGTGGCTGGCCCAGGAAGCTCCGGTTGCCGGAACGTACAGTGATGGCCATCCTCTCGACACCGTGCAGTACCTGGAAGCCAAACTCATCCTCAAGCCCGATCGATTCGTGTCTGTAGAAAGCTTCCGCGATTTCGGGAAGCTGGTGCAGCGCACGGCGAAGAACCTCGCGGTAGGATTCGTCACCGATCCCAAGGTCGGCCGGCGGCCTGACATCCGGGAAATTGTGTTCATGGACACGCCGGACTTCCGCCTCTACAACAACGCCTTCATCCTGCGGCGGCGAATCACGTACATCGATGGCTTTCCCATTGGCGATCCGGAAATCGTCTTCAAGTTCCGTCACTCCGATGAGAGGAAGGCCGCGGAGCTGGATGTGCGTCCCAACGTCTCCGGAAAGTACCAGATCAAGTTCAAGGCCGAGGCGCTTCCGCTCAAGGACCAATACGGTGGTTTTCGTTTACTGTATTCCCATAACTGTCAGTTCGGTCTCAGCCAGATGCACGAAGGCGATCGCTTTGGCATGTGGGGGCTCGCCCACGTTTTTCCCGCGCTGTCCGTTCTCAAGAAGTCAGAGGACGAAGAAGTGAAGCTGGTGAACGAATCCATCGTCGAAGAGGTCCTGCTGGAATTGGGCGACCTCGACTTCGGCAAAGGGGTCGAGGGACATTGCAACGTAGCATTGTGGCGGACGCGAGGCGAGCACACTCCGCTGGTCGGCGAGTTCGCGTACCAGCTCAAGTTCACTCGAATGGATGACCTCCACGAAAAGCCCAGGAAGCTGTCGGAGCAATTCTTCATTACCCTGCAACGGGACGTGCAGGACTGGATTTCCCTGGGCACGACGAAGACGGGGATGGTATATCGTCTGCACGGCAACGCTCCTCAGAGTCACGAATGATTGGAAGCCCCTTTTCTGTATAACCGCCGGCCATCTCTGGTATAAGCTGTTCAATTTGGAGGTATGAGGGATGACCCTTGCCGTAGGCGGCAAAGCGCTGCCTGGTTCCGTCGCACGTCGCGGCGAAGTTGCCGAACTGCTCGTCACGGCTCTCCTTCTTCTTCTCGCGACACTGGCTCTCGCTCTACCAATTCCTGGCCAGCAATACGATCCCTCGCTCTATTCCGGGATGCAGTGGCGACAGATCGGTCCCTTCCGTGCGGGACGCGTGACTGGCGTGACCGGCGTCCCCGGCCAGCCCGCAATCTACTACGTGGGAACGGCCGGCGGAGGCGCCTGGAAAACCGCGGACGGCGGCATGGTGTGGAAGCCGATCTTCGACAAGCAGCATGCGGCTTCCATCGGAGCGATAGCGGTCGCGCCGTCGGATACGAACGTCGTCTATATCGGCACCGGCGATGTCAGCAACGTGGGCGGCGCGGTCAATCAGGGCGATGGCATGTGGAAGTCCACCGATGCCGGCGAGACCTGGCAACACATCGGCCTGGAAGATTCGCGCCACATCGGCGCGATCTGGGTCGATGCGCATAACGCGAATGTTGTTTTTGCCGCTGCTTTGGGTCACACCTTTGCTCCCAATGCTGAGCGTGGCATCTTCAAGACCGCCGATGGTGGCAAGAGCTGGCAGAAAGTTCTCTACAAGGACGACACCACCGGCGCCATCGACGTGGCATTCGCTCCGGATAATCCCAAGATCGGGTTCGCCACGCTCTGGTATCACTACGTGAAACCTGACACGCCATTTGCAGGATTGTTGGGCATGGGGGGCGCCGGGATATACAAAACCACCGACGGCGGCGACACCTGGACGCCGGTCGCCATTCCGCAACTGGCGAAGGCACATTTGGGACGCATCGGGGTTGTGGTTGCATCCGGTGGACAGAAAGTGTTTGCCATTGTTTCCGCGCCCAAAGACGGCGGGCTGTATCGCTCGGATGACGGCGGATCGACCTGGAAGCGAGTCACCGAAGACCAGCGCATTCAGGGCAACGGCTATTTCAGCAAAGTCTTCCTCGATCCCCACAACTCCGACATCGTGTTTGTGGCGCAGACGTCGCTTTACCGCTCGACCGATGGTGGCGTTACCTTCGAGTCGTACAAAGGCGCGCCCGGCGGCGACGATAACCACGCGCTGTGGATCGATCCCACCAACTCTGACTACATGATCATGGGTAGCGACCAGGGTGCGACCGTCAGCATGGATAGCGGCAAGACGTGGAGCTCGTGGTACAACCAGCCGACCGGCCAGATCTATCACGTCTCCACCGATAACCGCTTTCCGTACTGGGTCTATGGCACGCAGCAGGACAGCGGATCGGTCGCGACGCTCAGCCGCGGCGACTACGGCGCCATCACCTTTCTCGATTGGGATCCAATCGGCGGCTATGAGTTTGGCTATATCGTTCCCAGCCCGACCGATCCAAACATTGTTTACGCCGGCGGAGAAGCTCGGGGGCTGTGGCGCATCGATCGCAGCAACCGGCAAGTGAAGGTGATTTCGCCCAACGTAAGCCGCGATGGCGATTACCGCACCGCGACCAACGTGCCGCTGGCGTTCTCGCCACAGAATCCACAGAC
>Ga0302326_10014115_pt1 | contig 16919 bp, 13 predicted proteins | sample Palsa_T0_3_FD_202264 | JGI IMG/M metagenome (GOLD analysis project Ga0302326, IMG submission 202264) | Peat permafrost microbial communities from Stordalen Mire near Abisko, Sweden - Palsa_T0_3 | ecosystem: Environmental > Terrestrial > Soil > Palsa > Peat permafrost | place: Sweden: Abisko...
TGGAGCACGGCCTTCAGGCGGTCCTCGGTCGAAGACCGCAAGGTGAGCTCCTGGCCGGAGAGCTCGATGCTCGAGCTCGTGCCCTTGAAGTCGAAACGGGTCTCGAGCTCCCGCGCGGCCTGGTCCACAGCGTTGCGGGCCTCTTGCATATCCACCTGCGAGACGACATCAAACGTGGGCATGCCCAACACGCTAGCCTTACAAATCCTGAGGGCCTCACCGCCCTCGAGGGTCGGTGCCCGAGCGGACAATGGGAGCAGACTGTAAATCTGCCGGCTGACGCCTACGGGGGTTCGAATCCCTCCCGGCCCACTCGCTGGCCTTGACCCCTAAAGGCGGTCCAGGTCATCTAACCGTGAAGAGACGTGGTACCTCAACCCGTCCCCGCCCAACAGAACGGGGACGTTCTGAGGCAACCACGCTCGCTCCCAGCGATCCCCAGTCGGTGGCAAATCTAGGTAGACCTAAGTCGACGGTTGCGCGTGCCTTTACCAGCACCATCGCAGTATGGGATGGCCAGGGGGGTGCCGCACTTCCCTCATCGTTCTGTTCGGCGCGAGGGAAGTGCGGTCCACGTCGTGGCTTCCCCGTTAACGCGTCGCGCCTTTGACGACTTCTAGTTCCAGGGAGGGATGTACGGACCGGCCGGCTGCTGAGGCTGCTGAGGTGACCAACCCTGTGGAGCCAACCGCCCTTGCGGGGCACCGATCGGTCCCTGGGGGCCCTGCGGGCCAGGCGGCGGCGCCCAACCACCGCCCCTAGACCAGCCGTCCGGCCCCATCGGTTGGCGGTTGTTCATCGTCGCCGCTTCAAGGCGCTGCTGGATGGGCCACTTCGAGAACGCAAAGACCAAGAACATGATCGCACCCACAAGAGGCACGATCCCGATGAGGACCCACCATCCGGAATAGCCGGCCTTGGAGATTATCTTCACCCAGGCGACGATGGCGATGACTAAAAAGAAAAGATAGATGATCAGGATGATCCCGCTAAATGCGGTGAACCCGCTGTTTGACATGCCCCTCCCAACAATCTTGCCCCTTGCCTATCGTCAGTTAGCTCCCGCGACTTAACCGGGCCCCGTAGGCCCGAAGGAAGGGGCGCCGAAGCATTCTCGTTAGCCTATTGACACGGCCCTGGGCCTGGCGCAGAATAGGTGCCGTCAATGGACCGTCCGTAGCCCATTGAGAACAAGGGATGCTCGGTGACGGAAGATATTTCCGCGGCCCCGCTCTTGGCGCGCGGCCAAACCATGGGGAGAAGCGCATGAGCGACCGCACGCTGTCGGTAGACGAAGAACGGCTTGCTGGCCTCGGTTACAAGCAGGAGCTTCACCGCGGTTGGAGCGGGTTCTCCAACTTCGCGATTTCCCTCACGATAATCTGCATACTCAGCGGCTGTTTCACCACGTACGGACAGGCGTGGAACGACGGTGGCCCGATCGCTATATCGATCGGCTGGCCAGTGATCAGCATCCTCGTCCTGCTCGTCGGGCTGTCGATGGCCGAGCTCGCCTCCAAGTACCCGACAGCCGGTGGCATCTACTATTGGGCTTACAGCTTAGGTGGGGTCCGCTGGGCGTGGTTCACGGGTTGGTTCAATTTGCTCGGGCTAGTCGCCATCACCGCCGGTGTCGATTACGGAGCGGCCTCGTTCCTGAACTCGGTGCTCGCACTTTACAACCTCCACTTCATTCTCAACTTCACTACGACGAGCAGCTCGGCGATCCTGCACCATGTGTTCATCCTTTTCTTCCTCCTCCTTGCCGCCCACAGCTTGATCAACGTCTTCTCCTCGCACCTGGTGTCACTGCTGAACCGGATCTCGGCCTGGTGGATGCTCGGCGGGGCGATCGTGATCGTAGGTGTTCTGATCTTCGGGCCCACGTCCCACCAAAGCTTCTCTTGGGTGTTCGGACAACGCTTCAACAACACTGGCTTCTCGGGGCATATCTACTGGTTCTTCGTCCTGCCGCTCGGGTTCCTGCTGACCATGTACACCTTTACCGGCTACGACGCTTCGGCCCATCTATCAGAGGAGACGTACGACGCCGAACGCTCCGCCCCCCGAGGGCTATGGACGTCCATCGCGTACTCGGCGGTCGGCGGCTGGGTCTTGCTGCTCGCTATCACCTTCGCAGCGACGCACGTCGCCGCCATCAACAAGGGCGGCGGCGGCGCTGTCCCGATAATCGAAACAGCACTCAGCACAGGTCTGGCGAAACTCGTCCTCGACATCTCGACGGTCGGCCAGCTCTTTTGCGGGATGGGCTGCGTTGCGGCCGCCTCGCGCATGGTGTTCGCGTTCTCCCGTGACGGAGCCGTTCCAGGCCACAGCCTTTGGCGCCGCCTGAACAAACAGAGAACTCCGACCTGGTCGGTGCTGTTGGTGGTAGTCCTTGCACTGATAATCACGATCCCGGCATTGTTCGGCAACAGCGCCGGCCTCCCGGTAGCGTTCTTCGCTGTCACCTCGATCACCACGATCGCGCTGTACATCGCCTACATCCTGCCCGTCTTCCTCCGCTGGCGGATGGGGAGCGCCTTCCAGCCGGGGGTGTGGGCCCTTGGTAAGCACTATCGATGGATAAACCCCATCGCCATCGTCTGGGTCGTTCTCTGCGTGATCATCTTCTGCCTGCCCGGCTCTCCCGGGGCGGTCCCATGGGACAAGGGCTTCAGCTGGAGTGACTTCAACTACGCGCCGCTCGTTACCATCGCCATGGCTCTTGGAGTCTGGATCGCGTGGGAGGCCGGCGCCAAGCGGTCATTCAAGGGGCCGGTCAGGACCCTCGACGAACCCGACATCGGCACGCCCGACGACCCGGCGCTGATGCCCGCGAACTAAACTCTGGTAACGATGTGCGCGAAGTGAACTGTGAATGGGACCTTGAAGAAAATGGAGGCCTTCGAGGCCGAACTGCGCTCCGTGTAGGCGAGTTGTGCCGCTGAGCCTCGACCAACTCACGGCCCTCGTGGACGAGGGCGACATCGACACGGTAGTCGTCGCCATAACCGACATGCAGGGACGGCTGCAGGGTAAGCGGTGTTCGGCTCGCTATTTCCTTGAAGAGGTCGTGCCCAACGCCTCAGAGGCATGCAATTACCTGCTCGCGGTTGACGTCGACATGAACACCGTCGAGGGGTACTCGATGTCGTCGTGGGAACGTGGCTACGGCGACTTCGTAATGCGGCCCGACATGTCGACGCTCCGTCTGATGCCATGGAACGTCGGGACAGCCCTGGTGTTATGTGACCTCGAGTGGGAAGACGGCGCCCCCGTGGAACCTTCTCCCCGCCAGATCCTCAGGCGGCAGGTCGCGCGCCTGACCGAACGGGGCCTGGTCCCCTACGTCGGGACCGAGCTCGAGTTCATCGTCTTCCAGGACTCCTACGAAGAGGCGTGGCGGCGCGGCTATGACAACCTCACGCCGGCCAATCAGTACAACGTCGACTACTCGATCGTCGGGACGAGCCGGGTCGAGCACCTTCTCCGGCGCATCCGCAACGAGATGACCGGCGCCGGCTTGTACGTGGAATCGGCCAAAGGTGAATGCAACCTCGGCCAACATGAGATCGCCTTCAGGTTTACCGACGCCCTTGCGACCTGCGACAACCACAGCGTCTACAAAACTGGCTCCAAGGAAATAGCGCACCAGGAAGGTATGAGCCTGACGTTCATGCCTAAATGGAACGCTCGCGAGGGCAACTCCTGCCACGTCCACCTCAGCTTCCGCACCACCGGGGGCGACCTGGTGATGGCCGGGGACAACGAGCACGGCTTCTCGCCTCTGATGGAGCACTTCATCGCCGGCCAGCTGGCATGTGCGGCCGAAATGACCTATTTCTTCGCACCCAATATCAACAGCTACAAGCGCTACGTCGCCGGCAGTTTCGCTCCGACAGCTTTGGCCTGGGGTAGGGACAACCGCACCTGCGCCCTCCGGGTCGTGGGCCACGGCCCTTCGTTGCGAGCCGAGAGCCGCATCCCGGGCGGCGACGTCAACCCCTACCTGGCGGTCGCCGCGCTCATAGCAGCCGGGCTGCACGGCATCGACGCAGAATTGCCAATGCCTGCCGAGCTCATCGGCAACGCGTACGAGTCGGCGAGCGCTCGCGTCCCTAGCTCGTTGGGGGAAGCGGCACGGCTGCTCGGTGAGAGCAAGGTGGCGCTTCATGCGTTCGGTCAACCCGTGATCGACCACTACCTCAATGCGGCGCGCGTTGAGCTCGATGCTTATAACAGTGCAGTTACCGACTGGGAACGGGTTCGTGGCTTCGAACGCCTCTGAGGGGGTGGAGACGCCGCCCCTGATAGGCCTCTCCACCTATGTCGACCGGGCCCGTCACGGCGCTTGGGACGAAGTGGCAGCCATCCTGCCCTACACCTACGTGCGCTCCGTCAGCCGTGCAGGAGGGTGCGCTGTCTTGCTGCCGCCGTCGCCCGACGGTCCGGCGGCCGGGCAGTCGACGCCTGCGCGAGCGGGCGCCGTGCTGGGCGCCCTGGATGGGCTGATCGTCACCGGTGGGCCAGATGTCGACCCGCGACTTTACGGGGCGCTCCCCCACAGCAAAACCGACTCCCCACGAGAGGAGCGAGACGCTTGGGAGATAGCGCTTTGCCGCGGCGCTCTCGAGCGAGACTTACCCCTGCTTGCTATTTGTCGCGGCCTTCAGGTGCTCAATGTCAGTTTGGACGGCACCCTGCACCAGCACCTGCCTGACGTGCTGGGCAGCGACGCTCACCGGGCTGCACCGGGCCAAATGACGGCGAACCGGGTGGCCCTGAACGCCGGCACCGCCGTCGCCTCCATACTCGGCGCCGAAACTGTGGGCAGCTGCCATCACCACCAGGCGATCGACCTGCTCGGTCGCCGGGTACAAGCGGTTGGCTTTGCCGGCGACGGCGCCATAGAAGCGGTCGAGGTAGAAGGGAACGGCTTTGCGATCGGCGTCCAATGGCACCCAGAGGACGACCAAGACGACGACCGCTTGTTCGTCGCCTTGGTAGAGGCAGCATCTCGTTACCGGAGCACCCGCGCCGCAGCGCCGGTCCCGTCGTTACCCGGGCCCGGCCGCCCGTGACGTCCATAATCAACCCGGCCACGGAGCTGGCCGTAGCGGATGTGCCACAGACCTCTCTCGAGGAAGTGGACGTAGCGATCCGCGACGCCCGGGCCGCCTTCGCCTCCTGGCGTCGGGTGGCTCCCGCTGACCGGGCCCGGGCCCTGCGCCGCTTCGCCGACGCAGTCGACGCGCACAGGGAAGAGCTCGCCCAACTGGAGGTGCGCAACTCGGGCCACACCATAGGCAACGCGAGGTGGGAAGCGGGCAATGTGCGCGACGTCCTCCACTACTATTCGGCCGCCCCGGAGCGGCTGTTCGGGCGCCAGATCCCGGTCCCGGGCGGCGTCGACATTACGTTCAAGGAGCCTCTCGGGGTCGTGGGCGTGGTCGTCCCCTGGAACTTCCCGATGCCGATAGCCGGGTGGGGTTTTGCTCCCGCCCTCGCCGCCGGCAACACAGTGGTACTGAAGCCGGCCGAACTGACTCCCCTAACAGCGGTCCGGCTTGGCGAACTGGCTCTCGAGGCCGGGCTGCCGGAGCACGTCTTCACCGTCCTACCGGGCGAAGGAGCCGTGGTTGGTCAGCGGTTCGTTACCCATCCAGACGTCCGCAAAGTGACTTTCACGGGGTCTACTGAAGTCGGCAAGCGCGTAATGGCCGGCTGCGCGGACCAGGTCAAACGTGTCACATTGGAGCTCGGCGGCAAGAGCGCCAACATCGTCTTCGCTGATTCCGACGTTGAGCGAGCGGCCGCTACGGCTCCGATGAGCGCCTTCGACAATGCCGGCCAGGACTGCTGCGCCCGTTCGCGCATCCTTGTCGAACGCAGCGTCTTCGACCGTTTCCTCGAGCTGCTGGAGCAAGCCGTTAAGGCGGTGCGAGTCGAGGACCCTTCCCTCGACTCGAGCGAAATGGGGCCGCTCATAACAGCTCAACAAAAAGAACGCGTGGCTTCGTATGTCCCGGACGACAAGGCCGTTGCGTTCCGCGGTAACTGTCCCGATGGCCCGGGGTATTGGTACCCCCCAACCGTGCTGGCCCCGGTCGACTTGTCCGCCCGGGCCTTCCGGGAGGAAATCTTCGGCCCCGTCGTGGCGGTCGTGCCGTTCGAAGACGAGGCAGACGCCGTTCGCATCGCCAACGACACCGACTACGGGCTTTCGGGTTCGATATGGGCCCGCGATGTTGGCAAGGCGCTGCGCGTCGCGCGCGCGGTCGAGTCAGGCAACTTGTCCGTGAACTCGCATTCGTCGGTGCGGTACTGGACGCCTTTTGGCGGTTTCAAGCAGTCGGGCCTCGGACGGGAGCTCGGACCAGACGCACCCGATTCGTTCAGCGAGGTCAAGAACGTCTTTATTGCAACGGAGGAATAGAGCAATGCAAGAACCTCTTAGCCGACGCCTCGAGGAAAGGGTGGCCATCGTCACCGGTGGCGCCGGCGGCATCGGGTTGGCCACCGTCCGCCGGTTGGCATCCGAAGGCGCCCGGGTGGTGGTGGCTGACGTCGACCCCGGGGCAGGAAAATCGAGCGCCGACGAAGTCGACGGGCTGTTCGTCCAGGTCGATGTAAGTAACAGCGCCGAGGTCGAGCAGCTGTACAAGACCGCGTACGACACGTACGGCCGGATCGACATCGCATTCAACAACGCCGGTATTTCGCCTCCTGAGGACGACTCGATACTGACTACTGGCATCGACGCCTGGCGGCGCGTGCAAGAGGTGAACCTTACGTCGGTCTACTTGTGCTGCCAGGCTGTGATCCCCTATATGCAGCGGGCCGGTAAGGGTTCGATAATCAACACGGCATCGTTTGTCGCGGTGCTCGGCTCGGCCACATCTCAGATCTCCTACACAGCGTCCAAAGGCGGTGTGCTCGCCATGTCCCGAGAGCTCGGCGTGCAGTTCGCCCGGGAGGGGATCAGGGTTAACGCTCTTTGCCCGGGCCCCGTCAACACGCCACTTTTACAGGAACTTTTTGCCAAGGATCCCGAACGGGCCGCGCGGCGTCTCGTCCACGTCCCCCTTGGGCGCTTCGCCGAGCCTGAAGAGATCGCGGCGGCCGTGGCATTCTTGGCAAGCGACGACGCGTCGTTCGTGACCGCGTCGACATTCCTCGTGGACGGTGGGATCTCGGGAGCCTACGTGACACCTATCTAATGACGCACTAGGGCTCGTAGACTTCCTCGGGGCGGTGAGCGGGAGGGGAGGCACGCAGTGGCAACAAGGCAACCCGGAGCGGAGCCGGCGCAAGGAGAGGTTGGTACGGGTCTGGTAATGGTTGACCGTGCCTACGACGCCCTCTTGCGCCCGGTCCGGGCAGGCAACGCCTTCGAGGAGACGCTCGAGCGCTTGCTCACTGCGATCAAGCTCGGGATCGTAGCCCCCGGGGCGCGGCTCCCACCCGAACGGGACCTCGCCGAGCGGCTGTCGGTGAGCCGTGTGACGTTGCGCGAAGCAATCCGGGCGCTGCAGCAGAGCGGATATGTCGAATCGCGACGCGGTCGTTACGGGGGCACGGTTGTGAAGGGGGTATTGCCGAAGCTCAACAAGACGGCGGCTCGCCGCCTGGCCAAGCAGACCGGTGCTGACCTCGAGGATGTGTTGGCTCTGCGTGAGGTGCTCGAGGTTGGGGCGGCTGAGCGGGCGGCGGTAAACCGCCATGACGATGGTGACGCCAAGCACCTGACCGCATGCCTGCACGACTGCGAGCACGTGACCGACCTTGCCGAGTACCGGCGGCTTGATTCCCGCTTCCACCTTGCCGTTGCCGAGGTGGCTGGCTCGCCTTCGCTTACTGCTGCTGTTGCTAAATCGCGTATGCGGGTAAACGGGTTCCTGGACGCCATCCCTCTAATCGAGCGCAACGTCGCACATTCCGAAACCCAGCACGCCAAGATCGTCGCGGCCATTATTGCCGGCGACCGGGAAGCGGCGCGGCGAGCGATGGCCGAGCACCTCTCCGCCACGGCGGCGCTCCTGCGGGGCTTCCTAGGCTGAAGCTAACGCGGTCTCAGCCGCGGGCCAAGCGTGAATCGAAGTCCCATGCCACACCTATGCCGTCCACGTGGCCAAGGGCCTCCCGCGTACGGCCGCCCACGAAAAGCCCCCAGCGGCTCTCGTCGGTCACCTCGGCATTGACGGGAAGGTTCGCGCACGTGAGCACTACGAGGTCCTCGTTGGACCACAGCCGGCTCATCGGTCCCGGAAAACGCCAGGGCTCGAAGGGGCAGAGGTCGAGAAGGCCGGTGCAGAGCTCGATCTCCGCGACGCTGAGGTCGTTAGCCCCCAGGTTGTACGGACCGGACAAGGCCGCTTCGAAGACGGCCATGTGCCAGAGGAACATGTCCAGCCGCTCTCGCGTCGGGGCCCACTGCGCACCGACATCGCTGTCGCGGTCAAAAACGTCCGGGTTAGGCCCTTCACCATAACCCCAGAGCCAATTGCCGTGATGCTCGACGTAGAAGACAGTCTTTCCATCCAGCACCGTGAGCTCTTCTGGCGGGAGCGCCCTGTTCTGCTTGGCGAGCTCCTGCTGCCAGGCCGCCGTGTAGCCATACCAGTTACGCAGAGGGAGAGGCTCGGCGCCCTCGGGGACGAGCGGCTCTGACTTCGGTCGCCCATACCAGTGCGCGAGGAACTGTTCGAGGTCCTCGTCTGCAGTTACTTCGTCATTCATGTCGTTGACCCGATCATGTTGCCTGGCACCTTTTTACACGGGGCCAGCACACTCCACCCGATTTACAGGGGGCCAGCACACTCCACTGGCCAGTTTGGCGCTTCGTCAGTTCCCGTCCGGCTCTACTTCGTCATAGCGCTCCGCCTGCCGGTCGGATAGCAATGGGACGATCGTGCCTTCGACATAGGAGCGGAAGTGCGGGGTCTGGCGGTGCGCCTCGAATGCTTCATCGTTGATGTACTGCTCGTAGAGCACGAACTGCTCGCGGTCCTTGCGGGAGCGGTACACCACGAACTGGGCACACCCGGGCTCAGTGCGAGTAGCGGCGACGTGCTTCGCCAGCGTCATGGCGACAAGGTCTCCCATCCCCGTCTGGACCTGGTAGCGAGCGATCACGGTGAGCATGGGCTGGTCCCTTTCAGGCCGTTCCTCTGGTCGGGAAGGGGGGATCTGAACCCCCGGCGTCAGCGTCCCGAACGCTGCTCGGCCGGTTTGCCACGTACTTGTACAGACAATAATACCTGTTCACAGCGTATCACTGGCAACAGGGCTGGCCCCCGGCGAGGTTGGGCAAGGTGGGACAATGAAGGCGGAGGAGGGCGCGTACGCAGTGAGTGCTGGACTGAAGGCTCGACATGCGCTCGTTGTCATAATCGTCGTCGCCGCCCTCATCACTGGGTGTAGCAGCAGCCAGCCTCAAGCGCCTGTGGCGCCGCCCGTGGGCCCAAGCATACAACTGCCCGTGTTCGAGAAATCCTGTGCGTCGCAGCCAGGTCCTCCGTCAGTTGTGCCGATAAGGGTCGTCGGGAGCGGTGCGATCGTCGCCAACATCTGCATCAGCGGCGAAGGGCCGTTCCCGTTCCTGGTGGATACCGGGGGATCTACAACTCTCGTGGATTCGAGCCTTGCGGCGCGGCTTCACCTCGCCCTCGTTGACGGGCCTCGGACTGTTTCGTCATTCACATGCAAGCGGCAGATCTCCTTCGCGGCTGTTTCACGATGGTCGGTAGGCAACATGACATTGCTCCCGCAGACCGTAGAAGTTGGGACCGTGCAGTCCCCGGTCCTTCCGAACCTGGACGGGGTGCTCGGGTCGGACACACTGAGCAGCTTCGGTGCGGTCAGGATCGACTACCGCCAACAGACCCTCACGCTCGGCCCACAAAGTGCTCCCCTTCGATCAGACGTAGCGGGCGGCTCGGGGCCCCCATCGGTCTCTGCATCATTGACAGAGGGCACATCGTTCGCCAGTCCGATGCCCGTCAAGGTCGTCAGTGAAACTCTTTCCCCCCACCACCTACGACTGACAGAGGTAAGGCCCACCATTGAACTGTCGTTCGGGCCAAACCAGTTCACGCTGACACTCGACACGGGCGCAGGTACCACGAACCTCGGGCCGAGCGTGGTCAAGAAGCTCGGGCTGGAGCTGGCGGGCCCACCCGGCGCCGCCTACGCCGGGCTTGACTGCCCCGTCGTCGTCAACCACTACACGATGGGGCCCGCGATGCTCGGAAAGGTGCAGCTTCCTGAGCAGACGGTCGGCAGCAACTTCATTCCCCCCGGCACGGTCGGGGTGATCGGTTCCGGGACCCTGATCAACTACAACCCCGTGCTCGTTGACTACACCGACGGCGAACTCTTCCTCGGCCCAGGCAAGCAGGCTCAAGCGGCCGCGTCAGAACGTCCCATCTCGAGCGGGTGACCTCGGCAGATGGGCCCACGGCCACGAATACGGGTTCGGCGATCTCGCGCGTCGAGCCGACTCTCCTCGGCTCAGGCATTAAATGCGCATAGCACCCGTGCGGAGGCGGGACGGCGGCCGGTCAGGTCGAGGGAGCAGTTCGAACACCAACAGGGCGACATCATCTGCGATCCGGCCCTGGGTGTGGGCCTTGAGCTGAGCGATCAGAGCACGAGCCCCTTCCTCGAGGGGGACCGATGCAAGGTGGGCCGCTGCGGACAAAAGGTCAAAACCACAACCCCTCCGGTCCCGGCTCTCCACGAGGCCATCCGTGTACAGCAGCACCCTGGCGCCTGGAGGCAGGTCGATCGATTGCAGGTTGGGGCAACCACCGAGCCCGAGAGGTACCACCGGCTGGCCCACCTCCAACAGGCTGACCTGTCCCCCGGGCCCAACGAGTAGCGGAGCCGGATGGCCGCAGTTCGCCAAGAGCAGCGTGCCGGCGCTCACTTGGGCCAGCACGACGGTCACGAACTCCTCGCCATCAACGTCTCTGCTCTCCGCACCGGCGGCATACCGGGCAACGAGTTGGTCGAGCTCGCGAGCGATGTTCACCAAGTCCGGTTCGATATAGGCCAGAGCTCTGAACGCCCCCAACGTAAAGGCAGCCAGCCCGACGCTGCGTAACCCATGGCCGCGTACATCCCCGATCATGAGCCGTGTCCCGTACGGGGTGTCCAACGCCTCATAGCAGTCGCCGCCTACGGCGGCCGCATCCGCCGAAGATTCGTAGCAACTAGCCAGCGCGACTGAGCCCACAACCGGCTCCGGCTCTCGAATTATGGCCCGCTGAGCAGCCTCGGCGATGCTCGTGAGGTCGATCAAGCGGCGCTCCCGGCGCACGCGTAACCGTGCTGCCTCACAGGCCACACCCGTCCCTATGGCCAGGACGCTGACGCGGGTCACAGTCTCGCGCAACCCGATGCCATCCAAGACAGCCAAGCCGGTCCCGGCCATCAAAGCGACGCCGCCGACCAGGCAAACGGGCCGGGGCCGGGCTCCTACCGACGCGAAGAACGGGGTCAGGACCAGCGCGCCACCTAGCGTCATCTTGTTGCCCAGGGCAAGATCGGCCAGCGTCAGGCCTACGACAACGGCCAAGCCGCCCACCAGCCAGCCGCGCTCGGCGTCTGACGAAGCTCGAGGCAGCACAACAGACGTTCGTTTGGGAGTATGCCCGCCTGTCTCGGTCCTTGGCGCCATGGCGCCGGGCAAGAGCTCGAGCGTGGCCGTGCCACTCGCACCGGCGGTGTCGGTCCTGTCACCCGCGGTCTCGCCATAGTGAGCACGCACCTCGGCTACCTTTCGACGGTACCGGTAATGAGCTTCGGTGGCTATCTTGCGACCCGAAGCTGAGAGCCACCGCGAGAAGACCCAGGAACTTTGGCAATGATTTGCATTTTGCGGGCCCCGTCCAACCCGCCGAACTGCCCCTGATCAGCCAGCTCCTCTGGTCGGGAAGGGGGGATTCGAACCCCCGGCCTCAGCGTCCCGAACGCTGCTTAGTCTCCTCGGTGGTAGAGCCATACCCTTATTTACCTGGTTGTTTACTGCCAGCTGTTGCCACGTCAACCCACCAATTGCCGAGCCGTTATGGCACGGATTTGGCACGAGCTAGGTTCCAAATTCTTTTCGTCGGCTGGTCGATCCTGATGCCGGAGAGCACCCTCGCCCGCCGCAAGCAACACTTTGCGAGTGGTGGCCCACCACATTTCGCTTCGAGGCGTCCTCAACGTCACCGCGGCAGCAGCCCAAGCCATTGCTCGGTTCATCGGCAAGCAGCCTAGCCTGCACCTCGAGGACGCAGATCCGAAGATGCATTCGACCAAGGTGGAGGGTTCGAAGCCCGGTAGCGGGTGAAGCCGCAGCGGACCAGAGAGCGACGGCCAGGTAGGACCTCGTGCATCAGGCGACTGTCCTTGTATAGCGCTGGACCGTACGGCGGCAACATCCGAGGTGCTCGGCGACCTGGCCTACGGTCCAGCGGGCGGCTCACAGCCGGCGGGCCTCATTAAAGGTTGAGTTGCGCGGGCCATTCAACTGATGTACCTGGCTTGGCGTGCGCCGGTACCGTCGAGGGGTTGTGCCCCGCCATCCCGACGAGGGCAAAGACGAAAGAGAGGATGGCGAGGAAGATCCAGCCTGCCCCGTAGCTCGTGTCGGGCACGAGGTGCCCGAAGATGATCGGAACAAAGAAGCCGCCGATCGCCGCAAGCGTGAGCATCAGGCCCGTCGCCGAGCCAATGTGCTCGGCGCGTATGTTGCTAACCCTAGAAGGCACGGCCAACCAGGCGGCGAAGCCGAAGATGAGGAAGAAGCCGATCCCGATCCCGAGGGGCCAAAGCAAGATGTTGGGCACCACTGGGATGAGAGCCAACAAAGCGGCGATGGCGACCAGCGGTCCGACCACGAACATCCGCAGGTTCGTGCTGCGGTCGGCCAAGTGCCCTCCGAGCACGCTGCCCGGGATGCCCGCGAGGAGGATAAGGGCGGACAACAGCCCGCCCTCAGACGGGTCGAAGTGCCGATCTGTCGTCACGTACTCGCTGAACAACTGCGATGTGGTGAAGTAGGCGCCGTACCCACCGAGAAGCGCGATGCCGTAGACCCACAAGTCCCGGGTCATGAGCGCGGACCACAGTGCGGTCCGGTCGAACTTCATACCACCGAGCGAGTGGCCGCCTTCGGGAAGCCGAAAGGCCACAACGGTTACCGCGGCGACCAGCAGCTCGAACACGCCTCCCAGGACCATCGAGGTGTGCCAACCGTCAGAGCGCTGGACGTACAGCCAGACGTAGAGAGCGAGCGCGGCTCCCGCGCTGAAGGCGGCTCCGCCGGTCACGCCGAGTGCAAAGGTGACCCCCTTGTCGCGGAACCAGACGACCATTGAGGCGGCGGTCATGGCAACGAACACCGACCCCCCGATGCCACTAACGACTCGGAAGAAGGCGAGTTCGAAGTAGCTGTACGAGAGCCCGGACATTATCCCAGCGGCCCCCTGCACGAGGAGCCCGAGCACGAGGGTTCTCTTCATGCCGATCTTCGTGGCGAGCACACCTCCCGGGATATGCATGAGCCCGTAGCCAACGATGTACAGCGAGATAAGGAGGCCGAGCGACCCGAGCCCCACCTTGAACTCGGCGCCGATTAGGGGGAATGCCGTGGCGACGTCGAACCAGTTCAGCGTGAGGGCGACAATGCCGAGACTGACCATGGCGAGCATGAGCCAGCGGGCGGCGCCTTCGTGGGCGCCGACGGATGTCATGGGTTGTCCCCTATCGGCAGCGCCTTCCGGTGGCCAGGATGGGACCGGCCGTTGAGCGCTGGCAGCGTTCCCGTAGGGCTCTATGTTCGGTTACGGGTAAGAGTAGCCTAGGCCGGTGGGCCCCAGCTCTGCCGCTCGGAGTGGCGATGGTTGCATTCGGTCCGGGCAGTCCGCGCCGAGGGCAGTCGCTCGGCCGGGAATGCCCTTAGGGTAGCCCGTGCCTACCCGCGTCGGCTTCGTCGGGCGCTTGAGTGAGCTCAGTGTCCTCGATGAACGGCTCGCCGCCGCTCGGACGGGCCATCCCCAGGTCGTCTATCTGGAGGGTGAGGCAGGGGCTGGTAAGTCGACCTTGCTTTCACGCTTCCTCGGTTCGCTTTCGGGCTCTGTGGTGCTCGAAGTTGGTGGTGACGAGGCAGAGACATCGCTCACGTACGGTGTCGTCGACCAGCTGCTCCCAGGGGGTTCGACGGAGCCCGGAGCCGACCCGATGGCCGTGGGTGCCCGGCTGCTGGACCTGTTCGACCAGTTGCAAGGCGGTGGCCAGGTCGTAGTACTCGCCATCGACGACTTGCACTGGGCCGACCGCCCGTCCTCGCGTGCGGTGCTGTTCGCCCTGCGGCGGCTGCGTGCGGACAAGGTCTTGGCCGTCGTGGCAACTCGACCCGGGGGGCTAGCCGACCCAGGTTGGGAACGGTTCGTGGCCGGTGACTCACGTGTCACCCACGTCCGCCTGGGCGGTCTTAGTTCGGGCGACCTCACCGACCTCGCCAGCGCGCTGGGTTTGGGGGCCTTGTCGCCGCGAGCCGCGTCTCGACTCGCAACGCACACGCAAGGCAACGCTCTGTACTGTCGGGCTTTGCTCGACGAAATCGGCCTTGTTGGTTTGAGCGCGGGGGACGGCGGGCTGCCGGCACCACGAAAACTGTCCGCCCTGATCCTCGCCCGCGTCGCGTCGCTCCCGCCGACAACGCAGGCACTGTTGGCCGCAGCCTCGGTACTGGGTCAGCACGCGCCGGCATCGTTGATCGTCTCCGTCGCTCAGTTACCTGACGCCCGCCACGATATTGACGCCGCTGTTGGTGCTGGTTTGTTGCGCGAGGACCTTGTGCGGTCCGAGCTGAGCTTTACTCATCCGCTCTACCGGGCCGCCATCTATGACGATCTCAGTCCTGCGGTCCGCCGGGGACTGCATGCCCGCGCCGCGGCGGTAGTTGTCGGCGGCCAGCGCCTGGCACAGCGGGTGGCGGCTGCCGTGGGACCGGACGAGCAGCTTGCCGGCGAGCTGGAGTCGGCCGCGCTGGTGGACGCCGACCTTGGCGACCTGGTCGCCGCGGCGTGGGCGTTCGAGCGTTCGGCCTACCTGTCACCCGATGCCGGGCAGCGGGAGCGACGACTGCTCGACGCCGCTGGAGTGCAGCTCATTGCGGCGGACAACGCCGGCGCAGCGCGGACGCTGGCAGCCTGCCGTGGCAACAGCGCTCGGCGTGACGCGCTGTCCGGGTTGCTCGGCGTCTACACCGGGTCGCTCGATGCCGGGAACCGCCTCTTAGCGGCATGGGAGAGCCACGATCCGGGAACGGAGCCGGAGATCGGGGCGCGGGCCGCGACAACGCTCGCGAACTGGATGGTCATCTCCGGCCGCTCTGACGAGGCGCTCATATGGGCTGATCGAGCCGTCGAAGGCACTCTTCCAGGGTCGGCGCTGCACACCCGGGCTCGCGTCGCGCAGGCATTTGCCTTGTCCGCTGCAGGTCGGAGCGCCGACGGGCTGGCGGCGCTGGACTTGCTCCCGGCGTCCGAGAACGAAGTGCAGGCGGCAGCGACCGACGCCGTGATCATGCGGGGCATGCTGAAGCTCCGCATTGACGATCTCGCCGGTGCGATTGCCGATCTCAGCGTTGCCGCCGCCCGGCTCCGCAACGGCCTGCCAGCCAGCTACCCGGGCATGTGCTTGTCGGACCTGAGTGACGCGTACTTCCGCCGCGGCGACTGGGACGCGGCGGTGACCTACGCACAGCTGGCCACGTCGCTGGCCATGGACACCGACCGCCCTGTAGACCTGGCTCGGGCGCACGCTCGTGCCGCCCAGGTTCTCGCCTTCCGCGGGCAGTGGGCCGCCGCCGATGGGCACGCAGGAGCGGCGCGGGCGGCGGCTGAGCGCTTCCCCCGGATGCTGACCATCGCTGCTGCCGCCATGGCGGGCACGTCGTTGGCCTTCGCCCGAGCCGACTGGGCGGGCGTGATCAAAGCCGCCGAGCCGGCGCGGGAGGCCGGCCCCCCTATCGCCGGCGACCTGCCGGGCATGCTCAATTGGAGAGCGTTCGAGGCCGACGCCCTCGTGGGCCTGGGACGGCTAGGGGACGCCGAGCGCGCCCTCGACGAGTTCGGTTCCGCGGTCTCCCACAGCGGACCGGGCTCAGCGGAGCTTGCCCTGACCCGATGCCGGGGCAACCTGGCCGCGGCCATGGGTGACGAGTCGGGGGCGGGGCGCGCCTTCTCGCAGGCCCGCTCGATCACGACGATGGCGCCGATGCCATTCGAGGTCGCCCTGTTGAACCTCGACGACGGCCGCCGTCTGCGCGTGTTCGGGCGTGGCCCGGAGGCCGTCGCCCGTCTCGAGGAGGCACACCTGGCGTTCTCCAACCTAGGGGCGGGCCCTTTCGTGCAGGTGTGCGCGACAGAGCTCGCCAGCCTGGATGTCGCGGCGGCTGCCCAGGGCCCTGCCGCCGTCCTCGGGCTCAGCCGGGCCGAGCTGGCCGTGGCCCGATTGGTCGCTACTGGGCTTACCAACCGGGAGGTGGCGGGCCAGCTCTACGTGTCAGTGAAGACAGTGGAGTACCACCTCCGCAACAGCTACATGAAGCTCGACGTAACATCTCGTCGCGCCCTGACCGCACTTCTTCGCTGACGGGACGCATCCGCTGAACGACTAAAAAGACGGCGGGCCAACTGGGCGGCGGTCGGACCGGGGCAAAAACTAGGGTCGGACCTAGGGTCGCGCCCTAGGGACAAGACCGAGCGGTAGGCGTTGACTAAGAGCCATGGACAGCTCACCAACGCCGGGGCAAACCGTTCGTCTTCTTCTGGAGATCGACCGGGCATCCGACGGACGGCTCGAAGGTCGGATAACCACCGACGGCGCTGACGCCTGGAGCCCGTTCTCTGGAGTGC